>OGCL01000431.1_pt1 | contig 45750 bp, 44 predicted proteins | sample 1570041 | NCBI WGS metagenome assembly OGCL01 (sample SAMN06266162, study PRJEB24511) | hot springs metagenome | isolation source: Hot spring water | place: South Africa: Limpopo | collected 2015-06-22 | reverse complement strand
CGGGCCTGGCGCCTGGTGAAGTTTGTCGATGCGGGCATGCTCACGCGCACCAAGTGCAGCCAGTGCGGCGGCCAGTTTGTGACCGAGCTGTACGAGAACCGCCACTACACCTGCGGTCTGTGCAACCCGCCGGCGCGGGCGGGCAAGAGCAAGGCGGCGGGGTCGCTCATGCTCCATTGAGCAGCATTTTCAAGCAAAAAGCGCCTCTGGCGCTTGGCCATCAAGCGCCATTAGCTATTGAATCAATAGCAATTCACACCAAGGGCAGCAGGCTGCGCGCACTCTCGAAACGGTGCGACTCCCCGGTGCGCGGGTCGGTGAACTCCAGGCTGCGCGCCAGCAGTTGCAGCGGCCGCGAGAAATCGCCTTCCGGCGGATCGTTCACCTCGGGGTAGAAGGCGTCGTTGCGCAGCGGCAGGCCGAGGGCCGCCATGTGCACGCGCAGCTGGTGGCGCTTGCCGGTGATGGGCGAAAGCCGGTAGCGCGCCCAGCCACCGGCCTGTTCCAGCAATTCCATCTGCGTCCAGCTGTTGGGCTCGCCCGGCACCTCGTGCATGCGGAAGAACTGCGGGCTCTCCTCCAGACGGCTGCGGTGCTCGCGCGGGAACGGCACATCGTCACGCCACGGCGCCACGGCCTCGTAGTGCTTGGTCATCTGGCGGTCGCGAAACAAGCCCTGGTACAGCCCGCGCGTGCTGCGCTGTACGGAGAACAGCACCAGTCCGGCGGTATCACGGTCGATGCGGTGCAGGGGCGAGAGTTCATCCAGCCCCAGGCGGCGCTTGAGGCGCACCAGCAGCGTGTGGTGCAGGTAGCGGCCCGTGGGAATGACGGGCATGAAGTGCGGCTTGTCGGCCACGAGCAGGTGCTCGTCGCGGTAGACCACGGTTTCCTCGAACGGAATGTGCGGCTCGCTGGGCAGGCTCCGGTAGTAGAACACGCGCAGCCCCGGCTCGAAGGCACGGGCGGCCGTGACGGCCTCACCGCGCTCATCCACCACCTCGCCCGCCTGCATGCGCGCCTGCCAGGCGTCGCGCGACACGGCGGGCAGACGCTGCGCGAGAAAATCCAGCAGGCTGCCGTGCCCCTGGGACGGCAGCACCACGCAACTGGGGCTGACGCCCTCTCGCATGGGCAGCGGCAGAGGGTGCGGTGGGTTGTGCATCAGCGCAGACTCGGCAGGCGGGGACTCATGTACCGCCGATTTCTCTGATTCACCGAACTAGCCTTGTGCCACCACCACCGGCATGAGCGCACGCACCTGGTCGCACCAGTCCGCCACCACCCTGTCTGCGGGCAGACTGCGCTCGAGCACGCCGGGCCAGCGCCGCTGGCAGCCGTTCACGATGTTTTCCAGCTGCCACAGGGCTTCACGGACCACAAAGGCCACTTCGGCCAGACCCGCCGCATCGCCCTGCAGCTGCTCGATCAGGCTGGCCTGCTGGTCCGGATGCGCACCGGCTTCGGCCAGCGCCTTTTGCAGGGCGCGCAGGCGCAAATCGACAAAGGCCACGGGCCCGGCGGCATCATTGGGCCGGGCATCGTTCGGCAGTGAAGCCTGCGCCCGATCCCACAGCTTGAAGGATTCGACCAGCGCACCGGCCATGGCGCCCACCTGCTCCCCTGCAGGCAAAGCCTCCGACGCATCGTGCCCCGGCCCGTCCTGCAGCAAGGGCAAGACATGCGCCACCAGCTCTGCCGGAAACTTGCGGTGGTTGAGCCGCAACACCAGCGACAGCTGCTGCGCCGGCATGTCGGTGTTTTTTTCAAAAAAGGCCGTCACCACCTCGGCCAGCAGCAGGATGCGACCCAGGGGCGAGATCTTCTCGCCCGCAAGACCGCGCGGGTAGCCGGTGCCATCCATGCGTTCGTGGTGCTCCAGCACCGCCACCTCGACGGCGCGGGTATAGACCTGCGCATCGCGCACCATCAGCATGGCGGTGATGGGGTGGGCCACCAGGTGCTTGCGCTCGGCTCCGGTCACCTTGTTCTTGCGATCGCGCCATTGCGGCGCCATGTGCAGCACACCCACATCGTGCAGCAGGGCTGCGGCCGCCAGGGGCACACACTCGCGCTCGCCCATGCCGCTCTTGATGCCCAGAAACAGCGACACCAGGGTCATCTGCAGGCTGTGGTGGAACAGGTCTGGACGCTGCTCACGCATCACCGTCAATTTGAAGGCGATGGGCCCCACCAGGGGCATGAAGCGAAGGGGAGCCACCAGACGCTCGGGCGCACTGAGGGACTGGACCATCAAACGAAGCAGCGCAGAGGTCTGCAGCATTTGCTGCGCGGCCGCCGCCAGGGCTGCGGCGTCCACGGCGTTCTCGACCGTGAGGTGGCTGTCGATGGGCTCGCGCAGCTTGTGCTGGACCAGCCGGTCATACAACCGGCTGTCGATACGCGCCCCCTTGTCCACCAGCTTGATGCCATTGGCAGAGTAGATGGCATCCTGCGTGACCACGGCGCAGCGCTCTGCCATGTCGGTCACGGCACGCAGGTAATGCGCACTGTCGGGCGGGCTTGTACTCGTCTCCAGCAGGGGATCGGTCATGGGAAGCAGTGGAAGAACAAGCTTGAGAATATACGGCCCGCCACCTCGTTTTCCTTACGCCAACGCAAAGGCCCGCCGAAGCGGGCCCCAGGCACTCTGGGCGGGAACGCCCGTTTACTGGAGCAGCGGCACCCCGGTTTTGGACTGCAGCAGCTCGAACGTGACACCAGGCGCCAGCTCCAGCACCTTCAGGCCCTGGGGGGTGACGTCCATCACGGCCAGGTCGGTGATGATGCGGTCCACCACGCCCACGCCCGTCAGGGGCAGCGTGCACTTGGGCAGGATCTTCATATCCTCGGTGCCGTCCTTCTTGCGCGCCACGTGCTCCATGAGCACGATCACGCGCTTGACGCCGGCCACCAGGTCCATGGCGCCGCCCATGCCCTTGACCATCTTGCCCGGGATCATCCAGTTGGCCAGGTCGCCCTGCTCGCTGACCTGCATGGCGCCCAGAATGGACAGGTTGATCTTGCCGCCACGGATCATGGCAAAGCTGTCATGGCTGCCGAAGATCGACGAGCCGGGCAGCGTGGTCACGGTCTGCTTGCCGGCGTTGATGAGGTCGGCGTCCACCTGGTCCTCGGTGGGAAACGGGCCGATGCCCAGCATGCCGTTCTCGGACTGCAGCCACACTTCCTTGTCGCCGGTGAAGTTGGCCACCAGCGTCGGAATGCCGATGCCCAGGTTCACGTAGAAACCGTCTTCGAGTTCTTGCGCGGCGCGTGCCGCCATCTGGTCTTGGGTCCACGGCATGGTTCAGGCTCCTGCTTTTTCGGTGATGGTGCGCTTCTCGATGCGCTTCTCGGGGTTCGGGTTGTGCACGATGCGGTGCACATAAATGCCCGGCAGGTGGATCTGGTCGGGGTCCATGGCGCCCGTTTCCACGATCTCTTCCACCTCGACGATGCAGACCTTGCCCGCCATCGCGGCGGCGGGGTTGAAGTTGCGCGCCGTCAGGCGGAACTGCAGGTTGCCCGACTTGTCGGCGCGGTGCGCCTTGACCAGCGCCACATCGGGCACCAGCGAGCGCTCCATCACGTAGGTTTCGCCATCGAACTCGCGCAGCTCCTTGCCGTCGGCCACGATGGTGCCCACGCCGGTCTTGGTGAAGAAGGCGGGGATGCCCGCGCCACCGGCACGCAGCTTCTCGGCCAGCGTGCCCTGGGGCGTGAATTCAAGTTCGAGTTCACCGGCCAGGTACTGGCGCTCGAACTCCTTGTTCTCGCCCACGTAGGACGAGATCATTTTCTTGATCTGGCGGGTTTCGAGCAGCTTGCCCAGCCCAAAGCCGTCCACGCCCGCATTGTTGGAGATCACCGTGAGGTTTTTCACCCCGGAGTCGCGCAGCGCATCGATCAGCGCCTCGGGAATGCCGCACAAACCGAAGCCGCCCACGGCCAGAAGCTGGCCGTCCGCAACCACGCCCGAAAGGGCTTGCGTGGCCGAGGGAAATACTTTGTTCACGAAGGTCTCCTCAACAAATTGGATACGCTACGATACTACTTAGTTTGATAAGTAGTTCTCCCTAACAACCGCATTATGGACGTTGATTACCGCCTCGCCTTCGAGATGGCTCCCGTGGGCATGATCCTGTCGCGCAACCGCTCGATGGTCGATTGCAACCGCCATGTCTGCGAGATGTTCGGTTTCTCGCGCGAACTGCTGCTCGGGCAATCGTTCCAGATGCTCTACCCCAGCGCCGACGAGTACGAACGCCTGGGCGCCCGCATGGCCCCCATCCTGAACGCCAAGGGCTTTTATTCGGACAGCCGCATCATGAAGCGCGCCAACGGCGAGCTGTTCTGGTGCCATGTCTCGGGCCGCGCCCTGAACCGCCAGGCCCCGCACGAATCGGGCATCTGGAGCTTCGAGGATCTCAGCTCCCAGCGCGCCGTGAAGGCCGAACTGACGGGCCGTGAGCGCGAGGTGGCCGCGCGCCTGCTCGAAGGGCTCACGTCCAAGGAAATCGGCAAGGCCCTGGCGATCAGCCACCGCACGGTGGAAATCTACCGCGCGCGGCTGATGCGCAAGTACGGCGCCTCGACGGCCGCCGATCTGGTGCACAAGCTCATCTCGGGCTGAACCCACCCGCCCTCACGCGTCCACCACCTCGGCTGCGGCCCGGAAGGCATCCACGGCCGAGGGCACGCCACAGTAGATGGCCGCGTGCAGCAGCACCTCCTGGATCTCCTGCACCGTGGCGCCATTGTTCAATGCGCCGCGCACATGGCCTTTGAGTTCATGCGGCCGGCCCAGCGCCGCCAGCATGGCCACGGTGACCAGACTGCGCGTCTTGCGATCGATGCCGTCACGCTGCCAGGTTTCGCCCCAGGCGGCGCGCGTGATGTGCTCCTGGATCGGCTTTGTGAACTCGGTCATGCCGGCAAAGGCCCGCGCCACGAAATCCTCGCCCATGACCTCCTTGCGGGTGGCCAGACCCTTGTCAAACTGTGCCTGCTGCTGTGCATCCATCGGTTGTTCTCCTTGAACCCTGATTTTCCATCAGGCATGCCGGCGGCGCTGCAGGAGTGAGAACGGCACACTTCAGCCGCGCCCGTTTGTGCACGTATCATGCACAGACCTCTTCTCCACCTTTCAGCATCAGGACGTCCCATGAGCGCACGCTACCCTTTCCCCGACATCAACGAACTGCCCGAAGACATCAAGGCCAAGGTGCTGGAGGTGCAGGAAAAAGCCGGATTCATCCCGAACGTGTTTCTGGCCTTCGCGCGCCGCCCGGCCGAGTGGCGTGCCTTCTTCGCCTACCACGATGCGCTGATGCTCAAGGAGGAAGGCAGCCTGACCAAGGGCGACCGCGAAATGATCGTCACGGCCACCAGCGCCGCCAACCAGTGCCTGTACTGCGTGGTGGCACACGGCGCCATCCTGCGCATCTACGAAAAGAAGCCCTACGTGGCCGACCAGGTGGCCGTGAACCACCGCAAGGCCGACATCACCCCGCGCCAGCGCGCCATGCTCGACTTCGCCATGAAAGTCTGCCAGCGCTCGCACGAGATCGAGGACGCCGACTTCACCGCCCTGCATGCCCACGGCTTCGACGACGAGGACATCTGGGACATCGCCGCCATCACCGCATTCTTCGGCCTGTCCAACCGCATGGCCAGCTTTGCCGGCATGCAGCCCAACCCCGAGTTTTTCCTCATGGGGCGGGTGCCGCGGCAGAAATGACAGCTATTATTTCAATAGCTATAAGCGCCCATAAAAAGGGGGCTTGAGCCTTAAAAAACCTCCAATCAGTGCGTCACCAGCACCCGCATCCAGTCCGGCAGCGTCTGCGCCTTCTGCTGCGGGAAATCCACCCAGATGGTGGTGGCGCCACCCGCCGCGCACACCACGCCAGGCTGGTCGGCGCGCTCCAGCGTGCACCAGGTCTCGAACGTGGTGCGCCCCGGGTCGCTGACATACATTTTGGCCAGCACCTCGCCCGGGTATTCGAGCTGCTTGTAGAAGTTGCAGAAGGCGTTGACGATCACCGGCCCCTGGCCCTGCGGGTCGGGGTCGCAGCCCACCGAGCGCATCCACTCGATGCGCACCGTCTCCATGTAGCGGAAGTACACGGTGTTATTCACATGCCCCATCGCATCCATGTCGCCCCAGCGGATGGGCAGGCGCATTTCATGGACCAGTTTCTTGGCCTCGGGAATCTCGATCTTCATCGTGGGCTCAGACCGCGAAGCCGTCGTCGGCGGCAATCACCGCGCCGTTGATGAAGTGGCTCTGGTCGCTGGCCAGCATGACGATGAGCGCGTCCAGGTCCTGCGGCTGGCCCACGCGCTTGCGCGGCAGCATGTCCATGAGCTTCTGGCCCGGCTCGGTGTGCCAGTGGTGGTGGTTGATCTCGGTGTCGATGTAGCCCGGGCAGATGGCGTTGGTGTTGATGCCGAAGCGCCCCCACTCCATGGCCATGGCCTTGGTCATCTGCACCACGGCGGCCTTGCTCATGCAGTAGGCGCCGATCTGCGGCAGCACCTTGAGGCCCGCCATGGAGGCGATGTTGATGATGCGCCCGCCCGTGAAGCTGCCCGGCGCCGCGCCGCGCGAGCGCGCCAGCATGCGCTTGCCCACTTCCTGGGCGACGAAGAAGGCGCCCTTGACGTTGGTGTCGAAGATGTAGTCGTAGTCCTCGGGGCTCACGTCCTGAAGGCGCTGCGTGGTGCTCACGCCCGAGTTGTTCACCAGGATGTCGATGGACCCCATCTCGGTCTCGGCATGGGCCACGGCAGCCTTGATGGAATCGTGGTCGGTCACGTCGAGTTCGACCACGTGGGCATCACCGCCCTCGCCTTCGATGCGCGCACGCAGTTCCTTGAGCTTTTCCATGCGGCGGCTGGCCAGCACCACGCCTGCCCCGGCACGCGCCAGCGTTCTGGCAAACTGCGCACCCAAACCGCTCGAAGCCCCTGTCACAAATGCGATGCGGCCGGACAAATCGATGCTGTAAGCCATTTAGAGTATCTCCACTGAATAGAAAATAGAACGACCGTTCGATTATCGGCATAACCGTGCATACAATCGGTCACCCGCCGGACAGGGGCCATCCCCCTGCTTGCCCAAAATAACCCATTATCAAACGCCCGACGAGAAGCACATGACAAACGAAGAAATCCTCGCCCAGTTCGGTCCCCGCGAGTCCATGGAATACGACGTGGTGGTGGTCGGCGGCGGCCCCGGTGGGCTGTCCACCGCCATCCGGCTCAAGCAGCTCGCTGCCGAACGCGGCCAGGATGTCTCTGTCGTGGTGCTGGAGAAAGGCTCCGAGCCCGGCGCGCACATCCTCTCGGGCGCCATCATGGACCCCAAGGCGCTCAATGAGCTCATCCCCAACTGGAAGGAAAAGGGCGCCCCCCTGAACCAGCCCGTCACGGACGACGCCTACATCTTCCTGGGCGAGAAGTCGTCCTTCCGCGTGCCCAACATGTTCCTGCCGCCGTTCGCGCACAACCACGGCAACTACATCGTCAGCCTGGGTGCAGTGACCAAGTGGCTGGCCGAGCAGGCAGAAAGTCTGGGCGTGGAAATCTTCCCCGGCTTCACCGCCGCTGAAGTGCTCTACAACGAGCAAGGTGCCGTGCGGGGCGTGGCCACCGGCAACATGGGCGTGGGCAAGGACGGCGAGCCCACCGAGAACTTCCAGCTGGGCATGGAGCTGCTGGGCAAATACACCATCTTTGCCGAAGGCGCGCGCGGCCACCTGGGCAAGCAGGTCATTGCCCGCTACCAGCTCGACGCCAACCGCGACCCGCAGAGCTTCGGCATCGGCATCAAGGAGCTGTGGGAGATCGACCCCGAGCGCCACCAGCCCGGCTTTGTGATGCACACCGCCGGCTGGCCCATGGAGAACGACACCTACGGCGGTGCCTTCCTCTACCACCTCGAAGGCAACAAGGTCGCGCTGGGCTTTGTCACCGGCCTGGGCTACACCAACCCGTATCTGAGCCCGTTCGAGGAATTCCAGCGCTGGAAGACGCACCCGAACGTGCGCTACTACCTGGAGAATGCCCAGGGCGAAGTCACGGCCAAGCGCCTGTCGTATGGCGCGCGCGCCATCAACGCCAGCGGCCTCAACTCCCTGCCCAAGACCGTGTTCCCTGGCGGCGCGCTCATCGGCTGCGACGCGGGCTACCTCAACGTCAGCCGCATCAAGGGCAGCCACGCCGCCATCAAGACCGGCATGCTGGCGGCCGAGGCCGCGTTTGATGCCGTCACCAGCGGGCGCCAGCACGACGAACTCAGCGCCTACCCCCAGGCCTTCGAGCAAAGCTGGCTGCACACCGAGCTGAACAAGGACCGCAACTTCAAGAACTGGTTCAAGCACGGCCTGGCGGTGGGCACGGTGATGAACGGCTTCGAGCAGTTCGTGCTGCGCGGCCACATCCCCTGGACGCTGCACCGCGAGAAGGCCGACCACGAATACCTCAAGCCCGCCGCCGAGTGCACGCCCATCAACTACCCCAAGCCCGACGGCAAGCTGACCTTTGACCGGCTCTCGAGCGTGTTCATCAGCAACACCAACCACGAAGAGCAGCAGCCCGCGCACCTGACGCTCAAGGACGCCAGCGTGCCGGTGAAGATCAACCTGGCCAAGTACGCCGGCCCCGAGGCGCGTTACTGCCCGGCCGGGGTGTACGAGTTTGTGCCCGACGAGGCCCAGGGCGGCAACGCCCAGCGCCTGCAGATCAACGCGCAGAACTGCGTGCACTGCAAGACGTGCGACATCAAGGACCCGACGCAGAACATCGTGTGGGTGACGCCCGAGGGGGGCGGGGGGCCCAATTACTCGGCCATGTGAGGCCGCGTTCCCTCCCAAAGGGCCTGCATGCAGCAGGCCCTTTTTTCATGGGCTGCGGGGGCGTCCGCGGCCCTGGCGCGACCAGTACTGGAAGGCGTCCTCGTGCAGTTCGATGTCGAGCTCCTCAACGCGCAGCAGCATGCGCTCCTGCACATCGGCCACGGCCTGGTTGTAGACCAGCGGAGCGATCTCTTCCAGGAAGAAGCCAAGCAAGGCACCGGCGGCGATGTTGCCGATCTTCTGCTCCAGATGCTCCTGGAAATAGCGCTCGATGGAGGCCACGGCGTCCGCGCGGGCCTGCCGGGGAATCTCGATACCCATGCAGTCGCTCCTTTTTTGATAGCTAATGGCGCTTGATGGCAAAGCGCCTCATGCTATTTTGGCTTGAATCTCAGTGCGCGAACAACGGCAGATCGGCCTTCTTCAGCGTGCGCAGCACGAAGCTGGAGCGGCTGTGGCGGATGCCCTTGATCTTGTAGAGCTTCTCGCGCAGCAGGCGCTCGTAGTCGCGCGTGTCCTTCACCACCACGCGCAACAGGTAGTCGTAGTCGCCCGACACCAGGTGCGCCTCGATCACCTCGGGAATGCTGGCCAGCGTTTCGCCGAATTTCTCCAGCGTGTTGTCGGAATGGCTGTCGAGCGTGACCTGCACCAGCACCGTGTCGGCCAGGTCCAGCGACTGCGGGTTGATGCGCACCGTGTAGCCCTGGATGACGCCGGCCTCCTCCATCTTCTTGATGCGCCCCCAGCAGGGCGAAGGGCTCAGGCCCACGGCCTGGCCGATTTCCTGCAGGCTGGCGCGCGCGTTGCCCTGGAGCACGGAGAGAATTTTTCTGTCGAGTCGGTCCATGCAACGCATTATTCTTCATTCATGCAATTTGCAGAATATTTTTCTGTAGCAGAGTAGTTCCGGCACAAATACAGAAAATCCATCCAGCGGCTCCGGGGCACACTTCTTCCATCAAGGCGCTCTTACCGGAACGCACGAAATGACAAGGCCCCGGCTGGTTACCGCCAGACCGGGGCGCTTGACAAACCCCACGGACAAAGCGGGTAGAATCGCGCCTTCGTCAGGAGAGAGTGCTCCGCCACCCGCGAGCAGCACCGCCGAAGGCGCAGGCACCCGCCGAACGCTCAGGCAAAAGGACTGGCAACCGCCCGCAGTGATGCGGGCGTTCCCTTGCTGGAGAGAGGTGGCCGCGCGCAACGCGCAGGCCATCCACCGAAGGAGCAAGCCGCGCGGCCAGCCAGGGCGCAGCGGTGAATCTCTCAGGTAAAGCGGACAGCAGGGCAAATCCCGTGGCACCGGTGCCACGGCCCCCATTTGCCCTGGAATCACCATGTCCGCACCTTCCGCCGCTCCCCTGCTCACCACGCCCCTCAACGCGCTGCACATCGAACTGGGCGCCCGCATGGTGCCGTTCGCCGGCTACTCCATGCCCGTGCAGTACCCCGCCGGCCTGATGGCCGAGCACCTGCACACCCGCCAGGCCGCAGGCCTGTTCGATGTGTCGCACATGGGCCAGTTGCGCCTGGTCGGCCCGGACGCCGCCGCCGCCTTCGAGAGCCTGATGCCCGTGGACGTGATCGACCTGCCCGTGGGCAAGCAGCGCTACGGCCTGCTGCTGAACGACGAGGGCGGAATCATCGACGACCTGATGTTCTTCCGCGTGGCGCAGGACGAGCTGTTCGTCATCGTCAACGGCGCCTGCAAGGTCGGCGACATCGCCCACATCCAGGCACGCATCGGCCAGCGCTGCCAGGTCGTGCCCCTGCCCGACCATGCCCTGCTGGCGCTGCAGGGCCCGCAGGCCGCCACGGCCCTGGCGCGCCTGGCGCCCGGCGTGGAAAAGCTGGTGTTCATGACCGGCGGCAACTTCCAGATTGCGGGCTGCGACTGCTTCGTCACGCGCAGCGGCTACACCGGCGAGGACGGCTTCGAGATCTCCGTGCCCGCCGCACAGGCAGAAAGCCTGGCCCGTACCCTGCTGGCCCAGCCCGAGGTCAAGCCCATCGGCCTGGGCGCGCGCAACTCGCTGCGCCTGGAGGCCGGCCTGTGCCTCTACGGCAACGACATCGACACCACCACCACGCCCGTGGAGGCCGCGCTGAACTGGGCCATGCAGAAGGTGCGTCGCACCGGTGGCGCGCGCGCGGGCGGCTTCCCCGGCGCCGACAAGGTGCTGGCCCAGCTCGACAACCCCGCCAGCGTGGCGCGCAAGCGCGTGGGCCTGGTCGCCCTGGAGCGCGTGCCCGTGCGCGAGCACACTGAACTGCAGAGCGAAGGCGGCCAGAAGATCGGTGAAGTCACCAGCGGCCTGCTCGGCCCCAGCTTCGACAAGCCCATCGCCCTGGCCTATGTGGACGCCCAGCATGCCGCCATCGGCACGCGCGTCAACGCCATCGTGCGCGGCAAGGCCGTGCCCATGGAAGTCTGCGCCACCCCCTTCGTGCCCACGCGCTACTACCGCGGCTAAAACCGCCACGGGCGCAAGCTACATTCCCGATTCCCTTCATCTTTCAGGAGCCTTTCCCATGACCATCAAATTTTCCAAGGACCACGAGTGGGTCAACGCCGCCGACGCCAACGCTGCCGTGGTCGGCATCACGGTGCACGCCCAGGACGCGCTGGGTGACGTGGTGTTTGTGGACCTGCCCGCCGTGGGCACCACGTTTGCCCAGGGCGACGTGGCCGGTGTGGTCGAATCCGTGAAGGCCGCCGCCGACGTGTACATGCCCGTTTCGGGCGAGGTGGTGGAAGTGAACGAGGCGCTGCGCGCCGACCCGTCGCTGGCCAACTCCGACCCGCTGGGCGCGGGCTGGTTCTTCAAGGTCAAGCTGTCGGACGCATCCCAGCTCGACGGCCTGATGGACGAGACCGCCTACACGAGCTTCTCTGCCAGCGCCTGAGCGCACCGGCATCAAAAACCATAGCAGCTAGCGCACGCATTCAGGCAAATTCAGATTCAAAAGCACCTGAATCCGCCTGAATTCGAGCGCAAGCAGCTCCTATTTCAATAGCACTCCAGACTGGTTCCCGCCATGCAGATGCCCGCCGCCCTGCCCTTGTCCGCCCTCGAAAACACCACCGAGTTCCTGCCCCGCCACATCGGCATCGACGCGGCCGACGAGGCGCACATGCTGTCGGTGATCGGCGAGGCCTCGCGCCGCGCCCTCATCGACGGCATCGTGCCGCGCTCCATCGCACGCGGCCAGGCCATGGATCTGCCGGCCCCCGCCACCGAGAATGCCGCGCTGGCCGAACTCAAGGCGCTGGCATCGAAGAACCAGGTCCTCAAGAGCTTCATCGGCCAGGGCTACTACGGCACGCACACGCCCGGCGTGATCCTGCGCAACATCCTGGAGAACCCCGCCTGGTACACGGCCTACACGCCCTACCAGGCTGAAATCTCGCAAGGCCGCATGGAAGCGCTGGTCAACTTCCAGACCATGGTGTGCGACCTGACCGGCATGCCGATCGCCAATGCCTCCATGCTCGACGAGGCCACGGCCGCCGCCGAGGCCATGACGCTGGCCAAGCGCTCGGTCAAGGCCAAGGGCAACACCCTGATCGTGAGTGGCGACTGCCACCCGCAGACCATCGAGGTCATCCAGACGCGCGCCGCGCCGCTGGGCCTGTCGGTCAAGGTGATCCGCTCGGGCGACGAATGGATGGCCGCCATCGGCCAGGACGACTACTTCGCCGCCATCAACCAGTACCCCGGCTCCAGCGGCTGGCTGGCCGACTGGCAGATGAGCGCCGACATCATCCACGGCAAGGGCGCAGCGCTGATCCTGGCCGCCGACCTGCTGGCCCTCACGCTGCTCAAGACCCCGGGCGAAATGGGCGCCGACATCGTGGTCGGCACCACCCAACGCTTTGGCATGCCCATGGGCGCGGGCGGCCCGCACGCCGCCTACATGGCCTGCCGCGACGAATTCAAGCGCTCCATGCCCGGCCGCCTGGTGGGCGTGAGCGTGGACGTGCATGGCAAGCCGGCCTACCGCCTGGCGCTGCAGACGCGCGAACAGCACATCCGCCGCGAAAAGGCCACCTCCAACATCTGCACCGCGCAGGTGCTGCCGGCCGTCATCGCGAGCATGTACGCCGTGTACCACGGCCCTGAGGGCCTGCAGCGCATCGCCCTGCGCGTGGCACGCTTCACCGCCATCCTGGCCGCAGGCCTCAAGCAACTGGGCTTTGCGCCGCTGCACGCCACTGCCTTCGACACCCTGACGGTGGACCTGGGCAGCGCTGACGCCGCCCGCGCCGTGGTCCAGCGCGCGCTGGATGCGGGCGCCAATCTGCGCCTGCTGCGCGGCCAGTGCGTGGCCGTGTCGCTCGACGAAACCACCACGCGCGACGACCTCGCCCTGCTCTGGCGCGCCTTCGCGCCCACGGCCACGCAGCCCACCGTGGAGCAGCTCGCCGCCAGCGCGCCCGACCTCATCCCGGCCAGCCTGCGCCGCACCAGCCGCTACCTCACGCACCCGGTGTTCAACACCCACCATTCCGAAACCGGCATGCTGCGCTACATCCGCCAGCTCTCGGACAAGGACCTGGCGCTCGACCGCACCATGATTCCGCTGGGCTCGTGCACCATGAAGCTCAACGCGACGAGCGAGATGATCCCGATCACCTGGCCCGAGTTCGCCCACGTGCACCCGTTCGCTCCGGCCGACCAGCTCGAAGGCTACCGCCTGCTCGACGAGCAACTGCGCGCCTGGCTGTGCCAGGCCACGGGCTACGCCGGCATCAGCCTGCAGCCCAACGCGGGCAGCCAAGGCGAGTACGCCGGCCTGCTGGCCATCAAGGGCTACCACGAGGCCCGTGGCGAGGGCCACCGCAAGGTCTGCCTGATCCCCAGCAGCGCGCACGGCACCAACCCCGCCAGCGCCCAGATGGTGGGCATGCAGGTGGTGGTGACCAAGTGCGATGAAAACGGCAACGTGGACATGGCGGACCTGCAAGCCAAGTGCGAGCAACACAGCGCCAACCTGGCCTGCGTGATGATCACCTACCCCAGCACGCACGGCGTGTTCGAGACGCAGGTGAAGGAGCTGTGCCAGCTCGTGCACCGCCATGGCGGCCGCGTGTACGTGGATGGCGCCAACATGAACGCCCTGGTGGGCGTGGCCGCGCCCGGTGAATTCGGCGGCGACGTGAGCCACCTGAACCTGCACAAGACCTTCTGCATTCCGCACGGCGGCGGCGGCCCCGGTGTCGGCCCCGTGTGCGTGGTGGAGGACCTCGTGCCCTTCCTGCCGGGCCATGCCACGGCCGGCAATGCCGCCAAGGTGGGCGCCGTCTCCGCAGCCCCGCTGGGCAATGCCGCCGTGCTGCCGATCAGCTGGATGTACATCCGCATGATGGGCGCCGAAGGCCTGCAGGCCGCCACCGAGGCCGCCATCCTCAGCGCCAACTACATCAGCGCGCGGCTGAAAGACCACTACCCCACGCTGTACGCGTCAAGCAACGGCCATGTGGCGCACGAGTGCATCCTGGACCTGCGCGGCCTGAAGGAAACCAGCGGCGTGATGGCCGAGGACGTGGCCAAGCGCCTCATCGACTACGGCTTCCACGCGCCCACGCTGAGCTTCCCCGTGCCCAACACGCTGATGGTCGAACCCACCGAGAGCGAGACGCTGTTCGAGATCGACCGCTTCATCGACGCGATGATTGCCATCCGCGAGGAAATCCGCCAAGTGGAAACCGGCGCCTGGCCGCAGGACAACAACCCGCTGAAGAACGCGCCGCACACGGCCGAGAGCCTGCTCGGCGCCGAATGGGCCCGCCCCTACTCCCGCGAGGCTGCCGCCTACCCCGTGGCCGCCCTGCGCCAGGCCAAGTACTGGTCGCCCGTGGGCCGCGTGGACAACGTCTACGGCGACCGCAACCTGTTCTGCAGCTGCGTGCCGGTGGGCCCGGCGGAGTAAGCACGCGGACATGACGCCGCCCCCCAGCGCCTGCACCGTCTGCCAGCCCCCTGCGCTGGAGGCGCTGGTCCGGTCCGAGCCCGCCCTGGCCGCACAGTGGCAGGCCCTGCCCCGCCGCCACTTCGCCGCCAGCGCCGTGCTGCTGCGCAGCGGCGAGACCTGCACCCGCGCGTGGCTGATGGAGAGCGGGCTGGTGCGCCTGTACTACCTGAGCGACCAGGGCACCGAGCGCAACCGCTCGTTCCACGTCGAAGGCAGCTGGGTGGGCGGCGGCATGCCGCCCCTGGCCTTGCCCAGCCCCTACACCATCGAGGCGCTGGAACCCGTGCAGGCCGTGGAACTGGCGTACGCGACCTTGCAGGACTGGCACCACCGGTTTCCGCGCATCCAGCCCCTGCTCAATGAAGCCATGGGCTACCTCTTCACCCAGCATGCACGGCGAGAAGCAGAACTGCTGGGCCTGTCGCCCGAGGCACGCTACCGTGCTTTTCTGGCAGACCAGGGCGATCTGGCCGAGCGCCTGCCCATGCACCATGTGGCCAGCTATCTGGGCATTTCGCCCGTCTCGCTGTCACGCATCCGGGCACGGCTGGGCATGGTTCCAGCGCCCGCCTCACCCAGGCTCAAGGCCCCGGCGGCCAGGCGCTGACCGTCCGGGCAAGGCCCGGCATGACCACCTTGGGGAGGGATGTGCGGTCCATCACCGCATCGGCCCCCACCAGGCCGTTGAGATGCAGCAGGTGCGCCGTGATGGCATACACCTCGTCATCGGTCAGGCTCTTGGGCGCATGGTGCGGCATGGCCCGCCGCACATAGTCGAACAGCGTGGTCGCATAGGGCCAGAGCGCACCCACAGACAGCACCTGCAACGGGTACTTGCGCACCCGCAGCGGCCGCAGCGGATCGCTCCAGCCAATAAAGCCATCAGACCCCGCCAGACGCGCGGCAGGCCCTTCGATGCCGCGAGGGCCATGGCACGCCGCACACTGCGCCTGGTACAGCCGCGCGCCTTGCCCGGCACTGCCCTGCCCGGAGGGCAGGTTGCGGCCATCCGGGAAGATGGTGATGGCATGGCGCTCGATCTGTGCCGCCTCCAGCGCCTGCCCCAGCCCGATGACCGCAATCGGCTCCGTCTGTGCGTGCAATGCCCCGCTCGCCAATACAAGCCCCCCACACACTGACCGCAACAACTTCGCCGCTGCTTCACGCATACACGTTCTCCACCCGGCCATCGGCCTGCACCCGCCAGGCCTGTACCGCGTTGTAGTGATTGAACGAGTGCATGGCGTAGCGGCGCTTCCATTCGCTGCGCAGCGGCTGGGTGCGGCCATGTTCGTCGGTGGCGCGGCTCATCAGCACGGTCTTGTGACCGCTCCATTTCCACGGCAGGGTGAAGCGCGTGAAGGCGCGGTCCAGCGCCGGGCCGTGCAGTTGCGCGGGCAGCCAGGAGCGCCCTCCATCGACGGAGACATCGACCCGTGCAATCCGCCCATGGCCGGACCATGCCAGCCCCGCAATCTCGAAAAAACCGCGCGGCTCCGGCATCGTCTGCTGGCCCGATGGATGGGTGATGACGGACTTCACGTCCATGTGGAAAGCAAAGCGCTCGATCCGTCCATCGGCCAGCACCTGGGTGTACAGGCCCGATTCGTCCTTGGTGTAGGCAGGTGCATCGGTCACCTCCAGCCGGTGCAGCCATTTCACATTCACATTGCCCTCCCAGCCCGGCATGAACAGGCGCATCGGGTAGCCCTGCGATGGGCGCAGGCGCTCACCGTTCTGGTAGAGCGCCACCATGGCGTCCTTGAGCAGGGCCTGCAAAGGCAGGCTGCGGCTGTGTGAGCCTCCGTCCGCGCCTTCGGCCACCACCCATTGCGCGCCCTCCTGCAGGCCAGCCTCATGCAACAGGTATGACAAGGGCACCCCCGTCCATTCTGAACACGACACCTCGCCAGCGATTTCGCCCAGCGTCTGGTCCAGCGCCGTGGGCGAGAGCGCATTGGCCGCCGAATTGCCTGCACACTCCAGAAAATGGACACGGCTGACCATGGGATAGCGCAGCAGGCGCTCCAGGTCAAAGCGCAGGGGTTTCCTGACCATGCCATGGACCATCAGCACATGCTGCTCGGGCGCCATCTCGGGCAGGCCGTTGTGGTGCACCGCGAAATGCAGGCCGCTCGGCGTGATGATGCCGCGCTGGTTCTGCAAGGGCGTGCGCCAGACTGCGAACCCGGCCGCACTGGACACCTGGCGCTGCACCCGCTGCTCATGGTGCGATGGCTGGCCGTAGGGCAGGTCCGCACCCCCCAGCGTCTTCATGGAATCGGGCATGCGCGCGGCCAGCGGCTCGGCGGCCTGGGCCACCAGCCCTCCGGCCCCCAGAACCAGTCCGCCCAGAAAATCCCGCCGCGCCAACCGGCCCCGGCCACCCGATGAAAGCATGTGTGTTCCCCGCATCCCAAAGCGGCACCCATCGGCCGCAACGCCAGTGTTGCAGCGGCGGCACGGCAGCGCATTAACCTTTGTTAACGCACTTGCAAGACCGGCCGGGCCGGGCGGTGCTCTACAAAGCGTCGAGCGGGCTCAGAATCCCGCGCCCGCCCTTGTTGAGCACATGCGTGTAAATCATGGTGGTGCTCACATCGGCATGGCCCAGCAGCTCCTGCACCGTGCGAATGTCGTAGCCCGCCTGCAGCAAATGCGTGGCAAACGAATGCCGCAGCACATGGGGCGACACCGGCTTGGCAATCTGCGTACGCCGCACCGCCTCGCGCACGGCGCGCTGCACCGATTCGGGGTACACATGGTGGCGCCGCTCCAGCAGCTCGCCGGTGCGGGCATCGGGGCGCGGATCGGTGGAGCGCACGGGGGAGGGAAACACCCACTGCCAGGCCCAGCTTTGGTCGGCCTGGGGGTATTTGACGGCCAGCGCATGCGGCAGATACACACGGCCAAAACCAGCGGCCAGATCCTTTTCGTGCAGCGCGCGGGCCTTTTGCAATTGCGCCTGCAAAGGCGCAATCAGGTTCTCAGGCAGCACCGTCACCCGATCTTTGTTGCCCTTGCCCTCGCGCACCACGATTTCGCGGCGGGCAAACTCCACATCCTTCACGCGAAGGCGCAGCGCCTCCAACAGGCGCATGCCCGTGCCATAGAGCAACTGCGCAATCAGGCCCGTGGTGCCATCCATGTGCAGCAATAGCTCGCGCACCTCTGTGGGCGTCAGCACCACGGGCAGGCGCTTGGGTGTTTTGGCTTGAACCACCTCATTGAGCCAGGGCAAATCCGTCTCCAGCACCTGCTTGTACAAATACAGCAGCGCCGCCTTGGCCTGGTTTTGCGTGGAGGCAGAAACCTGCCTATCAACCGCCAAATGGCTCAAAAATGCCTCCACCTCGGCCGCACCCATCTCTTGCGGGTGGCGCTTGCCATGAAACACGATAAAACGCCGTGCCCAGTCGATATACGCCTCTTCGGTGCGAATGCTGTAATGCCGCGTGCGCAGGTGAATGCGCATACGTTCCAGCAGCTTGGGCGGTCGGGGCACGACGGGGTCGCTGGTGGGCTGTGAGGATTCAGCGGGGCGCTCTGTCATCCGCGAAATTTTAGGTTTGCCTAATTTTCCGGATGCTGGGGTTTACGCTTGGCTGCTGTTGCGGTTGTTGTCTTGGCGGACTGATCGGGCTACCATGCCTGTCGTCTATTTCTAGTTAGGCCGCACTAAACAGCACCGAGCCATGTCATCAATCACGTTCATCAATGAGGTTCGCGAAGGCATGGCATCTTCCATCACCGCACATGCGAGAACGGCATGTCATGGCAAGGCTGTCTTCTCTGCCGCTCATGCATCAAAGCCATGCTTGATGTTTGGCGCTTCAGTTGCCATGCGGCATGCAAACAGGCGCGATGCTCATGCTCAATCTGGCTGTCTGACCTTCGGCAGCCTGCTTACCGATCAGCAGCGCCAAAGTGCCACACGCTATCGTCAAGTGGCTGGCCGTCCTGCGGCGGCCAGTCATTCTTCAGGCGCTCAAGCAAGGTCAACCAAAACGCAGCACGCAGATCGAACAAGGTCGCAGCATGCTTCACACGAAGTGGCCGTCTCAACCATGGTGTGCCGCCCTCGCCCTAAGTCACTCGAAACACTGCAAAATGTAGGCAGTCAAATTCAAGGGAGTGCGGGCATGCAAAGCCGAGTCATCAATATCCATCGGCATTCTGGCGTGTTCTCATCCGCCTTGGCGCCTGTCACCCGCCTAACTCGGCGGTCAAGCCGACACCAACGTGCTGCGCACGTTGGTGCCGCTTACCTGGGGCGTTAGCTTATTAAGGAGTGCGTGCTCATGGCAGGGAAATTCATGAGAAGAAATGCCATCGTGGACACAATAAAAAGCGAGGAAAGAACAAACTCAATTCAAAAGCGCGAAAGAACTCGTTTTCACGTCCACGCAACGGTTTGTCAATGCCCTGATCCAAACTGTGGAGCATGGCACACAATCATTCCCGAGCGCCCTCTTCCCACTGAGGAACAAGCAATTGGTCTGCTCAAACAACATAAAAAGCAATCGAGCTAACCCATCGCTCAAGCGGACCCGCATTCTGCGGGCCGCTTACCTTGGCCGTTAGCACCCATGGCGCTGTTCGATGCAATTACATACGCCGTAGCAGAGTTGACTGCCTATGTGGCAGGAAAAGCAACCGGCCGCGTGTTCAAGCTTCAGCCGAAAGACGCCCAACGAATTGGTGAGTACGTCGTTATTGGGCTTATCGCCTCCGCCGGGCTTATCGTCACGTTAGTTTATTCGTAGCCCGCCCACCGTCAAGTTGGAGTTTCACGTTTTGGCTTCTCGGTCTAACCATTCGTCGCAGCCGACCGCCTACGGCGTCGGCTGAACTCAAGGCGTTAGGAATGGAATGCGACGCGAGGCAAAGATTTTTGGCTGGTGCGCTGTGCTTCTTGGTTTTTGCGGAGTATTTTTCGCAGCTGGTACCCTTATCGGAGACGCAAGCCAGGCCAGTGGGCTTAGTTGCAAAGTAATTTGCGGAATTTCGCTATTGTTCACTCAACTATTCGGGCCAAGCGTTGGTACGCTAGTTGGGGGACTCCTCTGGTTGGCTGCGGGTTCGGCGTTTATCTTATTTGGCTACCTTATTCTTAAGGATCAGTATCGTGCCTAACTGTTCGTCGCAGCCGACCGGCTTCGCCGTCGGCTGAACTCAGGGCGTTAACCGCTGAGATTTGCCGTTCTGACTTAGTGGTGTTTTCTGGCTCTAGCGCTTATTCTGCATACGCAAGAAGCTATTCTTTTCGTAGCACCTGCTTCTTCTGTCGTTTTAGCGCCCCAGCGGCACAACCCCACCCCTCGCCTCAAACAGCCCTACCATCGGGCCTTTGTTTTCCTCTGGAGCTTCCCTTCATGCGCGTTCTTTTCGCCCTACTCACGTCACTGGCCATTGCCCCCGCCGCCCACGCACAGTTTGCGGGCGTCACCACGCCCAGCGGCCTGGTTTTCCTGTCGCTCAAGGAAGGCGTGGGCGCCTCCCCGGCCGTCACCGATACCGTGAAAGTGCATTACCGTGGCACCTTCGCCGATGGCAAGGAGTTCGACAGCTCCTACAAGCGCGGCGAGCCCACCGAGTTCCCGCTCAACCGCGTGATCCCCTGCTGGACCGAGGGTGTGCAGCGCATGAAGCCCGGCGGCAAGGCCAAGCTGACCTGCCCGCCCTCCATCGCCTATGGCGAGCGCGGTGCGGGCGGCGTGATTCCACCGAACGCCACGCTCACCTTCGAGATCGAGCTGGTGTCCGTGCGCCGCTGAGCGCCCACCGCGCTCCAGCCGGACCTGCGCGGGCGTACACTTCCGCGCACAGGCCACGGCCTGGCCGCACGAAGGGTGCCGCCGCCGCCGCCCCCTGCCCATGAGCCTTCCCGACCTGTCCTTTCTGCTGCACGCCCAGTCCCCCGATCCGGGGTCCGAGGGCGTGCCCCAAGCCTCGCCGCCCGAACCCGCCAGCGCCCCCGCGCAGGCGGAGGGCACCCTGCCCGCACTGGTCGCAGGGCTGCGCGCCTACCAGGCCGAACTGGAGGCGCAGAACAAGGTGCTGCAGTACAGCCAGGCCGCCGCCGAGAGCGCGTCCGAGCGCTTCGAGGCCCTGTTCTCCAGCGTGCCGCTCGCGCTCATGGTGCTGGACGAATACGACGTGGTGGTGCAGGCCAACTCCATGGCGCACCGCTCGTTCCAGCCCACCGAAAAAGACCGTCCCCTCACGGCGCTCATGCCTTTCGTGTGCGAGGACGACACCGAACGCGTGCGCGCCGCTTTTGCCACGGCCCAGGCCGAGGGGCGCAGCGAGGCCACGGAGGTCGTCTTCCACATTGGCAGCGACGCGCGCATCACGGGCGACCTGCACATCGCCCGCATCGAGATGGCGCAAGACGGCGCCGCGCCGCTCGTGCAGTTTCTCTGCGCCGTGATCGACCAGGGCCCGCTGCTGGCCGAGCGCCAGGCCCTGCAACAGCGCAACGAGCAGCTCCACGCCAGCGAAAAGCGCATGGAGGCCATCATCAACTCCGCGCTTGACGCCATCGTCTGCGTGGACCAGCACCAGCGCATCACGGTGTTCAACCCCACGGCGGCGGCACTGTTCCAGTGCAGCGCGAGCGACGCGCTGGGCAGCCCGCTGGAACGCTTCCTTCCCGATGCCGCGCAGGCCCTGGCCTTCGCCCAGCTCGCCACGCAGGCGCTGCTGGGCGAAATGACGGCGCGCACCGCCAGCGGCAAGGACCTGGCGGTGGAGGTCAGCGTCTCGTTCGAGCGCCATGCCGAAGGCGAGACCACCACCGTCTTCGCGCGCGACCTCACCGGCCGCAAGAAGGCCGAGGCGCACCGCAACGAGCTGGAGGCGCAGCTGCGCGAGTCGCACAAGATGCAGGCCGTGGGCACCATGGCCGGAGGTATCGCGCACGACTTCAACAACATCCTGGGCGCCATCCTGGGCAACGTGGAGCTTGCCAAGGCCGACTGCGGCATGGGATCGCCCGCGATGGAGAGCCTGCTGGAGATCGAAAAAGCCGGGCGCCGCGCGCGCGACCTGGTGCGCCAGATCCTCACCTTCAGCCGCAACGAGCCGCCCCGGCGCACCGCCGTGCCCGTGGCCGAGGTCATGCACGACACCGAGCGCCTGCTGCGCGTCACCCTGCCCCCGGCCATCGACCTGCACATGCACCTGCCCAAGGGCCTGCCACCCGTGCTGGCCGACCCCACGCAGGTGGAGCAGGCCCTGCTCAACCTGTGCACCAATGCCATCCACGCCATCGGGGACGCGCGGGGCGTGGTGCAGGTCGAAGCCGTGGCGGCCCATCCCGACCAGCGCCTGGGACTGCCCTCGGGGGACTACGTGGCCATCAGCGTGCAGGACAACGGCCCGGGCATGGACGCGGCCACCCTGGAACGCATCTTCGAGCCCTTCTTCACCACCAAGCCCGTGGGCCAGGGCACGGGCCTGGGCCTGTCCGTGGTGCATGGCGTGATGCGCACGCACGCTGGCGCGGTGGATGTGCACAGCACGCCGGGCCATGGCAGCCGCTTTACGCTGTATTTCCCGGTCGCGCAGGCCTCGGTGCCGGCCGCCGAGATGCATGTCCCGGCGCCAGCGCCCGCCGCGCCCCCGGCGCCCCAGCCCCAGGGCCGCCATGTGATGTACGTGGACGACGACCAGGCCCTGGTGTTCCTGGTGCAGCGCCTGCTGCGCCGGCGCGGCTACCAGGTGAGCGGCTTCAACGACCCGCACGCCGCCGCCGACGCCCTGCGCGCCGCGCCGCACGACTACCACCTGCTCGTGACCGACTACAACATGCCCGGCTATTCCGGCGTGGACCTGCTGCAGGAGGTGCGCGGCATCCGCCCCGACCTGCCCGTGGCGCTGGCCTCGGGCCATGTCACTGCCGAGATCGAGCAGGCCGCGCTGGCGGCGGGCGCGCGCGCGCTGATCCACAAGCCCAACGATGTGCAGGAGCTGTGCGACACCGTGGACCGGCTGGTCAATGGCAAACCATGACAGCAGCGGCCTGGGGGGCATCGACTGCCTCCATGCCGACGGCGACCTGCTCGTGCTGGCCAAGCCCGCCGGCCTGCTGTGCGTGCCCGGGCGCGGCCCGGACAAACAGGACTGCCTGAGCGCCCGCGCCCAGCAGCGCTGGCCCGAAGCCCTGGTGGTGCACCGGCTGGACCAGGCCACCTCGGGCCTGGTGCTGATGGCCCGCAACCAGGAGGCGCAGCGCCTCCTGAGCCGCGCCTTTGAACTGCGCGAGATACACAAGCGCTACCAGGCCATCGTGGCCGGGCACATGGCGGCCCCGGAAGGTGGCGCCTGGGCAGAGATCGACCTGCCGATCGCCGCCGACTGGGAGCGCCGCCCCTTGCGGGTGATCGACCCCGTGCGGGGCAAACCCAGTCAGACGCGGTGGCGCGTGCTTTCGCGCGATGGCAGCGCCAACACCACCCGCATCGAACTGGAACCCGTCACCGGGCGCACACACCAGCTGCGCGTGCACCTCGCAGCCATGGGCCATCCCATCCTGGGCGATGCGCTGTATGCGGACGGGTCCATCCAGCAACGTGCGCCCCGGCTGCTGCTGCATGCCTGCGTGCTGGGGTTCACGCACCCCCGGCACGGGACGGTGTGCAGGTTTGAAGCCGCGCCGGATTTCTGACACCGCGCGCGGCCCGCTTATGCCAGCTCCAGCACCTCGGCGACCGGCCTGCGCGGCTTCGGTGGGGCCTGCACTGCCGCACGCCCCACGGCCACCAGCAGCACGGGCAACTCACCCGCCCGCAGCCCAAAAGCACTCACTACGCCAGCCGCATCAAAGCCTCCCATGGGCGCGCTGGCCAGCCCCATGCCCTGTGCCGCCAGCATGAGTGCCATGGCAGCCAGCGAAGCCGAGCGGACCGCCTCGTCACGCTGCAGTTGGGCATCGGACGCGTGCGCAGCCATGGCCTGTGCGACCCAGGCATCCCCCACATCCGGCCCCAAGGCACCGGCACGCACCACAGGTGCCAGCCGCTCGGCCAATTGCACATGCGCACCCAGGGTGCCGCAAACGATGTAGGTGACACCCGCGTCCAGCACCTTTTGCTGGCGGTGGGCCAGCCTGTGCAGCTGCGCCTTGGCCGTGGGGGTGCGCACCGCGATAAAACGCCAGTTCTGCAAGTGGTAGGCCGAAGGAGCCAGCGTAGCCAGCCGGACCAGCTCGGCAATGCGGGCCTCATCCATCACATGGACGGGGTCGAAGTGGTGGGTGGACACGCGGGTCTCAATGGCCGAAGCCACCGTAGGAGCAGACATGGAAGATCGAACCTTTCCGGATTGAAAAAGAAGAAAAAACAGGAGCCAAATCAATGGGCACCAGCAGCGTCACGGCCCGGCGCGGCGCGGCGCCATGGACCACTGCACGGCCAGCACGCAGCCCAGCACCGTGGCCATGCCCAGCAGCGACATCCCACGCATGGCCTGCCCCAGCAGCAACCAACCCAGCACCACGGCGGTGAGCGGACTGAGCAGCCCCAGCGATGCCACCCCCACCGTGGGCAAGCGCTCGATGCCCCGGAACCACAGCGAATAGGCAACCAGCGCGCCTGCCAGGCAGAGATAGACATACCCCCCGGCCTGCGTGGCCGTGAGAGCGGGCAAGGGTGGGTCAGCCCACCAGGCGACCGGCGCCAGCATGACCCCACCCAGCAGCAACTGCCAGCCGGTAAATGCCAGCACGGGCAGGCCGAACTGCCAGCGGCGCGAGAGGAACGTGCCCACTGCCATGCACACGGTGCCTGCCAGCGCCGCCGCCACGCCCCAGGCATCCCATGCCGCCCCGGGCGCCAGCAGCAGCAGGGCCATGCCTGCCACGGCCAGCACACCGGCCCCCATCGCCACACCCGGCGGGCGGTGCTGGTCCACCGCCCAGACCAGGCCCATCACCACCAGGGGGCCGATGGCCCCCACCACGGCGGCCAGGCCGCCAGGCAAGCGGTACGCCGCCACGAACAACAGCGCCTGAAAAACACCGATGTTCAACGCAGCCAGCAGCGCCATGCGCCCCCAGCCACCGCGCGCCGGCCAGCGCCGCGCCCATAGCACCAGCAACAGCCCGGCCGGCAGCGCACGCAGCAGCGCTGCGGTGAACGGCCGGTCCGGCGGCAACAGCTCGGTGGCAACGATGTAGGTCGAGCCCCAAATGACCGGAGCCAATGCGGTGATGCACCCATCCACCCAGCGGGAAGACGGCAGATGAAGGAAGGTTGAAGCCATGTTTTATCTTCAATTCAAGATAAATCACTGTAGCACAAAATCTTGAATTCAAGATAAAATCCACTGATGCCAGACCCTAGCCCCGCAGACGCTGTAGATGCCATCCTGACCCAGTGGCGGACCGAACGCCCCGATCTGGACGTCGCCCCCATGGGCCCCATCGGCCGACTCAAGCGCTGCGCCGCGCTGGTGGAGCGGCGCCTTGAAGCCACGTTCACGCAATTCGGTCTGTCGTTCTGGGAGTTCGACATGCTCGCCACGTTGCGCCGCTCGGGCGCCCCCTATTGCCTGGCACCCACCACGCTGTTCTCCACGCTCATGGTCACCTCGGGCACCATGACGCACCGCATGGGAAAGCTCGAAGCCAGTGGCTGGATCAAGCGGCTGCCCAACCCCGCCGATGCCCGCAGCCTGCTCGTGCAACTCACACCGGCAGGCTTGGCGCTGATCGACCAGGCCGTGCAAGCCCATGTAGCCAACGAGCACGCGCTGCTGGCCCCGCTGCGAGCGGCCGACCTGGCAGCCCTGGACCGGCGGCTGGCCCAGCTGCTGGCGGTTCTGGAGCCACCGGGCGATCGCTGAGAAGGAGTGAACGGCCCCGCCAAGGCCGTGCTTTGGGCCTTCATCGGCCGCGTTTTCGCGGCCTGCCCGGTCACACCGGATTGATTCACGCCTTCTGCGAGCGTCTCAATCCTCGGCGCAGCACTGCACGTTGTTGCGCCCCGTCTCCTTGGCGCGGTAGAGCGCCTTGTCGGCCTTGCTGACCAGTTGCTCGAACGTCAGCCCCGCCCCTTGCCGCAGCGTGGCCACGCCGATGCTGACGGTGACCGAGGCCCGGGCGCCCTCCTCGTTCACCACCACCTCCTGCGACGCCACCACATGCCGCAGCGACTCCGCCAGGTGCAGCGCGCTGGCGCTGTCGGTTTCCGGCAGCACCAGCACGAACTCCTCACCGCCGAAACGTGCCACGGTGTCGATCCCGGCGCGTGTGCGCGCAGCACAGGCATCGGCCACCGCGCAAATCACACGGTCACCCGCAAGATGCCCCCAGACATCGTTGACTTTCTTGAACAGATCGATGTCCACCACCATGACGGACAGCGGATGCCCGAAGCGCTCGGCGCGCCGGCATTCGCTGTCGCCGAGCTCCATCAGGGTGCGGCGGTTGGATAGCCCGGTAAGGGAGTCGTTGGCGGCCAGCAGGCTCAGCGTGGTGTTGAGCTGCTGCAACAGGGCGTTCTGTTCAAGCAGTTGGCGGTTGATCTTGGCAATCTCTTCCTCCTGGCGCTTGCGGTCGTCGATGTTGAAGGTCACGCCGATCAACCGCTGGCCGGGCGATGTGCTCTTGCCGTCCATGATCCGGCCGTAGTTGGCAAACCAGATCCATTCACCCTGCTTGGAACGCAACCGGAACTCGCACCGGTACTGGGCCGTGCGGCCCGAGAGATGGTCCTCCACCGCCTTCTGCACCCGAGGCAGGTCGTCCGGGTGGAACAGGCCGTAAATGCCCTGTACGTCGGCGACGATCTCCTCCTCGGTGAAGCCCAGCTCCTCGAAGGTCTTGCTGGCCTTGCGGGTCACCTCCCCGGTCAGCAGGTTGTTCTCCCACAGGTCCAGGCCTGCCGCCTCCAGGGCCAGCTCCAGCCGTTCCTTGTTCAGATCTGCGTCGCTCATGGTCAGGCAGGCAGCGCCCCCGCGTAGCCCAGGTTGCGCAGCAGCGCGGCGAACGAAGCCACCACGCCGGGCGTGCCGCAGAGCTTTTCGGCGGCTCGCACCTGGATCACGCTGACCATCTTGCCCGTGCTCTTGCCGGTGGCCACGTCGAAGTACTCCGCCAGATCGTCGCTTGCATTGGAAAACCCCCGTCCCGTGCTCTCCGAGTAGTAGCAGATGGAATCGGGCGCGACGATGTCGGGCGCGGTGTTCGACGCCGAGTACATGATGAGGTTCTCGTTCAGGTTGTAGAGGTAGTGCGTCTGCGTGCTGTGCCCGGGATCGATGGTGTTGTCCAGACGAATGACGCCCGAGTCGAGCGATGCGCTCGACGTGGATTGCGCCACCGCCGTGATGTAGAAGTTGGTCACGACGGCGCTGGCGGCGCGGCCGGTGATCAGGGAGATCATCGCGGCCAGCTCGGCCGACGTGGGCGGGCTGGCCGCCCCCAGCAGGAACCGGCCCAGGGCATGCGTCTGCCGCAAGGTTCCGCCAATGTAGCTGCCCGCAAGTGCATAACCGTTGCCCGCGTTGGAAGGCCACATGGCGATCCCCGAATACCCGCCAAAGCCTCCCACCACGCCGCCCGCCAGGGCTTCCACCTTGGCCGCCGTGGCGGCATGGAGCAGCGCCGATTCGACGGCCCGGGGCGCCTCGGCGTCGCTGGCCAGCGCGCAAGGGCATGGCGCCAGCAGCGGGTTGCCCGTGAAAGTGGTCTGGGGCAACTGAGGCACCGCGCGCCCCGCGCCGTCACCGTCCACCACCCAGACCGTGCCCTGCGACAGGGCTGCGCCGATGAGGGGCACGAGGGAATTGATAGGTCCAATCTCCACCGGGATGAAACACCCCAGGGCGGCGCCGGTGCCGGCCTCCAGCACCCGCACGGTGTTGCGGATCGAATGCTCCACGGCCGCCAGCGTCAGCTTGTCGGCCGCGTCGGGCGACCCCATGATGGCCAGCACGCAGGCATTGGTCACGCCGTCGTAGTCGCGCACCTGGACCGTACCGCTCCAGCCCCGCTGCTCCAGCGCCTGGAGAATGGCCCGCGCATCGTGGTAACTGCCGCCACCGCCGCTGGCGAGCACGGCGGCGCCCGCCGCGATGGCCTGAAAGTCGCCCAGCCCGTATGCATGAATCTCCATGGTGCTCTCCCCGGTGATGGCCGACACGGCACTGTGCTGCATCACCGCTCCGCCCAGGTGCCAAGGCTAACCGACATCGGGCCTCGCGCAGGCTCAGTAAAACCCGCAGTTCGCACGCTGTCATCCGCACGACCCATGGCCTTTCACCAGGCGGGTACCATGCGGAAATGCCTCACCACCTCACCATTCTGACCGGTGCCTCGCGCGGCATGGGCCTGGCCATGGCGCACCAGTTGCTGCGCCCCGGCCATACGCTGTTGTGCATTTCGCGTCGCACCAGCCTCCCGCTGGCCAACGAGGCTGCGGCGCAGGGCGCCGAACTGCTGCAATGGGAACAGGACCTGGCCGACACCGGCCAAGCCGCCCAGCGACTGCGAGACTGGCTGCGGGACGTTCCGCCAGACCGCTATGCCAGCGCCACCCTGATCAACAACGCCGGCGTGATTCCGCCCATCGCACCACTCTCGGCCAGCGCGGGCGCCGACCTGGCCATGGCGTTGCGCGTAGGGCTGGAAGCCCCCATGCTGCTGTGCGCGGCCTTCCTCGGCACCACCGAGGGCTGGGGCGTACCGCGCAAGGTGCTCAACATCTCCTCGGGCCTGGGGCGCCGCCCCATGGCCTCGCAAGCAGCCTACTGCGCGGCCAAGGCCGGCATGGACCATTTCACGCGCTGCATGGCGCTGGACGAGGCCCGCAAGCCCCAAGGGGCCAGGGTCTGCTCGCTGGCGCCGGGGGTGATCGACACCGACATGCAGGTGCAGCTGCGCGCCGCCCACCCCGACGCCTTTCCCGATGTGCGCAACTTCGCACAGCTTCAGAGCAACGGCCAGCTCAGCAGCGCCCCCGATGCCGCCGCACGGGTGCTGGCCTGGCTGGAGCGCCCCGACTTCGGCGCCCAGCCCGTGGCCGACGTGCGCGATGCCTGATGCACTATTATTTTGATAGCTACTGGCGCTTAACCATAAAGCGCAAAACCCTTTTTTTACCTTGAAAGGATAGAACCATGACCCGTGAAGTCGTTGTTGTCAGCGCCGTGCGCACCGCCATCGGCACCTTCGGTGGCAGCCTGAAGGATGTGCCCCCCACCGAGCTGGGCGCGCTCGTTGTGCGCGAATCGCTCGCCCGCGCCAACGTGCAGGGCAAGGACGTGGGTCATGTGGTGTTCGGCCACGTGGTCAACACCGAGCCCAAGGACATGTACCTCTCGCGCGTGGCCGCGATCAACGGCGGCTGTGCCGAGGGCACCCCCGCGTTCAACGTCAACCGCCTGTGCGGCTCGGGCCTGCAGGCCATCGTGTCGGCGGCGCAGACCATCCAGCTCGGAGATGCCGACGTGGCCATCGGCGGCGGCGCCGAGGTGATGAGCCGCGTGCCCTTCGCCAGCCTGAACATGCGTTGGGGCGCCCGCATGGGCGACACCAAGATGGTGGACATGATGATCGGCGCGCTGCACGACCCCTTCCACAACATCCACATGGGCGTGACGGCCGAGAACATCGCCGCCAAGTGGGGCATCACGCGCGAAGACCAGGACCGCCTGGCCGTGGAAAGCCACAACCGCGCCGAGCGCGCCACGCAGGCGGGCTATTTCAAGGACCAGATCGTGCCCGTGACCCTCAAGAGCAGGAAGGGTGACGTGCAGTACGCGACGGACGAGCATTTCCGCCCCGGCGCCACGCTGGAGGACATGGCCAAGCTCAAGCCCGTGTTCATCAAGGAAAACGGCACGGTGACGGCCGGCAATGCCTCGGGCATCAACGACGCCGCCGCCGCCGTGGTGCTGATGGACGCACAAGCCGCCCAGGCGCGCGGCGCCAAGCCGCTGGCGCGCCTGGTGGCCTACGCCCATGCCGGCGTGGACCCCAAGTACATGGGCATCGGCCCCGTGCCGGCCACGCAGCTGGCCCTGAAGAAGGCGGGCCTAACGGTGAAGGACCTGGACGTGATCGAGGCCAACGAGGCCTTCGCCGCCCAGGCCTGCGCGGTCACCAAGGACCTGGGCCTGGACCCAGCCAAGGTCAACCCCAACGGCTCGGGCATCTCGCTGGGCCACCCCATCGGAGCCACGGGCGCGCTGATCACCGTGAAGGCGCTGCACGAACTGCAGCGCATCCAGGGCCGCTATGCGCTGGTGACCATGTGCATCGGCGGCGGCCAGGGCATTGCGGCCATTTTCGAGCGGATGTGATTCCCTCCCCCGGGCGGCCAGCCACGCCGCCCTTTTCACGACTTGACAGAGACCGAAACCCCATGATTCGCAAATTTCTGACCTTCACCGCCCTGGCCCTGGCCGTGGGCACCTCGGCCCACGCGCAGGCCCCCGCCCCGGCATTCCCCAGCAAGCCGATCCGACTGATCGTGCCCTTCCCGCCCGGTGGCGGCACCGACATCCTCTCGCGCCTGGTGGCCACCAAGCTCACCGAAGCCAACAAATGGACCGTGGTGGCCGACAACAAGGGGGGCGCTGGCGGCACCATCGGCATCGGCGAGGCCGTGAAGGCCGCGCCCACGGGCCATGATCTCGTGATGGGCCAGAAAGACAACCTGGTCATCGGCCCCTGGCTCTACAAAAACCTGCCCTGGGACCCCACCAGGGACCTCACCGCCGTGGCCCATGTGGCCTGGACGCCGGTGATCATCGCCACCAGCGTCAACAGCAAGTACAAAACCCTGGCCGACGTGGTGGCCGCCGCCAAGGCCGCGCCCGGTACGGTCACATACGGTTCACCCGGAAACGGCACGTCCATCCACCTGGCGGGCGACCTGTTCGAGAAGGCTGCGGGCATCAAGCTCAGCCATATTCCGTACAAAGGGTCCAACCCGGCCCTGATGGACGCCCTGGCGGGCAACGTGGACCTGCTGGTATCGTCCGTGCCATCGGCCATGGGCCAGATCAAGGCCGGCAAGCTGCGCCCCCTGGCCGTGACCTCGGCCCAGCGCAGCTCCTCGCTGCCCGACGTGCCCACGGTGGCGGAGTCCGGCTTCAAGGACTTCGACGTCAGCACCTGGTATGGCTTGTTTGCTCCCGCAGGCACCCCGGCCAGTATTGTGGGCATCCTGAATGCCGAGGTGAACAAGCTGCTGGCCACGGCCGAAATGAAGTCCGCCATCCATGCGCAGGGTGCGGAACCGCAGGCCATGACATCCGCACAGTTCGAGGCCCTGCTCAAGACCGATTACGCCAAATGGAAAGGCATCGTCGAGGCCTCAGGCGCGAAGATCGAATAAGCGAACCCACCGCACAACAAAAAAAGGCTCCCTCGGGAGCCTTTCTTGCTGAAAACGGCTGTGGCAATCAGTCGCGCACGACGAGCACCGGCACATGCACCAGGCCCAGCACGCGCTGCGTCACGCTGCCCAGCACCAGCTTCTCGATGCCACGACGGCCGTGCGATCCCATGACGATGAGATCGGCGCCCGTGCTGTCGAGCGCACGCGAAATGCCTTCCTGCACGGCATGGCCTTCGCCCACCACGGTAGCGGCTTCCACACCCGCTTCCTGCATGGCCTTCTTGGCCGCGTCGAGAGCGGTGTTGGCCTCGGCGGTGGCGGCGCTCAGGTACTGTGCCTGGCCATAGGCGAAATCAGCCCCCACGCCAGTAAAGGGGTACGGGTCAATCACATACAGGATGGTGACGGTGCTGCCAAATGCCTTGGCCAGACCGGACGCCTTGGACACTGCCAGCATCGAGGTGGGGGAACCGTCCACGGGGACCAGAATGTGCTTGAACATGAAACTCTCCTTCGGTTGATGGGAACAGCCCGCACCCGGAGGGATCACCCCGGGCGGGCAAGCATGTGCGCTGCAGTGTAGCGTGGCGCGGCGCCCTTGCTCCCGCGATAAGACGCTTTCATGTCACCGCTGTCCCGCGCGGCGCGTCATGGGGTGCCCGGCATGCGGCGGTGCCGCACATCAACACGCCGAGCCGCTCTCAGTCGCGGTGCTTGTTGCCGCGCCCCGGGCCCCGTCCGTTGCCCGGACCATGGTCCGGACGGTGGTCATGCCGATGCACATGCCGTCCGCCATTCCCCTTGCCATAGTCATGGCGTGGCGGCTCCTTCACGAAATACACGGGCTGGCCACAGGCGGCGTAACGGGCGCAGTGCGTGCTCCAGTTCTTGGCATGCCCCGGAGGCACATACAGGTAAATCGGCGAGCGCGGTATGACCACGGCAGGCGGATGAATCACCATCGGCTGCGGGTACAGCACGGGCGGCGGCGGCGCATTGCCGATCTGGACCCGGCCATAGACACCTGGAGCAAGCTCTCCCCCGACCGTGGCGTTCACGTAGGCCTGGGAATGTGCCGCCCCGGCGGCTGCACAGAACAAGACAACGGCGGCTCCACAGAAGCGCAGTGATGGATGCATGGAAATCCCCAAAAAACAGACAGTCCAGATTTTCATGCCCGTGATGCAACCACCGCGTAGGACAAAGCAGAAACCGCAAGATATTCAAAGAAAAATTGAGTTACGCCTTACCCAAAAAGCGCCAAAAGCTATAGATTTCATAGCAACAAACACCTCTGCCTGCCCCCCCGAAAAACAGCGCGTGACTGTAACCATTTTTGACAAAATTACGCCATGCCCCTGGCCCTGCGTGTAGCATCAAGGCCAAACAACTGTCCCCGTCAGACGCCATGCCCCACGAACGACGCCACTACATCCGGGTGACCTTTGACGCACCGGCGCAACTCACCACGGCCAGCAGCACCTACAGCGCCCATGTGCTTGACCTGTCACTCAAGGGCGCCCTGGTGGCGCTGGCACCGGGTGTGATACTGCCTCCGGGCACCCTGTGCCAGCTGACCGTTCCGCTGACCAGCACCAGTGACCACATCGCCATGTCGGCCGAGGTGGCGCATGTCGAAGGCCATTTCGCCGGGCTGCTGTGCCGCACGATCGACCTCGACAGCGTGACGCACCTGCGCCGCCTGATCGAGCTGCAACTGGGCGCGCCCTCTCTGCTGGAGCGCGACCTGGCGGAGCTCACGGCGCACTCCCCGGCCCCGCCCCTGACCTGAGAACTGCGGTCTGGCTACCGGTCCGTTTCTGCGTCCTGCAACAACCGCCACATCACCTTGCCGCTGCCGCTTTTGGGCAGGGAGTCGACAAACTGCACCTTGCGCGGCACCTTGTACACCGCCATGTTCTCGCGGCACCAGTCGATGATCTCCTGCTCGGTGGTGTGCTTGTGGCTGGCACGCAGAACCACCACGGCCTTGACACTCTCGCCCCGGTAGTCATCGCGCATGGAAATGATGCAAGCCTCCTGAATGGCCGGATGGCGGAACATCAAGGCCTCCACTTCGGCGGGCCACACCTTGAAACCCGAGGCATTGATCATGCGTTTGAGGCGGTCGGTGAGAAAAAAATAGCCATCACTGTCCACATGGCCCAGGTCGCCCGAGCGGAAAAACCGCTTGCCTTCAAAATCGACAAAGGCGGCCTCTGTGGCTGCAGGCCGCTTCCAGTAGCCGTCGAACACTTCGGGGCCGTGGATGATGATCTCGCCCTGCTCGCCCACGGGCATTTCCTGCAGGGTATCGGGGTCCACCACGCGCGCATCGGTGCTCATGAAGGGAATACCCAAACATTGCTGCTTGGGGTGGTCTGGCGGGTTGGTGTGCGAGGGCGCTGCGGTTTCCGTCAGACCATAGCCTTCGGCATAGCGCAGGCCGTATTGTTCCAGCAGGCGTTGTGCCACGGCCTGGGGCATGGCGGCGCCGCCGCCGCCGATGTAGTTCAGGCTGGAGAGGTCGTACTGGGCAAAGTGCGGGCTGGCCAGCAGGTCGATGACCATGGTGGGGATGTTGGTCCAGGCCGTGACCTTCCAGCGCGAAATCAGGCGCCCGGCCAGGTCGCGGTCCCAGCGCGGCATGATGACCAGCGTGGCGCCAGTGTAGATGGTGGCATGCATCACGCTCACCATGCCGGTGATGTGGAACATGGGCACGACCGCCAGGGTAATGTTCTCGGCGGAGGCGTTGCCCCACAGGCTGCTGGCCACGGCGTTGTGCATGATGCTGCTGTGCAGGTGCATGCACCCCTTGGGCAGGCCGGTGGTGCCGCTGGTGTACGGCAGCACCGCCAGATCGGTCGGCCCCACCACATGCTCAGGCGGTGCATCGGCGCAAGCCAGCATGTCGCTCCAGGAGTGCACCTGGCCGCCTTCAAGTGACGGCAGCGGATGGGCGGTGCAGAGCCAGTCGTGCCAGGCGGCCGGGGGGGCATCCTCGCCAGCCATCGGGGCGTCGAAGGCATCCGTGAACTGTGTGGCCACCAGATGCCTCAGCCCCTGTCCCGTCGGCAAGGCATTGCTCGCCTTGGCCAGCTCAGGCGCCAGATCGGCCGTGGTGATGGCCACGCGGGCGTCGGGGTCGGTGATGTAGTGCTTGAGCTCTTCGGCCCGGTTCATGGGGTTCACGGGTACCACCACCGCGTTGGCACGCAGGATGGCGAAATGCGCGAGCACCAGTTGCGGGCAGTTCTGCATGCACAGCACCACCCGGTCGCCGCGCCGCACCCCGAGCGTATGCAGTTGCGCGGCCAGCCGCTCGGCACCCTGCGCGAGTTCGCGGTAGCTGAACGTACGGCCAAAGAAAACCAGCGCCGGCTTGTCCGGGTAGCGCAGCGCGCTGATGGCCAGGTTGTGCCACAGCGAGGTGGCGGGTGGCGTGATGGAATGGGGAAGACGAGAGGGCCAGAAAGCGTGGTGGGCGTGCATGGTGAATCCTTAGCGCTTCAGTCTAGAACCCGGACTGCGGCGAGGCGTTTCGGGTTTCTCCCACCCCCGTGTCACTTGCGGGTCACCCGCCGGAGGCGCTGAGCTGCCGTGCACGCACCCCGGGGCTCAAAGCCCCGGGTGGCGGTGCTGTGGGTCAACGCATCTCGAAGGCTTCCTGGTGAAACCGAGGCCTACCTCCCATGGCGCGGAGGCCATCACGCAGGGCATCGGCCAACCCGCTGGGGCCGCAGAACCAGATTTCCGCATGCTTCGCCTCGCCCAGCGATTGCGCTGTCAAGGTACTGCCCTGGCGTGCGCCGTGGATGTGGAGTTGAACACCCGGAAGTGCAGCGCAAAGTGCTTGCAGCCGAGGGACAAACACATCAGAGGCTTGATCCCGGGTGCAATAGTGCAGATCGGCGGTCGGCGCCATTTCCGGGCGCGCCTGCAATGACTCCAGCCAGGCCAGAAAGGGCGTGACACCGATGCCCCCCGCAATCCATATTTGCCGGGCCCGGCGATTGATGCGCGCCATGTCGAATCGGCCGTACGGTCCCTCCACCCGCACAGTTTGCCCCACCTGCAGGCGACGGCCCAGCTGCCCGGTGTAATCACCCAGCGCCTTGATCTGAAAGCGGATGGTCTGGTCGCCTTGGTCCGCACTGGCGATGGTGAACGGGTGTGCGCCTTCCTTGTCGTCAAACGTGATGAAGGCAAATTGCCCCGGTCGGTGCCCGTGCCAGCCCTGGCTGAGGCGGCATTGCACCGTGGTGACATCCTGCGCTGGCTGCTCGATCGCGACGATTTCGCCGTGTACCGTGCGGGATCTTCCGATGCGGTTGAGCAGCGAATGCAGCGCTCCATAGACACCCACGGCCAGGAGCACAGCCATGAGTGCTCCCACAGGCTGGGTCCAGTAATCCGTCGGCGCGAGCAACGCGGCATGGAAGGCCAGCATCAGATACAGCACGGGCATGGCCCGGTGCAGGATGCTCCAGGTGCGGTAGGGAAACTTTTTCCAGAGCGTGATCACCAGCATCAACAGCAAGGCATAGATGGCCCATTCCCCCATGTCCTCTGCCAGGTCGCGCAGGACCTCCAGAAGTCCCACGAATTTTTCTTTTGGCAAACGGCCTTCACGACCGATTGTGGCTTTGAGGACATCGCTCGACATCTCGACCAGCCAATGCAGCGCGGCAAAGGAGACGGCCAGAATGCCGGCCCACTTATGCGTGCGATAGATGCGGTCCATGCCCCCGAGGGGGACTTCGAGCCAGGCGGGCCGGGTGGCCAGGAACATGGCCAGCGACATCAAGGCGATTGACAGCAGACCACTGAGGTACAGCGATTCCTGGCGTGCGATCCACAAGGGGTGGGCACCTGCCGCTGGGGACGCGCTGGAGAAGTCCAGGCCCCAGGCAAAGGCCACCAGGACCATCAGGCTACCGAGCAGTGTTTTCATGGTGAGAAACTCCTGTGAGTGACATGCCTGCAGTCAGAACGACTGCAGGCCAAGTGCCCTAACGCGCTAGGGACGCCGGGCTGACGGGCTGCGCAGGCAAGTCGTCACGGCAGCGGCGCTTGGTACAGTCTGCCGACGATCGCTTGCTGTCGGCATCCACGCCAAGGCGCCTGCTTTCACCACGCTGGTTCATGATCTCGCCAGTCTGCGGATTGACGTACAGCTTGACCCGGTCGCCTTGGCGGTCGGTCGCGCGGGCCTCATAGCCGCCCCGTTCACGCTCGATCTTTTCGACATTGCGATAGCCCGCAGCCTCCAGTTTTTCATGGACCTGGGGGATCGAGAGCCACTGGCGCTCGCCCGCTGGAATGGGCCGGTTTTCTCCCGCAATGGACGGTGCAAGCAGCACGCCCCCAACAGCGAGGGCGCTGCCAAGCGCCAGGGAAGTGAGAAGGGTTGCGATTTTCATGGTGCAAATCTCCGTGGAATCAATGGGTGGGGTCTGGCTTCAGTCGTTGAAGTAGCCTTGCTCGGCATCGGCATGGCACGCGACACAGTTGGCCTTGGTACGGACATCCTTGTGCTTCCACTCCCATGCCGGTACTTTGCGGTGCTCGCTCGTCCACTTGGGCAATTCGGTGATGCGCAAGGGTGCCTGGCTGGCCGTGACACCACGCATCAGCTTCTCGCTGTAGCGGCGACCACCCGCATCGGCGGCGTTGGCGGCGAGGTACTGCGTGACCTGCTTGGCCAGCTCCGGGTCGATGCTGGCGTCATCGCCGAAGTGGTTCTTCAGGTCGGCCATCATGCGGGTCCAGGAACTGGCGGGCAGCATCGACGCGGGGAAGGCGAGGTGGCAACTGCCGCACTCTTCCTTGACCACCGCATTGCTGACCGGTGGATAGAAGTGACTGCCTCCAGCCTGCGCACGATTGAACACGATGGCAGAGAAACCAAGAACCAGAAGGCCCAGGGCCAGGGGACGGTAGGGAATGTGCATGGTCAACTCCTGAAGAGGAATGTTTTTTATTGGCTCAGCATGAACGCCAGCCAGTCGCCCTTTTCCCGGGCGCTGCATGGACGCCCCAGCACCTCGTTGCAATTGCGCTTGAACCACTTTTCCACCTTGGCTGGATCGGTGTAGCGCAGGGGGGTTGCCGACACGGCGACCGGATCAATCGGTTTGCCCGCCAGGGTGCGGCCGGCTGCGCGTGTATCTTTGCCGTGGCAGGTGGTGCAGCTGGGCGTATCGGGTTTGCCCCCCGTGAAGGTCTGCGTGTGCAGTGCCCTGCCCCGCTCTGCCGAGAACCCGGAAAACGCCGGATCAGCCGCTTTTGCAGCCACCGCCCACTGATCGATCTGGCTTTCTCGCGGACCGGCGAAACCTGGGCCGGACAAACCAAGCGCCAGGACGGCAGCAAGCAAGGGGATGGTTCGGTTGGAATACATGGAAACTCCTCAGTGACTGTGTTCTGGGAGTTACTATGCGCAGGCCCGCCTGAACAGCATGTGAATCCGCTGTTCATCCTGCGTTCATGTGGCCACATCTATAACCGGGCTTCAGAATCCAGAAACAAAGGCCCTCGCGATGCACCTTCGATCCGCCACCCCTCCTGCTGCGACGTTGCGCATGCTGCTCGGCGCCTGTCTTTGGCTGTGCCTCGGCACGGCCAGCCTGGCCGACGACGATCACGACCGCGCACGCAAGGCACTGGATGCCGGCGAGGTTCTCCCGCTGCAGCGCATTCTTGAACGGGTCGAACGCGACTATCCGGGCCAGGTCATCGACGTGGAACTGGAAAGTGAACATCAGGGAGGCTCGCAGCGCTGGGTCTATGAAATCAAGCTGATTCGCCCCGGCGGCGCGCTGGTCAAGCTCAAGATCCACGCCCGCGATGGATCCCTGCTCAGCGAAAAGGCCCGGCAGGCGAAATCCCGCCAGGGAGATCTCCGCTGATGCGCGTGCTGCTGGTGGAAGATGACCCTGCACTGCTGGCCCAGCTGGCCGATGGCGTGCGCAGCGCCGGGTATGCCGTCGATCTGGCCCGCAACGGCATTGACGCCCACTTCATGGGTGATACCGAGCCTTACGACGCGGTGGTGCTTGATCTGGGCCTGCCGCAGATGGACGGCATATCCGTATTGCGTAGATGGCGCAGCGCCGCCCGCAAGATGCCGGTGCTGATCTTGACCGCACGCGACGGTTGGCACGAGAAAGTCGCCGGCATCGATGCCGGGGCCGACGACTACCTGACCAAGCCCTTTCACATGGAGGAACTGCTGGCGCGCCTGCGGGCCCTGATCCGGCGAGCACATGGCCATGCCAGTGCGGAACTGGTGTGCGGCCCACTGACACTGGACACCCGCAATCAACGCGCGACCGTGGCAGGCCAGGCCCTGGCACTGACCAGTCACGAGTACCGCGTGCTGGCCTATCTGATGCACCACCCTGGCCAGATCATTTCGCGCAGCGACCTGGTCGAACACCTCTATGCGCAGGATTTTGACCGCGACTCCAACACGGTCGAAGTGTTCATCGGGCGGCTGCGCAAGAAGCTGCCCCCAGGGATGATAGAAACCGTGCGCGGCCTTGGGTACCGGCTTGTTTCGCCGCCATGACACTGCTGAATCTGCGCGGATCTTTGCGCATTCGTTTGCTGGCAGGCACCCTGTTCTGGATCGGTGCGACGATTGCAGTTGCAGGATGGGGGCTGAGCGGTATGTTCCGTCAACATGTTGCTCGACAGTTTCATGCGGAACTGCGCACCCATCTTGATCAACTGACCGCGCATGTCGTCCTGGATGCGCAAGGGCTCCCCTCTCTCTCGCAGCCCATGAGCGACCCCCGCCTGGGCCGCCCTTACTCTGGCTTCTACTGGCAAATTGATCTTGTCGAGACGGCGCACGGTACCACCGATGGGGCAAGCCAAGGGTATCTGCGCTCGCGCTCGCTGTGGGACCATGTGCTGCGGGTGCCCCCCGACACACCAAAGGATGGAGAAATTCATCAGCACCGGGTGATGGGGCCGCAAGGCAGGATGCTCGGCATGGTGGAGCGCAGCGTGTTCCTGGAAAGCACCGGTAATGCTGGGACCGACTCATTGCGCCTGATCGCGGCAGCGGATGAACGCTTCATGGAAGAGCCCATGGGTCGGCTGAACAGCACCTTGTGGCTGGCGTTGGGCATTCTGGCTGCGGGGTTGGTATTGGCGGCAATGGTGCAGGTACGGGTGGGCCTGGCACCGTTGCATCGCCTGCGCGCCGCTCTGGCCAGAGTCCACAGCGGCGAGACCCATCGGCTGGAGGGTGATTTCCCAGCCGAGATCATGCCGTTGGTCAACGAATTCAACACCGTACTGGGCCACAACGCGGAAGTCGTGGAACGTGCCCGTGCGCATGCGGGAAACCTGGCACATGCACTCAAGACGCCCTTGAGTGTGCTGGCCAATGCGGCCCATGCCCCTGGCGTTGATGCGCAAGGGGCCGAGCTGGCACACCTGGTGGCAGAGCAGGTTGCCATTGCGCGCAAAAACGTCGATTACCACCTGGGGCGAGCACAGGCGGCCGTCAGCCACCGCATTCCCGGCAGCAGGACACCACTGCAGCCGGTGGTGGACGGGCTCGTCCGCGTGATGCAGCGCATTTACGCGGACAAACAGATTCAGTTCGATATCGGACCCTGTCCGTCATCGCTATCTTTCCGTGGCGAGACACAGGATCTGCAGGAAATGCTGGGCAACCTGCTGGACAATGCGTGCAAATGGGCTTCAAAAAAGGTGGCCGTCTGTACGAACTTCGCTCCGGCCTCCGTCACGATCGTGATCGACGATGACGGCCCCGGCCTCACTCCAGCGCAACGCTCTGCCGTCATGCAGCGAGGAATCCGTGCCGATGAAAAAACTCCCGGTTCTGGGCTGGGACTGTCCATCGTGGATGATCTGGCCCGGCTGTACGGTGGAGCGATTGAACTGGGGGATTCCCCACTGGGGGGGTTACGCGCGACGCTGACCTTGCCTGCCGGACTGCCTCACCAAGGCACCTGAACCAACGCACCCGCAACCCGCCCCAGCTACGCACGGGGAATGCGTCATCGGCAAAAGACTACGCCAAGTATCAATAAAAAATCCCCGCACAGCTTGAAGCTTGCGGGGATTCTGATTGTTCATCCCGCCAAGGCCCCATTTCCAGGGCCTTGGGAGATCAACGAGTCATATCAGTTGGCGCGGGTGCCGACCACTTCGATTTCCACGCGACGGTTCTTGGCGCGGCCTTCCTTGGTCTTGTTGTCAGCCACGGGCTGCTTTTCGCCCTTGCCTTCGGTGTACACGCGGTTCTTTTCGATGCCCTTGGACACCAGGTAAGCCTTCACGGCTTCGGAACGGCGCACCGACAGCTTCTGGTTGTAAGCGTCAGAGCCCACGGAGTCGGTGTGACCCACGGCGATGATGACTTCCAGGTTGATGCCCTTGACCTTGGAGACCAGGTCGTCCAGCTTGGCCTTGCCTTCGGGCTTCAGCACAGCCTTGTCGAAGTCGAAGAAGGCGTCGGCGGCGTAAGTCACCTTGGAGGCGACAGCGGGTGCGGGAGCAGGTGCGGGGGCAGGTGCGGGGGCAGGTGCCGCTGCAGGCGCAGGTGCCGGAGCAGCCGCAGGAGCAGGTGCGGGGGCAGCCAGTGCGCCATCGCAACCAGCGGCGGCGGTGGCGGGGGTCCAGGAAGCATCGCGCCAGCACAGTTCGTTGGTGCCGTTCTTCCAGACCAGTTCGCCGGAGCCGTTCTTCCAGTTGTCGATGGTTTGTGCGCCAGCGGCGGTTGCAAGCACGGCGGAGGCAATCAGCATCGCCACTTTGTTCAGTTTCTTCATGGTTCTCCTCTTTTCGGGAAAAAGCCGCAGCCGCGCTGCGAAATGTAGGACGTCGCCGGTGACCACCACCAAAAACGTTGAAATTGATTGTGCCATACGTAAACACATGGTGCGCCCCCATGCATTGACATGACCGTAGGACAAAAGCGCAATCGCCGCGATGTGTTGCTCGATAGCCACAAGCGCTTGCCCCTAAAATGGTCGTCCTTTGCCGCCTTCAAGCCTGCCCCATGACCCAGTTCGCCAAAGAAACCCTGCCCATCAGCCTTGAAGAGGAGATGCGCCGCAGCTATCTCGATTACGCCATGAGCGTGATCGTGGGCCGGGCCCTGCCGGATGCACGCGATGGCCTCAAACCCGTGCACCGGCGCGTGCTTTTCGCCATGCACGAGTTGAACAACGACTGGAACCGGCCCTACAAGAAGTCGGCCCGTATCGTGGGCGATGTGATCGGCAAGTACCACCCGCACGGCGACAGCGCGGTGTACGACACCATCGTGCGCATGGCGCAGGACTTCTCGCTGCGCCACATGCTGGTGGACGGCCAGGGCAACTTCGGCTCGGTGGACGGTGACAACGCGGCCGCCATGCGCTACACCGAAATCCGCCTGGCCAAGATCGCGCACGAAATGCTGGCCGACATCGACAAGGAAACCGTCGATTTCGGCCCCAACTACGACGGCAGCGAAAAAGAGCCGCTGGTGCTGCCCAGCAAATTGCCCAATCTGCTGGTGAACGGCTCAGCCGGTATCGCGGTGGGCATGGCGACCAACATTCCGCCGCACAACCTCAACGAGGTGGTGGACGCCTGCCTGCACATGCTGCGCAACCCCGACACCTCCATCGACGAACTGATGGAGATCATCCCGGCGCCCGACTTCCCCACGGCCGGCATCATCTATGGCATCAACGGCGTAAAGGACGGCTACCGCACCGGGCGCGGCAAGGTGGTGATGCGCGCCAAGTGCCACTTCGAGGACATCGACAAGGGCCAGCGCCAGGCCATCATCGTTGACGAACTGCCCTACCAGGTCAACAAGAAGACGCTGCAGGAGCGCATGGCCGAGCTGGTGCACGAAAAGAAAATCGAAGGTATCAGCCATATCCAGGACGAGTCCGACAAGTCGGGCATGCGCCTGGTGATCGAACTCAAGCGCGGCGAAGTGCCCGAGGTGGTGCTCAACAACCTGTACAAGCAGACGCAGCTGCAGGACACCTTCGGCATGAACATGGTGGCGCTGATCGACGGTCAGCCCAAGCTGTGCAACCTCAAGGACCTGGTCACCGTCTTCCTGGAGCACCGCCGCGAGGTGGTGACCCGCCGCACGGTGTTCAACCTGCGCAAGGCCCGCGAGCGTGGCCACGTGCTGGAAGGCCTGGCGGTGGCGCTGGCCAACATCGACGAGTTCATCGCCATCATCAAGGCGGCGCCGACACCACCGGTGGCGAAGACGGAACTGATGGCGCGGGCGTGGGACTCCTCGCTGGTGCGCGAAATGCTGGCGCGCGCCGGCAGCCGGCGCGATGCCTATCGGCCGCTGGGGCTGGATCCGCAGTTCGGGCTTCAGGCCGACGGGCTTTACCGGCTGTCGGAGACGCAGGCCGAGCAGATCCTGCAGATGCGCCTGCAGCGGCTGACCGGGCTGGAGCAGGACAAGGTGGTCGCCGAGTACCGGGAGGTCATCGCCGAGATCGATGATCTGCTGGACGTCCTGGCCCGACCCGAACGCGTCACTGCACTGATCGCAGACGAGCTGGCGGCGTTGCGGCAGGAGTTCGGCCAGACCAAGGCCGGCGCACGCCGCAGCCACATCGAAACCCAGGCGCAGGATCTCGCCACCGAAGACCTGATCACCCCGACCGACATGGTGGTGACGCTGTCGCATGCCGGCTACATCAAGAGCCAGCCGCTGTCGGAGTACCGTGCCCAGCGACGCGGCGGCCGCGGCAAGCAGGCGACCACCACTCGCGAGGACGACTGGATCGAGCAGCTGTTCATCGCCAACACCCACGACTGGATCCTGTGTTTCTCCAACCGGGGCCGGCTGTACTGGCTCAAGGTGTGGGAGGTGCCCAGCGGCTCGCGCGGCTCGCGCGGCAAACCGATCGTCAACATGTTCCCGCTGGCCGACGGCGAGAAGATCAACGTCGTGCTGCCGCTCACCGGTGAGTTCCGCAGCTTTCCCGCGGACCATTTTGTGTTCATGGCCACGGCCGGCGGAACCGTGAAGAAGACCGCTCTGGACGAATTCAGCAACCCGCGCAAGGCCGGCATCATCGCGGTCGACCTGGATGCGGGCGACTACCTGATCGGCGCTGCGCTCACGGACGGCCGTCACGACGTCATGCTGTTCTCCGACGGCGGCAAGGCCGTGCGTTTCGACGAGAACGACGTCCGGCCGATGGGACGCAACGCCCGCGGCGTGCGCGGCATGATGCTGGAAGACGGCCAGAGCGTGATCGCGATGCTGGTGGCGCAGGACGAGCAGCAGAGCGTGCTGACCGCGACCGAGAACGGCTACGGCAAGCGCACCCCGATCACCGAGTACACGCGCCATGGCCGCGGCACCAAGGGCATGATCGCCATCCAGCAGAGCGAGCGCAACGGCAAGGTGGTGGCGGCGACGCTGGTGCGCGCCGACGACGAGATCATGCTGATCACCGACACCGGCGTGCTGGTTCGCACTCGCGTGGCGGAGATCCGCGAGATGGGCCGCGCCACCCAGGGTGTGACGCTGATCGCATTGGACGACGACGCCCGGCTCAGTGGCCTGCAGCGCATCGTCGAGAACGATGCCAACGGCTCGGACACCCCGGAAGCCGAGGGCGACGCATGACTGCACCCCGATCGCTGGAAGCGCTGCGAGCAGCCATCGACGCGGTCGATCAGCAGTTGCTCGCGCTGCTGAACCAGCGCGCCGCCCTCGCCGGCGAAGTCGGCGACATCAAGCGCGCCGAAGGATCGCCGGTGTTCCGCCCGGAACGGGAGGCCCAGGTCATCCGGACCCTGCAGCAGGCCAATGCCGGTCCGCTCAAGGATGGTAACGTCGCCCACATCTGGCGCGAGATCATGTCCGCCTGCAGGGCGCTGGAATCCCCGCAGCGCGTCGCCTACCTGGGACCCGCCGGCACATTCAGCGAACAGGCCGCGTTCGACTTCTTCGGCGCCAGCGTCGAACCCGTGCGCTGCGCCAGCATCGACGAGGTTTTCCATGCGACCGCAGCCGGCACCGCCGAGTACGGCGTGGTGCCGGTCGAGAACTCCACCGAGGGGGTGGTCACCCGCTCGCTCGATCTGTTTCTGCAGTCGCCGCTGCACATCATCGGCGAGACCAGCCTGCTGGTCCGCCACAACCTGCTGCGCAACCAGCCGGGACTCGATGGCGTGTCGGCGGTGCTGGCCCATCCGCAGGCGCTGGCCCAGTGCCAGGGATGGCTGTCCCTGCATCTGCCCGATGTGGAGCGACGTGCGGTGGCCAGCAATGCCGAAGGCGCCCGGCTGGCAGCCACCCGCAGCGACTGGGTCGCCATCGCCTCGGAACGCGCCGCCGGCGAGTTCGGCCTGCACATCGCCGCGCATGCCATCCAGGACGACGCCTACAACCGCACCCGCTTCGCGGTGCTGTGTCTGCCGCAGACCCTGCCCGCCCCCGGGCCGTCGGGCCGCGATTGCATCAGCCTCGTCGTCTCGGTGCCCAACCGACCGGGCGCCGTGCATGACCTGCTGGTGCCGCTGAAGAACCACGGCGTGTCGATGACGCGCTTCGAATCCCGGCCGGCTCGCTCCGGCCAATGGGAATACCATTTCTTCATCGATGTCGACGGCCATCCGTCGCAGCCGCATGTGGCGGCCGCCCTGCGCGATCTGCGGGAACTGTGCGCCTTCTACAAGGTGCTGGGCACCTACCCCGTCAGCGACTGAACCTCGAATGGACAGCGGATGTTCGAACAACTGGGACTGATCGGCTGCGGCCTCATGGGCGGCTCGTTCGCGCTGGCGATGAAGCGCGCGGGGCTGGTCAAGCGCGTCGTCGGCTACAGCAAGTCACCGTCGACGACCGAACGGGCCCGTCTGATGGGCGTCATCGATGTCGAGGCGCCATCGGCTCTGCTGGCCGTCTCCGGCGCCGACATCGTGCTGCTGGCGGTGCCGGTGTCCGCCACGGAAACAACGTTCAAGGCCATCCGGCACCTGGTGTCGGACACCATGCTGATCATGGACGTCGGCTCCACCAAGCGCGATGTGGTCGACGCCGCGCGCCGGGTCCTGCGCGACCAGGTCGGCGTGTTCGTGCCGGCGCATCCCATCGCCGGCAAGGAACTCTCCGGCGTCGAGCATGCGGACGCGGACCTTTTCGCCGGCAAGCAGGTCATCCTGACACCGATCGAGCGCACGCTGACGGCCCAGCTGCAGCGGGCCGTCGACCTTTGGACCGGCCTGGGCTGCAAGGTGACGCAGATGTCGCCGCAGGCGCACGACAGTGCCTATGCTGCGGTCAGCCACCTGCCGCACCTGATTGCGTTCGCGCTCATCAATGCCATCACCCGGCAGCCCAACGGCAAGGACCATCTGGCATTGGCCGGCCCGGGCTTTCGGGATTTCACCCGCATCGCCGCCAGCGACCCCAAGGTCTGGCGCGACATCCTTCTGGCCAACCGGCAGGAACTGCTGGAGCAGTCACGACATTTCCAGCAAACACTGCTGGAGATGGAAATGGTGATCGAGCGTGGCGACGC
>OGCL01000430.1_pt1 | contig 45807 bp, 37 predicted proteins | sample 1570041 | NCBI WGS metagenome assembly OGCL01 (sample SAMN06266162, study PRJEB24511) | hot springs metagenome | isolation source: Hot spring water | place: South Africa: Limpopo | collected 2015-06-22 | reverse complement strand
AGGCGGATTTCATGGCGACTTTCCGCGATTTCCTGGAAAGCGAAGGGCTGCCGCCGAACGACGAACCAAAGGTGGAAACCATCACCCTCAACGTCACCCACGACTTTGGCCAGAATCTGAAAATCCTGCGTCCTCGTTTCCGTAAGGACACACAGGAGCAATACGACTTCCGCAAGCATGGGCCGGTGGTGGAGTTCTCGCTGGCCAACCTGCCGCCAGGGATGACGCAAAAAGGCGCGGTGGTCACCATCGACCGCTTCCCGCGCCTGCAAATGCTGCAAGCTGGCGAAGTGAGCAATGAGGCGGTAGAAGCCGCCGAGAGTGCGCCGCGCCAGTTCGACGCCCTGCGCCTCAACCTGCTGGATTGGGATGCCTTGTGGTTTGACCTCGAACGTTTCCGCCGCCAGCGTCACCTGGACAACCTGACCTTGAAGCGAGAAAACCTGCGCCCACTGCTGAATACGCCGGACTGGTATCGCCTGGCTGTACCTTCCCAGATGTGGCAGGCGAACATGGGCAATCGCCGCCACTGGCAGTCGATGGCTTTTGAACTGCTGTCGATGGCGCTGGAACGCAGCTTCAACTATCACAAGCGGAAATTCCTCGATCCGCGCATGGAACTGGTGCCGCTGGAAAAGGGGCACGAAAACCTGCCCGGCGAAGAGAGCTACACGCTGGTGATCGAAGCCAACGAGGATCATCTGATCCAGGATATCCGCCAGTTGAAGGCCGACCTGGCCAGCGTTGGCTGGCGTACCGAAGGCTATGTTCAGGGTTTACGCCTGGGGGCACACCTGTACGAACCCCTGCTCTACAGCGAGAAAGTGGCGATCCAGCCGGTTGCGCTGAACAAATCGGAGTTCCAGTTCGTCAATGATCTGCGCCAGTGGCTGCAAGCCCATGAGACCGGCCTGCTGGCACAAGGCAAACGCCTGTTCCTGTTACGCAACCTGGCCAAACGCGGGGTGGGGTTTTTCGAGGCGGGGAATTTCTTCCCGGATTTCATCCTGTGGTGCGTCATGCAGGACGGCAAGCAGCGCATCAGCTTCATTGACCCGCACGGGCTGGAACACGAAGGAGCGGGCAGCGACAAGATCGTGTTCAGCGAGAACATCAAACAGCTTGAACAGCGACTAGCTGATAGTGACGTGTCGTTGGAGTCGTTTATTCTCTCGCCCTCAGCAAACCGGCTACGCCTCGAACACCTGTGGACGCAGCAAGGGCAAGCTGCCCCTGACCTCGACAAGCTGCATGTGCTATTCATGCCGGAAACCGATTATCTGCACAAGTTGCTGGCGATTGCCACTGCTTGAGAAACACCAATAGACCGAATTCAATGACTAAAGATTTATCGAAGCACACCCCGATGATGGTCCAGTATCTCGGGCTCAAGGCGAAGCATCCGAACACCCTGCTCTTTTACCGCATGGGCGACTTCTACGAGTTGTTCTACGAGGACGCCGAGAAGGCGGCGCGGCTGCTGGACATCACGCTGACCACGCGCGGGCAGTCGGCCGGGGTGCCGATCAAGATGTGCGGCGTGCCTTTCCATTCGCTGGAGCCTTATCTGGCGCGGCTGGTAAAGTTGGGGGAGTCGGCGGTGATCTGCGAGCAGATCGGCGATCCGGCGACCAGCAAGGGGCCGGTCGAGCGCGCCGTGGCGCGCATCGTCACGCCGGGCACGCTGACCGACGCGGCGCTGATCGACGATAAGCAGGACATCTGGCTGCTCGCCGTGACGACGCTGCGCAACACGGCCGGCATCGCCCGGCTGAACCTGGCCAGCGGCGAATTCATCCTGATCGAGGTGCCGGCCGAACAGATTCCGGCGACGCTGGAACGCATCCGCCCGGCGGAAATCCTTTACCCGGAAAGCTGGACGCCAAATTTCGGCGTCGACGTGGCGCGCACGCGCCAGCCGGACTGGTATTTCGACTTCGACTCGGCCAAGCGCCTGCTCTGCGACCAGTTCGAAGTCGCCTCGCTCGCCGGTTTCGGCGCCGAAGGCCTGAAGCCGGCGATTGCCGCGGCCGGCGCCCTGCTCCAGTACGCCCAGGCGACGCAGTCAGGCAAATTGCCGCATTTGCGCGGCTTGACCGTGGAAATCGAGGGCGCCTACCTCGGCCTCGACCTGGCCACCCGGCGCAACCTGGAACTGACCGAGACGCTGCGCGGCCAGCCATCGCCGACGCTGTTTTCGCTGCTCGACAACTGCGTCACCAGCATGGGCTCGCGCCTCTTACGCCATACGCTGCACCACCCGCTGCGCGATCGGGCGATCCCGGCCGCCCGCCACGGTGCCGTCGAAGCCCTGCTCGACGATTACGGCCGCCTGGCCGGCGAGACCAGAAAAGCCCTGCGCGGCATCGCCGACATCGAGCGCATCGCTGGCCGCATTGCCTTGCGCAACGCCCGTCCGCGCGACCTCGCCAGCCTGCGCGAATCGCTGGCCCGCCTGCCGGAACTGCGCGCGCCGCTGGCCGGCACGCCGTCGGCTTTGCTGCAGCAGTCGTTCGCCGAACTCGAAATGCCGGCCGAAACGCTTGACCTGCTGGTCCGCGCCATCGCCGCCGAACCGGGCGCCCAGGTGCGCGACGGTGGCGTCATCGCGCCGGGTTACGACGCCGACCTGGATGAGCTGCGCTCGCTCAACGACAACTGCGGCGCCTTCCTGGTCGACATGGAAGTGCGCGAGCGCGAGCGCACCGGCATCGCCAGCCTCAAGGTCGAATACAACAAGGTGCATGGCTTCTACATCGAGGTCACGCACGCCAATGTCGACAAGATCCCCGACGACTACCGCCGCCGCCAGACGCTGAAGAACGCCGAGCGCTACATCACGCCGGAACTGAAGGCTTTCGAAGACAAGGCGCTGTCGGCGCAGGAGCGTTCGCTGGCGCGCGAGAAGCTGCTCTACGAGGGCATTCTCGACGCGCTGCTGCCGGTCGTGCCGACGCTGCAGACCATTGCCCGCGCCGTCGCCCAGCTCGACCTGCTGGCCGGGTTCGCCGAGTCGGCCTTGAAGCGCAACTGGTGCAAGCCGGAATTTGCCGAAGAAACCCAATTGACCGTCGAAGGCGGCCGTCATCCGGTCGTCGAAAACGAACTCGCGCAGAGCGCCGAGACCTTCATCGCCAACGACTGCCGGTTGGCCGAAAGCCGGCGGCTGCTGCTGATCACCGGCCCAAACATGGGCGGTAAATCGACCTACATGCGCCAGGTGGCGCTGATCGCCCTGCTCGCCCACATCGGCAGCTTCGTGCCCGCCGACCGCTGCGTGCTCGGCCCGCTCGACCGCATCTTCACCCGCATCGGCGCTTCCGACGATCTGGCGTCCGGCCGCTCGACCTTCATGGTCGAGATGACCGAAGCCGCCGCCATCCTGCACCACGCGACGAACCAGAGCCTGGTGCTGATGGACGAGATCGGCCGCGGCACCTCAACCTTCGACGGCATGGCGCTGGCCTTCGCCATCCTGCGCCACCTGATCGACAAGAACCGCAGCCTGACGCTGTTCGCCACGCACTATTTCGAACTGACCCGGCTGTCGCACGAATACAGCGAACTGGCCAACGTGCACCTCGGCGCCGTCGAGCACAACGACCGCATCGTCTTCATGCACGCTGTCGAGGAAGGCCCGGCCAACCAGAGTTACGGGATCCAGGTGGCGGCGCTGGCGGGAATTCCGTCGGCCGTGGTGCGTGCGGCGAGAAAACAGCTACGTGAATTCGAGCAGCGCGCTGCCGTCGATCCGCTGCAACCCGACCTGTTCGCCCAGGATTTCCCGGCTGAACAGGCCGAAGCCAGCGAACCGGCGCCGCATCCGGTGGTCGAGCACCTCGGCGCCATCGACCCGGACAGTCTGACGCCGCGCGAGGCACTCGATGCGCTGTACGCGCTGAAAGGTTTGCTGAAGTAGCGAGCTTAGTGGTCGCAGCCGTCCTCATCGTCGGCGCCATGCACGTGGCCGTGCTCGATTTCCTCGGCGCTGGCCGGGCGGATGGCGGTGACGGTGCAGGTGAATACCAGGGCGCTGCCGGCGAGCGGATGGTTGCCGTCGAGGACGACCTTGTCGCCTTCGATGTCGGTCACGCGGTAGATCACGAAATCGTCGTCGCTACCGTCTTCCGGGCCGCCTTCGAACTGCATGCCGACCTGGAGTTCCTTGGGGAAATCCTTGCGCGGCTCGATCTGGACGAGTTGCGGGTCGTATTCGCCGAAGGCTTCGTCGGGCTGCAGCTTGACCTGGACCGACTCGCCGACGCTCTTGCCCTGCAGGGCTTCTTCGATCTTGGGGAAGATGTCGTCGTAGCCGCCGTGCAGATAGACGAGCGGATCGCGACCTTCGTCCACGACTTCGCCATCGGGATCGGTGACATGGTAGTCGAGGGTGATGACGGTATTGCGGGCAACCTGTTGGTTCATGTGTCGAGTTCCTTGACGAGGGCCAGTACTTCCTGGGCATGACCCTTGAAATTGACGTTGTAAAGCGCATGGCGGATGACGCCGCTGCGATCGATGATGAAAGTTGAACGGACGATGCCGGTTTTCGGCTGCCCATCCACCTCCCTCGTCTGCCAGACACCGTATTGCCGGCAGACTTCGCCTTCGGCGTCGGACAGGAGATTGATGCCTATGCCTTCCCTGTCCCTGAATTCCTGGTGTTTGAGACAGTCTTCCCGGTTGATGCCGAGTATGCTGCAACCCAGCTTCCGGAAATCGACCTCGTGGTCGGAAAAATCAGTGACTTCGCGCGTACAGGAGGGTGTTCCGTCCTTCGGGTAGAAAAGCAGGACAAGGTGTTGCTTATCCTGAAAACTCGCCAGATCGACAGTCTCCATATCAGCATCCGGCAAGCTGAATGTCGGGGCCTTATCGCCATTCTTGAGCAGCATGTCGTTCTCCTTGAGTGCTCAGCGTGGGACTGCTGAGAACGATTCTAGCTGAGCAAAATGGCGGTGGCTACAAGGTTTGAAGCGATTTACCGGCGCTCGCCAGCGGGCTCGTCGGGAATCTGGACAAACACTTCGTCCTGTTTCACCATGCCGAGTTCAAAGCGCGCGCGCTCCTCGATGGCATCGTAGCCCTGCTTGAGATCGCGGACCTCGGCATCGAGGCCCGCGTTGCGGATTTCCAGCTTGCGGGTTTCCTCCCGCTGGACCTTCAACTGACGGTCGTACTCCCATACCTTCAACCATCCTCCCTTGCCCAGCCACAATGGGTACTGGAGGAGGACGATCAGGGCAAGAAGGCCGACCGTCAGCCAGCGCATGAACGATCAGCGCAGGTTGTAGAAAGTCTCACGACCCGGATAGGAAGCGGTATCGCCAAGATCTTCCTCGATGCGGATGAGCTGGTTGTACTTGGCGATGCGATCCGAGCGCGACAGCGAACCGGTCTTGATCTGGCCGGCATTGAGACCGACGGCGATGTCGGCGATGGTGCTGTCTTCGGTTTCACCCGAGCGATGCGAGATCACCGCGGTGTAACCGGCGCGCTTGGCCATTTCGACGGCGGCGAAGGTTTCCGACAGCGTGCCGATCTGGTTGATCTTGATCAGGATGGCGTTGGCGATGCCCTTCTGGATGCCTTCCTTGAAGATGCGGGTGTTGGTGACGAAGATGTCGTCGCCGACGATCTGCACCTTGGAACCGAGGCGGTCGGTCAGCAGCTTCCAGCCGTCCCAGTCAGCTTCGGACATGCCGTCCTCGATCGAGACGATCGGGAACTGATCGGCCAGGTTGGCCAGGTAGTCGACGAACTGGGCCGAGGTCAGCTGCAGGCCTTCGCCGGACAGGTGGTACTTGCCATTCTTGTAGAACTCGGAAGCGGCGCAGTCGAGGGCCAGCAGCACGTCCTGGCCGGGCACGTAGCCGGCGGCCTCGATCGCCTGCATGATGATCTGCAGGGCTTCGGCGTGGCTACCGAGGTTCGGGGCGAAACCGCCTTCGTCACCGACGGCGGTCGAATGGCCGGCCTTGTCGAGCAGCTTCTTCAGCGCATGGAATATCTCTGCGCCGCAACGCAGGGCTTCGCGGAAGGTGTTGGCACCGACCGGCATGACCATGAATTCCTGGATGTCCAGGCTGTTGTTGGCGTGCTCGCCGCCGTTGATGATGTTCATCATCGGCACCGGCATCTGCATCGGCGCCATGCCGCCGAAGTAGCGGTACAGCGGCAGGCCGGATTCCTCGGCAGCGGCCTTGGCGACGGCCATCGACACGGCCAGGATGGCGTTGGCGCCGAGACGCGACTTGTTGTCGGTGCCGTCGAGCTCGATCATGGTCTGGTCGATGAAGGCCTGTTCCTGAGCGTCGAGGCCGATGATCGCTTCCGAGATCTCGGTGTTGATGTTCTCGACGGCCTGCATCACGCCCTTGCCGAGGTAACGGCTCTTGTCGCCGTCACGCAGTTCGATGGCTTCGCGGGTGCCGGTCGAAGCGCCCGATGGAACAGCCGCACGCCCCATGACGCCGGACTCGAGCAGGACATCGGCCTCAACCGTGGGATTGCCACGGGAATCCAGGATCTCGCGGGCGACAACATCAACGATAGAACTCATATTTCTTCCTTGTAAACAGAAGGTTGAAAGAACAAATTAAAGTAAATTATTAGAATTTCAATTCTTCAAAACCGGCCGATTTGGCGGCCTTGTCCAGCGCCACCAAGGTCGCCAGCAGGCTTTCCATGCGATCCAGCGGCCAGGAATTCGGGCCGTCGGAGAAGGCCTTTTCCGGGCACGGATGGGTTTCCATGAACAGGCCGGAAATCCCCACCGCCACCGCCGCCCGTGCCAGCACCGGAACGAATTCGCGCTGACCGCCGGAAACCGTACCCTGCCCGCCCGGCAACTGCACCGAGTGGGTGGCATCGAACACCACCGGGCAACCGGTCTCGCGCATGATCGCCAGCGAGCGCATGTCGGAAACGAGGTTGTTGTAGCCGAAGCTGGCACCGCGTTCGCAGACCATCAGATTGTCGGCACCGCCATTGACCTCACGCGCCTTGTCGACGACGTTCTTCATGTCGCCCGGCGCCAGGAACTGGCCCTTCTTGATATTCACCGGCTTGCCGCAGGACGCCACGGCGTGGATGAAATCGGTCTGCCGGCAGAGGAAGGCCGGCGTCTGCAGCACATCGACCACGCTCGCCACCTGGGCGACGTCGTTGCCGTCATGGACATCGGTCAGCACCGGCACACCGACCTGGGCGCGCACAGCCTCAAGAATCTTCAATCCGCCATCGATGCCCGGACCGCGCACCGACTTGCCGGAGCTGCGGTTGGCCTTGTCGTAGGACGCCTTGAAGATGTAATTGACACCCAGGCGGGCGCAGATTTCCTTCATGCGGCCGGCGACATCGACGCACAATTGCTCCGATTCGGCGGTACAGGGACCGGCGATCAGGAAAAAAGGCTGGTCAAGACCAGCCTCGAAACCGCAGAGTTTCATCAGTTCTTGCCCTGCTTGTTGGCCAGCGCGGCCTTGACGTAGGACGTGAACAGCGGATGTCCCTGGCGCGGATTGGAGGTGAATTCCGGATGGAACTGGCAACCGACGAACCACGGATGGACGTCGGCCGGCAGTTCGACCATTTCGCACAGGTCGGTGCCCGGCGCCCGGCCGGAAACGACCAGGCCCTTGTCTTCCAGTTGCGCCAGCAGCGTGTTGTTCACTTCATAGCGATGGCGGTGACGCTCGGTGATCTCCGCGGCGCCGTAGATCTGGCGGGCCAGCGAACCTTCCTTGAGCTGGCAGACCTGGGCGCCGAGGCGCATGGTGCCGCCGATGTCGGAATCCTCGCTGCGCTTCTCGATCTTGCCGGAGGCGTCGAGCCACTCGGTGATCAGGCCGATCACCGGGTACGGCGTGTCGGCGACGAACTCGGTCGAGTGCGCGTCCTTCAGGCCGGCAACATGGCGGGCGAATTCGACGACGGCCATCTGCATGCCGAGACAGATGCCCAGATACGGCACCTTGTTCTCGCGGGCATAGCGGATCGCGGCGATCTTGCCTTCGGTACCGCGGCGGCCGAAACCGCCCGGCACGAGGATGGCATCCATGCTCTCGAGCACGCCGGTGCCGTTCTTCTCGATCTCTTCCGAATCGAGATAGACGATGTTCACCTCGCTGCGCGTGTGGATGCCGGCATGCTTGATGGCTTCGATCAGCGACTTGTACGACTCGGTCAGATCGACGTACTTGCCGACGAAGGCGATCTTCACCTGGTGCAGCGGATGCTCCAGCGCCACGATCAGGTTTTCCCAGACCGACAGGTCGGCCGCCTTGGCCAGGATGCCGAGCTTGTGGCAGACGATTTCGTCGAGCATCTGCTCGTGCAGCATGCCCGGGATCTTGTAGATGGAGTCGGCGTCGAGACACTCGATGACGGCTTCCGGCATGACGTTGCAGAACAGCGCGATCTTGCGCCGCTCCTCGACCGGAATCGAGCGGTCGGCACGGCACAGCAGGATGTCCGGCTGGATGCCGATCTCGCGCAGTTCCTTGACCGAATGCTGGGTCGGCTTGGTCTTCAGTTCGCCGGCGGTCGGGATATAGGGCAGCAGCGTCAGGTGCATGTAGCAGACGTTGTTGCGGCCTTCCTCGATGCCCATCTGGCGGATCGCTTCCAGGAAGGGCAGCGACTCGATGTCGCCGACCGTGCCGCCAACCTCGACGATGGCCACATCGGCCCCCTCGGCGCCGGCCTTGACCTTGCCCTTGATCTCGTCGGTGATGTGCGGGATGACCTGCACCGTCTTGCCGAGATATTCACCGCGGCGCTCTTTCTTCAGCACCGTGTCGTAAATCTGGCCGGTGGTGAAGTTGTTGCGCTTGGTCATCTTGGCGCTGGTGAAGCGCTCGTAATGCCCCAGATCGAGATCGGTCTCGGCGCCATCCTCGGTGACGAAGACCTCTCCGTGCTGGAAGGGACTCATCGTGCCGGGATCGACGTTGATGTAGGGGTCAAGCTTGAGGTGGGTAACCTTGATGCCGCGGGATTCCAGAATGGCCCCGAGCGACGCGGCGGCGATGCCTTTGCCCAGTGAGGACACGACACCACCTGTAACGAAAACGTATTTGGTCATGGAAAGACAGGCTGCGGGAAAGCAGAATGATAGCCGAAAACATGCCGGGAGCGAAAGCCGTCCGCCGCTCCCCCGACTCTCCGTTAAAATACCCGGCAACTGAAACAGACCGGAAAAGCACACATGTCCCAATTCTCTTTTGACGTCTCCATTGAGGAATTCGAAGTCAAGGTCCTGCAGGCCTCGCTGCAGGTGCCGGTGGTGGTCGATTTCTGGGCGCCCTGGTGCGGCCCGTGCCAGACGTTGAAGCCGATGCTGGAAAAACTGGCCGAGGAATACCAGGGCCGCTTCATCCTGGCCAAGGTCAATTCCGACGAATACCCCCAGCTGGCCGGCCATTTCGGCGTGCGCAGCATTCCGTCGGTGAAGGTCGTTTTCCAGGGACAACTGGTCGATGAATTCAACGGCGCCCTGCCCGAAGGCCAAGTCCGCCAGTTTCTCGACCGCATCGCCCTGCCCGCCGGCGAAAACGCCAATCCGCGCGAAGAGGCCGCCGCCCTGGCCGCCGAAGGCCGGTTCGAGGAAGCGCTGGCCAAGCTGGTCGAGGCCAGTCAGGCCAATCCGCAGGATCAGGCGGTGCAACTCGACGCCATCGAGGTACTGATGCATCTGGGCCGCAACGACGAAGCCGCGCAGTTGCTGGCCGGCGAATTCAAGGACGAACCGGCGCGCGCCGGCGCCCTGCGCGCCCGCCTGGCACTGGCCCAGGGCGCTGCCGACACCGAACCGCTGGAAGCGAAGCTGGCCGCCAACCCGGACGACCACGCCACGCGCCTCGAACTGGCCAAGGCCTACGCCGCGCAAAGCCGTTTCCGCGAGGCGCTCGACGCCGCGCTCGAAGTCGTCCGGCGCGACCGTTTCTTCGACGAAGGCGCCGGGCGCAAGGCCCTGCTCCAGTTCTTCGAGGCGCTGGCTGGCGAACAGTACGACGATCTCGTCCGCGAATATCGTCGCAAACTCTCCGCCGCGCTGAACTGACCTCACCGGTCGGTGCCGGCGCGCACCGACCGCCGCGATGCAGCTTTTCTACACCGACGTCTTCGTTCTGCCGCTGCCGCCGGGGCATCGCTTCCCGATGGAGAAATACGCCCGCCTGCGGCAGACACTGCTCGCCGGCGGCGATTTTTCACCAGACGACTTCCATCTGCCGCACGCCGCTACCGACGAGGAACTGCAGCGCGCCCACGACGCTGACTACATCCGGCGCATCAGCCTCGGCGAGATCGACGAAAAGATGCAGAAGGCCATCGGCTTTCCGTGGAGCCCGGGCATGGTCGAGCGCTCCCGGCGCTCGGCCGGCGCCACCATCGACGCCTGCCGTGCCGCCTGCGCCAGCCGGGGCATCGCCGCCAATCTGGCCGGCGGCACCCACCACGCCTTTGCCGGCCATGGCGAAGGCTTCTGCGTCTTCAACGATGCTGCCGTCGCCGCCCGGGCGATGCGCGCGGAAGGACTGGCCGGGCGCATCCTGATCGTCGATTGCGATGTGCACCAGGGCAACGGCACGGCCGCCATCCTCAGGAACGATCCCGACATCTTCACCTTTTCCATTCACGGCGCCCGCAACTACCCATTCACCAAGGAAAACAGCGATCTCGACATCGAGCTGCCCGACGGCTGCGGTGACCCGGCCTACCTGGCCCAGCTCGAGCATGGACTGGACACCGCCTTCGATCTCGCCTGCCCCGATCTGGTCATCTACCTGGCCGGTGCCGACCCCTATGCCGACGACCGGCTCGGCCGCCTGGCACTGAGCATGAACGGGCTGGTGGAACGCGACCGGCGGGTATTCCGGCGCTGCCGGGACGGCGCCATTCCGGTGGCCGTCGCCATGGCCGGCGGCTATGCGCGCAACATCGACGACACGGTCAGCATCCATGCCGCCACGATCCGCCTCGGCCGCGCCATGTGGCGCTAGAATCACGGCATGGACACCCGTCTCCTCCTGAGCCCATCGCTACGCCGCATCGAAGCCCGCCACGCCGACCTGCCGCTGATGCAGCGCGCCGGCCAAGCCGCCGCCGACCTGGCCAGCCAGCTGGCCGGCGAGCGTAACCGCCCCATCCTGGTGCTGGCGGGCCCCGGCAACAATGGCGGCGACGCCTTCGAGGCGGCCCGACTGCTGCGCCAACGCTTTTTCGATGTCCGCGTGCTGTTCGCCGGCCAGGCGGAACAACTGCCGGCCGACGCCGCTGCGGCCTGCCGGCGCTTCATCGACGCCGGCGGCGAGTTTTCCCGGACCGTGGAGGACGACCGGCACTGGGGCCTGATCATCGACGGCCTGTTCGGCATCGGACTGAAACGGGCGCCGGAAGGCATCTACGCCGAGTGGATCGCGCTGGCCAACCGCCTCGCCCGGCGCGACGACTGCGCCCTGCTGGCGCTCGACTGCCCGTCCGGCCTCGACGCCGACACCGGCCACCGGCCCGGCATCTGCATCGAAGCCACACACACCCTGACCTTCATCGCCGGCAAACCCGGCCTGCTGACCGCCGACGGTCCCGACCACTGCGGCGAAATCGCCATCGCCACGCTCGACCTCGACACGACCGGCGGCGACCCGGCCGACGGCCACATCGTCAGCCGCCAGGATTTCGCCGGGCGCCTCAAACCCCGGCGCCGCAATTCGCACAAGGGCAGCTTCGGCGGCGTCGGCATCGTCGGCGGCGGCAAGTCGATGAGCGGCGCCACCCTGCTCGCCGGTCGCACTGCGCTCAAGCTGGGCGCCGGCCGCGTCTATCTCGGCCTGCTCGACCCGGACGGACCGAGCGTGGACCTTGTCCAGCCGGAACTGATGATCCGCCGCATCGACACGCTCTTCCAGGCCGACCTGCAGGCGCTGGTGTGCGGCCCCGGGCTCGGCACCGCCGGCAGCGCAGCCGATTGCGTCGAGCAGGCGCTGAAATGCCCGCTGCCCCTGGTCCTCGACGCCGATGCCCTGAACATCCTGGCCAGCGACGGGCGCCTCGAAGGCAACCTGTACAACCGCGTCGCGCCGGCCATCCTGACCCCGCACCCGGCCGAGGCCGGTCGCCTGCTCGGCTGCTCGACGCGCGAGGTGCAGCACGACCGCATCGCCGCCGCCCGCGAGATGGCTGCGCGCTACGGCTGCCCGGTCGCCCTCAAAGGCTGCGGCACGATCGTTGCCGGACCGGATGGCCGCTGGTGGATCAACACCACCGGCAATCCGGGCATGGCCACGGCCGGCATGGGCGACGTCCTGAGCGGCATGATCGCCACCCTGCTGGCCCAGCAATGGCCGGCGGAACAGGCCTTGCTGGCGGCTGTGCATCTGCACGGTGCGGCCGCCGACCGGCTGGTTGCCGACGGCATCGGCCCGATCGGCCTGACCGCCGGCGAAGTCATCGACAGCGCGCGCTGCCTGGTCAACGACTGGCTGCGCTGAAGTGCAGCCTCAATCCGCCGCCGGCGGCGACGGATAGGGATAGAGCATGTTCAGCGCCTGGCTCTGGCCGTTGGGCTGGACGATGCGGACATGCTCGCGGCGCAGTTCCCGGGCATGCAGCACCCCACAGGCATGGGCGATCATTTCCACTTCCTGGTTCATGTTGCGCGTGTAATGGGCAACCCGCTCGGCCTTGTCCTCGACGACCAGACCGCGCTGCAGTTTCTGGTTGTGCGTGGTGATGCCGGTCGGACAGGTGTTCTGGTGACAGCGCAAGGCCTGGATGCAGCCGAGCGCAAACATGTAGCCGCGGGCCGAATTGACCAGATCGGCACCACAGGCCAATGCCCAGGCGACCTTGGCCGGGGTCAGCAGCTTGCCCGAGGCAATCACCTTGATCCGCTCGCGCAAGCCGTTTTCGATCAACGCATCGACCACGCGCGGCAGCGCTTCGTTGATCGACAGGGCCATGTGATCGGCCAGCGCCTGCGGCGCCGCGCCCGAACCGCCCTCGCCGCCATCGATGGTGAGGAAATCCGGCGCGCTCCACAAACCGCGCCGTCTGACGGCTTCGGCCAGCTCATGCATGAACTGCCAGCCGCCGATGGCAGTCTTGATGCCGACCGGCTTGCCGGTCACTTCGCGGACATGCACGACCATGTCGAGCAGTTCCTCCATCGTCCCGGTCTCGGGGTGACGGTTTGGCGACAGCGAATCCTTGCCCAGCGGAATACCGCGGATGGCGGCGATCTCGGCCGTCACCTTGGCCGCCGGCAGCACCCCGCCTTTACCCGGCTTGGCGCCCTGCGACAGCTTGATCTCGAAGGCGCGAACATGCTCGTGCCCGGCCAGTTCGCGCAGACGCAGGTCGCTCAGGCGACCGGCTTCGTCGCGGACACCGTACTTGGCCGTGCCGATCTGGAAAATGACGTCGCAGCGCCCTTCGAGATGGTAGGGGCTGAGCCCGCCTTCGCCGGTATCCATATAGCAGCCGGCCAGGGCCGCGCCTTGCGAGAGGGCGCGGACGGCCGGCCGGGAAATGGCGCCGAAACTCATGCCGCTGATATTGATCAGCGAGCGTGCGGCGAACGGCTTGTCGCACCAGCCTTCACCGATCATCACCGGCGGCGACGGCCGGTGATCGCTGTCGAGCACCGGAAAGGCGGCGTTCACAAAAACCAGCGCCCCGGATTGATTGATGTCGTAGGTCGAACCGAAGCCGATCATGCCGCCTTCGTTCTTGGCCAGCCGATAGACCCAGGCGCGTGTCGCCCGGTTGAAGGGCATTTCCTCGCGGTCACCGAGGAAGAAGTACTGGCGGAAGTATTCGCCCAGGCTTTCGAAGAAGAAACGCAGATGGCCGACAATGGGGAAATTGCGCAGGACCGTGTGGCGCTTCTGGGTGACGTCGCGCAGGTACCAGAACAGCAGGAGCACCGCCAGCACCAGAACGACCATCACCCCCAGACTGACGTGAAACACCCCGACGATTTCTGACATTGTCTGCCCCTGACGGTACAATTCGCGCCTAAGCATGCCGCCGGAACCCAGAGATGTCCATAGAATTCGCCTACCCGCTCGCCGCAGAAATCACCCGCAATGTCGACGCCGCCCTGACCGAGGATGTCGGCCCCGGCGACCTGACCGCTTCCCTGGTACCCGGCGACCGTCAGGTCCGGGCCACGGTCATTTCGCGGGAAGCCGGCGTGCTTTGCGGCACGGCCTGGTTCGACGAATGCGTGCGCCGCCTCGACCCGGATGCCCGCATCACCTGGCAGGCCGGCGACGGCGAACGGATCGCTGCCGATCAGCTGCTATGCACCATCGACGGTAACGGCCGCGCCCTGCTGACCGCCGAGCGCAGCGCGCTGAACTTTCTGCAATTGCTGTCGGCGGTGGCCAGCAAGGTCCGCATCTACGCCGACGCCATCGCCGGCACCCGGGCGCAGGTCGTCGACACCCGCAAGACCCTGCCCGGCCTGCGCATTGCCCAGAAATACGCCGTCCGCGCCGGCGGCGGCGGCAACCACCGGCTGGCTTTGTGGGATGCGATCCTGATCAAGGAAAACCACATCCATGCCGCCGGCGGCATCGCCCAGGCCTACACGGCGGCCGAGCGGGTCGCCGGGCAAGCCGCCGACCGCTGCAAGTTCATCCAGGTCGAAGTCGAAAACCTCGACGAGCTGCACCAGGCACTGGCCGCCGGCGCGCGGATGATCCTGCTCGACAATTTCACCACCAACCTGATGCGCGAGGCCGTCGCCGTCAACGCCGGGCGCGCCATTCTCGAAGCCTCCGGCAACGTCAGCCTGGAAACCATCCGCGCCATTGCCGAAACCGGGGTCGATCGCATCTCGGTCGGTGCGCTGACCAAGGACGTCAAGGCGCTCGACCTGTCGATGCGCTTCGTCGGCTAAGCGGAAGCCGGCGAATGACTTCCCAGGATGCCGGCCTGCAAACCCTGACCCGCTTGTACGTGCGCCTGCTGCACGTCCTGTTTGCACTCTCACCCTGCGTCGCCATTGTTTACCTGATGCTGTTCCAGGATGCGTCGCTGCGCTTCGAAAGCCATGCCTTCCACGAACTGGCGATTGCGGTCGCCATACTCTCCTGCCTGTTCGTGGCCTGGATTACCTGGCATTGCTACCTCGATTCGGGCGAACCCCTGCTGCGCTGGCTGACGCTCGGTTTCATCGGCTTTGCCGTGGTTTATGCGCCGCACGGCCTGTTCACCGGCTACGCGCAAGATTACCCGATGCTCTTCCTGCTCTACGGCCCGGCCTCACGCCTCACCCTCAATCTGTGCCTGCTGTTCGGCGTACTCAATCACGGCCGACCGGCAGACCCGCCGAAGGCGCGTACAGACAAATCCTTCTGGCTGCTCTGGCTGGCAGGATTCCTGGTACTCGACGGGTTGATTGCCTGGCTCGCACTGTCACCGGCCGGCAGTATGCCGCTGCTCCGCATCGGCATGGAGGGAAGCGCCCTGCTCATCGCCTTCGTCGCCCTGTTGCGGATGCAAAGCCGCGGTAGCGGCCTGCCGCTGCTGGCGATCTACTCGCTGTCGCTGGCGATGTTTGCCCAATCCTCGCTGTCCTTCCTGCTCGCCGGCCCCTGGAATCACCAGTGGTGGCTGGCGCACGCGATCAGCGCTTCAGGCTTTCTTCTGCTGAGTTATGGGGTCGTCCGCGCTTTCCAGACGACACGCTCTTTCGCCACGGTGTACAGCCAGGAAATCATCATCCGCCAGCTTGAAGCCGCCAACGAACGCCTGACGCTGATGGCCACCACCGATTCCCTGACCGGCATTGCCAACCGCCGCCATTTCTTCGAACGCGCCGGCGAGGAATTGATCCGGGCCAGCCGCAACGATCACCCGCTCTGCCTGCTGCTGCTGGATATCGATCACTTCAAGGTGATCAACGACACGCACGGTCATCAGGCCGGCGATACCGTACTCAGGAAAATGGCCGGCCGCATCGACGAAATGCTGCGCGGCTCCGATCTGTTCGGCCGCCTGGGCGGCGAGGAATTCGGCATCCTCCTGCCGGAAACCGACATGCCAGCCGCCATCGCCATTGCCGAGCGCATCCGCCAGCACGTCTCCGGCCTGGTCATCACGCATGAAAACCTGAAGCTGTCGGTCACCGTCAGCCTCGGCGTCGCCCAGTTCCCGAGCGACGGCGAACGTTTCGACCTGCTGTTCGCAGAAGCCGACCGCCGCCTCTACCGCGCCAAGGAAAGCGGCCGCAACCGCGTTTACCCGGCGGTTTGAGGCTCAGTCGTCAGACGCGCTCGACCACGAAGCGCTTGATCGCCTCGACATCCGGGTCCATGACCACGACGTGCTGCTCGAGATTTTCAATCCCGGCCAGTTCGGCGGGACGAACCGGTTCGGTACCCAGCGCTTCGCGGATGGTTTCCTCGAATTTCGCCGGCTGCGCGGTTTCCAGAACGATCATCGGCACGCCCGGCTGACGTTTTTCCAGCGCGACCTTGAGTCCGTCGGCGGTATGCGTATCGAGCATGACCTGGTAGCGCCCCTGGGCAAAGCGGATGGTGTTGATGCGATCGGTGTGCGAGCTACGCCCGGAAACGAACCCGAATTTCGGCAGATCCTTCCAGTAGACCGTGGTGCTCAGATCGAAGGCCTTGCCCTGATCGACCCTGGACCACAGGTCGCGGATCACCACCGGGTCGCGGCCGACCAGATCGAAAACAAAACGCTCGAAGTTCGAGGCCTTGGAGATATCCATCGACGGGCTGGACGTCACGCTGGTTTCCGCCGAAGTCCGCGGACGGTAGATGCCGGTACGGAAGAACTCGTCGAGGACGTCGTTTTCATTGGTCGCCAGCACCAGTTGCTTGATCGGCAAGCCCATCATGCGGGCGATGTGGCCGGCGCAGATGTTGCCGAAGTTGCCCGACGGCACGCAGAACGAGACCTGCTCGTCGTTGGTTTGGGTCGCCAGGAAATAGCCCTGGAAGTAATAGACGATCTGGGCCGCGACGCGTGCCCAGTTGATCGAATTGACGGCGCCGATCTTGTACTGCTTCTTGAACGCGGCGTCGTTGGAAACCGCCTTGACGATGTCCTGGGCGTCGTCGAACATGCCGCGTACGGCGATGTTGAAGATGTTGGCATCGGTCAGCGAATACATCTGGGCGCGCTGGAAAGCACTCATCTTGCCGTCCGGCGAGAGCATGAAGACCTTGACGTTGTGCTTGCCGCGCATGGCGTATTCGGCGGCCGAACCGGTGTCGCCGGAAGTGGCGCCGAGGATGTTGATCGACTCGCCGCGCTTGTCCAGAACATACTCGAACAGGTTGCCGAGCAGTTGCATCGCCATGTCCTTGAAGGCCAGCGTCGGACCGTTCGACAGCTCCTGGGTGTACAACCCGTCTTCCAGCTTGGTCAGCGGCGTGATCTGGCTGGCGTCGCCGCCGTTGCGGGTGAAGCGATAGACATCGGCGGTATAGGTTTTGGCGACGATGGCCTTGAGGTCGTCGGCCGGAATATCGGTGATGAACTTCGACAGGATTTCGTACGCCAGATCGGCGTAGGAAAGCTGGCGCCAGGCATCGAGGTCGGCGCGACTGACTTGCGGGTAGGATTCCGGCAGATACAGGCCACCGTCCGGCGCCAGGCCACCGAGGAGAATGTCGCAAAAAGCCTGGGGCGCGGACTGGCCGCGAGTCGAAATGTAGCGCATGGTGAACATCCGGAAAACGGAAAAAAGGTGATTTTAACGCGTCGACCGCAAGATTCGTATCGACAAACCGCGCAAAAGCCTGCAAAGCAGCACTGCTAGCGCATCTGTGCTGACCAAGCCGAGGTAAATTTGCTACCATTCGCCCGCAAGTTTTCCCGCTCGTACGGCCTGTCCGATCAATTTCGGATTCACTGGACCCAACTCGACATGAATCAGCCCAAACCCGATGCTGCATTGTTTCTTGCGTCATCCGTCCATGACATGAAGAATTCGATCAGCGTGTTGCAGGACTCCATACGCCGGAGTCTCGTCCAGGTGGCACATGATCAATCCGAAAGCTACCGGGAAATGTCGCAGATGCTGTACGAAACGCAGCGTATCCACGGCAACCTGATCCAGCTGCTGACGCTCTACAAATTCGGCAACGACCTGTACCCCTTCCATCCGGAAACCCAGGAACTCGCCGAATTCATCCACCTTGCCGTATCGCACCTCGCACCGTTGCTGACCTCGCGCTCGATCGCGCTGGAAACCGAGATCGAGGAAGACTGCTACTGGGACTTCGATAGCGACCTGATTAACGGCATCGTCGTACACGCCATGAACAATGCCGTGCATTACACCAAGGACCGCCTGCGCCTGGTGGCCGGAATGGTCGACAACGCGCTGGAAATCCGCATTGAAGACAACGGCCGGGGTTTTCCGCAACAAATGCTCGACGACGGGGTCGCCGCGATGCGGGGTGTCAACTTCAACACCGGCAGTACCGGGCTGGGCCTCTACTTCGCTGCCATCGTCGCGCAAATGCACGGCAACCGCCAGGAAAACGGCAGCATCCGACTCGAAAACGGTAGCCTGCTGGGTGGCGGCTGTTTCATTCTCCGACTGCCATGATTGCTCAAATGCCTTCCGGCCTGCCTGCGAACGACACAGACTTCATTGCCCGCAGCAGCTATCTGGTCATCGACGATTTCCAGGGCATGCGCAGCATGCTCACCGGCGTCCTGAAGGCTTGCGGCGCCAATCCGCGCGCCATCGACACGGCGGCCAACGGTCCCGAAGCGATCCAGCTGCTGACCAAGAAACGTTTCGACATCGTCCTCTGCGATTTCAATCTCGGGCACGGCCAGAATGGCATGCAGATTCTCGAAGAGGCAAAATTCAGGAACCTGATCGGCCCGGGTTGCTGCTGGATCATGGTAACTGCGGAAAAGACCGTCGACACGGTCATGGGGACCGCCGAAGCACAACCGGATGCCTACCTGCTCAAGCCGGTCACCGAAGCCGTGCTGACCAGCCGGATCGCCAAGATTCGCGCCCGCAAGGAAACCTTCACCGATATCGATCGCGCCATCGCCGCCCGCGATTACCTGAAGGCCATCCGGCTGTGCGAAGAACGCGCGGCCAGCGACAAGGTCAACGCCATCGAGCTGCTGCGTACCAAGTGCGACCTGCTGACCCAGACCGGCCAATCCGACAAGGCGCGGCAGACCTACGAAAAGATCCTGGCCAGCCGCGAGATACCCTGGGCCCAACTGGGCCTCGCCAAGGTACACATGCAGGCCGGAGAGTACGATGCGGCGTGCAACCTGCTCGAAACGCTGATCGACCGCAATCGCAACTATCTCGACGCCTACGACAGCCTGGCCGAAACCTATCAGAAACTCGGCGAATCCGAGCGGGCCGAGGATATTCTGGAACGCGCCATCCAGTTGTCGCCCAATTCGCATGCGCGGCAACGCGTGATCGGCGAACTGGCGCTGCGTAACGGAAAACTCGATCGGGCCGAAAAAGCCTTCCGCAAGACGCTGAAACTCTCCGAACATTCGGCACGCAAATCGCCCGAGGCTTTTCTCGGCCTCGCCCGGACCGTGGGCTCGCTGGAAAACCCGAAGGAAGCGCTGAGCATTCTCGAGCAGATGAACAAGGTATTCGATGGCGAAGACACCCGGATCAAGGGCAAGGCCGTCGAAGGTCACGTCTACCATCGGAACGGCATGACCAAGGAAGCGCGTGACAGCGCCGAACAGCTGAGCGCCATGCTGGAACGCGGCAACACCCGGCAAGACTCCGAAACAGCGCGCGAGATGGCCGAATTGCTGCTGGCCACCGGACATCAGGAGAAGGGCCTGAATCTGCTGCAGTCGGAGATCATGAACAACCCCGACGACGAGCGCAACCTGGACGCCATCAAGCAGGTTTTCCGCAAGGCCGGGCTGGCCGAACAAGGCGATGCCGTCGTCGAATCCTCGCGCAAGGAAGCCACCCGGTTGATGAACGCCGGCATCCTGCTGGCGCACGCCGGCAATCATCTCGAAGCCATCGGCAAGATGCGCGACGCCGTGACCAAGATGCCACGCAATGTCCGGCTGTTGCTGAACGCGGCACACATCATGCTCGACTATATGGAACAGGCCGGCGTCGAAGCCTCGCTGATCCGCGAAGTACGTAGCAGCCTGCTGACCGCCAACCAGCTGGCCCCCAACGAATCGCGCTTCGTCGACCTGATGGCCCGCCTGGAAAAGCTGACCACCCGTAACTTCACCTGATCGCCAGCCGCAGTTTGCCAGCCACCATTTGCCTTTGAGAGCCATCGAACATGCCGCCCATCACGCCACTGCTGGCTAGCGACGATGAAAACAAACCCATCGCCAACAGTACTTATCTGATCATCGATGACTTCTCCGGCATCCGCACAATGCTCAGCGGCATCCTGCGCAGTGCCGGCGTTCATCCGCGCGCCATCGATTTTGCCTCCGATGGCCGGGAAGCCCTGTACCAGCTCAACGGCAAGCGCTACGACGTCGTTCTCTGCGACCACAACCTGGGCACCGGGCAAAACGGCATGCAGGTGCTTGAGGAAGCCCGCCACAAGGAGTTGATCGGTCCCAGTTGCTGCTGGTTGATGATCACTGCCGACAAGACACTGGAAACCGTGATGGGCACGGCCGAAGCCCAGCCGGATGCGTATCTGCTCAAACCGGTGACCGAAGCCATGCTGCTTTCCCGAATCCGGCGGATGAAAGCGCGCAAGGAAGCGTTCAACGATGTCGATCACGCGATGATGGCGCACGAATATTACCGGGCGATCAGCATCTGTGAGCAGCGCGCGGCAAGCGACAAGGCCAATGCCGTCGATTTGCTGCGCCTGAAATGCGAGTTGTTGATTCACGTCGGACAAACCGATCAGGCACGGGTTTTTTACGAGAAGATGTTGGCAACCCGCGACCTGCCCTGGGCACAACTGGGCCTGGCCAAAATCCACATCCAGCTCGGCGAATCCGACATTGCCTGTCAATTGCTCGAACAACTGATCAATCGCAGCCGCAATTACCTCGAAGCCTACGACTGTCTGGCCCAAACCTACCGCCGCCTGAATCAGAGCGAAAAGGCCGAACACATTCTCGAACAGGCACTGGCCCTCTCACCGCTATCGCATACCCGACAGCGCGCAATGGGCGAACATGCACTGGCCAGCGGCAAGCACGAACGCGCCGAAAAAGCCTTCCGGATGGCCATCCTGCTGGGCGAATTCTCCGTGCACAAGAGCCCCGATAGTTATCTCGGCCTGGCCAAAGCCCTGAGTTCCCGCGGCAACTCGGTGGAAGCGTTGAGCACGCTCGACAAAATGCTGAAGATTTTCGACAGCGAGGACAGCAAACTGCTGTCAAAATCGGTCGAATGCCGCATTCTGCTCGACAATGGCGATATCGACCGGGCCCGCCAGCAAGCCGAGGAAATCGTCCGCCTGCTTGACCGGGGCAATACCGGTCACCTGGGTTCGGTGGCCACCCGTGACATGGCAGAAACGCTGCTCATGCTCGGCCAGCACGACAAGGCCATCGAACTGCTGCGCAGCGAAATCCTGAACAATCCGGACGATCCGGCCAATCTGGAAGCCGTCCGCCTGATTTTCCAGAAACAGGGACTCAGCGACGAAGGCAACGAGATGGTCGAGGCAACTCGCGCCCAGGCCGTCGACATGATGAACAGCAGCGTCCTGCTGTCGCGCTCCGGCGATTTTGCCCACGCCATCGCCAAGATGCGGCAGGCGCTGGAAATCATGCCGCGCAATGTCCGCCTGTTGCTCAATGCGGCACACCTGCTGATCAGCCAGATCGAAAAGGCCGGCAACGACCCAAGCCTGATCCGCGAAGCCCGCCGTCACCTGTTGACCGCCAATGCCTGCGCACCGGGCGAGCCGCGTTTCTCCGACCTGATGTCGCGCCTCGAAAAACTCAACGCCAGCACGGCCGATGCGGCAGCCTGATCCAGGCCCCGGCGCACAACACCGGCTGCTACTGCGATCGACGCCTGCTCAAGGCCGAAATTGCCGGTAGCGCACCAGCCCGCCGACGAACCACAACAGGCCGCTCGCGGCGAGCGGCATCGCCAATTCGGGCAAACCTGCAAGAAACAGAACGCCTGCCGTCAGAAATACAACGCTACGCCCCTGCCCGCCCGCCACCAGCGCCACCCTGAGCGCTTGACGCTGTGGCGACATCGGCCCCGGCCAGACCCACACCGGCAGCAACTGGCTCAAGGCGCCGGTCACAAGAGGCAGCAGGAACGCCGCCACCCAGGCCCATAGCCCGGGCATGGCCGGCATCACCCCGGCACCATGCAACACACCGGCAAGCAAACCCAATATCCAGCCGAACACAGCGGCAATGAGCGATACCGCCGCACCATCGCCAAGAAGTCGCTGCCACCCGAAGCATTGCAGCCAGCGCACCAGCAACAGGCCGGCCAAGACCAGCAGCACCGCTGCCCCGACGGTCGCCAGCGACCAGTGAACGGCAATACTCAGAACCACCGTCAGCACGGCCAGCAGCATGGGCCACAGGTAACGCTGCAGCCATTGGGCGGCGCCCGGATCGGCCCGACCGAGCACGGTCGGCAGAAGAACCGGCAGTGTGCCGAATGCGGCCAGGCCGACCAGGCCCAGCGTGTTCAGGTGCAGATGCAGCAGGCGCCAGACTTGCCAATGCGCCGGCCACAGCGCCATCGCCAGAATGGCCATTAGCGCCAGCATCAGCACAGCAAGTGCTGCCGCATACCATCGCCAGCCCGGATGCGGCCGCCCCAGCGCGGCACGTGCCCGACGCACGATCCAGTAGAGCAAGCCGCCGGCCAGTGACAGATCGATGGCTGCTGCCAGTTGCAGCAGCTCGTAAGGGAAGATGCCCTGCAAAGCGAGGACCAGCAGGACCCCGGCCAACTGGGCAAACACCGGCAAACGCCGGATGATTGCCGGCGCATCGCCCGTTCGCGTGAGCACGGGAACGAAGTGCGTCATTGCCGCAAAGATCAGCGGCACAATGCCGACGGCAAACACCAGATGCGCCACCGCTGCCGGCGTGCCGACCCCGACCGCCGCCAGCGAGGCGGCTGCGATCAGGGCCAGCAGCGTCAGGGCAGCGGTTATCAGCAAATCAGCCGCCGATCACCTTGAAATCGATGACGATGGCGCCCGGTTCGCGCTGCACGTACTCAATCGACACCTGATTGCCGTAGCGCTGCTGCATCTGGGCAAGCAGCGGCAAAGGGTCGTGGTCGTTGCAGAAACGCATGGTTTCACCCGGCATCAGCGACTCGAGCGCGCCGAAGATGGCAGCATGACGAAAACGCTTGGCAACACCACGGGCGTCGAAGGGATAAAGCGCCTCGGCGGTGGGACGGTCGCAGGCATGGATGGCGTGAGTCATGGGGATTTCCTTGTAAAAAAGCTGCCGCTAGCAGCAAGAGCCCCGATTCTGCCGACCCCGGAACGGCATTTCCTTGATCTGCATCGCCCTGAACGACAAAGGGGGCCGCAGCCCCCTTCTTCATGCGCAGACAGGCAGGTTTACTGCAGCTCTTCCAGACGGATACGCTTGACCTGGGCCTTGACCGCGGCCAGCGCCTCGACCTTGGCGACTGCGGCGAGTGCTGCGCTTTCGCTGCAGACGTGGGTGAGGATGATGATGTCGGTCTCGCCCTCGCCTTCTTCCGGCTCGCGCTGGAGCATGGCGTCGATCGAGATGCCCTGGTCGGCGAGGATGCGGGTGACGTCGGCTAGCACGCCAGCCTTGTCCTCGACGCGCAGGCGCAGGTAGTTGCCGGTCTCGATCTCGCTCATCGGCAGGATCGGCAGATTGGACATTGCGTTCGGCTGGAAGGCCAGGTGCGGCACGCGGTGTTCCGGGTCGGCGGTAGCCAGGCGGGTGACGTCAACCAGATCGGCGATCACTGCCGAAGCGGTCGGCTCGGCGCCGGCACCCTTGCCGTAGTAGAGCGTGGTGCCGACGGCGTCGCCCTTGACGACGACGGCGTTCATCGCGCCCTCGACGTTGGCGATCAGGCGCTTGGCCGGGATCAGCGTCGGATGCACGCGCAGCTCGACACCGTTTTCGCGGCGCTTGGCGATGCCAAGCAGCTTGATGCGGTAGCCGAGTTGTTCGGCATATCTGATGTCTGAGGCTTCAAGCTTGGTGATGCCCTCGACGTAAGCCTTGTCGAACTGCACCGGAATGCCGTAAGCGATCGAGGCGATCAGCGTCGCCTTGTGGGCGGCATCGACGCCTTCGATGTCGAAGGTCGGATCGGCCTCGGCATAGCCCAGGCGTTGCGCCTCGGCGAGCACGTCGGCAAAGGACAGGCCCTTGTCGCGCATCTCGGAGAGGATGAAGTTGGTAGTGCCATTGATGATGCCGGCGGCCCATTCGATGCGGTTGGCGGTGAGGCCTTCGCGCAGCGCCTTGATGATCGGGATGCCACCGGCGACGGCGGCTTCGAAGGCGACCATGACGCCCTTCTGCTGGGCGGCGGTGAAGATCTCGGTGCCATGCACGGCGAGCAGCGCCTTGTTGGCGGTGACGACGTGCTTGCCGTTGGCGATTGCCTGCATCACCAGCTCCTTGGCGACGCCGTAGCCGCCGATCAACTCGACGATGATGTCGATTTCCGAATCATTGACCAGGGCAAAGGCATCGGCCGTGACCCTGGCGCTACCGCCGGTGACCTGCTGGGCAAGTTCCACATTCTTGTCGGCCACGGCGGTAATGCGAATCGGGCGGCCGGCGCGGCGGGTAATTTCTTCCGCGTTACGGTTGAGAACGGTCCAGGTGCCACCGCCGACGGTGCCGATGCCGATTAGGCCTACATTGATGGGTTTCATAGCTCAGTCTTTGTTGATGAGATGGTTGGTGTTGTGACGTTTGCGATAGTTCTCGAGGAAACGGGCGACACGGCCGACGGCCTCGCGCAGATCGTCCTCGTGCGGCAGGAAGACCAGCCGGAAGTGGTCGGGGTGCGGCCAGTTGAAGCCGGTCCCCTGAACCAGCAGGACCTTTTCTTCCTGCAGCAGTTCGGCAATGAACTGCTGGTCGTTCTTGATCGGGTAGATCTTGGGATCGAGCCTGGGGAACATGTACAGCGCCGCCTTGGGCTTGACGCAGGAGACACCGGGAATCGCCGTGATCAGTTCGTGTGCGAGATCGCGCTGGCGACGCAGGCGACCGCCGTCGCGCACCAGATCGTCAATGCTCTGGTAACCGCCCAGCGCAGTCTGGATGCCGTGCTGGCCGGGCGCGTTGGCGCACAGGCGCATCGAGGCCAGCATGTCGAGGCCCTCGATATAGTCCTTGGCATGGCGCTTGTCGCCGGAAACGACCATCCAGCCGGCACGGTAGCCGCAGGAACGGTAGTTTTTGGACAGACCGTTGAAGGTGATGGTCAGCACGTCTTCCGACAGGGCCGCGATCGAGGTATGGGTGACGCCGTCGTACAGCACCTTGTCGTACACCTCGTCGGCGTAGATGATCAGGTGGTGCTGGCGGGCGATCTCGATGATCTCGTGCAGCAGGTCGTCCGGATACAGCGCACCGGTCGGGTTGTTCGGGTTGATGATGACGATCGCCCGCGTGTTCTTGTTGATCTTGCTGCGGATATCGTCGAGGTCGGGCAGCCAGCCCTTTTCCTCGTCGCACAGGTAATGCACGGGCTTGCCGCCGGACAGGCTGACCGCCGCCGTCCACAGCGGATAGTCGGGGGCCGGCACGAGCACTTCGTCGCCAGCGTCGAGCAAGGCGTTCATCGCCATCACGATCAGTTCGGACACGCCGTTGCCGACGTAGATGTCCTCCAGCGTCACCCCCCTGATGTGCTTCTGCTGGGTGTAATGCATGATCGCCTTGCGCGCCGCGAAGATACCCTTCGAATCCGTATAACCGGCCGCGTTGGGCAGGTTGCGGATCATGTCCTGCTGGATTTCTTCGGGCGAATCGAAACCGAACGAGGCCAGGTTGCCGATGTTCAGCTTGATGATCTTGTGGCCTTCTTCTTCCATCTGCTTGGCCATCTGCAGCACGGGGCCGCGGATGTCGTAGCAGACGTTGGCAAGTTTGGCGGATTTCTTGACGTGCTTCATGAAATTGTCCGGATTGGCGAGGTTTGGGCCAAAGGTATAATCCTACTATTACGAATGCTGCACCGCAAAGTGAAACTCCATACATCCAGCACTGACGGCCTCAATCTCTTCACCGCCTACGGTGACGACTACGTTGCGGTCAATCATCAAAAGCACGAGAACAACCTGATCGTGTGCCCTGAAAGCATCATCGCCGACTGGTCGACGGCCCGCGTCGATGCACTGACCGAGGCCGACCGCCAGAAACTGCTCGAACTGGGCATCGGCATCATCCTGCTCGGCACCGGCAAACGCCTGCGTTTCCCCGCGGTCGAATGGATGCGCCCATTTGCAGCAGCCGGCATCGGCCTGGAAATCATGGACCTGCAAGCTGCCTGCCGGACCTACAACATTCTCGCCGGCGAAGGCCGCAAAGTCGCTGCGGCGCTGCTTTTCGACTAGATCCGGTCGGCCGACGGCGCACCGAAATGGTAGCCCTGCCCGGCCTTCACCGAGTCCTTGAGCAACATCTCCACCTGCTCGGCGTTCTCGACGCCTTGGGCAATCACTTCGACCTCAAGCGACGACGCCAGCGACACGATCGAGCGCAGTAGCGCCCGTGCAGCCTCGTTCTCCGGCGCTTCGGCGACCAGTCCGGCGTTAAGCTTCACATAATCCGGCGGCAGATCGCGCAGCAACTGCAGCGAACTTGGCATCAGGCCAAAATGATCAATCCCGAAACGAACCTGGTGCGTGCGCAGCATGTCGGCGAACTGACGCGCCGCTTCCATGTCGAGCGAGCAGCCGTATTCGGTCAACTCGAAGGACAGACGGACGCCCCGCTGATTCAGGCGCGACAGCCGCCCACCGATCCAGGTCAGGAACTCGCGGTTATCCAGGCTCTGATTGGAGAGATTGACCGCCAGATTGACGCACTCATCGCCGCCCCGCTCCTCCAGTCGGCGGAAAACCAGCGACAGCAGGGCCTGATCGATATCCGGCATCAATTTATGCCGCATCGCCATCGGCAGGAACACCGAAGCAGGCACCAGATTACCGTCGTTACCCACAAGGCGCGTCATGATTTCCTGCTGCATCACTTCGCCACTCGATAACGAGACCACCGGTTGTCCAAGCAGCGTCCACCGATTTTCGGCCAGGGCATTGCGAATCAATTCACGCCAGGCCAACGAACCGATCGACGACTCCGAGGAGCCGACGTCGACCACGTACTGCAAGGCATTACGCCCAGACTGACGCGCGCTCTCGATGGCCAGGTCGAGCCGGGACATCACCCGAGCCCGCTCCTCGCCATGACGAAAATGCACCATGCCGACGCTGAAAGAGAAATCCCCCCCCTCCTCCAGCCCATCGAAAATCTGCTGCAGGCGGTCACGCAACTGACGACCGATCTCGGCCAAGGTTGCGGCATTCTGATCAAACAGCACGAAACCGAAAGAACTGCCGCCAATGCGGCAAAGAATCGAAGCCCGGTCGCCCAGCGTTTCGCGGGCAACCGCGGCAACAGAAGCCAGGAACTGATCGCCCTTGCGATAACTGGCCTCGGTATTGAAATTCTTGAGGTTGTTCACTTCGATACCGATCAATGCGGCATCGGAAAATGCAATTTCTCCGCTCAATGCCTGCCCCAGACGCAGATCAAAGCTGCGCCGGTTGTCCAGCCCGGTCACATCGTCCTGATAGGCCTCACGGCGAAACTGCTCGGCCTTTCTCGATTCTGCATCGAGAAATTCGGATATTTTCCGCGACATCTCGTTCATCGCGCCGACTACCCTGGCCAACTCCAGTGCTCGTGGCTTGACCTTGATCTGACCGAAATGCTTTTGCTGGATATCGACGGCCGAACGTTCGATTTCGGACAGGGGATTCAGTATCCAGCGCAACACCACGCGCACCAGCGCCAGTGCCAGAAAGTAAGCGAACAACATCCAGCCTGAGATCTCAAGCGCCGATTTCCACAAATATTGATAGGCATGCGTCGGCTGGGAAAGCACGACAACCTTGCCCAACTGCCGCCAACGAGCCGTCAGGAAAGATTCGCCCGAAGGGGCCTGCAAGGTCACCAGCGATGTGAACCACAAGGGCACGCCTTCTACCTTGGCTGCCAGTTCCCGCTCGACAATGACCGAGCCGTCAACGCCGAGAATGGCGATACGCTGAAAATACCCGCGGTCGAACAGGGTGGCCACCTGGGTTTCCGCCAGTATCCTGTCGCCGTCGGCCAGCGACTGGGAGAGCGGGTGGACCAGCGACGAAGCGGCATCCTGGGCATGCGAGCCCAATTGCTCCTCAAGGTAGGCGCGCGTTCCGGAAACGCCCAGTATCGCCAACCCGACGAATACGCCGAGAAAGATGACCGAAATCCCGAGAAACAACTGTCGTCTCAAGGTCATGAAAACACCCTCAAAAAAAATGGCAGCCTTAGGCTGCCATTTTCCAAAAAACAACAAGCTCAGGAACGGCTGACGCTACCGAGATAACCACCACCACCGCCACCGCCGCTGAAATTGGAGCCGGGCGAGCTACCAAAATTACCAGATCCGCTCGGACCACCGACAGTATCGCCCCCCTGGGGACCACCAGCGGCAGTGGAGCCGGTCACAAATTGAGGATCGACTCCGGCAGCCAGTGCTGCCTGGGTCACTGCGGCCGGCGACGCACCGGCAGCAATAGCGGCAGAAACCACAGCAGCTGGCTGATAGCCGGCTGCGACCATCGCACTGATCACCGATTGCAGATCGGCTCCCTGGCTCAGTAGCGCGCTGATCAGGGAAGCTTCAGAAACGCCAGCCTTCTTGGCGGCAGCAGCAATCGCAGAAATCGACTGACCAGCAGCCAGGTTTTGCTGGACTTCAGCATCAACCTGAGCCAACGTCATGTTCGGCGAAAATGCAGCAACCGCCGCGAAACTCGACAGCGCAACACCGGCTGCCAGTGCAATTTTGGTAAAGGTCTTCATTCGATCCCCCGACAAGGTTTGATATGGCTTCAGGTTAGCACCAGGATTACCCGTTCGTCAACTTCAATTTCGCATAAATATCGACAAAAAATCTTTTCAATACAATGATTTTCAACATGTGAAATCCGAAGAACGAAAAACCGGATCAGCGATCCGGAAGCATCAGCCGACAGCCCCCAGAATCCCTTTGTGCACCAGCGAACTCGCCCGCCATTCATTGAAGCTGAGCGGCTTGCCAAACACATACCCCTGCACGGCATCGCAACCAATCCGGCGCAGCACCTCGAGTTGCTCCGGCGTCTCCACACCTTCGGCAACCGCCCTGACACCAAGACGCTGGGCAAATGCCACCAGCGCCGCCACCAATTCCCGCATTTGCGGATTGACGGTGATCTCGCTGGTAAAGGAGCGATCGATCTTGATCGAGCTCATCGGCAACTGACTGAGCAGGCTGAAGGAGCAATAGCCGGCACCAAAATCGTCGAGCGAGAACTTGCAGCCCGATTCCGCCAGGCCAAGCAAAGTCCTGACAGCACGCTCGTTGCCGGTAAGCGCAGCCTCGGAGCACTCGAAGGTCAGCCGCCGGGTTGGAACCCCAGCCGATGCCAGCGTTTCCAGCAGGTGATTTACCGCATCCGGGGCTGACAGCTGTTTGGCTGAGAGATCGATGACCAAGCCCAGATCCCCACCCATGTCATTGAGTTCTCCGGCGGCCTGAGCCAGCGCCTTGCGCCCGAGTTCCGGCATGATGCCGATTTCTTCGGCAATTTCGAGAAAACGCCCGGCATCGAGCAGGCCGAATTCTGGGTGCTGGAAGCGCAACAAGGCTTCGACATACTCGGCCCGGCCTGTTTTCAGGCAAACCTCGGGCAGGTAGCGCAAAGTGTAACGCCAATCCGTGAGCCCCTCGCGCAAGGCGTGCTCCATGTCACGGCGCCCATGGGAACGGGGCATTTCCCAAGGATGAAAAAACCGGAAACACCCCTTGCCCGCAGCCTTGGCTTCGTACAACGCAACATCGGCTGCAGCAAGCAGTTCGTCCGCTTCCTCGGCATCGTCGGGATAGATCGCGACACCGATACTCGCATCGATGCGCAGGAGGGCATTGCCGTAGGGAATCTCTCTCGATATCTCGTTAAGCAGTTTCTGGCAGATGCTGTCCATGCATTCCGGTGTATCCCCCTGCTCCAGGATCAGCACAAACTCGTCGCCGCCACGCCGACTGACGGTATCGCTCATGCGCAACGCCTGGACCATGCGCGATGCCGACACCCTGAGCACCTCGTCGCCGGCGGCATGGCCCCAGCTATCATTGATGAGCTTGAAGTGATCCAGATCGAGGTAGAGCAGTGCCAGTTTGTGGCGATACCGGCGAGCCCGGGCAATCGAACGCTGCAGACGATCAAGGAACAGGACGCGGTTTGGCAGGCCGGTCAGGCTGTCGAAATGCGCCAGGCGACGCATCCGCTCCTCCTCGCGCTTACGCTCGGTGATGTCGGACACCAGCCCGACAAAGCGCCTCGGCATGCCGATTTCTCCGTCGACCGCTGCAATCGACAGCCATTGATCGTAAAGTACACCATCCTTGCGCCGGTTGGTGATTTCCCCCGACCATCGCCCGTGGGTCAGCAGGTTCTCCCACATCGTTCGATAAAACTCCGGGGGATGCAAACCGGAGGAAAGCATTGACGTACGCTGCCCGACCACTTCGTCCGGACGATACCCCGTGAGCAGGGAAAACGCCGGGTTGACCGCAAGGATCCTGGCTTGATCATCGGTAATCAGGATGCCCTCATTGACAACTTCAAAGACCATGCTGGCCATCTTCAAGTCGAGTACGCGCTGACGATCCCGCAGGCAGCGGGCGAGCATATCCAGCATCAGCGCATGATCAAGCGGCAGCAGGAGATGGGCATCAATCCCCAGATCAATCACTCGATGCAGAAAATCGTTATCCGCAGCCGTCGAAATCAACATGATCAAGGCATCGGAATCCAGCGCCCGGATTTTCCCGCTCATTTCCAGGGCATCGATACCGGATATCGACTGCCCGGCGATCACGACGTCGGGGCTGATCCTGCTCCAGCAATTCAGTCCGGCATCGCCGTCTGTCGCCTGCACCACCTCGCGCACCGAAGGTGACAGCATGCGAACCAGATCGGCACGCAAGCCTGGATCACTCTCCACCACCAGGATGCGAGCCTGAGAGAGCAGGCTGGAATTGCTCCGGAAACCCATCAGCGACGCGGCAAGCCGTTGACGGTAGCTGACGGTACCACCCGCCCCGCATCACCGGCACAGGACTGCAGGACCATGCATTCCGAAGAAGCCCGGGTCAGCAACACGGCACGCTGGGCCAACGCCGAGTCAATCCGCCCTTGGCGCCCGGCGGGCAACAGCAAGGTCGAACCCACCTCGTAGTAATGCCCATCGGGTAGCGGATTTGCCTGCAGGACAGTATTCAGCGGCAACTTGTTACGCTCGGCAATTTCCTGCGGCGTGGCCGCCCGGGTGATCCGCAGCATCCGCCAGGTAACCCACGGTCCAACATGGGTCGCCATGTTGTCCACGAGCTTCAGTGCCGCCTGAGGAGGCAGCAGCAGATTGACGTTATGTCGCCCGATGACCACCGGCGCCTTCAGCGAGGGATTGAGCCGCAGCAACTCTTCCCGGGAAAGGCCTGCCAACCTGGCCAGCAGGAGTACATCGATATCCCGGTGAATTTCCACCACGGTATATTGTGGAGCGTTCGCAATCACCGGCAGCTTCACGCCATATTCATCCGGTTCGAGCAGAAGTCGCCGTACCGCCAGGATACGCGGCACGTACTCCCGGGTTTCCTGCGGCAAGGCAGCCGCGATGTCCTTGAATCCCGGTTTCTCGACGCCACGCCGCCTGGCCCGCTCGATTTCGTTCTGCACCCTGCGCTCACCGCAATTGTAGGCCGCCATCGCCAACTGCCAATCATCGAACATGCCGTGCAATGCCTGCAGGTAATCCAGGGCGGCGCGCGTCGAAACCACCAGGTTACGGCGATCATCGCGGAAACGGTCGATACCGATCTCGTAGTTCTTTGCCGTGCTCTCGATGAACTGCCAGGCACCATGCGCCTCCGCATGCGATGCCGCCTGCAGCGAGTAGCCGGACTCGACAAACGGAACCAGTGCCAGTTCCATCGGCAGGCCGCGCGCCTCGACCGCATCGACCACGTGGTACAACAATCCCCCCGCTCGCTCGGCAATACGCTGGATGATGCCGCTGGCACCAAAGCGCTTGGCAACCGCCATAACTTCGGCATCGCCGTCGATGCCGTGAAGTTTGAAACCCTCGCGGATACGCGCCCAGATATCCGGGTATGTTCTGGCGTCGGCCATCGCTTCGCTGATCGGCGCTTCCGGCTCGATCTCCACGTCGGGAACACTGAGTGCCACCGGCGTTTCCTCGACCTCCACGTAGGGCGCATCGAATACCGACGCACACCCGCCAAGGACGAGCGAAACCAACAACAGGAGAGTGGTCCGGACGAGATAATTCAAGTTGAAATCGTCATAAGGAAAACCCGCCGACTTTACCCTTGAATGAAAAATTAACAAATACAACCAAGGTCATAGCACGCTTCAGGCTTGCTCTACCTGTACAATGCCGTTGTCCCAAGACCATATGCGTAGATGCCGACAGCAAGCGCCAGACGCAAATACATCGCCACCGCTGCTTTACTGATCGCCATCGCCGTACCGGTGACTGCGAGTCTCGTTGCATTCTCCGAGGGCCTGCTGCGCCACGTTGCCCAGCGCTTTTCACCGGATGCACCCAAACGCCTGATGATCTGGCAGCGACTGGTCAACGACATGCGCCATACCGATGCCCCAGGCGCAATCCAGCACGATGCCAGGGCGGAATCGCTGACCCTGCGCAAGATCAACAGCTTTTTCAACCAGGTGCCTTATTACCGGGACATGCAGCACTGGCGACAAGACGACTACTGGGCCACGCCGGTCGAAATGCTTTCATCCTACGGCGGCGACTGCGAGGACTATTCGATAGCCAAATACCTGTCGCTGAAGGAACTCGGCATCCCGATCGAGCGTTTACGCATCACTTACGTCCGCGCCAAGACTCTGGACGAAGCGCACATGGTGCTGGCCTATTACCCAACCCCGGATGCCGAACCTCTGATCATGGACAACCTAGTGCCCGAGCTTCGCCCCGCGTCGCAACGCCCGGATCTAGAACCTGTGTATAGTTTCAATGACGACGATCTGTGGCTGGCATCGGGCAATTCGCGCAAGGGCGGCGCCTCGAATGTCCGCCTGTGGCGCGAACTACTGGAAAAACTGGCCAAGGAAAAGGCGATGTGAATCGCCGCTTAGCCTTGCGCCAGCAAATCCTGACGACCGGCCGAATCAAGCAACTGGCGCAATTCTTTGGCAGCGCGTCCGCGGCTGTTGAGCAGCATGTTGCGCAACTCGGCCTGGCGTTCAATGCCCGCCTCGTTCCAACGAGCCAGAATGATGCCGGCAATCCGGATTTGTACACCGCCTTCGCGGCGACCATAAACCAATGCCCGATCAAGCGCCCCCCACATGGCAGCGGGATCCTCGCCCTTTTTGTGCAAAACCAGAGCAATATTGGCCCACGCATACGGTGCCATCGGCCGACGCACGCTTGCCAGGCGATAGTGCGCCAGCACCTCGTCGAGCATGGCCCGCTCCAGTTCAGGCAGGCGGCTCGCCATCGATGCGCGCAAACCATATAGATAAGCCAGGTTTTCATGCAGGCCAGGATCACCCGGGGTGCGCTCGATCGCCTTGACCAGGGCGTTGCGGGCCTGGCCGATCTCGCGAATCTGCGGCTGCCGGCGAGCATCACGCTGCCAGCGTTCGATTTGCGAACGCGCCTTGAGACTGGCCAGATCGCCTGAGGCATGCCTGAGTGCGGTGTACGCCGAAATACTGCCGAACAGCATCAGCAATGCGAGCAGTGCCACAAAACCGGTGGGTTTTGCCGTCAGTTGCATGGCAGGCCCAGAATTTCCGCCGGTCGCTGACTGACCATCTGCCAGGCAGCGGACTCGCCGACAATATTTGCGGCAGCGAGGAAGCCTTCGCGCAAGCGCGGCGGACGATGCTGAAGATTGTGCGCGTCGGTGGCGATCACATGTGCCCAGCCATTCTTGAGAATGAGCCCCGCCACCTGCTGCGAGACCTCGCCAAAACGCCCGGCAATCGACCCCGCGGTCAATTGCAGCCAGCATCCGGCCTCCAGCAAGCCAACCAGGCGATCTGGCTGGGCCATGATCGCCTTGTTACGCTCTGGATGCGCCAGCAATGGACGAACTTTCAATTGCCCGAGCTTCTCGATGAACTGCTGGCTACCGACCGGGATGGTCTGATGGGGAAATTCAAGCAGCATCACACGATAGCCGTCGACTTCGCCCAGAAATGGAATTTCGTCCTCCAGCAGCAACTCAAGCGATTCGATCCCCAAACGGACCTCGCCCCCCAACCTCAGCTGCAAGGGTATTCCCGCTGCCGCCAGCGCCTCCTGAAAGGACAGCAATCGCGGCAGCAACTCACTCCGGACATTGCCGTAACGACCAGGATGCACATGGGGCGTCAGCACGGAAACACGGATACCGTCCTCGACCGCCATCCGGGCCAGCGCCAGGCTGTCTTCCAATGTCTGCGCACCGTCATCCACACCGGGAAGCAGGTGCGAATGCAGATCGATCATGCCGGAGACTGCCTGAAAACAGAGCGCATCAGGCCTTGCCGCTTTCTTCGCCGTAGGTCACGCCGTAACCGCCTTGATACCCCTGGTAGCCGTAACCGCTGTAATCGCCGTAGTACTTGCCGGCCTTGGCCATGTCGAACTGGTTGAGTACCACGCCGAGAATCTGGCCATCGGCGCGACGAATCCGCTGGATACCCTTGCGCGCGACCTGGTAAGGCGTGGACTCGGCCTTGCTCACATAGATCGTTCCATTGGTCAGTGCGGCGATCACCAGCGCATCCGAGACCAGTTCAACCGGCGGCGAATCGATGATGATGACCTCGAAGTGCTTGCCCAGATGCTCAAGCGTTTCCTTGAAGCGCTGCGACAGCAGCAACTCAAGCGGGTTCGGCGGGATGCTGCCAGACGGCATCAACATCAGGCTCGAGCCTTCGACGGGCAACAGGCACTCCTGCAAGGTCGCCGAACCGGCCACGAAATTCGACAGTCCCTTGGCCCCGACGGGAATTTCCAGCCCCTTGGAAACCGCCGGGCGACGCATATCGGCGTCGATCAGCAGGGTTTTTTTGGTGTGGGCGTGCGCCATCGCCAGGTTGATCGAGAAAGTCGTCTTGCCTTCGCCCGGTACGCTGGAGGTCACAAGTAGCGTGCGTCGCGGCAAATCGATACCGGACAGCAACACGCCGGTACGTGCTGTCCGGATCGCTTCGGCATAAATCGACTTCGGCTGATCGAGGAAAATTCGTGCCGTCTTTGTTCGCACTACTTCTTCCTTACTGAGCAGGGGAAGCGTGGTCAGAATCGGCTGTTTCAGACGCGCCTCGACATCTTCCGTGGTCTTCAGGGTATTGTCGAGACGGTCGCGCAACAACGCGGCGAGCACACCCAGGAATATTCCGAGAACAAACGCAATGACAACAATCTGCGCCTTTTTCGGCTTGACCGGCTTGTCGGCGATGACTGCCGGGTCGACGACGCGGGCAATCGGTGTCTGCAGGTCACCGGCGACGTTGGTTTCCTTGGTCCGCTTGATGAACATGTCGTACATCTGGCGATTGGCTTCAACCTCACGCTCATAGATGCTCAATTCGCCTTCCTTGCGATTCAACACCTGGACCGATCCCTTGGCCGAACTCAGAACCCCTTCCAGGGTACTTTCCGTACCGCGCGCCACTTCGTACTCACGAATCACGCTGGCAACGATGGACTCCACCTGACGACGCAGGTTATCCCGCGCCGACGCCAGTTCGCTTTCTGCCTGGACATAACGCGGGTGTTCCTTGCCGTAACGCTGGCTGACTTCCGAAAGCTGACGCTCCGCAATACCCTCGGCTCGCTTGGCGTCGGCCACGATCGGATTGCGCAATACGGCCGGCAAGGTACTCAGATCGCTGCCCTTCGGCGCCGAACGGATTTGTTGATACGCCCCTTCCGCTTCAGCACGCTTCATCCGCGCCTCAACCAGACGCCCCATGACCTCTTCGATCTGACGCCCGGCACCGCTCTGGGTCACGCTCTTTAGGTCGACGATGCCCTCGCGCTCGCGAAATTCCTGCAACGCCTTTTCAGATTCGTTGAGTTTCATGCGCAAATCGCTCAACTGATCCTGCAGCCAGCCGCTGGCCTGGCGCGTCAGCTTGAAGCGGGCCTCCAGATCGGTCTGGATGAATACTTCTGCCGCCGTATTGGCGACCTGCGACGCCAGGGCGGCATCGCTGGATTCGAAACTGACCTTGGCCAATTGACTCAGCCGGATAGGCTCGACGATCAGTTTCCTGGAAAAGTTTTCGTAAACTGCTTCGGCGAGCAATTTATCGGTCCATTCCTTCGGTTCGTCGCTGAACCCGATGGCAGCCAGCAATGACCCCTCTTTCGGGCGAGGATCGAATTCCTCGTGCTCCCACAATTTGAGTTTCTCGATCGTCCGGATGGCCACTTCGCGCGACTTGATGATTTCCACCTGAGTCTGAAAGTGCTCGCGGTTCTGCGAAATTCCGGAATAAACATCTTCGATCGAGAGCAATTTGGACTTGTTCGCCTCGATCAGGACGGTTGCCGTCGAGCGATATACCGGGGTCATGACCAGGACAATCACGACGGCAAGCAGGGCCACAACCAGCCCGAAACCGATGATCTCCTTCTTGCGCTTGAGAATGCTGCGCCAGTATTCGAGCAACTCCAGTTTTTCTTCACGATCCTCGGGATCATGGAGGAAAAGGGGTTTGTGGTTTTCGGAATCCGCTGCAGGAGATTGAGACATGGCGCTCACTTGCGTCAAAACTGATGTGGGAATTTAGAAAAAGCTCTCGTCAACCGTGACGATGTCGCCGGGGAACACCAGGGTGTTCAGGTCGCCCCGCTGGGAGCGCTGAGTGACGTCACGCTCGCGGATGATGTAGATCTTGCTCAGGGAAGCGCGTTCGCGGAAGCCACCGGCCAGCGATGCCGCCTTGCGCACGGTCAAACCCGGCTGGTACGGATAACCGCCCGGCTTCTCGACCATGCCGTTGATGTAGAAAGGCCGGTACTCGTCGATACTGACCGACACCTTCGGATTGACGAGGTAACGACCGCGTAGCGCATCCTCGACGGCACGCTCGAGTTCACCCATGGTCAAGCCGAACGCACGCACCTCGCCGATGGCCGGCAGAGAAACCGTACCCGCATCGGTCAGGCGGACCTTTTCCTTGCTCAAATCCTCTTCACCCAGTACCCGCACGGTCAAAATATCGCCGGAAGAAAGGCGATAGTTGGACAGACCGGTAATCGCCGCCTGAACGGCCAGCGGCGCTTCGGAAGTCAAGGATGGGACCGATTCGCTCTGCGCGTTGGTCTGGGCGCACGCCTGAGCCGCGCCGAGAGAAAAAACAAGTGCAATCAACCAACGAAACAACATCACCGGCACATCTCCCCTTCGGTTACAGGACAGCTTCGAGTGTCAGCATGAATACATCACGCTTGAAATCGAGACCATTCACGTTGGAATCACGCTTGGTCCGGTTCCAGTTGATCCCTGCCCGGAAGTTATAGCCAAGCTCGCGGTAGAACCCGACGCCATAGTTCTTGGTCGTATCGTCACGGATGATTCCGTTGTACTCGGAGCGAACCACACCTGCATTGACGTTGGAGGTCACATAGCTTGCCCACTTGTGGTCCCAACTGACCGTATAACTGCGGTTGTCGATGTAGTAGTTGTTGGCGCCGCTGCTCGAATCAGCGATGTCCTGAGCCGTCTGCAGATTAACCACTGAATAGGTCAGGGGCGCCCAGGAGATACCCGCCTCCCACGTTCCGCCCGAAGGGTCGCGCCGGTTTTTCGCATCGTAATCCTTGGAGGCGCGGCCGAGCTTGATGACCCCGGTGGTCTTGGCAGTCATGTCCCAGGTCGCGCCGACCAGCAACTTGCGGTAGCTGTTGTCACTGGTGGATGCCGGAGAAATGTAATCGCTCCAGGTATTCCGCGCTTCGAACAGCATCGAGGTCTTCGGCATCACCCTGAAAAAGAAACGACCGGCAACCATGTGCATATCCACATCGGATGTCCGCGTGTTGATCCGGTTGTTGGTGTAGCGTTTCTGCATCCAGGAGGATTCCAGCTCAAGACGTCCGCGGGCCCCCGGTGCGCCATAAATGGCAACCAGGCGAGCCACCGGAGCACGCCACTCATCCGGCGAATCGCTGGTATTGACACGATCCGTCGAACCGCGGGCATCGGAACGCCACTGATAGCCGACCCCCCAGCCGAGACGGGCACGCGTGGTGAAGTAATTGTCACCGGCCAGCCAGATGTCGTGATGGCGGAAATTGTCGTCGGTCGAACTGGTATAACGGCCAAAGTTGCCGGCATAGCTCAGTGTATAACGGTCACCGCTGCGCTTCATTTCAGCCACCACTTCCGGCCGCAGGATCACGATCTTGGAAGAGGTTTCATTGGTATCGGTACCGCCGACGTTGTCATTGTGACCGACAGCGAGACTGGCTGCAGGATAGACGAAGATGCCATTCTGGAAACGGATCGGCTTCCCTCTGCCGGCGTTGGTCAGGATGGCGCCCTGCTCCGGCGTACTGGCGCTACCGATGCCGGCACCGGACAGTTCATAACCGGCACTCGCCGAACGCTGGGCGGCACCGGTGGAGACGTCTCCACCAATGACCGGGGCACGTGTCGCCGGCAGGTTCAACGAGGGAACAGCCGCCTCGCTGGCTGGCGCCGCAGGGGCTGGGGCCGTCTCGGTCGCCGCGGCATTTCCCAGGATTCCCAGCATGAGGATCAGCCCGATTGCAGAACGCGTTTCCATCGTATGCAAGATACACCTCCACTTATATTCCATTCAACCATGTCATGAACATGGCGCACCGGGCGTGATCATAACCCGGCGACATAAGCGAGTCCACACGATGGTGCACTGCAAAATCACCAAAAATCAGCGATTTAAAAACCAAATTCACACAAACGGATGAAATTCATTAAGCAATATTATTTTTGTTAGATTTATTTTGACGGAAGTGCAACAGGTCAGCGCTCAAGTCTTTACAGCCCCTGTGGATTTGCCGACTGCCAGCGCCAGGTATCGGCACACATCTCGTCGATCCCGCGGCTGGCTCGCCAGCCAAGCAGGGAAGTGGCCAGGGCCGGATCGGCGTAACAACTGGCCACATCCCCTGGCCGACGGTCGACCAGGCGATACGGCACGGCGCGGCCGCTGGCCTTTTCAAAGGCACGAACCATCTCGAGCACGCTGTAGCCACGGCCAGTACCGAGGTTGACCGTCAGTTCGCCCGCCTTGCGGGACAGGGCGTCCAGCGCCGCAAGGTGACCCAGAGCCAGATCGACGACGTGAATGTAGTCACGCACCCCGGTCCCGTCCGGCGTCGGATAATCGCTGCCAAAAACGGAAAGTTCCTGGCGCTGACCGACCGCCACCTGCGCGACAAAAGGCATCAGGTTGTTGGGAACGCCGTTGGGGCTCTCGCCGATCAAACCGCTGGCATGCGCCCCCACCGGGTTGAAATAGCGCAGGATGGCAATCCGCCACGACGGCTCAGCAACCAGCAGGTCGCGCAGCATCTCTTCGATGACCAGTTTGGTCCGCCCATAGGGATTGGTTGCCTGCAAAGGAAAATCCTCGCGGATTGGAACTGCGTGCGGATCGCCATAGACCGTCGCCGAGGAACTGAATACCAGCCGGTGAACTTTGGCGTCGCGCATCGCCTGCAACAGGTTCAGCGTCCCCGCCACGTTGTTTTCGTAATAATGCAGCGGCAGCGCAACCGACTCGCCAACTGCCTTGAGACCGGCAAAATGCACCACCGCCTCGATCTTGTTCTCGGCGAATACGCGATCCAGTGCCGCCCGGTCGCGAATGTCGGCCTCGACGAATGCCGGCCGGCAACCGGTGATCTGCTCGATCCGGTCGAGTACCCGCAGACTGCTGTTGCTCAGATTGTCGAGAATCACGACAGATTCGCCGCGGGACTGCAGTTCGACCACCGTATGCGAGCCGATATAGCCCGTTCCACCTGTTACCAAAATCATTGACGTTTCCTCACAACTAGCGGGGTTTACACCGATTTCCCCAGCCATTTCAACAAGCGCTCGAAAAGCTGCTCTGGATGAACCGGTTTGGATAAATGTTCATTCATGCCGGCCTCAAAACAGGCCTGACGATCTTCTTCATAGGCATTGGCCGTCATTGCCAGAATCGGCGTATGCCGGTTGAGCGAATCGGCGCGAATGGCCCGTGTCGCATCGGCGCCGTTGAGATTCGGCATCTGCATGTCCATCAAGATGGCCGCGTAGGGATGGCGTCGCGCCATTTCCACCGCCTGCAGGCCGTCAACCGCCAGATCGACCAGCAATCCGACCTCCTCGAGCAGGCAGCACGACACCTCGCTATTGATCGGCTCATCCTCGACCAGCAACACCCGACAACCGGCAAACTCCCGACGCAACCGCAGCTCCGGCAGTTCATGCGGCAGTTCGACGGTGCTGTCGCCCGTCGTCGCCTGAAACTTCTGCAGCGACACCTCGAACCAGAACCTGCTCCCCTGCCCCAGCCGGCTTTCGACACCAATGCACCCACCCATCAACTCGACCAGGCGCCGGCTGATCGCCAGGCCCAGACCGGTCCCGCCATAACGCCGGGTTGTCGAACTATCGGCCTGTTCAAAGGAGTTGAACAAGCGCCCGATGTCTTCGGTAGCAATACCGATACCGCTGTCGATCACCTCGCCACGGAGCAGGACATCTGTCGCAGTCTCCCGCAGTATCCGGAAATTGACCGCTACCGAGCCATGATTGGTGAATTTGATCGCGTTGCCGACCAGATTGATCAGCACCTGCCCCAGGCGCAACGGGTCGCCCAGCAGGAAATTTCGGCTTGCTTCGGGCAAAGGCGCCACGGTGAGTTGCAGGGCTTTTTCCTCGGCGCGATGCGCCAGCACGCTCGTCATGTTGTCGAGCACATCCTGCAGACGGAACGGCGTCAGTTCCAGGACCATCCGCTGCGCCTCGATCTTGGAGATATCCAGGATATCGTTGATCAAGGCCAGCAAATGCTGTGATGACTGCTTGGCCTTGGCCAGTTGCGACCGTCCGAGCGGATCGCTCATGCGCCGCCAGACCAGGTCGATCATGCCCATGATGCCGTTCATCGGCGTCCGCAGTTCATGGCTCATGTTCGCCAGGAAAGCACTTTTCGCCCGACTCGCAGCCTCGGCGGCCTCCTTCGCCTCCTTCAACTGCTCCGTCCGCTCAGCCACCAGCGCTTCGAGGTTGTCGCGATGCAACTGCAATTCCTGCTGCGCCTGTTTCAGTTCGGTGACATCGGTAATTCCGCCAAGCAAACCGGCGATGCTGCCATCCGCATGCAGAAAGGTGGCCTTGTGGAAGATCACGTGGCGCAAGCCTTCCGGGCGCTGAATCACCCAGTCGTAAGTCTGGGTGCCGGGGCGCTCGAACAGCTCCGCATCCATGTCGTGATAGCGCTGGGCAATCTCGGGCGGCGCCATGTCGAACACCGACTTGCCGATGATTTCCTGGCGCGACTTGCCCAGCAGGCGCTCAAAAGCCTCATTGCACCCCAGATAACGCCCTTCGTTATCCTTGTAAAAGAAGGGTACGGGCAGGCTTTCGACCAAAGTCTGCATGAACAGGCCCTGGTTGCGGATTTGCCACCAGTAACGACGCAACATCCAGGCAGCGAAGACCGTCGCGATAAAAAACACAAGCAGCAACACCACGGTATGTCGCCGCTCACGCTGCCAGTCATCAAGGAAATCTCCCGGAGCCATCGCCACCGTCAGCATGAAAGGGGTATCCCGTATCTGCCGGAAGGCCTGGATGCGAACCACGCCATCTTCATCCTGAGTCTGGAAAAAACCGCTTTCGGCCTCGGTATCGAGCAAACTCTGCAATTCCTGCGACGTGCCGAGCGACCCCGGCATGCCGGCAGCGCCGTCCAGCGCCGGATAACGCGTCAGCAAGGCCTTGCTGCGATGACGCACTTCTGCAACGCCATGAGGCCCCAGACTCAACGGCGTCAGCAGGCGGGTAAAGTGCTCCAGGGTCACAGCCGCGGTCACTACCCCGGCAAATGCCCCGCGCTCATCGCGATACGAACGCGTGAATGCCACCACCCAGATTTTGGAGATGCGCCCCATCACCGGCTCGGCAACGATCAAACGGGCCCCGGGTTGCGCCTGGTGCTCGGCAAAGAAAGGACGGTCAGCCAGTGACACCGGTGCTTGTCGATCGATCCCCTTGCCCCAGGTCAGCAAACCGTCGCGCGTACTCACGCGGAAGGCATCAACGGCCGGATGGCGCGCCAGATGCAATTGCAGCACCCGCTCGATCGCCTCATCGGACAAACCGCCGACCAGGGCTTGCGATTCCAGGACATCGACGATGCTCAACAGGCCCAGATCGATGCGCCGAACCGAATCGGCCATCCCCAGTTCAAGCACAGCCGCAAGATTGGCAGCATTGCCCCGGACCTCGTTCAGCACCCGCGTCTGGCTCGCCTGCAGGCTTTGCACCCCGACCGTCACCATCACCAGATTGAGCAGCAAAACGCCAACCACCAGCCAACGCTGGAATCCGGATGCGACTGGAAAAGCCCCCGAGCGCGCGTCGGGCGAGGACGAAAGGAACATTCAGGAAACCGGGATCGACCCGGTCAGTGACGAAGAAGCGAGATTATTGCACTTTCATGCAGGTTTCAGCCGGGTATGATCAAGCCATGCCGAACTGCTCACGACCCCCCATGCACACTGGCCGGCTTGCCAGCTCCATCGCCGGACTGCTGCTGACCACGCTCGCCCCGCTGGCAATGGCGGCGAGCTGTGCCGATCTGCCGCCCAGCCAGGTCGAGGTCATCCTGCTGGAAACCCCGGCAAGCCGGAACTTCAGTTACAGCTACCGGCAACTCCGCGGCCTGACCGAAGACTACAACCGCCGTGACATCGAAACATTGGGCCTGGCCCGGGGCACGGCCAGCGCGCGCTTCGAGGTCAAGGGACAGATCCTTCAGGCCGATGGCAGACAAACCGAATGCGCCAGCTTCAACATCAAGCTCAGTTACGGCTTCAGCCCGATCGTCGTCTATGTAGGCCGCGAATTCCCTCCCGGTACCTGCGCACACGATGAAATATACCGGCACGAACTCGAACATGTCGAAGCCTACCGCCAGCATGCACGGGCGCTACACGAAGAAATCACCCAGCAGCTCAAGCGACGCTTCGAAGGCGGTCCACCATGGCATGGCGAGCGCGGCGAAACGGGGCAACGCCTGCAGCGCGAACTCGATGAACGCTGGCTTCCCTACATTCACCGGCTGCTCGACAAGGTCAAGCTTGCCCAACGCAAGATAGACTCACCAGAAGAATATGCCCGCATTGGCGACAGTTGCGATGGCGAAATCAAACGCCTGCTCAAGCAACCCGCCCGCTGAAATTCTCCCGGATTACTGCAACTGGTACACCGCCCCCTCCGGCGGCGCCTGCACACCCATCACGGCATCCGCCTCGACGAAGCTGCCGCGTTCGACGTCGAGCACCAGTACCTTGCCAGCCTCGATCAGGTAGTGCCAGCCATGCAGGAACAGGCGACCGGTTTCGACGCCCTGGCGGACCATGGGATATTCAAGCAAGCGTTCAAGCTGCAGGACCACCGAGCGTTGTTCGGTGCGCCGCAACGCCTCGTCGCTGACGTTGACCGGCAATACGGCCGGCCGGGCGAAATCGAGCCAGGCATTGAGATTGGGCAGGACTGCGTCGTGATCGTCGTAGAGCGCCCGGATGGCACCGCAATGACTGTGGCCACAGACGACGATGTCGCGCACACCGAGGACGGCCACCGCGTACTCAACGGCAGCAGCCGTGCCGTGACCGATGTGCGCCGCGCTCCAGATCGGCACCAGGTTGCCGACATTGCGCACCACGAACAGCTCGCCCGGCCCTGCACCGGTCAGCAGATACGGCACCACGCGCGAATCGGAGCAGCCGATGAAGAGCATGCGCGGATGCTGGCCATTCTTGACCAGAAGGCGGAAATGCTCGCGATAGCGGGGAAAGAAACGCCGTTCGAAACGGTTCAGTGATTGCAGCAGATCGTCCAAGCTCACTCCTCGGTATGCACGGTCAGCAACGGCATGCGCTCGCTCAGGTCGTCGCCTGGCGTGACGAAAATTTCCTCAACCGTCCCCGCGTAGGGCGAAGGAATATCGAGCGCGACCTTGCCGGTTTCGACGACCAGAACGTTGTCGTCGACCGCCACCCGGTCACCCGGTTTGACCATAATTTCGAGAATGAACACGCGCCCGTTGGCGCAGGCGCCGCAGCTGCTCCAGCACTCCGGATAGCGCGGCATGTAGATCGTTCGACGCATCGCCGGCTCAGCGGAAACCGTGGTCAATGGCGTACACCGCCGCCTGCACCCGACTGGTGATGTTCAGTTTCTTGAAAATGTTCTGCACGTGGATCTTGACCGTGCTGTCGGCCAGATTCAGCAACTGGGCAATTTCCTTGTTGCTATCGCCGCGGGCGATGTGCGAAAGGATTTCCCGCTCGCGCGGCGACAACGGGTTTTCGTCCTCTCCCTTGGCCGCCTTGCGCCCGGGATTGCGGACGCCTTCGACGAGTTTGCTCGACATCTCCGGGCAGACCACGGTTTCGCCATGCGCCGCCTGGCGGATGGCGGCAACCAGGGCTTCGGTGTCGATGTTCTTCAGCAAATAACCCCGGGCCCCGGCACACAGGGCATCGATCAGGTCTTCGCCATCCTCCGAGACAGTCAGCATCAGGACCTGCGCCCGGATTTTTTCGGCCACCAATATCTTCAGCACCTCGACCCCGGAAATGCCCGGCATGTGGAGATCGAGCAGGATCACATCGGGATCGAGGCTCTTGGCGAGTTTCACCCCGGCCATCGGGTCGCCGGTTTCACCCAGCAGGACGAATTCCTCGTAACGGCGCAGCAGCGCGATGATGCCGCTGCGAAACAGGGTGTGATCGTCGATGATCAGCAGGGACAGTTTATTCACTTCACGCTCCCGGACTTGAGAAATGGCGCAGCAGGAGGACGATCCTTGTCCCCTCGCCCACGCGCGACTGGATCTGCACTTCGCCGCCGATACGCGCCGCGCGCTCGCGCATGATGCTCAGCCCGACATGATCTTCAGAGCGCGATGCTTCCGGCGCGAAACCGACACCGTCGTCCTCGATGACGATGCGGATGCGCGCGCCTTCATGTTCGAAACGCACAGCCACGTGCTGGGCCCCGGCATGCTTGCGGATGTTGGAGAGCGCTTCCTGGACGATGTGGATGATCTGGATGCCCTCGTCCTCCGCCACCTGCAGCAGACCGACCTGGCGTTTGAAGTTGACGGCCATGCCGGTCTGTACCTCAAAGCGTTGCAGCACCGTCATCAGCGCCGTTTCCAGGTCGGCGTGGCTGGCCCGGGTACGGAAATGCACCAGCAGTTCGCGCACGTCGTCGTA
>OGCL01000429.1_pt1 | contig 45833 bp, 41 predicted proteins | sample 1570041 | NCBI WGS metagenome assembly OGCL01 (sample SAMN06266162, study PRJEB24511) | hot springs metagenome | isolation source: Hot spring water | place: South Africa: Limpopo | collected 2015-06-22 | reverse complement strand
GGGAGGGTTTGGGAGGGCGCAGCCCTCCCAGGAAACAACCCGCCAGCGGGAGGGTTTGGGAGGGCGCAGCCCTCCCAGGAAACAACCCGCCAGCGGGAGGGTTTGGGAGGGCGCAGCCCTCCCAAGAACAATAATATGTTCATTCTGGCGTTGCGCGGCGCCGCCGCATGGGCATATGATAAGGTGTCATAACCAGAAAGGAGAAAACCATGGCCTCGAAGACGGACTTCACCGCGGAAGAGTGGCAAACCATCGGCCTTGCGCCAATCGTTACCGCAATGTACATCTCGATGGCCGATCCGAGCGGCCCGATCGGGTTGATGAAGGAAATGTTTGCCGCGGTCAGCGGGATCATCGAGGGCGCCAGAGACGCGGCCTCGATTCAGATTGTCAGAGATCTGGCCGCCGATCTGGAGGCCCGCAGCCTCAAGCCTGATCTGCCGAAGTTCTCCAGTAAGGAAGAGGCCAGAACCTTTGCAATGAATACGGTTAATCAGGCCGTGGCCCTGGTTGAGAGCCGGTCGCCGGAGGAGGGCCAGGCCTTCAAGCAGTTCCTCTACGACACGGCGCAGAAGGCTGCCGAGGCGGGCAAGGAAGGCGGCTTTCTCGGCTTCGGCGGTACTGCCGTCAGTGATATCGAGCGCCAGGCCCTGGCCGAGCTGGCCGCGGCGCTTGGTCTGACGGTCTGAGGGGCACATTGCGGGGGAGGGCTGCCCCCTCCCTGGCCTCCCTGTGCGTGTTCACATGTGGGGTAAGACGTCACCCTGGGAGCGCGGGCGTCCCGCCCGCAAGGGCCTGGATGCGGGCAAGATGCCCGCGCTCCCCGGAGAAGTGTGAACACGTACGGCCTCCCTCTCAAGTGGAGAGTTTTTGGGAGCGCAACCCCCGGGTCCCGCATACCCCACCCACCTACCCTCTTCCCTGCCAGGGTTCAGGGGCGGACAGAACCTATGGGCGCAGACGGGCAGTATGGCGTTGGGGTGCGCTGGTTGGTCCTCACTCCCTCCCCCGATCCAGCTTCGCTGGAGAGCCTGCGCTGAGCCTGTCGAAGCGGGGAGACCAGAGCCGTGCGCGGGGGCGTTCCAATGCGGTACACGCCACGTTGGCTCGGATGTTCTGTCCGCCCTTAAACTGCCCGGCGGAGAGGCCGAATGGGCGCAACCCTCCCCGGCTCCCTGGCCTATAGAGGGGTTGGGCAGGCGCGGTCTGCCCAATCCCTACCCTGTAATGACGTCGCTATCGCCCGGCGCTCGACCGGCGCCGCTCACTGGCTATGACTACTCCTCTGCTCCTGCCCGACAACGATCCCGCGATCGATGCCCTCGCGCGCGACCTTGACCGCGCCCGCGAGTCGAGTTATCCCCTGACGTTTGCCGTGCGCCGCCTGAGCGCCGCGCCGGCCGATCCCGCCGCCGCCTGCGATGCCCTGGCCGCAGAGCTGGGCTATCAGGGCCTCGGCGAACACTGGGTCGAGTTGCCCCGCCGCATTGCCGCGAAGCTCCTTACCCATCTCATCGGCGGCGAACTGGCTTACCCCACGCAGGTTGTGCCACCCGCACAGGCCCGGGATCTTGCCAATCGCGTGCTCGACCTGGTCCCACGCGGGGCTCGCTATTTCACCAACGGGGCCATCAGCGGCGACTTCGCCCTCTACGACGTCCATGGGCAGGAGGTGCTCGGCTGGCGTTCCATCAGCACGGCCCCGCTGGACAACGGTCTGATCATCGTTGGCGCCGGGCGCATCGCGCTGCTCTGGGCCGAAGACTCGCCCTGAGCAGCCCTCCCTCCCGGCGTAACAGACCCTCCGCGCCCGGAGGCTTTGGAAGGGCGTAGCGATACCATGTCGGCTCGCAGCGCACCCGGCGCGTCCGGGTGCGCTCTGGTCGAGAGACCGCTGCGCCCTTGTCTGGAATCCGAATCTGTGGCAGACTGGCGTCCAGACGATAGGCCCCTTTCGCGGAACGCACAACGCCGCGATGAAAACAGGTGTCAGGGAGGGGCGCGGGGAAACCCGGTTTCCCCATACGTTCGCATCAGGGTGGGGTAATTTGTGGCATAAGGAAGCGCGCAATGGTTCTGGCAATTGTAGGGATGGCCGGTTCGGGCAAGAGCCAGGTGACGCGGCGGCTGGCGGAGAAGGGCCTGCCGACCATCCGCTTTGGCGAATTCATCATCCGCGAGGTGCAGGCCCGGAATCTGCCAATCACCCCTGAGCACGAGCGTGCCGTGCGCGAGGAACTGCGGGCAACTCACGGTATGGACGTATGCGCCCGGCTCGCCCTGCCGCAGATCCACGCCCTGCTCGCCGGGCATCCGGCGGTGATCATTGATGGGATGTACAGCTTTAGCGAGTACAAAACCCTGAAAGACGAGTTCGGCGACGAACTGGTGGTCGTCGCAGTCTACACGCCACGGGCAGAGCGCTATCGCCGCCTGGCGATGCGTGATGAGCGACCGCTTACGCCGTTCGAGGCCGAAGCGCGCGACTATCGCGAGATCGAGCACATCGAGAAAGGTGGGCCGATCGCCATGGCCGATTATCTCATCCTCAACGACGGCGATCTTGCGGCGTTGAACGCGCGAGTGGACGCGCTGTTCGAGCAGTTGATGCAGGAGCGCAGCGTATGACCGACCTCGCAGCCCTGCTCGACGCAGCGCGCCAGGCGATAGCACTGGCCCACGCGCCGCGCACGGGGCGTCCGTGCGGCGCAGCGCTTATGGCTGACGATGGAAGAATCTTCGCTGCGGGTAACCTGGAAGTCGCTAACTACGGATCGAGCGTCTGCGCAGCCAAAGCGGCGCTGGTCAGCGCCTGGGCCGGGGGGGCGCGCCGGTTCACCGCGCTGGCCGTTGCCGGTGCGGGCGCGGATATGCCCTACCCCTGCGGTGATTGCTTGCAGGCCCTCATCGAGTTCGCCCCTCATCTGTTGATCATCAGTGACGCTGAACCCCGGCGACCCGTTCCCATCACCGACCTGTTGCCTGATGCCTTCGGGTTGGGGTGAGAGTGCGCGCCCCTGCCTGCGGGGCATTCAGGGGCCGACAGAACATCCGAGCCAACGTGGCGTGTACCACATTGGAATACCCCCGCGCGCGACTCTGGCCTGCCGGGGGGTGAGGACCAACCAGCGCATCCCAACGCCATACCGCCCGTCGGCGCCCACAGGTTCTGTCCGCCCCTGAACCTGCGGGGCGGGTCCGGGCGGGCTGCGCCTGCCCGGAGCCCTGCCCCGGAGGAGGCGAGGACGAACCTATTCCGCCGTCGTGGGGTCAATCACGGTCCTGATCTCGGAGATGCGATTCGCCGGAAAGCCGCCTTTCTCCGCGTGCTCCCGGATCAACGCCTCGTTCGGCGCAATATACACGCAGTAGATTTTGTCGTCGGTAACATAGCTATGAAGCCACTGGATCTGTGGCCCCATACTCTGCAACACGTTACACGACTTCTGCGAGATGGCCTGCAACTCCTGCGCCGAGAGCTTACCTGCTCCGGGAAGCTCACGCTCGATCACGTACTTGGGCATCGTTGACCTCCTTGTCATCCATGGCGAACCGCTGGGGCAGATGGGCGAGGGCTGCGCCCTCCCAGAAACAACCCGCCCGCGGGGAGGGCCTGGGAGGGCTGCGCCCTCCCAGGAATAACGACTATGTCCATTCCAGCGTTGTGCGCCATGCGCATGAACGGCTGATGGGGACATATAGGGAAAGCAGGTTTCCCTACACCCCTCCCTGAGGGCGGCATAACCCACCTCTCCCGCACCGTCCTGCGGGACGGAGGCGGGGAAAAAACCTTGAGTCATCCCATCTTCGGAGAGTTCCTGGGAGTCGCCCGACTATTATAACCCATCTGATGTGAAAATAGCCCGCGTGCGGGAGGGTTTGGGCGTAGAGGCGCGGCGGCGCCGCGCCTGCGCCCTCCCAGAAACAACCCGCCCGCGGCGAGGGTTTGGGAGGGCGAAGCCCTCCCAAGAACAATAATATTTTCATTCCGGCGTTGTGCGGCGCAGCCGCATGGATGACTTAGGTGAACATAGCCCGCCCGCGGGGAGGGTTTGGGAGGGCGCAGCCCTCCCAGGAAAAACTCATTTTCATCTTGTCGTTGTGCGGCGCAGCCGCATGGATGACTGTTGCATCAGCCCTGCCGAGACAACCCGCCGACCTACGTCAACCCTGGTGTACAATACTCAATGCTTCCAACGCGAAGCTGCGGCGGTGAGGGTCACCAGAAGGGCATGCCCGCCCTGAGGGACTTCTCCACGGTCGGCACGTCTGTCACGCCTGCCTGCATGCGAGTGTGGGGCTTTCATCGCCCCGCAGTGGAGGATGTCTATGAAGCGCTCGATCTGTCTGTACTGTGGCTCCCATTCCGGCACAAATCCGGCCTTTGCCGCCGATGCGGCGGCGCTCGGCCAGGCGGTGGCAGCGCGTGGGTGGCGGCTGGTCTACGGTGGCGGCAACGTAGGCTTGATGGGCGTGGCGGCGCGCGCTGCCGTCGCCGTGGGCGGTCAGGTCATCGGGGTCATTCCCCGTGCCCTGCTCGAGCGCGAACAGGGCTACACCGAGGTGAGCGAATTGATCATCACCGAAACCCTGCGCGAACGTAAGGCGCTGATGTTTGAACGCTCCGATGCCTTTGTCACCCTGCCCGGCGGTTTTGGCACTCTCGAGGAGACGGTCGAAACACTGACCCTGCGCCAGTTGCGCTACCATAATAAGCCGATCTATCTGCTCGATACCGCAGGCTTCTTCCAACCCCTGCTCCAGTTCTTTGAGCACGCCCGGGCCTCCGGGTTCATCCATCCGGATCATTTTCACCTGTTTACCGTGACCAGAAGCGTGCCGGAGTTGATGGAACTACTCGAGCGCGGCGCCTAGCTCCCGCAAAAGCCGGTTTCCCCCGACCTCCACGCCACACCGCCGAACGCCCCCGCCAGCCAGGGACGCGGCGAGGCCGGGTTTTCCTGCGGCTCCTTGAAGGCAGGCTCACACCATTTCAGATTGCAGATTTCGGATTGCAGATTGCCGCAATGCCGTTGCAATGCGCGCTGGTGAGCGTGCGAATGCGGCCTGTTCAATTCCAATTGGTATCAGATGCGATCGGGGAGACCGTAGAGGTGCGGCGGCGACGCGCCTCTGCGTGGTTCATACTGTCGTTGCGCGCCGCGCGCATAACTCTACTTTGTCAGTTCGGTGAGGAGGTGGCATACTGCACGTTATGGTAAGTGCAACCACCCGCCTCCCGCAGGCGCCCAGTGCGCCGCTCGATGATTTGGCCGCCTTTCTGGAACCCTTGGCCGTCCATTTTCCGCGCCGGGAAAGTCGGCACGCCATGGAACGGCGCCTCACCGGGTTGCTGACCGAACATCCGAACAAAAACTGTGACGCCATCGCGCAGGTGGCGCCCCAAACGTCCGAGCAATCACTCCAGGGGATGCTGACCACGATGCGCCGGGATGCAGCAGCGCTCAACGCCCAGCGCGTGGCGCGCCTCCAGACGTTGCCGACCGAAGGCGATGGGGTGCTGATGATTGACGATATGGGCTTCCCTGAGCAAGGAACAGCCTCGGTGGGCGTGGCCCGCCAATACTCCGGCGCGTTGGGTAAAGCGGATAACTGCCGGATCACCGTGAACCTGACCTACGCGGAACGCACGGTCGCCTGGCCGCTGACGACGCGGTTGTGCCTGCCGGAGGCGTGGGCCAGCGACCCGGAACGCCGCGCCAAGGCCCAGGCGCCCGACGCCATCGTCTTTCAGACCAAGGCGGAGATTGCGCGGGATCTGGCGGATTGGGCCATTGCGCAGGGCGTGCCGTTCGCTGCGGTGGTCGCCGACGCGGACTACGGCGATCAACCCTGGTTCCTCGATCAGATGGACCGCCGGTCGCTGCGATCCGTGATGGCGGTGCGCCGCGACTTCACGGTGCGGGCGAGTCTGGATGGGCCCTCCCAGCGTGCCGATGCGTTGCTGGCCGCCTACCCTCAGCGTGCCTGGCAAACGATTGGCTGGCGGGAGGGCAGTCAAGGGCGGCTGCGGGCGCGCTTCCTGGCCGTGCGCTGCTGGCGGCAGGATGACCTGCTGCGCTGGCGGGAGGGTTGGCTGATCGGTGAGGCCCCGGCGCGTGGGCAGCGCGGCGACCCGCGCTGGTATTGGAGTAACTTCCCCCCGACCACCCGCCTGACCACCATGGTCGAGTATGCCCATCGCCGCCGCCAGGTCGAGCGGTTCCACCAGGATGCCAAGACCCTGTTGGGCTGGGACCAGCATCAAGGCCGGCGCTGGGACAGCTTCCATCGCCATGCCATCCTGGAGATGCTGGCCTACAGCTTCCTGGTCTGGCATGAATGGCAGCAACGTCCGGCGCGTGGCGCCCCTGGGCGCCGCGCGTTTTCCCCCTCGGCCGGATCGCCGCCGCCAATCCCTGGCGGCGATCCATCGCCAGATTCTCGATTGGCTCCGGCTCCTGGCCATTGAGGAACTCCTGCGCGATGGCCGCCTCGACGACTACCGCCCGCAGCGCCGCTAGGGGGCTGCCAAAGGGTCAGAACGGTTCTTTCATGGGCCGTCGGTGGAACTGACAAAGTAGAGATAACCATCTCGTGCGACAATCTACAATCTAAAATCTACAATCTGAAATGGTATAATGCCAGAAGTGTCTGGACCCTCCACCAGCGGAGCCTGTGCATGATTGAGATTACGCCCCCTGTTCGGGTGCGTTTTGCGCCCAGCCCCACCGGCTACCTGCACATTGGTGGCGTGCGCACCGCCCTGTTCAACTGGCTCTTTGCGCGCCACTACGGCGGGCAGTTCATCCTGCGCATCGAAGACACCGACGAGAAACGCTACGTTCCCGGCGCCGCCGATGACATCATTGCCTCGCTGCGCTGGGTCGGTATCGAATGGGACGAAGGCCCGGATATCGGCGGGCCTTACGGTCCCTATGTGCAATCGCTGCGCTTCGACCAGGGGATCTACCGGGTGTACAGTGAGCAACTGCTCGAGGCGGGCCACGCCTATATGTCCTTCACCACCGAGGAGGAACTGGCCCAGCTCCGTGCCGAGGCCGAGAGCCGCGGGGTCAAGGCCTTCCGCTTCCGCGGCCCCGAACGCGACTGGCCGCTCGAACGGCAGCGCGAACTGGCTGCCACTGGTAAACCCTACACGATTCGCCTCAAAACACCCCTGACGGGCCAGACGACATTCAGCGATCTGGTCCGTGGCGCCGAGGGGATCAGTGTGCAGAACGATCAACTCCAGGATATTGTGCTGATCAAGGCCAGCGGCATGCCGGTCTATCACTTCGCCCATCTGGTGGACGATCATCTGATGCGGATCACCCACGTGCTGCGGGCCGAGGAGTGGGTGCCCTCAACGCCCTATCACGTGTTGCTCTACCAGGCTTTCGGCTGGGAGCCGCCGGTCTTTGCCCACCTGCCGGTGATTCTGCGCCAGGACGGCAAGGGCAAGCTCTCCAAACGCAAAGACGATGTGGCAACCAATCGCTTCTGGGAGCGTGGCTATCTGCCTGAGGCTATGCTGAACTACCTGGCCTTGCAGGGCTGGAGCTACGATGATAAGACCGAGATCATGAGCCGCGAGGAACTGATCGAGCGGTTCACCATCGATCGGGTGCAGGCCAGCCCCGCTCGCTGGAACCCCGAGAAGCTGCGCGATATGAATGGCATCTACATCCGCAAGCTTTCTTCTGAGGAACTTGCGGAACGTCTGCTGCCCTTCCTGGCCGCCGCCGGCCTGATCGGCGATCCGCCCACCGCGGCCGAGCGCGCCTACGTCGTGCGCCTTGTGCCGATGATCCACGAGCGGCTGGAGGAGCTGAGCGAGGCCCCCGGCCTGCTCGAGTTCTTCTTCCGTGAGCCGCGGCCCGGCGCCGATGGCTATGCTCCCGCTGCGCTCATCCCCAGGGGGCTGGATGCTCCCCAGACGGTGGCAATGCTACGCGCAGCCCGCGCTACCTTGAGCGCTGTGGAACCGTGGACCCCCGAGACGCTGGAGGCGGCGCTGCGGGACCTGTGCACGCGTCTGGAGCGCAAGCCGGGCCAACTCTTTGGCGCGTTGCGTGTGGCCGTCTCCGGGCGGACCGTAGCCCCGCCCCTCTTCGACATGCTCGCCGCCCTCGGTTGCGACCGCGTGCTCGCGCGCCTCGACACCGCCATTGCGGCCCTGGAGTGAGATACACATCGAGGAAACCGGGTTTCCCCACACCCTTCCCAGCGGAAAATAGCTCAATGCTCCCAAACTGGTCTCATTCCATCCATCACGACGGCTCGCCACGCTACGTACAGCGCGCAGGCCTGGCTGTGGGCGACAGCGCCCGTCTCTGGCTGCGCGTTGATGCTGACGCGCCCGTAGAGGGCGTCTACCTCCGCACCTGTCCCGATGGGGAAGAGGCGATCGTGGCGATGGAGCCGGTGGGCGTCGAGGGCGTCTGTCGCTGGTGGCAGGTCAGCCTGCGATTGACGATGCGCCGCACCAGCTATCGCTTTCTGCTGCGCACCCGCGAGGGCAACCGCTGGTACAACGCAGCCGGGGTCTGGATGCACAACCCCACCGACGCCAACGACTTTGTGCTGCTCGCCGGCTACGAAGAGCCGGTCTGGGTGCGCGACAGCGTGTTCTACCAGATTTTTCCCGACCGTTTCGCCGACGGCGACCCCACCAACAACGTGCGCGATGGGGAGTACCTCTGCTACGGGCGCCCGGTGGCGGCCCGGCCCTGGGGCGCGCCGCCACGCAAGGGCCACGGCTCCTGCGAGTTCTACGGCGGCGACTTGCAGGGGATCATGCAGCGTCTCGATTACCTCCAGGATCTCGGCGTTACGGCGCTCTACCTCAACCCGATCTTCGTGGCCCCCAGCAGCCACAAGTACGATGTGGCCGATTACAGCCAGGTGGACCCGCACTTCGGCGGCAATGCGGCCCTGGCGCGCCTGCGGGAGGCCCTCAGCGCCCGCGAGATGCACCTGGTGCTCGACATTGTGCCCAACCACTGCGGCAGCACCCATCCCTGGTTCCAGGCGGCGCTGGCCGACCCTCAGGCGCCCGAGGCGGAGTTCTTCACCTTCCACCGGCATCCCGACGACTACGAGTGCTGGCTGGGCGTGCGAAGCCTGCCGAAGCTCAATTACCGCAGCGAGCGGCTGCGCGACCTGATGTACGCCGGCCCCGATGCGCTGATGCGCCAGTGGATGCGCCCGCCTTACCGCATCGATGGCTGGCGCATCGACGTGGCCAACATGCTCGGGCGTCAGGGTCCCTGGAACCTGGGGCACAAGCTGGGCCGGGGCATTCGCCGCGCCGTCAAGAGCGAGAACCCCGCCGCCTACCTGCTCGGCGAACACTTCTTCGATGGAACGCCCCACCTCCAGGGCGATGAACTCGACGCTACCATGAACTATCAGGGCTTCACCTTTCCCGTCTGGAGCTGGCTCGGCGGCAGCGGCGCGCAGAAGCCCTGGAGCGATCCCCATCCTCTGCCAACCGCGGCCATGGCCGCTCAGTTGGCAGCCTTTCGCGCCGCGGTGCCCTGGCAGATCGCCGTTCAGCAGTTCAATCTCCTCGGCAGCCACGACACCGCCCGCGTGCGCAGCGTCCTCGAGCACGACCAGCGGCGCCTGCGGGTAGCCGTGGTCCTGCTCTTTACCTATCCGGGCGTGCCCTGCATCTACTACGGCGATGAGGTCGGTCTGTCGGGCAATGGCGACCCTGAGAGCCGCCGCACCATGCCATGGAATGAAGGCGAGTGGGACCACGACCTGCGGGCCTTCTACCAGCGCCTGGCGCGGTTGCGGCGCGCGTCGCCCGCCTTGCGCCAGGGTGGCTTTCAACTCCTCTACGCCACCGGGCATACCCTGGCCTACCTGCGCGAGACCCCCGACGAACGCCTGATCGTCGTGGCCCGGCGTGGCGACGATGGCCTCGCGGCTCTGCCGGTGCGCCACGGCGGCCTGCCCGATGGCACACCCCTGCGCGAACTCCTCAGCGGCGTCGAGACTACGGTGCAGGACGGGTGGCTGCCCCTTACGGGCCTGCCGGCAGTGGGGGCGCAGATCTGGCAGGTGAACGCCCAGATATCCCTTAAGTAAGTACTCACACTTCTCCTGGGAGCGCGGGCATCTTGCCCGCATCCAGACCCTTGCGGGCGGGACGCCCGCGCTCCCGGAGTGGCGCCTTACCCCCACATGTGAACACGCACTCTTACCGATTGACGCCCTTTCGCCCCCTGTGGTATCATAGCCGACGCTGTATTACGGGGCACAACCTTGAGGAGTGGTATTGTGGGCGCCAAAATGAAGGTCATCCTGGTTCAGGATGTTGAGCACCTGGGCAAAGCCGGAGAAATCAAAGACGTTTCTGGTGGCTTTGGACGTAACTATTTGATCCCGAAGGGCTACGCGGTGCTTGCCACCCGCGGCCAGATTAAGCAGGCCGAACAGCGGCTTGCCGCCGAGCGGCGCCGCGCCGAGGCCGTGCGCCGCGATGCCGAGGCGGTCGCTGCGCGTATCAACGGTCGCGCAGTTACCTTCATCGTCAAAGTAGGCGAGCAGGACCGGCTCTACGGTTCGGTCACCAGCAGCGACATTGCCGAGCAGATCGCCGCGCAACTGGGTGTAGAGGTGGATCGTCGCAAGATCGAGCTTGACGAGCCGATCAAGCGCACCGGAACCTATCCCGTCACCGTGCGCCTGATGAGCGGCGTCGAACCGACGGTGAACGTGGTCGTCACGGGTGAGGGCCGGGAGGAACCCTCAGTCACCTCGCCCGAACTCGCCGATCCAGCAGCGTAGCCCTCCCAACCCTCCCCGCAGGGAGGGGCGTGGGGAAACCGGGTTTCCCCAGGTTCACATTAGATCAACACGGTGTGTTTCCCGGCAGCGCTACGCCCTCCCGCTGCGGAGGGTGGGTTTCCCCTGGGGGTAGGGGCCTGGGGAAACCGGGTTTCCCCAGGTTCATATCACCTGTGACCGTGTTGTAACACATACGTACTAAAATACAACTAAACATCCGTTCAAGGATGTGCCGCGGCAGCGCCGTGGCACATCGTCGTTTCTACACCCACTGTGGAAACGCTCTGGATAAACCGGGGAACGGGGTGGAGAAGCAGGGGACGAAGCTATGGATCGCTCCGTGCCATTTGACCTTCACGCCGAACGAGCCACGCTCGGCGCCATCCTGCTGGAACGGGATGCGATTATCACCATCGCGCCATGGCTGCCAGCCGAGTACTTCTACCTCGAAAAGCACGCCCTGATCTACGAGGCCATGCTGGCCTGCTACAACCGCCGCGAACCGCCCGACCTCGCCACGGTTGCGGCGGAGTTGCGCCGCCAGGAGCGCCTGGAACTGGTGGGCGGCCTGAGCTACCTGAGCGACCTGGCCGCCGAAGTGCCCACTGCGGTGCACATCGAGTACTACGCCCGCATCGTCGAACGCACCGCTGTGCTGCGCCGCCTGATCGAAGCCGGCGGCAAGATCGCCGCCCTAGGCTATGATGAGTCTGCCGATCTGGACGAGACGCTGGATCGGGCCGAGGCGGAACTGTTCAACGTTTCGCAGCGCCGCAGCACGCAGGACTTCGTGGCAATCGGCCAGGTCGTCAACCAGTTGTTTACGCAGATCGAGAGCCTCCAGGAACGGCGCGGCGAGGTGGCCGGCGTTCCCACCGGCTACCCCGATCTCGATGGGCTTACCGGCGGCCTGCAACCGAGTGACCTGATCATCCTGGCGGCCCGGCCCAGTGTTGGCAAAACGTCCCTGGCCCTCTCGCTGGCCTACAACGTGGCCTTTCTGAGCAACGGCACGGTGGGCATTTTCAGCCTGGAGATGAGCCGCGATCAGCTCGTGCAGCGGGTGCTGGCAATGCACACGGGTATTGATATGCAGCGCCTGCGGACCGGTAATCTGCGCGGTGATGAGCTGAACCTGGCCTTTGAGGGAATGGGCGTCCTCTCGGAATTGCCGATCTACATCGAAGACACCCCCGGCCTGAGCATTACCGAGGTGCGCTCCAGGGCCCGCCGCCTGGCCGCCGAGGTCGGCGTTGATCTGTTGATGATCGACTACCTGCAACTCATGTCGGGCCGGCGCAACGATAACCGGGTGCAGGAGGTCAGCGAGATCAGCCGGGGCCTCAAATCGCTCGCCCGCGAACTGAATGTGCCGGTGATCGCCCTCTCGCAGCTCTCCCGCGCCGTCGAGGGACGCCAGAGCCACGTGCCCATGCTGAGCGATCTGCGCGAGTCCGGGAGTATCGAACAAGACGCCGACATCGTGATGTTCATCTACCGTGAAGAACTCTACGACAAAGACACTGATAAAAAAGGTATCGCCGAGATCCACATCGCCAAGCACCGCAACGGCCCCCTGGGGGTGATCCCCCTGCGGTTCGAACCGCGCACCACCCGCTTCCAGAACCTGGAGCGCTACCGCGCCCCGGAGGGGTACTGAATAGACGGGCGGGCCGGCGCGCGGTGCGCCTACGCGGTGCGCACAAAGAAGTAGACCGTGAGCGCCAGACTAAAGGCCAGCACAGCGTAGCGCACCAGGCGCGGATCGATGCGCCGGGCGACGGCCGCTCCCCCGTAGCCGCCGAGAATGGCCCCCGCCGTCATCACCAGGGCCACCGGCCACTGCACCACCCCCGCCAGCACGAAGGCCGCCACGGCCACGCCATTGACCAGGGTCGCCTGCAACGTCTTGAGCGCGTTCATCTCGTGGATGTTCTCCTGCCCCAGCAGCGCCAGGGCCGCCAGGGTGAGAATACCCAGCCCGGCGCCGAAGAAGCCGCCGTAGACCGCGATGCCCAGGTAGAGGGTGAGGATCCCGGCGCGCCGGAACCAGCCGCCTCCATCGGCGCCGACCTGCCGCGCCATGCGGGTAAGCCAGGGACTGGCCGCGAATACCAGTGTGGCAAGCAGCAGAAGGTAGGGGATCAACTGCGCGAAGACCGCCTCACGGGTGCGAAGCAGCAACAAGGCCCCCAGCAGGCCGCCTGTGAGGCTCAACCCGCTGAACAGGAAGATCTCGTTGCGCTGATGGGCCAGCTCGCGGCGGTAGGCGCCTACACTCGCTGCGCTGCCCGGCCAGAGCGCCGTGGTGTTGGTGGCATTGGCGCTGATGGGTGGCACCCCCGCCAGCACCAGCGCGGGAAAGGAGATGAAGCTGCCCCCTCCGGCCACGGCGTTGATCGCCCCCGCAGCCGCGGCAACAGCAAAAAGCATGCTCAGTTCGATAAAGGTCATACGTCGCTCCCTGGGCCTTCCATCAGATCGGAGTGCTGGTCAAGAATCGCTGCGGCAGCGGCGCTGGCGCGGCCAGGATCGCCAGCGGCAACAGCGGCGACCAGATCGGCATGGAGCTGATGGGTCGCCGCGCCGCTCTCCCGCGCTGCCCAGAGGGCAGCAAGGGCCTCGCGCATCGGCGGAGCAAAGGCGCGGTAGAGATCGGCCAGGACGCGGTTGTGCGTGGCGTCGGCAAGCGCGGCGTGCAACGCCAGATCGGCAGTCAGGGCCGCATCGCGCTCGCCCCGGGCCAGGGCCTCGCCCCGCGCCGCCAGCGCCGCGCCCAGGGCCGCCAGGTCGGCCTCGTCACGGCGCAGGGCCGCCAGGCGGGCGATCTCAAGCTCCAGGGCCCGACGCACCTCGTGCACCTCGTGGACCTGCGCGCGCCGCAGGCGGACCCCCAGCGGCTCATCGGCCACCCCCGGCATCCGCACGTAGGTGCCGTCCCCCTGCCGCACCTCGAGCACGCCACTGTGGGCCAGAGCGCGCACCGCCTCGCGCACCGTCGAACGGCCCACGCCCAGCTCGGCCATCAGGTGCGGCTCGGGAGGCAGCCGCGAGCCTGGCGGGAACTCGCCCGCGTCAATCCGCGCTCGTAACCGCTCGATTACCTGGTCTACCAATTGCTGTCGCTGGATCATGTGTACCTGAGGTGAAAATATGGGGAACCCGGGGTTCCCCATCCCCCTGCCGGTAGGGGCGCCAGCCGCTCCCACCAGCGGTTGGGAAATGGGGAACCCGGGCTTCCCCACGCCCCTCCCTGCGGGGAGGGTCTGGGAGGGCTTCGCCCTCCCAGGAACAATGCATTCGGGCGTTGTGCGCTCTCCGAAGGGCGCCTGTCAATCCAAACATCTGATGATCAGATGTTTGGATTGTAGCACGGGGTGACCGGCAGGTCAAGCCCGGACAGCGCAGCCCCGCAGGATCTGGTACACTGATGTAAGCGCAGGAAGCCCGGGGTTCGCTTTGTGGAGGTGTGGGGGTGTGGAGGTGTACAACGTATCCCGGCGTTCATCTCCACGTCCTCGCACCTCCACAGGCTCCCCGCACCCCTTCCGGCGGGGCGAGTGCGGGAGGGCTGCACCCTTTCAAACATAAACCTGTTCTCATCTTGTCGGCGTGCGGTTGCGCCGCGCGGGCGCCCATCGCATAATGTCAGGAAGGTCCCGTGGAGCGATTTCGACACCTGCTTGTGCCGCTACTCGTGGCGCTGATCGCAATACTCCTGGTTCCGGGCCGGGCTGCGGCGCAGCCGGGCCTGCCCTGGCGCGAACGCGCCACAGCCCATTTCACCATCCTCTACGCCCTCGGCAGCGAGACCGAGGCCGAGCGCTACGCTGGCTGGGTTGACGAGATCTACGCGGAACTCGCCGCCGCCTTTGGTTTCCGCACTGCCACCCCGCTGACCCTGCGGCTCTATCCTACCAGCGAGGACTACTACCAGGTGAACCCTGCCGCGCGCAATGTGCCGGGGGTGATCGCCCACGCTGACTTCCGGCGGCGCGAACTGGTGGTCATCATTGAGCGCACCGCCCGGCAGACCGAGGTGGAGGTGCGCAACAATGTGCGCCACGAACTGACGCACATTATTGCCGCCGATCTGAGCGAGAACCGCCTGAACACCGGCTTTCAGGAGGGCCTGGCCCAGTATATGGAGCACGCGTCTGGCGAACTGGAGCGACGGGTGGCAATGCTGCGCGTTGCGCGTGATCAGGGCCGCCTGCTGCCCTGGAGCGCCTTCGACCACCGCGACCAGATCTACGGCGCCCCGGAGGTGGCCTACCCGCAGACGCTCTCGGTGGTGGCCTTTCTGGTCGAGCGTAACGGCTTCGCGCAGTTCCGCGAGTTCCTTCGCGTCAGCGCGCGCAGCAGCGGCTACCGTTCGGCCCTGGAGCGGATCTATGCCCGCACACCCACCGAACTCGAAGCCGAGTGGCTGGACTGGCTGCCCGGGTACCTCGACGGGGGGTACCGGCGCAATGCCGTGGAGCGGTACGATCTGGCGCTGGTGCGTGACCTGGTAACGCAGGGCAACTACGCCGCGGCAGTGGAAGAGTTGCAGCAGACGCTGGAGTGGTTGCGGCGACAGGCCGACACTCAGCCACCCGACGTGCTGGATGAGGCCGAGGCGCTGCTGGCCCGCGCTCAGGCGGGGATGCGCGCCGAAGAACTGGCTGAGCGCGCCCGCGTGGCTCTCGAAGCCGCCGACTACGAGCGCTCCCTGGTGCTGATCGAGGCGGCGCGCACCGCCTACGGCAAGCTCAACGATACGCGCCAGGCCGAGGTGCTGGCTATCTACGAACAGCGGGCCACCCGCGGCCTCCAGGCCAGCGCCCAGCTCGCCGCAGCCAGCCGGCTGGCGCAGGGCTTGCGGTACCCCGAGGCGCGCGCCGCCGCCGACAGCGCCGCCGCCGAATTCGCCGCGCTTGGCGACACTGTGCGCCACGGCAACGCTCTGAGCCTCCGCGCCACCCTCGACCAGCGGCAGCGTCTGGTCGGCCTGGTCCTGGTGCTGGTTGGCGCCCTGGGTGTGGCGCTGAGCCTTGGCGTGCGCCTCTTGAAACCACCGTCAGAGGTATGGTAAGGAGAGGGGGCCAGGGGGTGAGGTGGAGAGAGGCCGTAGCCCCAAAACATCTACCCGTGAAAGGGACCCCTCCCCCCGCCTTCTGCCCGGCTACACCCGCACCGCGTCGGCCGGCACCGGAAAGCCCTGGCAGAGCGCCTGTACCTCGCCAGCGATGCGCTCCTGCACGGCGGTATCGTCAATCCGTTCCAGCACCTCGACGATCCAGCCGGCAATACGCTCCATCTCCGGCTCGCGCATGCCTCGCGTGGTAACCGCAGGCGTACCAATGCGGATCCCCGACGTGCGCATCGGCGGCTGGGGGTCGTCGGGGATAGCGTTCTTGTTGACGGTGATATGGGCGCGATCGAGCGCCTTCTGGGCCTGGGCGCCGGTAATCCCGAGGCCGGTCAGGTCAACCAGCATCAGGTGGTTGTCGGTGCCGCCACTGACCAGCTTCAGGCCACGGCGGGTCAGACCCTCGGCCAGCGCCCGCGCATTGCGGCGGATCTGCGCCGCGTAGGTTTTGAACTCGGGACGCAGGGCCTCGCCAAAGGCCACTGCCTTGGCCGCGATCACGTGCATCAGCGGGCCGCCCTGTGTGCCAGGGAAGACCGACGAGTTGATCGCTCTGGCCAGATCTTCCTCCATCAGGATCAGCCCACCGCGGGGGCCGCGCAGGGTCTTGTGGGTCGTGGTGGTGATCACCTGGGCGTAACCCACAGGCGTAGGATGCTCGCCCGCGGCCACCAGTCCGGCGATGTGGGCAATGTCGGCCATGAGTAGCGCGCCGACCTCGTCGGCGATCTGGCGCATGCGCGCGAAGTCAATGATCCGCGGGTAGGCGCTGGCCCCCGAGGTGATCAGCCGGGGGCGCACCTCCTTCGCCTTGCGTAACAGATCGTCGTAGTCAATCTGGCCGCTCGCCGGGTCCACCCCGTAGAACTGGACGCTGTACCACTTGCCGGAGAAATTCACCGGGCTGCCGTGGGTCAGGTGGCCACCATGGTCGAGGCGCATGCCGAGAACCGGGTCGCCCGGCTGCAGCAGCGCGGTAAAGACGGCGATATTGGCCTGGGCGCCACTGTGGGGCTGCACATTGGCCGCCGGTGCGCCAAACAGCTTCAGGGCCCGCTCAATGGCCAGTTGCTCCACAATGTCTACGTACTCGCAACCGCCGTAGTAGCGCTTTCCGGGCAGGCCCTCGGCGTACTTGTTTGTCAGTACCGAGCCCTGGGCCTCCATCACCGCCAGACTGGTGTAGTTTTCACTGGCGATCAATTCCAATCCCTCGCGCTGGCGGCGCGCCTCTTGCTCGATGGCCTCGGCGATGGCAGGATCGGATGCCCGCAGGTGTTCAAGCATGGTTCCTCCTTCGATGCTACGATGCGGTTACGGCGCCGACCCGGCCGAAGCACGGGGAGCGGGGTAGGCCGTCCCGGCGAAAACATTGACACTGGCCCGCGCAAGGACATCGCCGCGCGCATTGACGTCGGCGACTTCAATCGTCACCAGACGACCGCCCTGGTCGGGCAGATCGAAGTCTATCACAAAATCAACCGCCTGGCCGGGGATACCGCGCACCGTTGCGATGAGCGTGTAAACTACCACGCCGCGCGTATCGAAGACGGTAATATACAGATCGCCCTCAGAGGGAAAAATCGCCGCGCGGCCACGCACCTGCACCCGCGTGCCGACAGTGCTGCCACTCGCCGGTTGCTCGATGGTGATCTGCTGGGCGGTCGTCGGCGCGTAGCGCACGCTGCGCCGGGTGCTGGCAATCACCACCCCGCTGCGCGGATCGACATCGCTCAACTCGATGATCACCGTGTTGCCCACGGGCGCGATGTAGGCAACCTGCTGGGAGAAGCGCTGCTCGCGCACCGGGAAACTGCCTCGCGCCAGTTCGGCGCCGTTCGGCTCGGTGAAACGGAAGAACAACCGCTCGTCGGCAGGGGGGCGGGTGGTGCGGCCACTCAAACGCACCGGACTGCTGACAGTCGCACCCTCAGCCGGCTCGTCGAGCAGAATCTGGGGAACGACGGGCGTGGGCGGCACTGGCGTTGGCGTCGGCGGCGCCGGTGTTGGCGCGATCGGCGGAGCGCCGAGGAGCAACTCTCGCCCGAGGAGCCCGAGCAGAATGTCAAATGGCGGGCGGTTCTCAGGATGGTACTCCATGCGCCGGCGCTCGAAGTACTGCACAGCTAACGCGCGTCCTTCGATCACTTCGGTGATCTCATCGGTGATCGGAAAGCCGAAGCGCTCCAGTCCTCCATTGCGTTCCCAATGGGCGCGAAAGCCGCCGCAGAGGTAATAGCCTGTTTCAGGGAAGAGCCGACACCCGGGGAGAGGCGCGCCTGCGGGCCGGAACTGCCACGGGCGACCCTGCCGCGCCAGGTACTCGACGCCGAGGCGCCCCGCCAGCACCCCCTGACCCTCGGCTGAGTGATCCTCCAGACGATCCCGTTCAAACCACTGAACCGGTCCGGTCCAGTTCTCGACCGTTTCGAGGCGCAGCGGCGAAATCGGAAACCCGAAGACCGCCAGGGCGCCATTCTGTTCCCAGTAGCGCCGGATCGCCCCGCTGATACACTGGCCGGTTTCGCGGAAGCAGCGTTGCTCGCCCTGCGCCTGAAGGTTAACCGCGGGCAACCCACCCAGCGCCAGGGCCACAACAAACAACAACAACACTGGAAGGCGGCGCATACTTCTCCTGTCCGGCGCCGGCGCGGGCCCCTCGTGCTGATGTGAACATAGCCCGCGCGCGGAAGGATTTGGGCGTAGAGTCGCGGCGGCGCCGCGACTCTACACCCTCCCAAGCACAAATGTTCATTCTGGCGTTGTGCGCCTTGCGCATAGGGCCTGACGTGAACAGATGGGGAAACCGGGTTTCCCCGGGCCCCTCCCTGCGGGGCGGGTCCGGGAGGGCTGCGCCCTCGCGCCCCGCGGTGGCAACGCAGCGCCACGGGTAACCGATGGGCGCGCGGGGCTGGTGAACTGCTTCACGATGGAAACACCCTCAGGCGACCGACTCGCCCGGTTTGAGGGCGATGATCTGCGTCGTCACGCCAAACTCCTTACACGCTTCTGCCAGAGCCTCAGGGGTGCCGGTAAGGATCGGGAATGTGGCGAAATGTTCAGGAATGGCATAGCGCGCCCCGATCAGCTTCAACGCATAGGCCGCCTGGCGTGGGTCCATGGTAAAGTAATCGCCAATCGGCAAAATAACCAGATCGGGTTTGTACAGCTCACCGATGATCTGCATATCCATCGTTACGCAGGTATCGCCGGTGTGGTAAATAGTGAAGTCATTGCTAAAGCGCAGCACGTAACCCGCCGGGGCGCCCAGGTTGATAATCTGACCATTTTCGTAGATCGTGCTGGAATGGTGCGCGGCGGTCATCGTGGCGCGCACCCCGGCGACCGTCACCGTACCGCCCATATTGAAGCCGACCAGTTTCTCTGTTGCGATGCCCTTCGCTTCCAGATAGGGCACCATATCAAACTGGCACACAATGGTAGCGCCGGTATCCTGCGCAAGGGCCTGCACATCGCCGATGTGGTCGAAATGGCCGTGCGTTATGAAGATTGCCGCCAGGTTCTGGCGCACGCGGCTCTTCAACGGCTCAGGACAGGCGGGATTGCCGTCAACCCAGGCGTCGATCAGAATATCCTTGCCCTCAGGGGTCGTGATATGGAACGTGCCGTGGCCGACCCGGGTGATCGTGACATCTTTGCCGATCGTGGTCATGTCCGCCTCCTTGACGACACACTGATGATGAACTCAGGGGAAACCGGGTTTCCCCGCGCCCTTCACGCCAGGAAGAGCGTGGGCGTAGAGGCGCAGCGGCGCCGCGCCTCTATGTGTTGCATCCCGGCAGAGCCGCGGCGCAACTGCGCGCGCAACCGGCCAGCACGAGCAAAAACAGTATAGCACAAGCAACCCTGGCAATTGACAGCGCGCTACGGCAGGGTATAATGAGTACCCCGTGGGGGTACCCACAGATTTGTACACACGTGTTCCGGGCCGCGGGCGGCCCGCATGAGGAGGGTACGGGGATGGCGAAGCCGATTGTAGTAACAGACGCCGATTTCGAGGAGAAGGTGCTCCAGGCCGACAAGCCGGTGGTCGTTGATTTCTGGGCGCCCTGGTGCGCCCCCTGCCGGGTCATTGCGCCCATCCTCGATAAGCTCGCCACCGAGTACGAAGGGCGTCTGACCATCGCCAAGGTGAACACCGACGAGGAGATCCAGCACGCCAGCCGTCTGGGCATTCAGGGCATCCCGACGCTCATCATCTTTAAGAACGGTCAGGAGGTCGGGCGACTGGTTGGTTCGCGTTCTGAGGCCCAGTATCGCGAAGTCTTCAATAAGGTGCTCGGCTGATGCGCACATAGGGGAAACCCGCTTTCCCCATCCCCCTGCCTGTAGTGAGGAGGGATGAGAAAACCCGGTTTCCCCATATGTTCACATCAGGCGCCCATGCGGCTGCGCCGCACAACGACAAGCTGAAAATGGGTTTTTCCTGGGAGGGCTGCGCCCTCCCAAACCCTCCCGCGCGCGGGCATAGTATGAGGCTGTTTCGAGGCAGACAGCACGAGCAGACACCCCCGGGGCTGCTGCTCAGCCCCGCACGTTGACAAGGAGGTCACCATGGTTGAGCCGCAAGCTAATCCTGCGCGCACCCTTTCGCCGGAGCGGCGCGAGGACATTCTTCTTCGATTACGCCGTATCGAGGGCCAGGTGCGCGGTGTGCAGCGCATGGTTGATGAGGGCCGCGATTGCCGCGAGATTGTCACCCAGGTGGCGGCGATCAAGTCGGCCCTGGCCAGCGTCAGCAGCCAGGTATTGCAGTGCTACGCCCGCAACTGTCTGGGTGATGATGACCTTGCCCGGGATCAGGTCATCGCCGAGTTGATCGAGTTGTTCCAGGGGGCGCGATGAGCCAGGAACCGCCCTGCCGCGCCGGGGTAACACCGGCCGACCTGGCTCGCGAAGCCGACCGCGCGGTGCTCTACGGCGCCGTGCTGGCCGCGCAGCGCCCCGGGGTGCGCCTGAAGCCTGCCATCGCCGAACCGGCGCTGGCCCTCGTTCCCGCTGTGCGGGCCTATCTCAATGGCGACGATGGCCCCCTGGCCGAAGCCGCCCTTGCCTACGCGCGGGCCTGCGGCGCCGAGGCCTTTCTCACCGCGAAGCGCCGCCTGGCCCGCGAGGGTTAGGGCGATGCGTGCACAGCGATGCGCCCGGGAGGGCTGCGCCCTCCCAAACCCTCCCCTTAGGGAGGGGGATGGGGAAACCCGGTTTCCCCATTTCCCAACCGCTGGTGGGAGCGGCTGGCACCCCCCACAGGCAGAGGGATGGGGAAACCCGGTTTCCCCGTATGTTCACCTCAGTCCTCTACCTCCCAGCCCTGCTGGCGGGCCAGTTCCCGCAGGCCACGGGTCAGGTTCTCGAGTTGCTTGAGCAGCAGCCGCAGCTTGAACGGCGCGCCTTCGTCGTGTTTGACCCACTTGATCAGGTCACCCTCAGCATAGGCGCGCGTCAGCCGGTCGGTCTCATCCACCATCTGGTCCAGCGAGCGGATGCGGAACACGCGCGCCTTGTTGCGCGGCTGGTTCTCGATGGTTTCGTCCTCAACGCCGAGGTAAAGCCCGTCGTCCTCGCCGGTCTCCTCGTCTTCCCACAGGTCGGCATCGCTGTCCTCCCGGTCCACGGCGCTCACGCTGGTCCTCCCCAGCGGCCCACCGCTGATCTGCACCTCCGGCCCGGCGGGAGCGGTGCGTAGTTGCTCGCCCGCCTCGAGCGCCTGCAGCGCCGTCTCAAGGGTCAGATGAGGATTGGCGGCGAAGTAGGCCACCAGCCGGCTCAACTCAGCCGCCGAAAGCCCCTCCTCGACCGCAAAGCGCGCCAGTTCAACCTGGGTGCGGGGGCTGGACACGCGGCGCAGGTGCTGGGCCTGGGTGACGTTCAGTTCGCGGCGGCGGATCAACTGTTGCACCTCGTCGGGGAGTTCGAGCAACCCCAGATAGCGACGCACCGTGCGTCCGCTCAGGCCCACGGCCATGCCGACCGCCTCATCGAGTTCGTGGTCCGCGAGCTTGCCCCGTTCTTCAACGATCCGCGCCCGCAGGCGGGCAAAGGCCCGCGCCTGCTCCAGGTCGTTCAGATCCTCGCGCTGCACGTTCTCGATCAACTGGCGTAGCAACAGGTCGGGATCGTCGGCGTCGAGCACAATGCAGGGCACCTTCTCCAGACCCAGTCGCTCGGCGGCGGCCCGGCGCCGCCCGCCGTAGACAACGCGGTAGCGCCCGCCACCCACGCTGACCACGCCAAGGGGCTGGAGCAGACCCCGCTCGGCGATGGTGGCAGCCAGGCCGGAGATGTCCCCCGGGTCCTCGCGCACCCCGTCGGGATCGGTCTCAAGCTGACGGGGATCAAGGTAGAGCAACTGCATACGAGCGTCTCTCCATTGAACATATACGATGGCGGGAGCATTGGAGTTCTCCACGCCCCGGCTTCAGGGTCTAAGGGCGGACAGAACATTCGAGCCAACGTGGCGTGTACCGCATTCGAACGCCCTCGCGCGCGGCTCTGGTCTCCCCGCTTCGACAGGCTCAGCGCAGGCTCTCCAACTTCGCTGGAGAGGCCCGCCCCTTCGGGCTGAGCCTCAGGGCGAAGCCTGAGCCTGTCGAAGGGGGCCGGGGGGTGAGGACCAGCCAGCGCCTCCCCGCGCCATCACGCCCGTCGGCGCCCATACGTTCTGTCTGCCCTTAAAGGCTCAGGGGCGGGGCAGGGCTGCGCCTGCCCACCGGCCCCGTTGTCATCCTGGCGGAAGGCGGCGCAACTCCCGCGACGACCGGTGCAAAACATTTGTGCCAGAGCGGAGTATAGCAGAACTGGCCGCGAGCGGCAACTGCTACACCACCACGCGCAAGGCGCGCGGCAGGATCTCAACGCATACGCGCCGGGCGTTGGTGGTAAGAACCTCCCCATCGGTGGCTACGGGAAAGGGTGCAGCAGAGGCGATTTCGACACGCTCAACGGTGGCGGTGGTGATCTGGCGGAGTTCGACGTGGCTGCCGTCGAACATTCGGGGGTAGTAGCGGATCACTTCATCGAGGCGCAGTTTCGGAACGATGCACAGATCGAGCAGGGCGTCATCGAGTTTTGCCGAGGGTGTCAGGAGAAAACCGCCGCCCTGCCAGCGTCCGTTGGCGACGGTAGCGAAGAAGAGCCGTTTGTAGAGACTCTTGCCGTCGTAGCGCACGCTCATCATGGCGGGCTTGTAGGTTGCCAGAGCGCGCAGCGATGCGACAATATAGGCGGCCAGACCGGTCAGGCGGGGCAGGTTCTGAACCTCAACGGCGACCTGGGCGTCAATGCCCGCGCCGAGGCCATTCACGAAGACGCGGCGCACTTCCAGGCCGCCACTCTCAACGCTGATGCTCCCGACATCAATCGTTGTCATTCTTCCGGCGGCGAGGGGGTAGGCCATGCCTGGCAGGCCGCTGGTGTCAAAGCCGGGAAACATCTTCGCGAAGTCGCAACCGGTGCCAAGCGGCAGGAGCCCGAGAGCGGCATCGCCAGCACCCGCCTGGCGCGCGGCAAGAATGCCGTTGGCCACTTCGTTGACCGTGCCATCGCCCCCGGCGGCAGCGACACAGGTAAAGCCCTGCTCGACCGCCTGCGCAGCCAGTTCTATCCCTCCGCCGCGAGCGTGGGTGGTGATGAGCCTGTAATCCACCCTGGCGCGGCGGAGGGCCTGTTCCAGTTCGTCACGGGCTTTACCGGCGGCGCCCCGCCCCGCCGCGGGATTAAGGATGATACAGGTCTTCATAGGTAAAAAAGGAAGGCCGGGTTTCCCCGTCCCCCTGCCCTTCGGCGCGGCAAGCGACCTCAGCGCTGGTTGGAGGGGCGGGTGTGACCTTCCCAGGTCTCCCGCGAAGGGGGAGCGGAGCAACCCGGTTTCCCCGCCCACGGCACTCTGCAACAGTCTCAGATCGCCACGCCCAGCGCCTCGGCGACGGTGAAAATGTCCTTATCGCCACGACCGGACATATTGACGAGGATGATCCGGTCAGGGGCCATCCGGGGGGCAAGCTTGAGGGCCTCAGCCACGGCGTGGGCACTCTCGAGGGCAGGGATGATCCCCTCCAGGCGGGCGCACGTCTCGAAGGCGTCGAGGGCCTCCTCGTCATCGGCGCTGGTATAGGTCGCGCGGCCGGTATCGTGGAGCCAGGCATGTTCAGGGCCGACGCTGGCGTAGTCCAACCCTGCGGAGATCGAGTGGGTGAGGGCGATCTGGCCGGCCTCGTCCTGCAACACGTAGGAGTAGGTACCTTGCAGCACACCGGGACTGGCGGCGAGAAAGCGGGCAGCGTGGTCGCCGAGGCGCGGGCCGCGTCCGCCCGCCTCGACGCCGCGGAGCGCCACTGTCGCGTCGTTGAGGAAGGGGTGGAAGATGCCGATAGCGTTGGAGCCACCGCCCACACAGGCCACAACCACGTCGGGGAGGCGCCCTTCGGCGGCCAGGATCTGCTCGCGGGCCTCGCGCCCGATCACGCTCTGGAAATCGCGCACCATGGTCGGGTAGGGATGCGGACCGAGGGCCGAGCCGAGCAGGTAGTAGCTATCGGGATTGGTCACCCAGTCGCGCATCGCCTCGTTGATCGCATCCTTGAGGGTGCGCGAGCCGCTATCCACTCCGCGCACCTCAGCCCCCAGCAGACGCATCCGGAAGACATTGGGCCGCTGTCGGGCCATGTCTTCGGTGCCCATATACACCACACACTCCAGGCCCAGCAAGGCACAGACCGTCGCCGTGGCAACGCCGTGCTGACCGGCCCCCGTCTCAGCGATCACCCGGCGCTTGCCCATGCGCCGGGCGAGCAAGCCCTGACCCAGGGCATTGTTGATCTTATGGGCGCCGGTATGGGCCAGATCCTCGCGCTTGAGGTAGATCTTCGCCCCACCGCAGCGGGCGGTGAGGCGCGCGGCGTAGCTGAGCGGCGTGGGGCGACCGGTGTAGGTGCGGTGCAGGTGGGCCAGTTCCTCCCAGAACGACGGATCGGCGGAGGCCGCCGCGTAAGCCGCCTCCAGGGCGGTTACGGCGGGCATCAACGTTTCGGGCACATACCGCCCGCCATACGGACCGAAGCGGCCCGTCCAGGGGCTTTCGGGCACGGTTGTCATGGGCTGGAACTCGCTTCCTCAGGGATGTTTCAGGCGAGTCTGACCGTCTGGCCTTCACCTCCCATCTCCACACCCCTGCACCGCGATTGCGCGCAGCCGTGGAGCGACGGTCAAGGTGGAACACCCGGGTCTGCAACACACCTTATCGCTGGATCAGGCTCTCGTCCTTGTTCTTCTCGCCCTCTTCGAGCAGCATAATGGGGATACCGTCCTCAACCGGGTAGCGATAGCCGTTGCGACGATTCACCAGCCACTCCTTGCCGCTGCTATCGGTCATCAGTTCGACCGGCCCCTTGTCGCCCGGATCGGCGAGAATGCTCAGCAATTCGGGGCTGATGCTCCGGCGCTGGCCTTCGCCGGTGGCGGGAGCAGGAGCCAGATCAAAGACGCTGTCCTGGCGGTACTGGCGAATGGCGCGGATGATCACCACGGCCAGAGCAACCAGAGCGGCAACGCCGAGAATGCGAACGAGGACCTTCATACACTTTCCTCCTGACTGACTGGAACGGGCGTCACAGGCACGCCCGCGAGCCGAGACCGGAAGCGCAGGCGCAATATAGTGCTTCATTATACCCGATCAGCGGTAGTCTGCGAGGCTGTTCGTGAGCCTTGCCGGGGCAAGCGCAATGCCGAGCCTTCGCGCCAGGGTTGGGGCGGCGTTTCTGGATCGATCCAGACCAGCAGGCGCGCCCGGGGCTGCGGCCCATCGGGGTAGGTGATCTCAAGAAAGGGGAAGCGCTGTTCCTGGCGGCGCATGGTGGCAATATCGTAGATGATCTCGGTCCAGGTACCGGTATTGATGTAGTACTGGCCCATACCGAGGGGCACAATCCGGGCCAGGTGGGTATGGCCGCAGATGAACAGCGTATCGTCGCGATGGGCGGGGCTGCGGGCGATCTGCAACATCTCACGGGCGAACCGATCGTTGAAGGCGCGCACTTCGCGGGCCACCTGGCGGGTGGCTTCGCTCTGCACCTGATCGATCATATCGTCGGGCGGTTCCACCGCACTGGCAACCATGCCGACCTGGCGCGCCACTTCGCGATGGCGGGCCACGCGGCCTCGGCGGATGCTGGCCCCCCAGCGCCAGAAGCCGCGCAGAGCCGGAGCGCTGAGCAGCCCGCCGGGGCCCTCGCCAGTGATGGGCATCTGGTGTGGTTCGGGCCAGGCCACGACTTGCAGGAAGCCGGCGACGCCACGGGCCAGAAAGCGCCGCGCCGCCGGGGTGCGAAGCTGTGGAAGGGCCAGCAGGTACCAGAAGAGGGCCGAGGAGGGTTTGACGTTGTCAATCAAGGGCGCAATCGCCAGCGGCTCATCCTCCAGGTCATTGATGACCTCTTTGACCATCTGGGTGCCGCGCACCACCTCAAACGGCTCGGTAATCCCCTCAAAGCAGGTGAAGCGATTCCAGCCGTCAAACTGGTTGCCGTGCACGATGTACAGACCGCCGCCGTGGTAACTGACTCCGAAGCGCAGACGCGGGTCGTCGGGGGCGAGACCCAGGGCCTCGCGCATACGGGCCTTGGCGGCAGGGTAGTGCAGTTCAAAATCGTGATTGCCGATCAACACGCTGAGCTGCGCTCCGGGCCGGGCGAGGAAGCGCGCCAGGGCCTCGAACACCCCGGCGTGGGCGCGAATCACCGCCTCGATGCGGCGCGCGGCGGCCGCGTCGCTGTACTCGTCATCGTCGAGATCAGGCAGGCGCACCTGTAAGAACTCGATGGTATCGCCGGCGAGGATGAGTTCTGTCGGCGCGCCGGCCAGGTAGTGGTCGAGGAAGGCGATCAGCGCTGCGTCGTCGTTGAAATCATCGAGATGGTCGCCGCCGCCGAGGTGCAGGTCGCTGAGCACGATCCGGCGCTGCCGGGGGTTGATCGCTTCCGGGCCAATCGGGGGCGTGGTGTAGGCTGTGGGCTGCAGCACCACCCGGCGCAGACGGAGAAAGACCCAGCGCAGGGCCAGCGCAAGGAGCGCCAGCCCGCCGATAACCTGCAAGATGCGGATGAGCGTCCGCGCCGGGCGGCGTGTTCTAGACTGATCGTACTGCTGCAATGAAGGCCTCGATCCTGGCTGGATCCTTGACGCCGTCGGTCTCAACACCGCTGCTGACATCAACACCGATCGGGCGCACGGTGGCGATGGCCCGGGCCACATTGGCGGGGTGCAACCCTCCTGCCAGGATCAGCGGCGCCTCGGCGGCCAGCGCCGCGGCCCGCGACCAGTCGGCCAGCGTGCCAGTGCCACCGTAGGCCCCGGGCACGTGGGCGTCCACCAGCAGCACCACACGCGGCGGGGTACGGGCGGAGATCGCCTGGCTCTCTGCCTGCGCGCGTTGCGCCCGCGCGATCCAGGCCCTCTCGGCGGGCGTGCCGGTAAGCCGGATGGTCTTGAGCACGGGCAACGGCAACGCATCGGCATCATCGACCGGCTCATCACCACTCAACTGGATCAGGTCAAGCCCCACGGCCTCGGCGATTGCGGCGATAGTGGCAGGAGTTTCATTCACAAAGAGACCGGCGAGCAAGGGCGGAGGTGCAGGGCCTTCGCGCAATGCCGCAGCAATCGCGCTCGCTTCAGCTACACTCACCCGCCGTTTGCTCGCCGCAAAGACCAGACCGATCCAATCGGCCCCGGCAGCAGCCGCCGCGCTGGCATGGTCAGCGCGGCGCAGGCCGCAGATCTTCACAATCACGGTCACTCCAGCAGCGCGCTTACTCCGTCTTCAGCGTATAGTACACCCGTTTCCCGCGTCCGCTGCGCTCGAGCATCCCCGCGTTGATCGCCTGCTTGACCATCGAGCGCAACTGCTCATTGGTACGGGCCAGGTTATGCTCCTTGCGTCGTTCGCGGAGCGTGTCGAAGATCTGTTGGAAGGAGACGGGCCGGGTAAAAGTGCTCATCATCTCACGAAAGATCGCCCACTCCTCATCGCTAAACACGATCGGCTCAAGCCCCTCGAACGTGTCGCCGCCCTCATCGCCCTCAGGCGCGCCCTCGGCAACCGCCTCAGTCGCAGGCTCCGGTGTTTCGGCGGACATTGGTGGCGCAGCCGGCGCTTCCTCGAAGGCCTGGGCGACCATCTCGGCTCCAGAGACCGGCTCCGGGGCAAACTCTGCCGAAACTTCCGGCGCGGCCTCCCCGGCAGGTTCCACCGGGGCCTCGGCGGGCGCCAGTGTAAGCACCGGCTCCTCAGGTGACGCGACCTCGACAACATCGCCGAGATCCTCGGCCAGGTGCTCGACCGTAAAGGCAATCTCTTCGGCCAGATGCTCAACGCTGAAGACGACATCCTCGACCGACTGCGCGAATTCATCGAGGGCGAAGAGTTCCTCCTCCAGCAGCTTCGGCTCTTCCTCGACGGGCGGCGTGTACTCAAGCTCATCGAGGTCCGCCTCAACCTCCTGGACATCAAGCGGCTCGACCGGGGCGCCGGTGTTCTGGCTGCGGCGGGAGCGCCGTCGGCGGCGACGCCCGCCCGTCGCAGCGCCCGACTCGACCACGACCGTGGCGCTGATCGTGCGCGACGTTTCCTTGCGCCCATTGGTCAGGACGCTCGTATCCACCACCGGCTCGACCGGCAGCTCTTCGCTGAGGGCAGCGGCAAACTGCGAGAGCTTGTACGGGTCCTCACCGGGCAGGAACACCTCGTTCACCGTGCCGTTGGTAAAGATCTGCACCTTCCCGCGCTTCTCGGCATCAACCACGAAGTCCTTAAACTTCGCGAAAGGACGCCCGTTCAGATCGCGGTAGCGGCTCTCCTTGAAGTCGCCGCCCATAAGCTCCTTCATCACCAGTTTGATCGAGCCAAGGGTAGAGACGTAGCCGCGCTTGCGTACCAGGTGGATCGCCTCCACCAGCACATCGTAGACATCGGGTTCAGGGGCGGGCGTGACCGGCGCCGCGGGAGATTCACCTGCCGGCTCGCGCGGCGGCTCGAGGACAGGCTCGGGGCTCCGGCTCAGTTCGGTGGCGCGGCTGGCAATCGCCGCAGCGGTGGCGGTGCCGCCAGGCGTCTTGCCAACCAGTTGCTCGTAGAATACAAACTCATCGGCGCTCTGGGCCAGGTGGGTGCTCGCGGCCCCGCCGATACCAATGATGTAGACTTCCTTCCCCTGCTGGCGAATGCTATTGACCAGGGGAATGAAATCACGGTCGCCTGTCACCAGCACGAACCGGCTGATGTTGGGATTGGTGAACAGCGTCTTCATGGCGTCGATGCACAGATTCATATCGACGCTGTTCTTAATTGCCCGACCGGTGCGCCCCATATCCTTGTCGTAGTAGTAAGTCGCCACGTAGATCGGCTCGATAGCGTTGGCATAGAGCGCGCTCGTGACGCGGGGATAGCGATACCAGTCGGCGTAGGCCCGGGAAATGACCACGCGGCCAAGATCGCCGCAGCGGTCCATAATTGCCTCAAAGTTCGGATTTGCGTTCAGCTTATCACGTACACTTACGTAGACGTTCTCGAAGTCAATGAAGACTGCGACGTCGGGTCGCCGTTGCTCGTACATTGGTTGTTGATCTGCTCCTGTGTTGTAGGTCGTAAGGCAGGCAGGAGATACTTCGGGGCTGACGCGGGGCTACCCATCGGGGCGCTGCGCATGGCAACCCATGCAGCGCCAGCAGTCGCAGGACGCGAGCCGGGGCGCGATGACTACGCGGGCGCGTGGCGGTGATTGGCTCAACAGCGCCAGTCATCGCATCGTGCCATCGGCGCACGTTACCGGTGACCAGGGGGTAGCGGAACAAGCGCAACACCGGGAAATCTCCCTGGATCCACCTCATCCGTCTGATAGTTCCATTCAGTGACCGACAGTTCCTTGAGGCCGCCGACTCAACGGTTGCTGCCGGTTCACTGCTACTATAGCATCGGAACGCCGCAGATGCAAGGAGTTGCGCGGCGCGCTCAGGGTTGCTACACAGCAGGCGCGTTCGGCCCTCACGGACGTTGCGTTGGTCCTGGCACCGCGCTCGTTGTGCCGACCCGAGGGGCGATTGCTGTGTCTGGCGGAGCTACGCCTGCTCAAGCCCTCCCTGCGGGCAAGGGCGCGGGGCAATCGGGTTTGGCTGCGAGAACCGCAGGATCTGCCCGTAGGCCAGCAGGCGCGCGCGCAACTCATCACGATCGATCTGCCCCCGCAGGTGGGCGCGCCAGGCCCGCAGGGTCAGACGCACCATGCCGGCGCGCACAATGGCCCGATGGGCCGCAAGGCGCCAGGTCGGGCCGCGCATAGCGGCAAAGCGGTCACGACTCTGCCAGAGTGCCAGCAGCATCGGCCAGCGCACCTGGGCGGTTGCCGCCCCGCCAACGTGGGTCACCCGCGCCGCCGGCACCTGCCAGATCGCCCACCCAGCCTGCCGGATGCGCCAGCACCACTCGATCTCTTCGTTGTACATAAAGTAGCTTTCGTCCAGGGCGCCAACGGTGGCCAGCACCTCGGCGCGGGTAAGCATGCACGCGCCGAGGGGGTGGTCAATTGGGAAAGGTACGTCGTCGCGCTCCTGCGGGTAGCGACCGTGCCACCAGGAACCGTACAGCCGCCCCGGCATGACTTCGCCCGGCGGGAACAGGTCGAGCGCGGTCATCAGCAGGGTCGGGAAGCGAAAGGCTGCCGGTTGCAGCGTGCCATCGGGGTTGAGCAGACGCGGCCCCACCAATCCGACGCGCGGATGCGCCTCCAGAAAGGCGACCATGTGCTCAATCGCCCCCGGATGCACCACGGTGTCGGGGTTGAGGATGAGCACGTAGGGGATCGCGAGGTAGAAACGCGGGATAGGGGTGGCCAGGAACGAGCCGTCGGCGTCCGGGGCGCGGGCATCGAGTGTCCGACCTTCAAGATGGGCCAGACCGGCGGCGACGCCCCCCGCAAACCCGCGGTTGTGTTCCAGCGCGAGCAGTTCCACCTCGGGGAACTCGCGACGCACCAGGGCCGGACTGCCGTCGCGTGAGGCGTTGTCAACCACAACCACGCGCAGTGGCACCGTACAGGCGCGCAGCGAAATCAGGCAGTCGCGCAGAAGGGCGGCGGTATTGTAGCTCACGACAATCGCGGCAACGAGCGGCGGGCTGTGGCTCATAGCGGCGCGATTGTAGCGCCGAAGCGCCAGGGATGCAAGGCGGCTGTCTGTGCTCAGACCCGTCCTGGGAGCGAGGGCTTCTTGCCCTCGAACGCTGATGCACGCGGGACGCCCGCGCTCCCAGGCTTGCGTGGTTACCCCAACGCTAAACACGTAGTAAGTGTTCACACTTCTCCCGGGTGCGCGGGCATCTTGCCCGCATCCAGGCCCTTGCGGGCGGGACGCCCGCGCTCCCGGGGTGACGCCTTACCCCACATGTGAACACGCACGCGGCTTTGCGGTTTGCGCGGATGCTGGTACAATCCACCGTAGCGCAATTGCAGAGGGCGCGGCGCATCCGAACGCGATCCGCGTCGCGCTGATACACAAGGAGGGGAGACCAGAGCCGCGCGTGGGGGCGTTCCAATGCGGTACAAGCCACGTCGGCTCGGATGTTCTCTCCGCCCTTACACTCCCTGAGCGGGAGTGGCCTGCCCTGAGCGTAGCCAGAGGGGGGCTGAGGGTGAAGGCTCACGGCAGCCATAGCGTCCTGGTGCGCCCCGCAAAAAACTCTACCTCTGAGAGTCCCGGGGGAATGCCTGGCGAGCGCCGCTTCCTCCCAGACATCCTCTCTCTCCGGCTGTGCAGCGGGTGACTACAGGTGCCCTATGGCCTACTATATTCGCGAGACCCTATCCGAGCGCCCGGCCCTGAGTCCCCGCCGGCCAACCATCAACGAGTTTTTCCTCTCCAGCTACACCCTCAGCATCTACACCGGTTGCGAGTTGGGCTGCCCTTACTGCGATAGCTGGATCTACCAGGAACGGCCGCTGAACGAGCAGATCTATGTGCCGCTCGACCTGCCGCAGCGTCTTGCTGCCGAGCTAACGGGAGTTGACCGCGGTGACCTGATCGCCATCACTGCCCTGAGCGATCCTTACCAGCCCGCGGAGCAGACCTACCGCATCACCCGCCAGACGTTACAGGCGCTCGCCGAACGGGAGCAGCCCTGCTTGCTGCTCACCAAGAGCGCCATGGTGCTGGAGGATAAATCCTTGCTCCAGCGTATGAACGAGCGTAGCCTGGCAGTGGTGATGACCACGCTGGTGACGGCCGATCCGCATCTGAGTGAACGACTGGAGGGCAAAGCCCCCTCGCCGGCGCTGCGCCTGGAGATGCTGCGTGAGCTAAAGCGCGCAGGCGTGCCGGTCGGGGTGGCGCTGGTGCCGATCATCCCCTATGTCACCGACCGCCAGACGGCGCTGCGCTCGCTGGTGCGAGCCTGCGCCGATGCCCAGGTTGACTTTGTGGTCTGGGAGTATCTGCACATTCCGAACGAGCACCACCGGGTACGCATCCACGAGCTGCTGGCCCGGATGGGCAACTATCCGGTCAGCTACTACCGTGATCTCTACCGCGATCAGCCGACGGTCAATCCGATCTACCGCCAGGAAATTGACCGCGAGTTGCTCGATCGCTGTGACGGTCTCGGCCTGGAGGCGCGTGCGCCGCACCGGATGTTCGCTGGGCGGGTTGCGCCGCGCAACGAGGCGGCCCTGCTGCTCAAGCATGCCGCGTTCCGCGATCGCGTGCAGGGGCGCGAGCTGGTCGCGATCAAGGAGCGCGCGCTGGCCGATCAGGTCTATGCCGGCACTATCGATCCGGTGGCGCTGCGCGAGAGTTCGTTGTATCCGCTGGTGCGGGAGGTGCTGGGGTTATGATGTCCGCGATGGGGAGGTTCCCCATCCCCCTCCCAGCCTCCCCCCGCTGGGGGAGGGTTTGGGAGGACTTCGCCCTCCCAAGAAAAAAACCTGTCTTCATCCTGTCAGAGGATGGGGAAACCGGGTTTCCCCGCGCCTCTCCCTGTGGGGAGGGTTTGCTTCGCCCTTCCAAGAACAAGTATTTTCATCCTATCATTGTGCTCCCCGCGAATGGGGCCTATCAAGCAGATCTGGCATCACGTGCTCCACGGAATAACTACGGTGCCGTAAACAGGTCGCCGACCAGTTCCTCGGGGGTGGGTTGGAAGGGCCAGAGGATCACACCCGTGGCCCCGGTCTCGCGGCTGGTCTGTAGTCCGATCCGCAGATCGCGGCGCAGTTCGGCTGTATCGCGACGGTGCCCTTCGCCGCTGGGAAAGCCCAGTTCGCTGACGACCACCGGCTTGCCCCAGCGCAGCGCGCGCAGCTCGGCGATACCGCGTTGCAGGTCGCCCGGCAACCCTTCGCCGTAGTACCAGTGAGCGCTGTAACGCCCTGAGTCATAGGGCGCGTCGTCGTAGTAGTGAAACGAGTAGAAATCCACCAGGCCGGCCAGCGGCGACGGTACCGCAGCCGGGCGGAAGTAGCTCTTGGCAAAGGCCATGCCAATGGTGGTCATTTGATCCGGATCGATCCACTTCACTTCATAGTGGAGGCGAGTGAGAAAGGCAATGCGCGCCTCGGCAAGTTCAAGACACAGGGGAAAGTCGCCGTTGTCCCAGTCCCAGCAGCGCTGATCGATCGGGCTGCCGATGTCAGGCTCGTTGAACAGGTCCCAGGCCAGAATGCCGCTGTTGCCGGCCAGGCGCCCCGCCACGGGCCGCACGTGCCAGTCCAGGGCGCGTTCGAAGCCTTCCGGAGTAAACTGATCCTGTGGATACTTCGCCAGCAGCACGGGTATGACGTAGATCCCGCGGCGGTTAGCACTTGCCACCAGCGCCTCAAGATGGTCAAGCGCCGGGGTGATTCGGTAGCCGGGCGTGTCGGCACGGGCGCCGCCGAAGACGTAGTAGTTGAGGAAAACCCGCACCGTGTTCACCCCCAACGCGCGCATGCGCTCGAAGTCGGCATCAATAGCGGCCTGGTCCCATCGGCAGCGGCTATCCGCGCCGAAGTGCAGTTCAGGACAACCCGCCGGGGTCGTGGTGGCATGGGTGTAGTTGACCCCGCGCACCTCGAAGGGTGCGCCACCGGCGACCAGCCTGCCTCCTTCGACGCTAACACGCGGCAGGGGTAGCCGGGAGGGATTGGCCCTGACGTCACCAGGGGCGGCTGCACGCAGAGCAACGAGCAGCAGGGCGGCAACAAGCGCGATGAAGATCAACCGGCGGGTGAGTTGAGCGGTTCGATGGGTCATTCGTACTTCCGGTGGTCTACGTTGAAGCGGCATCGTTTGCGCAACCCCGGCATTGTACCGAAAGGAGGGGCTTTTGTTAAGAGAGATTCCTGGGAGAGCTGCCGGGCCGGTGGCTGAGGCGCTCCGCACGCTCCTGGCTGCTGCCGTCGTCCTGGCGCTCCTGTGGCCGGCCTCTCTCGCCGCATGGCCCCTCACCGTTGATGTGGGCGGAAACGATCATCGGTTTGCCCGAGGGTTCCACGAGCCGGAGCAGTTGGGCGGGCGTTCCATGCGCTGGACCGATGGGGACTCTACCCTGCTCCTGCCCCAGCCACCCGCCGGAGCGCCCTCCGTCCTGGGACTTGCGTTGCTTGACAGCCGCCCTGAACGTTCCACACCTCTGGTCGTCCGGCTCGGGATAAACGGCGCCGAGGTCACCGCTCTCGTCCTGCACGGCTATTTCCCGCGGAACTACCGCCTGCTACTCCCGCCGCGACTCTCCGCCAGTGGGACGGTGCAGGTGCGCCTCCAGAGTGAAGCACCCCTCATTGCGAGCGACGGGCGCCATCTGGGGGTGGTGGTCTTCGACGCGACGCTCACACCCCAGCGCAGCGCCCTGCTGCTGCCGGGTCCGTGGCTTGCTCTGTGCGCCCTCACCGGGGGCGCGCTGGCGTATGCCGCGCTGCGTCTCGCCGGGGCCGGCAGCCGTCTGGCCCTGACGAGCACGGGTGTGAGCGCGGCGCTGATCGCCTTCGGCGTCGTTATGCGCCCGTTGGAGGTGCTGCCCTACCTCGGCCATTTCGCTGCTGCGGCAGCCATCGCCTGCCTGGGCGTGCTGCTCGCCCGTCTCATCGTGCCGCTGGCTCTCAGGCAGCACAGCGGAGCAGGCTCCCGGTTGATGGTTGCGGGCGAGTACGCCCCCATCGTTCTGGCCATCGCCTACTGGATGGTTGTGCTGTACCAGCGCTTCATGGTCCTCGATGGAGCCACGGCGCTTGGCCCCTCACCCTGGACGGTCGGGGTGGGGGTGGGGCTGGCAGGCGCGCTGGGTATCGGCTTGCCGCTCTGGTGGGCGCTGCGGGGCCGCCGACTGCCCCCGGGCGCAGGGCGAGCGCGGGGCGCGCAGATCGCCCTGGTGACGCTGGCGCTCGCCGCGGGCGTGCACCTGGGCTGGAGCCTGTGGTACGCCTTCACTCGCCAGGCGCCCGACTTCTGGATTCTCTTCCGCGGCGCCCGCGCCTGGGCAAACAGCGGCTCCCTCTACGATCTGGAGGCTGTCGCGACCAACCATTTCGGCCATGTCTTCAAGGTGCCGCCGTTCTACGGGATGTTCTTCGTGCCGCTGGCGCGGGCCTTCGACGGCCTGAGCGTGCTGGCCGCCCACCGGGTCATGAACGTCTTCCTGATTATCGCCACGGCTCTGCTGTGGCTACGTATGTGGCGCCTGCCCCTGATCTCCCCGAGCGCCGCGGCACTGCTGATCGTCATGAATTTTCGCCCGCTGGCCGACACGATTGCCTTCGGGCAGATCGACCTGGTGCTGTTGTTCGTGCTGACCGCGGCGCTCTGGGCGCTGCGCGAAGGGCGCGACGGCCTTGCCGGGGCGCTCGTGGCCCTCGGCGCCCTGTTCAAACTCTACCCGGTCGTGTTGCTGGCGTTCTTTGTGCTCAAACGTCGCTGGGCCGGGCTGTGGGGCTTCGCCCTGGGCATGCTGCTGTGCAATGGTGTGGCCATTGCGGCGATGGGCTGGGAGTTGCACCGGGTCTACCTGTTCGAGGTGCTCCCGAAGATCGGCGGCACCACGGCCTGGGTCGAGAATCAGACCCTTTCGGGCTTCATTGCGCGGCTGGCGGCATCGCCGATGTCGGCAACGATTTTTCAGCATCAACCGCTGCAGCTGCTGGGCATGGCGCTATCGGCGGCCACGGCGCTGGTGGTGTGCGGGCTGGCCCTGATCCCCACCGACCGGCGCAGCCCGGCCTTTGCGCTGCAATACGGCCTGTTTCTCCTCCTCATGGTCCTGTGCGTCCCGGCGGCCTGGATGCACTACGAAACGCTGCTGGTGATCCCCTTCGCCGCCCTGTTGTTGTACCTCCAGGGACGGCAGGCGCCCCTGGGCTACCTGCTGGCGCTGGGGGTGAGTTTCGCCTTGATCGCCTACGGCAACCAGTGGTCATTCTTCAACGGAACCGTGACCGGCGTGTTGAGCCTGCTGGGCATCTCCTACAAGCTGTACGGCATGGCGCTCCTCGGCTTGCTGGCGGGTGCGGCGCTCCTGGAAACGCGACGGCCCGTGGTCGCCGCTCCGGCTGAACGGGCCGCCGCGACCGGTGAGGCGCCGGTGGGCCTCACCCCAGGCGGGTGAACAGGCTGCCGCCAGCGGTCATGACGTACAGCAGGTTGATCAGAATGCCCACCACCAGGCTGATCGCAACCATCAGCAACAGGTAGAGCGTGCGTCGCCGCACAGCGCGTTTGAACTCCCCTTGCAGGATCAGGCTCAACGTCGCCTGTTGCGCTGCGAGCACGCCCTCGACCGAGCCACCCTCGGCTTCGGCCTGGGCCAGCGCCCGGGCGACATCGAGCAGTTCACGGCACCCCCGGTCGAGGGCGACATGGGCCAGGGCGGCAAAGGGGCGCAGGCGCAGATCGGCGCTGAGTTGCAAGGCCTCGCTCACGAGGGCCTGCATCGGCGCGAGGCGGGGGTACGGGCGCGCCACGTAGCGGCGCATGATCTCGATGGGGGCCTCGAAGCTCCCGAGAGCCACACGCACGAAGGCGACGAAGCCCGGCGTGAGCCGGCGTAGAGCCGCGGCTTCACGCTCGCGGCGCCGCTCCGGCAACCGGGGGAGCAGCAGGCCCAGGCCGAGATAGGCGCCCAGCGCGCCGCAGAGCAGCAGGGCGCGCGGCATGTCGCGTGCGCCACCCACCACGGCGGCGAGGAGCAGCAGCGTTGCTACGGCGCCCCCGGCAAGCTGGCCGGCAACGAGCCGTCCCGTCACATCGAGTCGCCCGACGCGGCCAGGTGTGAGCGCGACTCCAGGCGCCAGCGCGTTCCGCCTGAGGGTCAGACCAAGCAGCGCCAGCAGCGCCCCGGCCAGCGACAGCAGCCAGCAGGGCGCTCCGGGGACGATCAGGAGATCGGGCATGGTGGTTCCTCCGGCTGATCAGTAATCAATGTCCTCGAAACGGGCGAGCAGCACCCCGCCGATGATCGGCAGGCACAGGGCGCCGATGACCAGCAGACCCACCAGTATGCCCGCCGGGGTCGAGTAGGCCCGCACCACTCGCTCCCACTGGCTCCAGACCAGGTACAGGGCCATACCGATGCCGGCCAGGCCAACCGCCACGCCACTGTAGCGCACCTGAGCCAGTTCGGTAGCGACCTCATCGCGGCGCCGCTCGATGGCCTGCAATGCCTCATAGGCCGCTTCACAGCGCCGGGTCAGCACGTCGAGGGGCTGAGCCGCCGCCGCCCCCAGGTGGTTGAGCAGGGTCGCATGGCGACGCGAGGGGGTCTGATCGGCCAGGGCCGCAATCACCTGCTGGGGGGTGGCAATGCCGTCGTTCAGGGGCGCCCCCTGGCGCGTGAGCAGGAAGCTCCACTCGGCGCGCAAGGGGCCGGTCGGCAACTCGGCTGCGATCTGCTCAAGGGCGGTACGCAGGCTCGCCCCGCCTTTGAGCAGCGCGCCCAGTCGCCCCACCGCCGCGGTCAGTTCCGCCTCCAGGTGAGCCACGTAGCGCCGTTCGGCTGCGATGAGCAGCCCCCAGCCGGCCAGGCCGGTCAGAGGCGCCCCCAGCAGCAGGGCCAGGTGCAGGGGCGCGACCAGCGCAAGCGCCACTGCGAGAACCAGGGCGATACCCAGGCACCAGGCCACCAGCCGCTCGGGGGCAAGGGTCTCGGGCGTCCAGACCAGCGCCGGCGCGATGGTCAGGTGAGTCGGCGGTCGCCGGAGCCGGCTGCGCGCCACAGCCACGAGAAGCGCCAGAGGCCGACGCAGCAGCAAGGCGACGATCAGGAGCGTTGCGGCCGCCAGGGCAGGCGCGGTTGCCGTTACCAGCCAGGCCGACTCAGGATGCGTGGTGGGTGGGTTCACGGGTGCCTCCTCTGCTCAAGGGCGCTGATGGCTGCCTCAACCGGAGCCAGGGCCGCTGCTCCAACCTCGCCGCTGGCCTGCAGGGCCAGCAGGGCCGCGCGGCGGGCGTGGAGCAGGTCCAGACCCACCGCTGGCGAGAGTTGCCCCGGGTCGAGCGGGGCGAGCAGGTCAGCGGCATCGCGGGGGCGGGAGCGGTTCAGGGCCACGCGGGCCTGCGCGATCCGTTCGCCGGCCAGCCGGTCGCGCTCCTCGCCCGCACTGATCAGGGCTTCCAGGGTCGCCCAGCCACCGGGGGGCGTGTGGGCGGCGAAGCGCGGCAGGCTGGCGATAAGCGCCGAGTAAGCGGCGCGCGCCTCCGGCCAGTCGCGAGCCGCCAGCGCGCTCCGCACCGCCGCTTCGGCATCGCGGGCCTGCCCGGCCAGGCGTTGCGCCAGGCTCAGGTCAGTCTGAATGGCGCGTTGCGCTGCGGCCACCAGCCGATCATCGCGCCGGTCGCGCCAGGCCCGTTCGAGGATCGCCAGGGCACGGTCGATCTCACCGGCGCCGGTCGCCGTATCGGCGCGGGCGACGCTGGTCTCCACCGCCTCCCGGCCGGTGGCCGTAGCGGGTGCTGGCGCCTCGAGACGCAGCAACTCCAGCCGGCGCCGCAGCGCCGCGGGGGTGCGCTCGGGGCCGTCCCAGACCAGGGTCTGGCCCGCGACACGGGCAGCAACGCGCCAGGTGAGGCCGTCGTCACCGACCTCGGCGCGGGCCAGTTCGACCAGCCGCGGACGCAGCCGCTCGCCGTCGGTGTCGGCGCCGTCGAGGAGCGCCACCTCGCTGATGTAGCGCCGACCCGCGGTTTTCTCCAGGTGGATGATCACGTGGAAGTTGTCGCAGAGATCCTCCAGCGCGCTGGCGCGGCGACCCTCGTACATGTACGCGCCGGGCATGGCCGCGCAATCGGCAAAGCGCTGGGCCGCGCGGGCGGCAGAGCGAGCATGAATGGTCGTGACCACAGCGTGCCCGCTCACCGCCACGGCGAGAATCGCCCCGGCTTCTTCGGCCCGCGTTTCGCCCGGCGCAACGAGCGAGGGCGTCTGCCGCAGCACCTCACGCGCGGCGCGGCCAAAGGCCCCCCGCTCAACCGCCGTCTGCACCAGTTCGCGGGTCCAGGCCTGATGGCGCACGTTGATCTCGAGGGTGTTATCCTCGATGGTGATGACGTGCGGTTCGCCGGGCCAGGAATTGACAATCGCCTCCAGCAGAGCTGTCTTGCCACTGCCGGTTTCCCCGGCGATGAGAAAGGAGCAACGGGCGCGCACGAGCAGCCGGAGCAACTCGCCAACCGCGGGGCTACAGGCGTCGCGCCGGAGCACATCGTCGAGGCGCCAGGCGTGGCGGCGCCCCCGTCGGATGCAGATCAACGCCGTGTCTTCGGGCGTGCAGGGCGGGATGGTGATGTGCATGCGCGTGCCGTGGGCCAGTGGAAGCGTGTCCTGAGGATGTGAACGATCCAGGGGCACGTTGAGCCGCGCCGCGAGCAGCAAGGCCCGGTCGAGGGCCTGCCGCGGGTCGGGGAAGCGTTCGGGCGCGATCACAAAATCGCCGCCTTCTTCCTGCACCATAATCACGTCGCCGACGATCTTCACCTCTTGAACGCGCTCATCGTCGAGGTAGGGCTGGGCCGGCCCCCAGCCCAGGGCGTCCTGGAAGAGCCGCAGCAGGCTCCGCTCGTCGGTCGGCAGGTCGCGCAGCGGACCGTAGCCCCGTTCGATCTGCGCGCCGATCTCGGCCCGGAGCACGCGCAGCACCTCGGGGTTACGGGTAGCCGCGGGCGCCACCGGGTCGAGCAATTCGGCGCTGATGCGGTCGCGGAGGGCTTCGCGCACCTCCTGGAGAACGGCAGGGTCACCGATCGACGCAGCGGCTCGCGCCCGGGTCGGTTCAGAACCCAGGGCAGCGAGACCGCCGTCTTCGATCACCAGCAGGGGCCGGTGTGCGGATGTGGACATGGCAACGCTCCTGACTTCAAGCGACAGCGGGTGAACGGGCAGCGAGCGCGCCCTCGCCGCGCAGCCGCGCGTTGAGACGCGCCCAGAGGCTCGAGCGCGGCATGGGCAGGGGCGGCGTCAACCCCAACCGCCCGCAGAGAGCGTCCACCACCTGATGCACAGCGGCGGCGAAGGGGCCATGCGGTCCCAGGTCGAGCATCGAGATGTAGCCGTCGTGCTCATCAGCCAGGCTGGCCAGCCGGGGAGCGCGGGGCAGGGCGCCCAGGCTGCTCACCTGGGGGTAGCGCCGGGCAAACAGCGCCGCCACCTCCTTGACCGTCGCCGTCACGCCCCGTTCCGGCTCCATAAAGAGCAGCATGCACTGCTCCAGGCGCTCCGGGGCGTGCTCGCGCAGATGGTCGAGCAGGTGGCCGACACCCATTCGCTCGCGCGCGCCGGGCGGCGCCGGGAGCACCACCGCGCCGCCCCGCTGGAGCGCGTGGGTGGCATACGGCCGGCGCAGATAATCGGGTGGCGTATCGATCAGCACCAGATCGTAACCCTCCAGACGCGCGACACCCTCGTAGAAACCCTGCCAGTCGGGGAGCCGGACGTCGTTCTCGGCCCGCGCCACGGCGTGCGAGCCGATCAGAAAATCGATCCCGCCCCAGCCGTTGGGGCTGCCGCGCGTGTGCTCAGGCTGGAAGATAAATGGCCGGATGCCGTCGGGGCCCCAGTGAGCCGGGCCGCGCTGGATCAAGTGCAGGTACGACGGTGCGCTGGAAGGGATCCGAAAGGCCGGCACCAGCCCCGGGTTGGAGATGTCGCTGTCCCAGACCAGCACGCGCAGGCCGCGACGACGCAGGCCCTCGGCCAGCACACAGGTGGCGAAGGTCTTGCCAATACCACCCTTCGCCGCGCCGATGGCGACCATCGCCAGGCGTGGAGGCGCGGCGCGTCCCAGACGCAACTGTTCGCCGAGCCAGGCGGCGACGCGGGCCGGGTCGCGCTCGCTGAGAGTTGGCAGGCCGGCGGCCTGCGCATCGTTGAGGGCGCCGCGGGTCGGCCCGCTAAAGTTGACCAGCACGCGTACTCCCACCCGACGCGCCAGGGTGATAACGCGCCAGAGATCGGGCAGCGCCGCAGGGCGCGTATCGTCGAGGTACAGCGCCTCAGGGGGCCGGGCGTCCTCCAGCACACGAGTGACCTGCTCCAACCGCGAGGGGGCCAGGATGGCCAGGTCGCCGTACTGCTCGAGATGGGCCTGTAATCCATCCAGGGCCGAAAAGATCACCAGTTCCATGTAGCATCCTCCGCGAATGGACCGAATAGAAGCGATGGGCCTGATGGCGTGCCGGTCAGGGCTGCGCTGTCCGGCGCCGGTATGGAACAAAAGGCTGGTGAGCGCAAATAACCCCCGGGGCCTTGCCGCGTGGCCCGCTTGCGAGCCGGAGGCCCGCGCAGCCGGGCTACAGGGCGATCCGAGGTTTATTCGCATGGTTTTTCCAGAGCGAAAACCTTTCTCCTTTCCCTGCTACAGGCATCTTTAGGAGCGAACAGAACATGTGGACGTATGCGGGAGATAGGGTACAGGGACGCCCCGGAGGCCCTCACCCCCGGCCCCTCCCGCCTGCGTTCAGGGGCAGATAGAACGTATGAGCGCCGACGAGCGTTATGGCATTGGGATGCGCTGGTTAGTCCTCACCCCCGGCTCCCTTCGACAGGCTCAGGCTTCGCCCTGAGGCTCAGCCCGAAGGGGCGGGCCTCTCCAGCTTCGCTGGACAGCCTGCGCTGAGCCTGTCGAAGCGGGGAGACCAGAGCGGCGCGCGAGGGCGTTCCAATGCGGTACAGGCCACGTTGGCTCGGATGTTCTGTCCGCCCCTACACTACGGGCGTCGGGATTTGCGCGGAAGAACCGGGGCCTACAGGCGCCCCAGGCCCCAGGCGCCGTTGACGTTGCCGACCCGCAGCAGGCAATCCGTGTGAGGGTCGTACCGGAAGAGCGGGTTGGTGGGAAACACGTCGCCACTCTGACCCTGGGCGCCCTGGCGCAGCACTTCTTCGATCGCGACCACCGCCCGGCGTCCGCGGGGCGTGCGGCCAATCTGCACCACAATCAAACTGACAACATCCGAGGTGATCAGCCCGCGCACGATCTGGGCCGCCGCCTGCCCGCCGCCGCTGGCCTCGGCGGCCAGACCGATCATGGCCATTCGCTCCAGGTTACGCAGCGCTCCCTGAACACTGCCGGCGTGAATGGTGCCAATGCCGGGATGGCCCGTGGCCGCGGCCTGGAGCATAGCCATAGCCTCGCCCCCGCGCACCTCGCCCACGATGATGTAGCCCGGCTTCTGCCGCAGGGCGAACTTCACTGCCTGACTGAACGCCGCCGCTTCAGTCACCTCGATGTGCAGGCTGTTCGGCCCGCGGGGCAGTTCGCCGCCATCTTCGACAAACACCAGGCGCATCCGCTGCCCAATCGCCTGGGTGAACCCCGCTGTGAGCGTCGTCTTGCCACAGCCGGTCGGTCCAGCAACCAGCACCGAGGCGCCACCGGCGAGCGCCTCCAGCAACAGGTCGCTGGCCTCGCGGGTGAGCATCCCGGCCTGCACCAGATCGTCGAGGGTGCGCCAGCGCTCGGGGAGCAGGCGGATGGCCAGGCTGCCACCGTCACGCGACACCGGTGGCCGGGTGATGGCGAAGCGCAGGCCATCAGCCACGCCCTGCATCATCGGCGCGGGCCAGTCTTCGTAGGGTTGGAGGCGGAAGCTCCGCAGCAGCAACTGGCGCTGGGTCCAGGCAATCCATTGCGGGTGCGCCGTGACGCCGGTGGTCAGCATGGCGCCACGCTGGACAACGAAGAAGGGGTCGCCGGGCGGGCCGTTATAGAGGATATCGGAGACCTCGTGTTCGGGATCGCGCCACAGCTCCAGCGGGCCGTACCAGTCCACGCGCACCCAATCGTGTTCGAGCAGTTCTCCGCCAACACCGACCAGGTCAAACACCTCCTCGGGCGGCAGGTGCCAGCAATCGCGCAAGCGGCCACTCCGCACGAAGCTACGCAACTCATTGGCCACGGCGCTGACCATGCCCGGATCGTGGTCGGGCGTTTCCCAGGAAGGGAAGGGCATCTCGTCGTCAAAATCGTCGGGGTGCATGACGGTCCTCCTGAGGTGAACATATGGGGAAACCGGTTTTCCCCGTCCCCCTGCCTGTGGGGGCGGCAAGCCCTCCCCACCGGGAGGGTTTGGGAGGGCGAAGCCCTCCCAGGAAACAGCCGAGGGCACAGCCCTTCCGGGACCACCTTGTAGATTGCGTTGTTACGAGGCACAGCCGCATGGGCGAAGCGCAGCGCGCAAGCCTCCTATGGTTGACGGCTCCCAGGAACAGGGCTGGTGGCGCCGGGGATCGTCGTGGTCGCGGCAGGATCGGCTGTAATCGGGGCGTCAAGCTGTTCGACACTGACCTGACCGATGTCGAGCCGGTCGAGCGTGCTCAGCGGCGTGGAGGTTGCCCCGTAGCGCTCGCCCCACAGTTCAAGCCCGGCGGCCTGAAGCGCCCAGATCGTGTGGGCCTGGTACGGTGTGAGTTCGAGATAGGCCACTCCGCTCGACTCATCAACGTAGAGCACACGCACCGAACTGAGCAGGCGGCAGGCGTAGGGCCGCGGCTGCGCGTTTCCGCCAGCGGCGGGAAGCAGCGAGGGACCAGCGCCTTCGGCGATGCGCCTGGCCCGATCGCACAGATCAGGGGCGCCGCTGCGGTCGTTAAAGCCGATGTTGACCCGGTCGCGATAGCTGAGTGGGCCGATAGTCGCCGTGGAGAAGGGCACCGGAACCATATTGGGCGACAGGGCCTGCCCATTCGGGTACACCGGCTGCGTGGGGGGTTCGGCCAGCAGCATAGGGGCCTGGACCAGGTCGTTCGCCCCCAGATCGCGGGCAGCGTAGCGGCCCACCACAGCGGACGGATCGCTGATGCCCGTAAGCTGCGCTGGCCGGTGGAGCGGCAGTTGGATCAGACTGATGTCCTCGGCGGTGATCTGCCGGCCATAGGGCACATCACGGGCCAGCACGACCAGGGTCTCGGTCTTCTGGCTCTCCAGGTAGCCGAGGACGGCGAAGGTCACGGCAACGATCAGCCCCAGGGCGAGCAACACCGCCGGCAAGGGGTTCCCGCGCTTACGGGCAAGCGCCTGGCTCAGGGGGGCCGAGGTGGGTGTGAGTGTAGCCATCGGTCTGGTTCCTCCTTGTCAACGAATCGGATCGAGGGTCTCCCCGGCAACGATCAGGGGTGTGAAGGTGCCCCAACCGACCACGCCCGTCATGACCGGGCGCACTTCCGCGCACAACAGCGGTGTAGCTTCGGTAACCGGCGCCACCCGCGGGGTGCTGTAGCTACACGTGCCCCCCGTTGGCAGGACGGTCCACGTCACCCGGTCGGCCAGGGCCTCGGGATCTTCGGCAAGCCCGCGCACCCCGCGCAGGTTGGTGCGAAAGTAGGCCGTCGCCTGACTAATCACGGCCCGGCATGGCGCCGCCGCTGCATCGGTCTGGCGCACCTGCACACAGGCAGTGGTCGCCCGCAGGCCCGTGGCGTTGCGCGCAAAGGCAGCGTAGTCCATGGTCTGCACGGCCGAGCGAGTGGCCTGTTGGAGCGCGTCTTCTAGCTTTGCGACCTGAATCCAGCGTTCGGCCGCCTCCACCACCAGCAGCACAAAGGCCATCAACACGGGCAGCATCAGCGCCACCAGAACGAGCGCCTGGCCCTGCGCGCCCCGCCGGCCCGGATTCACACCTCGCATGGTTCCTCCTTGCACACAGGGCTACGGCCCTGGTCCGCTCCACTACTGATCCCGTTCGGCGGCCCGCACTGCCTCCGCCCGGACTTCGAAGGCTGTGAACAGTGGCGGCAGCGGCGCCCAGAACTCCCCCTGGTAGCGTACCGTTACCGTAATCGGCGCATAGCGCCGGCAGGGCGCGGCGCAAGTTACCGTAACCTGTGCCTGGTCGGGTTCCATCCCGACCCCGGCGGCAATGACCTGCTGCGCGGTGGCACGGGCTGCCGCTTCGCCTGTGGCCCCACCTCCGGCGATTGCCGCTTGATGCGCCGCCGCCCGCGCCGCCTGCGTTACCGTGTAGTTTGCCAGCAGGATCTGCCCTAACCCGATCAACCCCAGCACCAGCAACAGCAAGATCGGCAGCGCCAGCAGCGTCTCGACAAGGGCCTGCCCCTGGTTGCGCCGCTGCCAGCCTGGCGTTATATGGCCTGTCCATTCCTCCGCGGTTCCGGGCGCCTGTCCGCGGTGCGACGCTTCGCAGGGACAGAGGGTGAGAATCCTCGCGATCTTCGTGCCTTTGTGGCGCTTTTTCATATCAGAACCTCCATGCGGCTTCGTCGCACAAAGACAAGATGAAAATGGGTTTTTCCTGGGAGGGCACAGCCCTCCCCAACCCTCCCCGCTGGTGGGTTGTTTCCGGGGAGGGCACAGCCCTCCCCAACCCTCCCCGCTGGTGGGTTGTTTCCGGGGAGGGCACAGCCCTCCCCAACCCTCCC
>OGCL01000428.1_pt1 | contig 45839 bp, 47 predicted proteins | sample 1570041 | NCBI WGS metagenome assembly OGCL01 (sample SAMN06266162, study PRJEB24511) | hot springs metagenome | isolation source: Hot spring water | place: South Africa: Limpopo | collected 2015-06-22 | reverse complement strand
CTATGGCCGGCACCCGGTTTTGAAGCAGACAAGCAGGTTCAAACCATTAAACTGACCCAGTTGATGGGGCAGGTGAAAGGCTTGCGCGGCTCAATGCTACAGATTTTGTTGCTGGCATTGGTGCTTGAAGTGTTTGCGCTGACCAGTCCGCTCTTTATGCAGTGGGTGCTGGACAATGTGATTCCCTCACAAGACACCGATCTGTTGACGCTGTTGGCGATTGGATTTTTACTGCTGATGTTGGTGCAGCAAGCGATCTCAACCTTGCGCAGTTGGGTGATTCTATATTTTGGTACGACCTTAAATGTACAGTGGCGTGCCAACGTGTTTACCCATTTGATTCATTTGCCTGTGGATTATTTTAACCGTCGCCATTTGGGTGATATTGTGTCGCGTTTTGGCTCAATTGATGCGATTCAAAACACCCTGACGACAACATTTTTATCAGCCATTTTGGATGGTTTGATGACGGTGCTCGTGGTGTTTATGATGTTTTTGTATGCGCCGAATCTCGCATGGATTTCCATCGGTGCGATGACGTTGTATGCCCTCGTACGCTGGATTTGGTATCGTCCGTTGCGCTTGGCCACAGAAGAGGAGATTGTGCATTCCGCCAAGCAAAGCAGCCACTTTTTAGAAACGATTCGAGGGGCGCGGGCAATCAAGCTGTTTGGTCGCCAAGAGGAGCGGCGTGCGGCATGGCTGGCATTGATGGTCGATGAGATCAACGCTGGTTTGCGTGGTGCGAAGTTGGGCATTTGGTATGGTCTCGTTAATAGCTTGATTTTCGGTGTTGAAAACATCCTGATCATTTGGCTTGGTGCCAATATGGTGCTGGAAGGCAACTTCACTGTTGGTGTGCTGATTGCTTTTATGGCCTATAAAGGCATGTTTGGTGGCCGAGTCGGTGGTCTGATTGATAAGTTTGTTGAGTTAAAAATGCTTCGAATTCAATCAGAGCGGCTCTCTGATATTGTGTTGACTGAGCCTGAACAGCTATCAAGCGGAGCGATGTTGGCGCTGGAGCATCAGCAGGTCATGCCCAGTATTGAGGTTAAAAGTCTACGCTATCGCTATAGCGCACATGAGCCTTGGGTGCTGGATGGGTTGAGTTTTCGCATTCCAGCAGGGCAGTCGGTGGCGTTTGTCGGGCCATCAGGTTGTGGTAAATCGACCCTGATTAATATTTTGTTGGGGATTTTAGAGCCCACAGAAGGAGAGATCAGTATCGGTGGTATTCCGATGGATGCGCTGGGATTAGAGACGTTGCGCAGCATGGTCGGAACGGTCATGCAAGACGATGTGTTATTTGCAGGCTCACTTGCTGATAATATTAGCTTTTTTGATCCGCAGGCCGATTTGAAGCGGGTTGAGCAGTCCGCCAAACTCGCGGTGATTCATGATGATATTATGGCAAAGCCGATGCGGTATAATACGCTGGTCGGTGACATGGGAACGGTATTGTCTGGCGGGCAAAAACAACGCGTGTTATTGGCGCGTGCCTTATACAAACAGCCGTCGATTCTGGTGTTGGATGAGGCGACCAGTCATTTGGATGTGGAGCGAGAGCATCAGGTGAATGCGGCGATCAATAGCCTAAAAATCACTCGACTGATTGTGGCGCACCGTCCGGAAACCATCGCCACAGCAGAGCGTGTCATTGTGTTGGGTGGTGGCAAATTACTACAAGATAGCCGACTGATGCGTGATCCGGTCACTGGCGGTATGACGGCAATGCCGTATCAAGACCCTGAACAACGACCTGATCAGCCGTCGTAGCTGTCTATGCATGGCATCTAATGGCATCAGGCAGTAGCGGTTGAGGCGTGAATGCAGACTTTTCATCAAGGCCAACTGTGCGAGGCGATTGCGCCGAATGACCGCGGTTTTTTATACGGTGATGGCGTGTTTACCAGTGTGCGGGTGCGTGAGGATGTGCCGCGTTTGTGGTCGCATCATGTTGAGCGGCTGCGACAGGCGCAACAGCGGCTAGGTTTGCGGTTTGATCTGGCTGAATTGAGCGAGCAGGCATTTGCATACGCAGCACAATTAACACACGGCACACTCAAGATCATCATCAGTCGTGGCGCAGGTTCGCGGGGTTATTTGCCACCGGATCAGCCTGCGGCAGTGTATTTTCAGCTATTTCCCAGCACGGTTCAGGTAGATGAGCCACAAGCGGATGGCTTGTTTGTGGCCGCCCATATTGCATCCGGCGTATTACAGACACCTCGTGTTGGCCATGTGATGCCCGAATTGGCCGGTCTAAAAACCCTGAATCGCCTTGAGCAAGTCCTGCTGCGGCAGGCGTTGGTGCAGACTACGTGGGCAGAAGGGCTGGTGCTGGATCTGGATGATCTGCTGGTCGAAGGGGTGCAGAGTAACTGCTGGTGGCTGCGCGATGGACAGTGGCAAACGCCCTGTCTACAGCGTGCGGGCATTGCAGGGGTGATGCGGGCAGAGATCATGCAGCGCATGCAGCAGCGGCAGATCGACTTTAGTCAGGTGCGCTTGCATGCGCGTGATTTGGGTCAGGTCGAGAGTTTGTTCTTTTGTAATAGTCTGACGGGGATTTTGGTGGTCAATTGCCTAGACGGCCGCAGTCTAAAGACGAAGCCTGTAGACAGCCTGTTATCTGATCTTCTATCCTGAGCCGCCTTATTGACAGTGATTGCTCGCATGCCTGCCGCCACATCCAAAAAAACCAAGCCAAAACCGCGTCAAACGCCCCCGAACCGCAACGGTTTACGCCTGTTCAAATGGTTTTTTTTCAGCAGTGTGGTGGTGTTTGTCGTGCTGGCCGTGCTGGTGTGGCAGAGCTTATATCAGCCATTAAGGCTGCCGGAGCAAGGTAAAATTTTACGGGTTAGCGAGGGCTATGGTTATTCAGCCTTGATTCGTGATCTCGATCAAGCTGGTCAAATTCGCCATCCGATCATCATCAAAATTTACCAACGATTGTTTGTCAATACCAGTCTAAAAGCAGGTGTCTATCAAGTGGATGCTGGGCTAGATGCGCGTGAATTACTGCACCGTTTGGCCGATGGCAGTATGGCAAAAATGGTGCGGCTCACCGTGATTGAGGGCACGAATTTTAAACAATTACGTACCCGTATTGCCTCGACTGAGGGCGTGACACATACCTTGCAAGGAGTGAACGATCAAGGTGTGTTGATCAAAATCGGTTCTCTCGAAAAGCACCCCGAAGGTTGGTTTGCCCCAGAAACCTATTACTTTGCCTATGGCGAAACTGACGAAAACATCCTGAAACATCTACATCAAAAGCAGCAGACGATTTTGACCGAAGAATGGCAAAATCGCGCGCCGGATTTGCCCTATAAAACGCCGTATGAGGCGTTAATTATGGCGTCGATTGTGGAAAAAGAAACCGGTATCGCGGCTGAACGCTTTGATGTGTCGGCAGTGTTTCGTAATCGCCTCAATATTGGTATGCGTCTACAAACTGATCCAACAGTGATCTATGGCATGGGTGATGCCTATCAAGGCAATATCCGCAAAGTCGATCTACAGACCCCAACGCCTTATAATACTTATACCATCAACGGTCTGCCACCAACCCCTATTGCACTACCCAGTCGTGCTTCGATTAACGCGACCCTGCATCCTTCCGATTCAGACGCACTGTTTTTTGTGGCGACTGGTACGGGTGGGCATACCTTTACCCGCACGTATGCGGAGCATCAAGCAGCCGTGGCTGAGTACTTAAAAGTGCTGCGCAGTCGTCCGTCATCTAACGATACAGCAGGGCAGTGATCGGATGTTTATCAGCTTTGAAGGCACTGAAGGCGTTGGAAAAACCACGTTGATCAACCGTGTTGAACAGTGGTTACAGGTGCGTCAGCAGCCGTATCTGCGTACTCGCGAACCCGGTGGTACGCCACTGGCGGAGCAGATTCGCGCTTTGCTGCTGATCCCACAAACTGAGCCGATGGCGGCGGACTGTGAGCTGTTACTGTTGTTTGCGGCGCGTGCCCAGCATCTGCAACAAAAAATCATGCCTGCTTTAGACGCAGGACAATGGGTGCTATGTGATCGGTTTATTGATGCCAGCTTTGCTTATCAAGCGGCTGGTCGTGGCATTGCAGCCGATAAAATCCAGCAGTTGGTGGATTTATTTGTGCCAGTGTTACCACAGTATACCTTTTGGCTGGATGCGCCAGTCGATATCGGTTTGCAGCGGGCGCAACAACGCGGTCAGTTAGATCGGTTTGAACAAGAAAAAGTTGATTTTTTTCAGAAGGTCAGAGCCTGTTATCAGCAACGCGCCATCGCCGAGCCAGCACGTTTTGTGCGACTCGATGCAACACAGTCCGCTGATCAAGTCTGGCAGATGGCCGAGCAGTTTTTGTCAGCGCATGCCGCAAAACCAGATAAATCCATCAATCTGACCTGATTTGGTCAGTGTTGCTTTGCTTTATAGGCCGTGCCTGAAGTAAAATCCTGCCGCTTGAGCAACGCCCGCATGGGTCTTGAACTGGAATGGTGATGACCAAATATATTTTTGTCACCGGAGGCGTGGTGTCGTCTCTCGGTAAGGGCATTTCTGCTGCATCTGTCGCAGCCCTCCTCGAAGCACGTGGCCTCAAAGTCACCATGACCAAAATGGATCCGTATATCAACGTTGATCCCGGTACGATGAGCCCATTTCAGCATGGTGAGGTATTCGTGACCGAAGACGGCGCGGAGACTGACCTTGATTTGGGCTATTACGAGCGATTCTTGCGTCGCTCGCGGATGACCAAAAAAAATAACTTTACCAGTGGTCGCGTCTACCTCGAAGTCCTGCAAAAAGAACGTCGCGGCGATTATCTTGGCGCAACCGTGCAGGTGATTCCGCACATTACCGACGAAATTAAACGTCGCATTCAGGCCGGTGCTGAAGGCTATGATGTCGCGATTGTCGAGATTGGTGGTACAGCCGGTGACATCGAGTCGTTGCCGTTTATGGAGGCAGTACGTCAGATGCGGGTTGAAGTCGGCATGAGTAATACTTTGCTGATGCATCTCACGTTAGTCCCCTATATTGCCTCTGCCGGTGAAACCAAAACCAAACCAACCCAGCACTCTGTGAAAGAAATGCGCTCGATTGGTTTGCAGCCGGATATTTTGATTTGCCGTTCTGATCATCCGATTGGTGAAGACTCGCGCCGCAAAATCGCCTTGTTTACCAACGTCGAAGCGCGTGCCGTGATCTTGGCCGAAGATGCGCCGAGCATTTATTTAATCCCAAAAAACTTCCATGATCAGCATGTCGATGATTTGATCTGTGAGCGTTTTGGTTTTACTTGTCCACCGGCTGATTTGTCCGATTGGAATGCAGTCACTGACGCGTTACTGAATCCTCAGCATGAAGTGCGGATTGCGATGGTCGGTAAATATGTCGAGCTGCCTGATGCGTATAAATCGCTGAACGAAGCTTTGCTGCATGCAGGGATTACCCATCGCAGCAAAGTGCATATCGACTATATCGACGCTGAGTCACTGGAAAACGACGACCTGTCGTGTTTGGCCACGGCAGATGCGATCTTGGTGCCAGGTGGTTTTGGTGAGCGCGGCACAGTCGGCAAGATGAATGCGATTCGCTACGCGCGTGAAAATAAAGTGCCATATTTGGGCATTTGTTTGGGCATGCAGTTGGCAGTCATTGAGTTTGCTCGTAATGTTGCTGGTTTAACCGAGGCGACTTCGACTGAGTTTGATCGTCGTACCACTCAGCCGCTGATTGGCCTGATTACCGAGTGGATGGATGAGCGCGGCGAACTGCAAACCCGCAGTGATCACTCAGATCTTGGTGGTACGATGCGTCTGGGTGCACAGACTGCGGAGCTAGTCGAGGGCAGTCTGGCACGTAAAATTTATGGCCGTGCTGAGATTGTCGAACGACATCGCCATCGCTATGAGGTGAATAATCGTTATATTCCACAACTGCAAGCTGCAGGCATGACGATTTCGGGTTATTCTGCCGGTCAGCATTTGGTCGAGATGGTCGAAATTGCCGACCACCCATGGTATGTGGCTTGTCAGTTCCATCCGGAATTTACCAGCTCACCACGTGGGGGTCATCTGTTGTTTGCCAGTTTTGTTGCCGCTGCTTTGAGCCATGCTGCAAACAAGCAAGCTGCCCAACCTTAACCGTTAATTGTGAAATACAGGATGTGATATGACTGAATTAACGCAAGCCCGCTCAATCATTGAGCTTGGCGATATTCAGATGGGCAATAACCTACCATTTGTGCTGTTTGGTGGGATGAATGTTCTTGAGTCAAAGGATTTGGCGTTCGAAATTGCTGAAACCTACATCGACATCACCACACGTTTGGGCATTCCTTACGTGTTTAAGGCCAGCTTTGATAAAGCCAACCGGTCGAGTTTGCACTCGTACCGTGGCCCTGGCATGGAGCAGGGTATTGAGTGGCTGCGTGAGCTAAAAGCCAAATACAACGTGCCGATCATCACCGATGTGCATGAGCCATACCAAGCTGCACCAGTTGCTGAAGTTGCTGATATTATTCAGTTGCCTGCGTTTTTGAGTCGTCAGACCGATTTGGTTGAGGCGATGGCCAAAACCCAAGCGATCATCAATATCAAAAAAGCCCAATTCCTCGCCCCACACGAGATGCGCCATATCCTGCACAAGTGCTTGGAAGCCGGCAACGACAAGCTGATCTTGTGTGAGCGCGGCTCGGCGTTTGGTTATAACAACCTCGTGGTCGATATGCTGGGTTTTGACAGCATGAAAGCGATGAATGTTCCGGTGTTTTTTGATGTGACCCACGCGCTGCAACAACCGGGTGGCCGCAGTGATTCTGCTGGTGGCCGTCGCGCTCAGATCACCACCTTGGCACGTGCCGGTATGGCGACGGGTCTGGCCGGTCTGTTCCTAGAAGCGCACCCAGATCCAGACAAAGCCAAATGCGATGGTCCCTGTGCGCTGCGCTTGTCCCAGCTTGAACCGTTCTTGGCGCAGCTCAAACAGTTGGATCAATTGGTGAAGGGCTTTGCGGTACTGGACACCCATTAAGCTGCTGTCCTGACTAACCCAGTCGTCTGACTGGGTTTTTCATTGCACATATGTTTTTTTATAAAATTGCTGTTTGTGGCAATCGTGATTGTTGACCCAATTAAGGAGTGGCAGATGAGCCAAATCGCCGATATTCGCGCCCGTGAGATTTTAGACTCACGCGGTAACCCAACCATCGAAGCCGATGTCATTTTGGCTTCTGGTGTCATGGGGCGTGCCTGTGCGCCAAGTGGTGCATCGACTGGCTCGCGTGAAGCACTCGAATTGCGCGACGGCGACAAAGCGCGTTATTTGGGCAAGGGTGTTCGCCAAGCCGTGCAAAACGTGAACAGCGATATTCGTGACCTGTTGCTCGGCATGGACGTGCGCGAACAAGCGGCCATCGACCGTAAAATGATCGCGTTTGATGCAACCGAAAACAAGTCGAAGCTCGGTGCGAATGCGATGCTGGCGGTGTCACTGGCTGCTGCCCGTGCTGCTGCAACTTACAGCAAATTGCCGCTGTATCAATACATCGCCAATCTGCGCAACCAGAGCATTTTGACCATGCCAGTGCCGATGATGAACATCATCAATGGTGGCGCACACGCAGATAATACCGTCGATATTCAAGAGTTTATGATTGAGCCAGTTGGTTTTACCAGCTTTAGCGAGGCACTACGCGCCGGTACTGAGATTTTTCATAGCCTAAAATCAGTGCTGAAAAAACAAGGTCTGAATACTGCGGTTGGTGATGAAGGTGGCTTTGCGCCAAACCTGCGCTCGAACGAAGAAGCGATTACGGTCATTCTGCAAGCGATTGAGCAGACTGGCTATAAAGCCGGTAGCGACATCATGCTGGCGTTGGACTGCGCATCGAGTGAGTTTTATAAAAATGGTCAGTATGTGCTGGCTGGTGAAGGCAATAAAGCCTTTAGCAGCGAAGGTTTTGCCGATTATCTGGCCGGTCTGGCACGTCAATACCCGATCATCTCGATTGAAGATGGTTTGGACGAGTCAGATTGGGATGGTTGGAGCTATTTGACCAAGATCTTGGGCGATAAAATCCAACTGGTTGGTGATGACCTGTTCGTGACCAATCCAGCGATTTTGCAGCGCGGCATCAATGAAAAAGTCGGCAACTCGATCCTGATTAAATTCAATCAGATCGGTACACTGACCGAAACGCTAGATGCGATTTATCTGGCCAAAGCCAACGGTTACAGCACGGTGATTTCACATCGTTCTGGTGAAACTGAAGATTCGACGATTGCTGACTTGGCGGTTGGTACTGCGGCTGGTCAGATCAAAACCGGCTCGCTGTGTCGCTCAGATCGCGTCGCCAAGTACAACCAACTGCTGCGGATCGAAGAAATGGCCGATGCTATCTATCGTGGCCGTGCAGAGTTTAAAGGTCTGAATTAACATGCTCAGTACCCTGTCTGGACGGATCGTGTTTGGGCTGGGTCTGGTCGTGATCGCCTTACTACAGGTGAAGCTGTGGTTTGGCGAGAGCGGCTATCACGATCGCCAAGAATTAAAGGTGCGCGTGCAGGCACAGCAGCAAGAAAACGCTCAGCTTGAAGAGCGCAATCGGGTGCTGCGCGCTGAAGTCAACGACTTAAAAAATGGCCTTGAAGCGGTCGAAGAACATGCACGGCTCGATTTAGGCTTAATTAAACCGAACGAAACCTTTGTACAAATGGGCACTTTGCCGCCAGTCGCGCCTCCCGTCGACGAAACAGCGGAAGCCGCTGCACCATGAGTCGCTATTGGGCGGTTGTGCCTGCCGCTGGTGCGGGTCGACGGTTTGGTGGTGAAATTCCAAAGCAGTATTTACAGATTGCCGGTCAGACCGTGATGCAGCATACGCTGAATCGACTCTGTCAGGCGTTGCCATTGTCAGCCTGTATTGTGCCGGTGAGTAGCAATGACCAAGCCGCCGCCCGACTTGACTATACGCATACCGATCTGATCCACTTTGTGCAAGGAGGGGCAGAGCGGATGGATTCGGTGTTGGCGGGTTTGCTCAGTTTGACTGACGTTGCTGACGCGGCTGATTGGGTGTTGGTGCATGACGTGGCGCGGCCTTGCGTTGCGCCCAGTAGCCTACAAAAACTAATATCCGAGTTGGCCGATGATGCGGTTGGTGGGATTCTCGCGGTTCCGGTACGGGATACCTTAAAGCGTGGTGAATCGGGACAAGTGCAAGCCACCGTGTCGCGTGATGGGTTATGGCAAGGGCAAACCCCACAGATGTTTCGTTACGGTCTATTGCTGGATGCATTACAGTCGTCGGTGCAAGCCGGTCGCGTGGTGACGGATGAAGCCAGCGCGATGGAGCAGGCGGGGCATGTGGTGCGCTTGGTCGAAGGGCGTAGTGATAATATTAAAGTCACCTATGCTGACGATTTGTCGTTAGCGGCTGCGATTCTGATGGCGCAGTCCACCTAATCGATGTAGTTGGACGATTTAATGTCTAAAAACTCATATGGCGGTCTACAATCCTACAAAATCGCGCTATAGTTTTGGTCGATCTCAGTGTTTTAGAGCAGGCGACATGCTGACAGGCAGTTGTTTATGTGGCGCAGTGCGCTATCAGTATCAGGGTGAAATCAACGAGGTAATGGCCTGCCATTGCCTAGAGTGTCGGAAGGCACAGGGTACACCATTTGCGACCAATGCGCCGATTGTGGCCGATCAGTTTGAGTTATTGGCCGGTCATGATGTCCTAAAAAGCTATGAGTCCAGCGCAGGTAAACATCGGGTGTTCTGTGGTAATTGTGGCAGTCCGCTCTACAGTCGTTTGGACAGTCTGCCGAATATCTTGCGTTTAAGACTCGGTAGCTTAGAAACGCCGTTGCCGCGTGATGGCGTGGATTGCCATATTTTTGTCGGTGATAAAGCCAACTGGTGGACGATTTATGACGGTGCACCACAGCACCAATATTGGAAAAAATAATGAATGCTTTTACTTTGCGTATTGGTCAGGGTCTGGACGTGCATGCGTTCGGGGTGGGTGATTCTGTCACGTTGGGTGGTGTGCGGATTCCGCATACACACGGGTTGATTGCGCATTCGGATGGGGATGTGTTGTTGCATGCGTTGTCGGATGCGTTGCTGGGTGCGTTGGCGTTGGGGGATATTGGCCGACACTTTCCGGACACTGATGCTGCCTACAAAGGTGCGGATAGTCGGGTGTTATTGCGGCATGTGTATCAGTTGATACAGGCGCAAGGCTATGCGTTGGTGAATGCAGATATTACCGTGGCGTGTGAACGTCCAAAACTTGCACCGCATAACCTTGCAATCCGGCAAACGATTGCAGCAGATCTGGCTTGTGCAGTCGATCAAATCAGTGTCAAAGCCACCACGACCGAAAAACTCGGCTTTACCGGTCGGCAAGAGGGGATTTTGGTCAGTGCAGTGGTGTTGCTGGGGAAAGTTGCTGCTGAGGATTAGTGATCCGAATCCTTTAAAAATTGCATTTCTGGTGTCGGGCAGGCTTGATTGCCCTGTGCAGTTGTTGGTGCAGCTTTGACCAAAATATCGACTTCTTTTTTGGCAGCAGAAATGCTGGAGTAAAACTGATAAGTGCAGTTTGGATAGGTGTCAAGACGAAATGTGGTATAAGTGTAATAGTCCACTGGCCCTCGAGCATGTACCCAAAGCACTTTGACATCCTGCTGGCTCGGAATGACAGTCACAGTATGTGCGCCTTCACCGACCCCAAACTGTCGAGGAATGGTGTAATCATCAACTTTAACGATGCGAATCATCTCGTTGGCCAGCGAGCCACTGCGATATTCTTCTTTCCCCTTGAGTGTTGCCACCTGATGACTCGGTAGTGGCTTGCCAAGATACATTTTGACTGCACCGGTGGTATTTGCACAGCCAGTCAGCCATAAGCCGAGCAGTCCGAGAGAGCTTGCGATTTTAAACTTTTGCATGATGTCTGCTTGCTTAAAAGTAGAGTTGCAGCAGTATAGTCTGGTTTTTACTAGAGATAAATCCGCGCTAAGTTTAATTTTTAAAAATGTTGGAGTGTGAGTGATTGCGCTACACACTCCAACGCGCATGCTATCAAACAATCGTCTTTAACCGCTCAATCGCCTGTTCACACTGGACTAAATCCGCAACCAAGGCCATCCGCACATGGTTTTTACCTGCATTACCAGTCGGCGTATCACGCGACAAATAACGCCCCGCCAGCACCGTGATATTGGCCTCGGCGTATAACTTCCGCGCAAACGCCTTGTCATCTTCGACCGGCAACCAAAAATAAAACCCCGCATCCGGTTTTTTTAGCGGCAGACGATCACCCAACTCATGCAGGAATAAATCAAATTTTTGGCGATACAGCACCCGATTCGCTTCGACGTGCACCTCATCCTGCCATGCCGCAATCGATGCAAGCTGATGCTGCACCGGCATCGCTGCCCCGTGATAGGTGCGATATTGCAAGTATGGCGCGAGCAACGCCGCATTACCCGCCACAAAGCCGGAGCGCAAACCCGGTAGATTCGAGCGCTTCGACAACGAATGAAATACCACGCAATTTTTGTAGTCGTGCCGTCCCATGTTGGCACACACTTCGAGCAGGCCAATCGGTGCTTGCTCAAAATACAACTCGGAATAACACTCGTCTGACGCAATAATAAAACCATACTGATCAGACAGTTCGATCAAGCGGCGAATCTTGGCTTCTGGCATCACTGCGCCGGTTGGATTACCGGGTGTGCAAATAAACAGCAGTTGAGTGTTTTGCCAGACCTGTGCCGGAATCGACTCAAAATCACCGAGATAATCATTTTCAGCGGTGCAATTGACAAAATATGGCGTGACACCGGCCAAAAATGCTGCACCTTCATAGATCTGATAAAACGGATTTGGCATCACCACATACGAGGCTGGGTCGGCCTTGACCATTGCTTGTACAAACGAAAATAACGCCTCACGCGTGCCACTGACCGGCAATACTTCCGTTTCGGCATTGATCTGGGTCAAATGAAAGCGCTGGGTCAGCCACGTGGCAATCGCTTGGCGTAGACTGAGCAAGCCTTTGCTGGATGGATAGGTGGACAGATGCGCTAGATTATCGATCAGTGCCTGCTTCACAAAGGCGGGTGCGGCGTGTTTCGGTTCGCCAATCGACAGCGCGATGTTGTTGAGGTGCGCAGGCGGGGTCAGATCACGAAACAGCGCAGCCAGTTTTTCAAATGGATACGGGTGTAACAGGGCTAAATCTGGGTTCATCATCAAACGTCCAAAAACATCATATTAAGTGGTCGGCGAGCAGCGCAAAGTCGGCTAAGGACTTAAGTTTAAGCTGTCAAAATCATCATCGAGTGCCTGATTCAACTGCTGTTTGAGTGAGTTGGCATGTTCCGGCAATAGCGGCTGACCATCTTGCGCCGTCACAAAAAACACGTCCTCCGCCCGTTCACCTAAAGTAGTGATGCGTGCCGAGTGAATCTCAATGCCCGACTGCATAAACAACAGCCCAATCCGCGCCAATAGCCCCGGCCGGTCGAGTGTCATGACTTCGACCACGTTGTGCTGACTCGGTGCATGAAAGCCGATATGCACTTCGTTTTGCACCGAAAAATGCTTGAGCTGACGTGGCATTCGCCGTTTGACCACTGCCGGATAGCTGTCGGGTTGTGCCAGTGTTTGGCTTAAGGTTTGGCAAATATACTGCTGCCGATCAGGGTCACTTAGCAACGTGCCCAGACGATCCAGTACCACATAAGTGTCGAGTGAGAAGGCTTTCGGCGCAGTAATAATCCGCGCGTCCTGTACATCTAGATCCATCTGGTCAAACAACGTCACTGTGGCCGCAAACAGATTCGGCTTATCTTGCGTATACACGAAGATCTGCACCGCATCGACCGAGAGCTGGCGATGTTCACGCAGCAGCACCAACGGTGCAGGATTATCGGCATGCCGCAGAATCGCACTGGTGTGCCAAATCACATCGCTAGGCCGCTCGCGCAGGAAGTAATCATCGCCGAGTTCCTGCCAGATCTGCTCAATCGCTTCAGGGTCGTAACGGTCGGCCAGTTGCTGCATGGCTTGATCTTTGGTGTCGTCGATGAGCGCTTGCCGCTCAAACGGCGTATCTAAGCCACGCCGTAGCACGCGCCGCGCCTGTGCGTATAAGGTGCGCAACAGCGAGGCGCGCCATGTGTTCCACAGCTTTGGATTGGTCGCGTTAATATCGGCCACTGTCAGGGTAAACAAATAATCCAAATGCAGCATATCGCCGACTTTTTGGGCAAACTCTTGCACTACTTCGGGGTCGGCGATGTCTTTTTTCTGCGCAGTCAGTGACATCAGCAGGTGGTTATTCACCAGCCATGCCACGATATTGGCGTCACGCGGGCTTAAGCCGTGCGCAATACAAAACTCAATCGCATCCGTCGCACCCAGTTCGCTATGGTCACCACCACGACCTTTGGCGATGTCGTGGAACAGCGCGGCCAGATAGACGATTTCCTTGCGTTCCAGTCGGTTAAACACCGGACTGACCACCGGAAAGGCTTCTTGATATTCGGGGTCAGCAAAGCGGCGCAGGTTACGCACCAGCAGCAGCGTGTGTGCATCGACGGTATAAATATGAAATAAATCATACTGCATCAGGCCGATGATCTGCCCAAACGCGGGTAAGTAGTTGCCCAGTACGCCGTAGCGTTTCATAGCACGTAGGGTTTCGTACAAGCGATACGGGGCGCGCAAAATCGCCATAAACAAACCACGATGCGCTGTGTTTTGTCGAAAATTTTGGTCAATCGACTTGGCCGCTAGCATCAGCAAACGCAAGGTACGGGCGCGAATTCCGCCGATCTCAGGGTTGCTCGAGATATGAAAGAAAATCTCTAAAATCGCACTGGGCGTTTCAGCAAAGATGCGATGATGACGTACCGCCAACTTGCCACCGACCAGATCAAAGCGTTCATTCAGTTGTTGGGTGGTCGGCTGTTGCTCCACCGGCAAGCGCGGCTCGATCACTGACTCATAAAAATACGCCAGCAGCATTTCGTTTAAGGTTGACACTTTCATCGCCACGCGATAATAGTCTTTCATAAACTGCTCAACCGCTGCATTCGGGTTGTGCTGATCATCGGCCGGTGTGCTGTAGCCCATGCGCTTGGCAATGTCGCGCTGATAATCGAATAACAAGCGGTTTTCGTTGCGCTTGGTCAGCCGATGTAGGTGATAGCGCACCCGCCACAGAAAGTTTTCGGCATCGCGCAACTCGCGATACTCGAACTCACTGATAAAGCCCAAATGCACCAAGTCATACAGCCGCACCACTCGAAAGTGCCGTTTGGTAATCCAGCCGATTTGATTGATATCACGCAGGCCGCCGGGGGCGTTTTTGATATCGGGTTCGAGGTTGTATTCGGTATCGTTATGCTGGGCGTAGCGTTGGTGTTGTTCTTGCATTTTTTGGTCAAAGAAGCTGCGATCTGACCATGTTTGCGATACCACACGGCGGGGCATTTGTGCCAGATCCGCATCGCCATCAATCAGCCGTGACTCGACCAAGCTGGTCGCCACCGTCAAATCATTGGCGATGTCTAGGCATTCGTCCATCGTCCGCACGCTGACCCCCGGTGCAAGTCCGACATCCCACAGGCTCGACACAAAGCTGGAGACCCGTTCGCTCAGTTCGACCGACAACGGCTCCCGACTCAGAATCATGATATCGACATCAGAGTACGGCAGCATTTCGGCGCGGCCATAGCCACCGACCGCGATCAGGGCTAGGCCGTGTTGTACCAGATTTTGGCGTTGCCAGAGTAGGCGTAGCAGTCGATCAATCGCGTCCGCGCGCGCCAGCACCACGTCGCGAATATCATCGCCGAGCGCGAGTGCGTCATCCAGCGCACGATCTAACGCCACTCGCCACTGGTTTAGGCTGCGTAGGCCTTCGGATTCGTTAAAGCAAGATTCGGGCGTAGGGAATACCGGCAGGGCAGCCTGTGTGACGGACATGGGTGCAATCCCTTGATCAAAAAACTGGTCAAGAATAGCAGAGCGGGAAGGTTGGTTATAGCAAAATTCGTTTGTTGTTTCGGGTAGATATGGTACAAAAAACGGGGCGGCACAAAAAATCTATACGGTGTGGTTATTGTGGGCGGCAAGGACGTAAAAATGTGTGAAAATATGTAGGGTGCACTGTGCGCACCAGTGTTAAAAAGGTGCGCACGGTGCATCCTACTCGGCTGTTCTTTCCGCCTCATACGCTTTTTGTGCCAGCCACTCCGTCATTTCTTCATTATCGACACGGTCATAAATCTCCCCAACCGCCAATGTCAGACCGATAGACTCAAAGGTGATCGAATCACCCAAAAAAAACTTCTCAATCATCCAATTGGTTCGCCGCCGCTGCACCTCAATCTTGGCAGAAGTTTGCTCTACCAAAATATATTCTTGTAGCGTTGGGATACTCGCATAGATCTGAAACTTCGTGGTTTCGTCATATTTGTGCGTCGATGCGGACAATACTTCGACCACCAAAACAGGGGTCGTGAGCATCTGTCCCTCTGCCTTCTCGATAGAGCAGTCCACCACCACATCAGGATAAAAATAACGCGACTCGCTACGCTGCTGATTTGCGACTTTGACTTTAATACTTTCAGAAAACACTCGGCAGGGTTTGCCCTTTAAATGATTTCCGATCTCACGCGCGATAGTGCCGGTTAACGTGCCGTGATTAAAACTCCCACCGACCATCGCATATACATACCCATCGACAAACTCATGACGAGTATCGGTTCTTTTTTCTAAGGCGAAGTATTCAGCTTCGCTGATTCGCTCGTCGAGTTTACGCACTGCTGAAGCCACGATACACCTCAAAAATAGGTCGATGGAGGGCCGCTATGCCGGTGTTACCCATACGATGGGTTGGTGATTGGCCGCCGCCCAAAATCAACGATTTAAAAAACTCAAATCCTCATCAGGACGAGCCGTCAGCACCTCAATGCCGGTTTCAGTGACCAGAATTGTATGCTCCCACTGTGCCGACAGCTTATGGTCTTTGGTCACCACCGTCCACTTATCACCAAGCAAACGGGTGTGCCATGTACCAGCATTCACCATCGGCTCAATGGTAAAGGTCATACCTGCTTCTAAGCGCATGCCCGTACCGGCCTGACCGTAGTGCAAAATCTGTGGATCTTCGTGAAACACCCGCCCGATACCATGCCCACAGTATTCACGCACCACACTAAAACGCTGCGCCTCAACATACTTCTGGATCGCCGCGCCGATGTCACCGACATACGAACCGGCTTTGACGGTTTTCATGCCGCGATACATCGCCTCTTGTGCCACCTGACAAATGCGCTGCGCCAAAATCGACCCTTCACCGATGATAAACATCTTGCTGGTATCACCGTGAAAGCCGTCTTTAATCACGGTAATGTCGATATTGATAATATCGCCATTTTTTAAAAACTTACCTTCGTTTGGAATACCGTGACAGACCACATGATTGACCGAAGTACAGATAGATTTCGGAAAGCCGCGATAATTCAGCGGCGCAGGAATCGCCTGTTGCACATTGACAATATAGTCATGACAAATCTGATCCAACTCTGCCGTACTGACGCCCGCCTTCACATACGGCGCGATCATGTCGAGCACCTCAGCCGCGAGCCGTCCTGCCGTGCGCATTTTTTCGATGTCTTCGGCTGACTTGATCAGCGAGTAAGGCGGGGTCATTAAACTGTTCATGCAATCTCTCTAGGGTTTAAAACCTCACCGTTTCGAGCCAACACATTGGGTTCGCGCATCGAGTCAACTGGGGCTTTGTCAAATACAGACAGATATGGTATAAAGTGCGCCCTGTTTTCGCAAATGCTTTTGGTAAATGCAACGCATTGATCTGTAAGCCGTGATGACAGGAAAAAATCCGCACATGCGCCGACACAACGTCTGGGTGCTTGGCTTTTTTGTTTTGTAGAATTGATCTACGCAAAAACGACAAGTGGACGTTGCGGGTGTATGGAGGCCTAACCCAATCTTTTTAAAGGACATCTTATGTCAAGCTATCAAGTGAGTATGCGTGATCTGTTACAAGCAGGCGCACACTTCGGTCACCAGACTCGTTTCTGGAACCCAAAAATGAAGCCGTTTATTTTCGGCGCACGCAACAAGATTCACATCATCAACCTTGAGCACACTGTGCCTGCGTTGAACGATGCACTGAACTACGTCAACAACTTGGCCAGCAAAAAGAACAAAGTTCTGTTCGTGGGTACCAAGCGCGCCGCCAGCAACATCATCCGTGAGCAAGCACAACGTGCCGGTCAGCCTTACGTTGACCATCGCTGGTTGGGCGGTATGCTGACCAACTGGAAAACCCTGCGTCAGTCGATCAACCGCTTGAAAGAATTGGAAACCCAATCACAAGACGGTACATTTGCCAAGCTGACCAAGCGTGAAGCGCTAGAGCGTACCCGCGAAATGGAAAAGCTAGAGCGTTCACTCGGTGGGATCAAGAATATGGGCGGTCTACCTGACGCACTGTTCATCATCGACGTTGATCACGAAGCGATTGCGATCAAAGAAGCCAAAAACTTGGGTATTCCAGTCATCGGTATCGTTGACTCGAACTCAAATCCAGACGGCGTTGATTACATCATCCCAGGTAACGACGACGCGATCCGTGCAGTCACCCTGTACGCCAGCGCCATGGCCAATGCCATCATCGCCGGTAAAGAATACGCACAAACCCAGAGCAATGCGCAAGCCAAAGGCGACGCTGCTGCTGAAGCCGCACCTGCTGCCGCTGAAGAAGCACAACCTGAGGCCTAAGCCGCACGGATCTGGCAGCCGCTGTCATTTGGCGTTCATCGCAATCTGACAGCATGCCAGACCACCAAGATTGCTGGCGGCCCAGACGTATCACGCATGGGTCGCTTTTTTTATACCGGATTTTCACACTGATCTTTTAGACAGATACTGAGGAACACAACATGGCCGCTATTACAGCAAGCATGGTAAAAGAACTGCGCGACCGCACCGGTCTGGGCATGATGGAATGCAAAAAAGCACTGGAAGAAGCCGGTGGCGACATCGAAGTGTCGATTGATAACCTGCGTAAATCAGGTCAAGCCAAAGCCGCCAAAAAAGCCGGTAACATCGCTGCTGACGGCGCCATCATCATCGCGCAAGACGGCAACAAAGCCCTGCTGCTCGAAGTCAACAGCCAAACCGACTTCGTTGCCAAAGACGACAACTTTGCTGCATTTGCCAATCAAGTGGCACAAGTAGCACTGGCCAACAACACCACTGACGTGGCGACTATTGCTGGTCTGGCCTATGCAGACGGCGTGACTGTTGAAGAAGCCCGTGTTGCACTGGTACAAAAAATCGGTGAAAACATCCAAGTTCGTCGCGCGACCATCGTCGAAGGCGAAAACTTGGCCGTGTACAAGCATGGTCTGAAAATCGGCGTAGCTGTGGCTTACACCGGCGGTAACGACGAAACTGGCAAAGGCGTTGCGATGCACGTTGCTGCATTCAACCCAATGGCGATCAACGCCGAAGACGTACCAGCGGACATCTTGGCGCGTGAAAAAGAAATTTTTGCTGCCAAAGCCCGTGAGTCAGGCAAGCCAGAAAACATCGTTGAAAAAATGATCACCGGTTCACTGGACAAGTTCCTGAACGAAGTCACCCTGACCCGTCAGATGTATGTCATCGACAACGAGAAAAAAGTTGCTGACGTGCTGAAAGCGGCTGGTATGACCGTGACTCAAGTCGTGCGCTTGGAAGTTGGTGAAGGCATCGAGAAGAAGCAAGAAAACTTTGCTGAAGAAGTTGCTGCTGCTCAAGCCGCTGCTGCTGCTCAGTAAGCATTTCAGCACGCGCTGTTTTTAAAAAACACCCCGCAGTTTATCTAAAACGGCGGGGTGTTTTTTTGCCCAGCAAAAAACAGCAATCCCCATCACAACCGCGAGCCATGCTATGATTCACGCGCCATACGCCATCCGAACGCGGTGAGTTGTCTGCGGTGTGTCCCGTTACTGGCCTGATTTTGCTGGATTGAGCATGCATCCTTTATTGAATAGTTTAAAAACTGGCGTAACCCAGATGGGGCTTGGCCTCAGTGATGACACGCTGAATCGTCTGTTGCAGTATCAAGACCAACTGGCACTGTGGAACAAGGCGTTTAACCTGACCTCGATTCGTGAGCCAGAAGCGATGTTGGTACGCCACTTGCTGGACAGTTTGAGTATTTTGCCGCATTTGCCCGCCGGTCGCTTGCTCGACATTGGCACGGGTGGTGGCTTGCCTGGTATGGTGATTGCGCTGTGTCAGCCAGAGCGTGAGTGTGTGCTGCTGGATTCCAACAGCAAAAAAATTCGTTTTCTACGCCAAGTGACCGCCGACCTCAAGGTCAGTAACGCCAAGCCGGTACATGTCAGGGTCGAAGATCAAGCCGCGCAGCGGGAGCTTGGGCAGTTTCAGGTGGTGACCAGTCGGGCGTTCGCAGCCTTGACGGATTTTGCCGAAGTGGGACGACCATACCTTGCACCGAATGGTGTACTGGCCGCGATGAAAGCACTGTTGCCGCAGGATGAGATGCAGCAGTTGCAAGCTGATTACCAACAGCAAGTCGTGCTGCTGCATGTGCCATATCTTGATGAAGCACGGCATTTGATTGTGCTGAGACCACGACAAGGCACTGCGAACGCGCTGTCAATTGACTGATTTTATGATGGATGATCACCGAAAATGACCGAGATTCTGGCGATTGCCAACCAGAAAGGTGGCGTGGGTAAAACCACCACAGCGGTAAATTTGGCCGCTTCATTAGGGGTGCTCAAAAAACGTGTGCTGCTGATCGACCTCGACCCACAGGGCAATGCCACGATGGGTTCGGGATTGCAAAAAACCGATCTGCCGTACAGTGTTGCTGATGTATTGCTGGATGATGCGCCGATTGAAGCGGTGATTCAGCCGACCGAGGCCGGTTATAAAGTGATCGGTGCCAATCGTGAATTGTCTGGTATCGAGCTATCACTGTTCGAAAAAACACGGCGTGAATACGTGCTAAAAGATGCGATTAGCCGGATCGCCAGTCAGTTTGATTATATTTTGATTGATTGTGCGCCGAGCCTTAACTTACTCACTGTGAATGCCCTATGTGCCGCCGATGGCGTGATCATCCCGATGCAGTGCGAGTATTACGCGCTTGAAGGGCTGGCCGATCTAGCGGCGACGGTGGAGCGGATTCGCAGTACCCTAAATCCGGCACTGCACATTCGTGGTGTGGTACGTACCTTGTATGATCCGCGCAACACCTTGACCAATGACGTGTCGCGTGAACTGGAAACGCATTTTCCAGAACAAATGCTGAAGACCGTGATTCCGCGTAACGTACGTCTGGCCGAAGCGCCGGCACACGGTTTGCCAGTGATGTTTTTTGATAAAAACTCGCGTGGCTCACTGGCGTATTTAAACTTGGCTGCGGAAGTAATCCGGCAGAGTAAAAAGAAAAAGGCAAAAGGAAAGGTCGCATGAAAAAACGCGGTTTAGCGCAAGGACGGGGTCTGGATGCGTTATTGGGGTCGATTAAGCAAGCGCGTGAAGACGTGCAGAACAGCCAGTCTAGCCATGCGGGCGCACAACTAGAGGAGTTGCCACTAGACACGTTGCAGCGTGGTGAGTATCAACCGCGCCGTGAGATGAGTCCAGACAGCCTAAATGATCTGGCCGCGTCGATCCAGCGGCATGGCGTGATGCAGCCGATTGTGGTACGTCGTCTCGGTGGCAATCCAGCCTTGCACGGTGTGCAGTACGAGATTGTCGCCGGTGAGCGACGTTGGCGCGCTGCCAAGCAAGCCGGTCTCAGCCATATTCCAGCGATCATCCGCGACTTGCCGGATGAGTTAGCGATTGCCTTGGCTCTGATCGAAAACATCCAGCGCGAAGACTTGTCGCCGATGGAGCAAGCCAATGCGCTACAACGCTTCCATGATGAATTTGGCATGAGTCACCAAGAAATCGCCGATGCAGTCGGCAAGGCGCGTACCACCGTGTCAAATCTGCTGCGCCTGATTGGTCTGCAAGCTGAGGTGAAAACCTTGCTCGAACATGGTGACTTGGACATGGGGCATGCGCGGGCATTACTGTCGCTTGACGCGGCAGCCCAGATTGAGGTGGCGCGTGAAGTGGTGTCACGCGGTCTATCGGTGCGGCAGACTGAACAGTTGATTCGGGATCGGCAACAGCCTGCGCCGAGCAAGCCGGTTCGGGTGTTGCCACCAGATGTCGAAAAACTCAGTCAGCGTTTGTCAGAGCGCTTTGGTGCGCCGGTGCAGATCGAGCACAACGACAAAGGCAAAGGCCGCCTGACCATTCGCTATCACTCGCTGGATGAGTTGGATGGAATTTTGGCAGTGATGGGACAGTCGGCTGAATAATGGCTGTGTGTTCGGTGCGTTTGCGCTGATCTGACCCCATGCAGACAACAACAATGAGGATGGCCTAAATGTGGGAATTGGTGTATGCCGGTGGCTGGCTGATGGCGCCGATTGTGCTGTGTTCGGTGGTTGCCTTGGTGATTATCTTGGAGCGGGCAGTTCGGTTGCGTGCGCAAAAAGTCGCCCCGCGTGGCTTGGTTGAGGTCTTGGTCAAAAAAGTAGATCAAGGTCGGTTGGGTGAGCAAGAGTTACGACAAATTCAGCATGCTACTCCGCTCGGTGATATTTTGGCGACTGGCGTGCTGAATGCGGGTGCAGGTCTGGATTATATGACTCTGCAAATGCAAAGCCGCGCCAGCACGCAGATTCATCGGCTGGAAAAAAACCTGAATCTGCTGGGTACGATTGGCAATATCGCGCCGCTGTTGGGGCTGCTCGGGACGGTGCTGGGGATTATTCAATCATTTCTGGCGGTGAATGCCGGTGGCGTGACTGATCCTGCGCTGTTGGCCGGTGGGATTTCGCAAGCCTTGATCACCACCGCAGCAGGGATGTTAGTCGCCATTCCAGCCTTAGTCGCGTATCGCTACTATCAACGCAAGGTATTGGATTTGGCAGTGGAGATGGAGGAGCAAGCCAGTCGATTAACGCATGGTCTACTTGGCCCTGGCACAGCACCACATGTCAGTGCAAGCTCTGGCCTACATACTGACGAGTTGCCTGCATCGTTGCTACAACAACGTGCCGATGCTTGATTTGAGGCGGGTCTGATGAAATTTCGCAAGCCGAAAATCGAGCCGATGGAGATGAACCTGACGCCGATGATCGACTGTCTGCTGTTTTTGGTGGTGTTTTTATTGTTATCGACCACCTTTAACCAGCACAGTCGGCTGAATCTGATTTTGCCGGAAGCCACTGGTGTTCCGGCCAGTCAGCAGCCGAAAAAAGTCGAGGTGGCGATCAGTGCCGACGGCAAGTACCACGTCAATGGCCAAGCCTTGCTCGGTGATGGTGAAGCCGAGTTGACCGCCGCCCTCAAGCAAGCAGCATCTGATGACTCACGTTTGCCCTTGGTGATTGCTGCCGACGGCAAAGCCAATCACCAGTCGGTGGTGCGGGTGATGGATGTCGCGGGTAAAGTGGGTTTTGTCAATATTAATATCAGCACCCGTGTGCCGGTCGGAGAGCGTCCTTAACGTGTCAAACTTGACGATTTATTTACGGCTGATCAGTTACCTAAAAGCGTACTGGTGGGCGATTTTATTGGTGGTGTTGGGCTTTACCATCAATGCTGCCACCGAAGTAGCAGTTGCCAAATTGATGCAGTTTATTATCGACGCGATTAATGGTGGTAATCGTGAAGCAATGAATCTGTTTCCAATGCTGATTATTGTATTGTTTGTGGTGCGCGGTATTGGGGCATTTTTAGGTAATTACTTTAGTGCGGTGATGGCGCGTAGCTTGGTCTATCAGTTGCGGGTCGAAGTGTTTAACCAGTTGATTAAACTGCCAACCGCGTTTTATTTGGCCAATTCGAGCGGACATTTATCTGCTAAGCTGATTTTTGACGTCGAGCAGGTGACCGGCGCGGCGACTGACTCGCTCAAGACATTATTGCGTGATGGTCTGATTGTGATCGGCTTACTTGGATTTTTGTTTTATACCAATTGGCGTTTGTCACTCACCTTGCTGGCGGTGATTCCATTTATTGCGCTATTGGTGCGTTATGCCAGTAAACGTTTTCGGCGGTTGTCGCAACAGATTCAAGACTCGATGGGCGAGGTCAGTCACATCGTCAATGAAACGATTAATGGTTACAGCGTGGTGAAAAACTACGGCGGTCTACCGTATGAAGCGGCACGTTTTGAGCAAGCCTCGCGCGATAACCTGAAAAAAGGCCTAAAAATCGTGGTGACGGCCAGCATTAACACGCCAGCGATTCAGCTTTTGATGGCGATGGCGATGGCGGTGGTGGTGTATTTGGCCTTGCGCCCAGAGGTGTTTGGCGATACCAGTGCTGGGGAGTTTATTGCCTATATCGGTGCAGCGGGCTTGCTGAGCAAACCCGTACGCGCTTTGACGGATATTAATCAACAAATTCAGCGTGGTGTTGCAGCGGCGGCCTCGGTATTTGCCCTAATCGACCAACCGGCAGAACAAGATTCGGGTAAAATAGAGCGACGCTTGAGTGGTCAGGTCGAGTTTCGTGCCGTGGGTTTTGACTATCCAGATGGCACAACTGCGTTGGATGATTTTAATTTAACTATTCAGGCGGGTGAGACCATCGCAGTGGTTGGGCGTAGTGGTGCGGGTAAAACGAGCCTCATTAACCTGCTGATGCGAGGGCAAGAAGTTAGTCGCGGTGAGTTGTTGTTTGATGGTGAGCCGATACAGGCATTACGTTTGGATTGCTTACGTCGTCAGATTGCCAGTGTGGGGCAGCAGGTGATTTTGTTTGATCGTACCGTGCGTGAGAATATTGCCTATGGTCAATTGTCCAGCAAGTCACTCGATGAGGTGCGTACAGCAGCCAAAGCCGCGTATGCTGATCAATTTATCGAAAAACTGCCACAAGGCTATGATACGTTGATTGGCGAGAGTGGTTTGTCATTGTCGGGTGGTCAGCGGCAGCGTTTAGCAATTGCGCGGGCGTTACTCAAAGACGCGCCGATTCTGATTTTGGACGAAGCGACGAGTGCGTTGGACAACGAGTCTGAGCATTATATCCAGCAAGCCCTGAATACTGCGATGCAGGATCGCACCACGATTGTGATCGCGCACCGATTGTCAACCATCGAACAGGCGGATCGAATTGTGGTGATGGACAAAGGTCGCATTGTCGAGCAAGGCAGCCATGCAGAGTTGTTGGCGCACGGTGGGCTGTATGCGCAGTTGCATCAGCGCAATTTTGACGAAGATCTTCCGGTTTAAGGCGGGTCGGTATGGCTGACGTGAAGCAAGCATTACCCGCAGCGTGGCAGCGACAGGCGTGGTGGTTGGCATTGTTGTTGCCGCTGTCTGCGTTGTATGCGGGTGTAACGGGTCTGCTTCGTTTGAGCTATCGGTTCGGCTGGCAAAAATCGTATCGTGCGCCGGTTCCGGTGATGGTGATCGGTAATATTACAGTGGGCGGAACGGGTAAAACGCCGCTGATCATTCACTTGGTCAAATATTTACAGCAGCAGTATCGGTTGAATGTGGGCGTAATCAGTCGTGGCTATGGTGGACAAGCGCCTTTTCCAAAATTGGTTTATGCAGCGTCTACGCCCGATCAGGTCGGCGATGAGCCCGTTTTAATCGTACAGCAGACCGGTGTGCCGATGGCCGTTGCACCGAATCGACAGGCGGCGATTGAGTGTTTGTTGGCGGCGCATCCTGAGATCGAACTGATTTTAAGCGATGATGGCTTGCAGCATTTGGCCTTGGTGCGTGATATCGAGTGGATCGTGTTAGATGCGGCGCGTGGTATCGGCAGTGGTTGGTTGTTACCGGCGGGGAGCTTGCGTGAGTCGGCCAAGCGTTTGCACGGCAGCACGGTAGTGATTCATGGTCAGACCGACGCCGAGCTACAGATGCAACTGATCGCGCAGCCGCTACAGCCACTGAACCCGATGCAGCAGCATGATCAGGTGAGGCCGTGTGCGGGTGAACGGGTGCATGCGGTGGCGGGGATTGGTCATCCGGCACGGTTTTTTCAGCAGTTACGCGATTTGGGTTTTGTGGTGGTTGAGCATGCGTTTGCGGATCATCATGATTATGTGGTTGAAGATGTTCAGTTTGACGATGGTCTGCCGATGATTACCACGGGTAAAGATGCAGTCAAGTTGTTTGGCCTTGGGGTTAGCGGTTGGGTATTGCCGGTCGAGGCCAGCTTGTCCGATGCGTGTTATCAGGTGTTACAGCAGCAACTCAGTGGTGTTGGGCTGTCTGTGTGATGCACTGCAGTTGATGAAATGAAGGATTGAGGAGAGTAGCGATGCGTCATTTGGTGATTCCGGCACGGTATGCCAGTTCACGTCTACCCGGTAAGCCATTGCTGGAGATTCATGGCAAGCCGATGGTGTTGCGTGTGGTCGATCAGGCGCGTAAAGTGCGCGGCGTTGATGATATCTGCGTGGCAACGGATGACGACCGGATTGCCGAGGTCTGTCAGGCGGCAGGCGTTGCAGTGGTGATGACTGCAAAAGACCACCCGTCAGGTACGGATCGTTTGGCCGAAGTGGCATGCCTGCGCGGCTGGGATCGGCAGGATATCGTGGTGAATGTACAGGGTGATGAGCCGCTGTTGCCGCCGCTGTTGGTTGAGCAGGTCGGTGATTTGTTGGTTAATAAACCTGATTGTGCGATGGCAACCTTGTGTGAGCCGGTCACTGATTTAGACGAGTTTACCCGCAGTTCTATCGTGAAGGTGGTCTGTAGTCAGCAGCACGAAGCGTTGTATTTTAGTCGCGCCACTGTGCCGTATGATCGGGATGGATTTGCCCAAGGCGTCAACAGTGTGCCAACGTCGGCGATGCGGCACCTCGGTTTGTATGCATATCGGGTCGCATTGCTACAAGATTTTGTGACGTGGCCGATGGGCGTATTGGAAAAAATTGAAAGCCTTGAGCAGTTGCGTGTATTAGAAAATGGTCGGCGTATTGCGATTGCACCTGCATTGCTGTCATTGCCGCCAGGGGTAGACACGCCAGCGGATTTAGAGCGGCTACGGGCGCTTGATCCGTCGGTGTTTGGTTAGACGGTGCGATCTTGAGCGCCAAAGCGCCGATCACCGCAACGCCGCAGTATTTTGCGCCGCTACTGCCATGGCAGCGGCCACACTGGCAACGATTGCGGCAGCGCTATCCACAACTAGCGCATGGCCTTTTGCTCAGTGGTGCGGCAGGTGTCGGTAAGCGGTTGTTTGCTGACCGGTTGGCGGCGTGGCTGCTGTGTGAACAAATCCAGCAGCAGCCAGATGCTGATCAAGCGTGCGGCAATTGTCAGAGCTGCCAGTGGCTTAAAGCGGACACGCATCCCAATCTGTTGCGTATCTCGCGTGAGGTTGATGCCAAAGGTAAACAGTCACAGCAGATTAAAATTGACCAAATCCGCGATCTGATGCCGTTTGTGCAACAAACTGGCGACGGCTGGCGGGTGGTGATTATTGAGCCTGCCGATTGCTTGAACCATGCGGCCTCGAATGCGTTATTAAAGACATTGGAAGAACCAAGCGAGCGGGTGATTTTACTGTTAGTCGCCGATCAGGCCTTACAGCTATCGGCCACGATTCGGAGTCGTTTGCAACAATTACCACTCGGTCGGATCGCGCAAGATCAGGCACTGAGCTATGTGCAGGATGAAGCGCAACTCACCGCATCTGCGGCCATGGTTGCACTCAATTTGGCTGGCGGCGCACCCTTAGCAGCACTCAGGTTGCTTGACGCAGAGTGGTTTGGTTTGCGCGCCACATGGCTGCACGACTGGCAAGCATTAACCACTCGAAAGACATCTAGTATCATGTTGTCGCAACAGTGGCAAAAAAAGCTCAGCCTGATGGATTGGCTCGGGCTATTACAAGTGATGTTGCGCGACTTGTTGGCATTGCAGACCGGACAGCCGGTGCGACAATTAGATGTAAATTTGTCTCTGCTCCAATCGGTCTATTCTGTTACGTCGCTCTGCGCACTCTATGATCAGGTGTTACAACTGTGTGCAGGTCAAGCACAACATGTGCAAGCCGCTTTGGTCTATGATAGCCTGATGCGACAACTGGCCAGTCATTGTGTGGCGAAGTCATCTTAGACGGATCTGTACACGGTATCTGGTCGATCAAATTGGAATGATATTGAGTTGAGGAGTGACCATGCTGCCACGCGCCGGCGGGATTATTAACTACCCGATTAAAACTTTGCCAGACTTGCTGGCAAGTTATATGCCATTTGTGTATGGCGGTGGGATTTTTGTGCCGACCAACCGTACTTTTCCACTCGGCGAGGAAGTGTTTGTGGTGGTGACTTTGCCAGAAGCACACGAAAAAATACCACTGACGGGTAAGGTGGTTTGGGTTAACCATCGCAGTCAGGGCAATCGTCCGGCGGGTTTTGGTATGCAGTTGAGTGGCGATGATGGCCAACGGGTGCGGGCAGAAATTGAGAAGCTGTTGGCAGGTCAGATTAACTCGCCGCGGCCAACCCATACGCTTTGACGTTATTCAAAACCATAGCGGCTGTGAGGCTGTCTGAGTGAGTTGTTGTGTTTGTTGATTCACATTGTCATTTAAACCGTCTGGATTTAACCCGTCACGCTGGCTGCGTCGATCATGCGTTGGCTGCGGCACGTCAGGCTCAGGTGTCGGCGTTTTTAGCGGTCTCGGTCGATTTAGATGAGTATGCGGGGCTCTTGGCACTGGCTGAGCGGCATGCTGATGTTGGCATCAGTGTCGGCGTGCATCCGTGCGAAGATCCTGAGATGATGGCGCGGGCGACAGTCGAGCTGTTGTGCCAGTGGGGGCAGCATGACAAGGTATGGGCGGTTGGGGAGACTGGCCTCGACTATCACTATAGTCAGCAGCATGCGCAGGCACAGCGTGAATCATTTGCACGGCATATCGAAGCGGGTAAGCGACTGGGTAAGCCGGTGATTGTGCATACGCGTGAGGCACGTCATGATACGCTGGATGTGTTACGGGCGGAGCAGGCGGCGCATGGGGTTTTGCACTGTTTTACTGAGGATTGGCCGACCGCTAAAGCTGCACTCGATCTGGGCTATTATGTGTCGTTTTCGGGTATTATCAGTTTTAAAAATGCCGCTGATTTGCGCGAGGTGGCGCGGCAAGTGCCATTGGATCGGTTGCTGATCGAGACGGATAGCCCATATCTTGCCCCTGTACCGTATCGTGGCAAACCCAATGAGCCAGCATATTTGCCCAAAGTCGCGTTGGTGTTGGCGGATTTACATCAGATGTCGGTGGCGCGTTTGGCTGAATTAACCACAACAAATTTTTATCGGTTACGGCGGGATGCCGCAACAACGATCAGAGGATGAGCGGATGGATCGTCAGGCACAGTTTCGCGCCAGAGAAGAGTTGATTTTTCAAGCGGCGGAGCGTTTGCTCTTAGAAAGCGGTGAGTTGGGCATGACCCTTGATGCTTTGGCGTTAGAATTGGACTTGGCCAAAGGCACGCTGTATAAACATTTTCAGAGCAAAGACGAGCTGTATTTGCATTTGATCATTCGTAACGAGCAAATCCTACTGGATATGTTGGATGCACGTGCCGATTTTCCAACCCAGTTGGCGGCTTATATGTTGCATCATTTGCATCACTCACAGCGTACGGTGTTGCTGTTGCAAATCGAGGAGCGATTGTCTGCAGGCGCGACCGGTTTAGGCAGTCTGTTTGCGCAGCTATACCAGATTCGTAAGCAACGCTTGCGCCGGATTATTAACCTCACAACGGCTTATTTGGAACAGCAGCGCAGCGCGATGGTGGTGCGTGATTATTTAGCGGCGATTTGGGCGATGGCACAGGGTGGTGCGGCAATCTTAAACTCAAGTTTTTACCAGCGTTATCTGGGCGAACGTGATAGCTTGCGTGTGGCCTTGATTGATCAAATGTTGCTGTTGCCTCAGCAGTATGTGCAGCATTCAGGTCTGGCTTTGGATCAGCAAACCTCTGGCTCTCCATTCATGCAGCCACCTGCGTAGGATGAGATGACGAGATGATTTGTCATCGCCAATCAACCAACCCCATGTCGCGTATTCGCACCCAGCAAGGGTTTACCTTGATCGAGTTGATGCTGGTGATTGTGATTGTGGGGATCTTTGCGGCGATGGTGAGTTTATCGGTCGGTGGTGAGAGCGAGCGACGTTTGCTGTTGTTGCGTGAGCGGTTAGTGGATAACTTGGCGATTGTGCAGTTAGAAGCACTGGATCAGGGGCGCGTGCTGGGGTTGCAGTTTGTGCCGCAGCAGGCAGGCCAAGCGGCAGGTTATCAGGTGGTTGGTTTTGAGCCAAGTGCTGAGGATGTGGCGCAGCGCTGGCCGATGGCCAGTGATTTTGTGTTCCAGCCGCTACCAGATCGAGTGCGTTTGCAGATTACACCCTTACAATTGCGTCAAACAGCGCGTCAGCCGACCCGTGATACAGCAGTCTGGCAAGATGCCAATACGCCACAGCTGATGTGGTTTGGCAATGGCGAGGCCACACCGGTGCGCCTGCAATTGATGCAAGATCAACAGCCGATTGGTGCGCCGTTGTATGTCAGCGCAACGGGTCAGGTCAGTGATGACGAGCAGGGAGATACACGGTGAGCTGCGTCACGACGCTTACTGCTGCCCAACGCGGGTTTACCCTGCTGGAAGTGATGGTGGCCTTGGCGATTTTTGCGGTGGCGGCCATTGCGCTGACCCAAGCTGGTATGAGCTATACGCATGCGGTGAGTAGCTTGAGCGACCGTAGTGCCGCCCATTATATATTGATGAACGAAGCAGCCTTGCTGCGTATCCAGCGTGCATGGCCAGAGGGTACGGGTGAGCGCGTGGTCGAGCAAGCCGGCCAGCGGTGGCAACTGCGCTACCAGACGTTTCCAACGCCAGTGCTGGCGGTACGCCGTGTTGAGCTTTCCGTCTCCGCGCTGACTGCCGAGACGACGCAGGCTCAACCGTCTACTACCGCAAGTGGTCAACGTCTGGTGATTTTTTTAAGCCAACCCACAGTCGAGTAAACAACTCGCATGTCTGTTCAATTGATTCGTTCTGCTGCGGTATGGCCGCAACATCCGCTGCGCCGTGTGACGGGGTTTACCCTGATCGAGCTGGTGGTGGCAATGAGCATCTTTGCGCTGTTGTCGTTGGCCGGTTGGCAGGTGTTTAATAACCTGATGATCACCCGTGAGCGTGCCAGTATACAGGCTGCACGCCTGAGCGCCGAGCAACTGGCTTATGGGCAGATGCTGCGTGATTTGAGCCAAGCGGTGGCGCGTCCGGTGCGCGATCAAGCGGGGACACAGCCCGCACTATTGTTGGATGCTCAGCGTTTAAGCTTTACCCGAACAGGGTATTTTGATCCGCGCTTTAGTCAAGTCAGTCCGCTGGAGCGGGTACAGTATGTGTTAGATGGCGAACAACTGGTGCGCTTGGCAACCCCGCAAATCGACCAAATGAGCGTTGCCCAGCCGACGCGTACCGTGCTGCTGCGTGATGTACAGCAATTACGCTTTGAGGCACTCAATCCTGAACCACAGCCCTTGTGGCCAAGTGTGGCCGACCAGCCGATGGCGGGCAGCACCCAAGGCCGTGAGCCAGAGGGTGATTCACGCTTGCCACGCGGCGTACAAGTCAGTGTGACCCAGCAAGGTCGTGAGTGGGTTTGGCTGTTTGCCTTAGTCGAAGCCTTGCCAGAAATGGACGATCAGTCGGCACAGGATGCTCCTTCAGCAGGAGAGAATCCATGATCCCACCGAGTCGTCCGCGCGATCGCATGCCGAGCCAACAGCGACAACAGGGTGTTGCATTGCTGACCATTTTATTGATGGTGGCAATGGCGACGATTTTGGCGTCGAGTTTGCTGATGAAGCAGCAGCGTTTGGTGCGAGAAAGCAGCGTATTGCTGCGGCAAAATCAGGCCACGCAATATGCGTTAGCCGGTGAGCGATTTTTAATCGAGTTACTGGCGGCAGATCAGCAATCGGGTGCGAACACCGATCACCTCGGCGAGTTGTGGGCGCAGCCAACCCCACCCTATCCGGTCGAGGATGGCGTCGTCTCTGGTCAATTGATCGAGCAATCGGGACGTTTTAACCTCAATAATCTCTATCATAATGGACAGCCTGATCAGGAGGCACTGGCCTTGCTTGGCCGCTTACTCACCCAAGTGGGTCTATCTGCTGATCTCGCCGATGCGGTACTGGATTGGCAAGATCCCGATGACACGATTACCGGTGCTGCGGGTGCGGAGGATAGTTTTTATACGGGTCAACAGCCGAGCTATCGCGCTGCGAATCGACCGTTTATGAGCGTGCAAGAGTTGCAGTTGGTGAGAGGCTTTGAGTCGTCCGAGGTCTTTGAGTTGATCGAGCCGTATGTGAGTGCAGTCCCCACATTTGCCACGATTAATCTGAATACCGCTCAAGCACCGGTGCTGGCAGCCTTGGTTGACAATATGGATCGCAATAGCATCGGCAATTGGGTCAGTCGGCGTGACCAAAATGCCGAACCCATCGAGCAGGTCGCAGCATTTTGGGATCTCTCGGGGCAAAGCCAAATCACCCCAGAGCAGCGCACGCAAGCACAGCGATTTTTATCGGTCAAAAGCAGCTATTACCAAGCGCAAGTGACTGTTGTGCTATCGGGTCGCACCCGTTATTTGACCAGCGACCTGTATCGTCAGGGCGCAACGGTGTACCCATATCAACGCTCCTTTGCGCCGATTGCGGTGGCGGTTGCCGATTGATTTATAAATGTGTTTAACCGGCAAAAAACTGCGTGGTTGAGATAATCAGCCAGTAATACAAAACAAAGCGCGGAATCCTAAACAGCACAGCCGCTGCCAACACCACTTGCCAGCGGATTTTAAGGATGCCCGCCGTCCAACAGGTCACTGAAAACGGCAGTGGGGTAATTGCACCCAAGACAATCGCCCAAAAGCCGTACTTTTGAATAAATTCACGATGCTCTGGCTGGATATCGCCGAAAATGCGCTTGGCAATCCCTGTGCCCCCGAGCTTCTGTCCGATTTTCCAGCCAATCATGCCCGCGCAGACCGAGACACAGCCCAGTATCGTGACATAGCTCAACCAATGCTCAGACAGCGGACTATTGGCAATCACCAGTAACAGTAAGTCAGGTGGAAAAGGCGTCACCAGAGTGTCAGTCACCAATAAAATTAAACATAAGCCCAAAAAACCAATTTGATCGACCACTGCTGTGGTGATCAGCATCAGTTCTTCTTCCAGCCAGAAACTTAAGCCGCTGATGATCAGAATAAACAACAGTAATCCAATAATGGCTTTGATCAGATTTTTTCTGACCATGAACAGTATCCTCTGGTGGGCGATAGTGGCATGTTGTGCTGGGTGAGCGGCGGTTAGCATACTGAGTTGGGCACGATAAAAGAAGTTAACAACGGGTTTTTTTACACAGCATTGTCGGATTTTTTCAGCGGGGCTGCACCGGCAAAACAAACATGGCACGGAATACAAGATGTGATCATTCAGCAGAGTGTACTGGAGTAACGTATAATCAGATTTACGCGGGGCGGGAGGGTGGTGCAATGTTAATCCGGAAATTGTTTAAGTTTGAAAACGCACATATTGTGCGCAATTGCAGCTCAGATCGGTGTCGGCGTTCGATTCACGGGCATAGCTATCAGGTTGAGTTGATTTTAGAAGCTCATCGCCTAGATCACGGTCAGATGGTGTACGATTTCGGGTTGCTCAAAGGGGTGATTCGCGATTTGTTTGACAGCTTTGACCATGCCATTTGTTTTTGGTCAAAAGATGATCCTGACTATATTGCCGCGTGCCAGCAGTTTAGTGCGCGTTGGATTGCCTTGCCGGTCTCGCCGTCGGCGGAACAGTTTTCACGGGTGTTTTTCTTCTTGGCCGATGCCGTGCTACAGCAGACCCAAACTCAAAATGGTGAAGGGGACGTGCAAGTGCACTCGGTGATTGTCCATGAAACCGCGACGGGCTATGCGCAGTGCTTTCGGCCAGATGTCGAGAATGCACAAATGGGTGCGCTGAGTCTTGAGCAGATTGTATTTTCTGAACAAGTCCAACAGGAGTGGGCTGATCCACAAATGTTTGAATCGCTCAAGCAAGGCAAATGCTTTATCAATCCGTCAGTCACTCCGCAGGTCGTGGTTGACGCGCTATGATTGACGTCACCGCCACGTCCACTGAGACTGACGGGCTGGAACACTGGTTAACTCAACTGGCGTTGGCCGGTCGCTCGCCCCATACGCTCAAAGCCTATCGGCGTGATGTCAGTCAACTCCTGTTGTTTTTGCAGCAGTCGGGGTTGCGTCTGAGCAGTCTTGATCAGCAGACACTAAGTCGTTACGCGGGCCAGCGGATTGAGCAGGACGGTTTGTCGAGCAGTAGTTTGCAGCGCGAATTGTCGGCGATTCGGCTGTTTTGTGATGCGCTGTTGCAGCAAGGGCAGCTCACCCATAATCCCGCCAAAGATTTTAAAATCCAACGTCCAGCACGGCCACTGCCTAAAGTGGCCGATGCGGAGGTGTTAGCGCAATTGTTAGATCAACCCACACCGACTGCGCCGAGCGAGGCGCGTTTGTGGGTGCGTGATCGTGCCATGTTGGAGTTGCTGTATAGCAGTGGACTTCGCGTGTCGGAGTTGGCCGGTTTGTCGCTGCGTGACATTGACGTTGCGAGTGGCTTGGTCAGTGTCACCGGTAAAGGCAATAAAACCCGCTTGATTCCGGTCGGTCGGCAAGCGGTTGCCGCGCTGTGCGACTGGTTGCCGCATCGTGAGTTGTGGATTGAGGGTGACGGGCAGGCATTATTCATCAGTGAAACCCGTGGTACGCGACTGACGACGCGCACGATTGAGCGGCGCGTGGCGGTGCAGGCACAGCGGGCGGGGATTGATCAGCACTTACATCCGCATTTGCTGCGGCATTGCTTTGCTTCGCATGTGTTACGCAGTAGTGGCGATTTACGCGCGGTGCAGGAGATGCTTGGGCATGCCAATATCAGCACCACACAGATTTATACCCATTTGGATTTTGAACGTTTAACGCAGGTATACGATCAAGCGCATCCCAGAGCGAAGCGTTAGAAAACGGCGCGAAGCGATAAAAAATGGTGCGAAGCGATAAAAAACGGCGCGAAGCGATAAGCAAAAAAAGCGCGACCAATCAAAGGAGAGGTCGCGCTGATTGTCAGTGCAAAGAGAGCGCTTATAGCGGTAGGAAATTTAAGGTATAGGTGTTATTCCACTCCTCAAAATCACCGTCACTAAACTTTAATCCACGCAAAATGGTCAAAAATCGCTCCTCTAGGGCTTTGTTGTTTAACGCTGAAGACACGATGGAGACACTGGCAACCGTCCCATCGGGTTTGATTTTTAGGCGCACCACCACATTGCCTTCCATAGTTGGGTCATCATCCAAAGCGCGCTGGTAAGCGGCTTGCAGCCGTCCTTTGGCTTGGTTAATCACCCGATCCACATCATTACGGCCGCTCTTGCCTGATCCCGTCGCTGCCGGTGTTGCTGGTGTGCTACGCGCTTGATCTTTGATTTGTCCTTGTGAGACGTCACGGCTTTTTTGATCAGATAGACTGCCACCAACCGCAGGTTTATCGGTTTTGCTGGCAGCAGAAAACTGCACATTTGACTGAGTGGCTTGGCTGGCCGCTGTTTTTAGCTCCGTGGTATTGCTGCTACTGGCTTGCGCGGCGTTACTGGTGACTGGCCGACTGCTGGGGGAGCTGGGCGTATTGCTCAAGCTGCCAATCGCACTGGTCAGACCAGTGTCTTTGACTGCATCACGCGCCCGTTGTTGTGCGGCAGCACGAATCTCTGCTTGCGTCGGCTGTGGTGGCGCGACTGGCTCCGGTTTGGGCTGCACCGCAGTGGCTTGCGTTGGTTTCGGTAATGGCTGCGGTTTGGGTGCAGGTGGTGTCGGTGCAGGTGGCACGACGGGTTTTGGTTCCGGCTTTGGCTGTACGACAGGCTTAACCGGCTCGGGTTTTGGTTCCGGTTTAGGCTCAGGTTTCGGTTCAATCACGGGTGGTGGCGGTAGCACCTCGGTGATTGGTGGTAAAATCACCAGCCGTTCTGGCAGGGGCTTTGGCTCTGGTAAGGGCACTTTGATAAAGGGAATTGCCACGCACAGCACTGCAGCAACCGCCACAAAGACAAAGTCACTGCGCTTAAACTCTTGAATATCCCACGGTAGACGTGTACTAGACATTGCCAGCCCCCCTCAATACCGCAAACGATACTTCACCGAACTGCTGCTCGCTACAGGCGCGCATCACCTGCCGTAAAAATGCGTAGGGCAAGGTTTGATCAGCCATGATCACCACCTGATACTGTGGTACACCATTGACAACCTGCGTCGGTTTTTGTGTGAGCCGTTGCTCTGCTAAGACTTGTGCTAACGCTTGGAAGTCTTGCGTTTTGGCGTTGACATCAAATTGCATCACGGTTTGATCATTGACCCGAATTTCATTCTTGGCAATCACCAAGGTCATGCTGCGATTGACGCTGTCACTGGTGCTGGAGGTCGGTAGGGTGAGATCCTTGAGCGACGGCATTTGCACAGGATTTTGCGCGCTGACCAACAAGAAAAACACCAAGATGGTAAAAATATCCATCAATGAGGTCAGGTTGAGCTGTGAGACTTGCTGTTTTTTTTGCCGTTGACGGGTATGCCGTCGTTGCGTTGCGCTCATTTGCCAGCCTCCAGTGTGGTCAGTTGTAACTCTGGAAACAGCGGATACTTGGCATCCGTGCGGTCGCTTTGGATGATGCGAACGGCATCCATGGTGCTGATAATGCGCTGATAATCCACCACATCCGCGACATTTAAGGTGGCACTATTGACCTTGGGGTGCTGTGTCTTAATCTCACGCAGCAACTGGTTGAGTTGGTCGTAGTTATTGCCTTCAATGACCCCGAGATGACCTTGCTGATTGCGATTATTCACCACAAAACGATCGGGATAAACCAGTACGTCCAGCAGTAATTCCGGTGGGGTTTGTGCGGTACTGGTAGACGCGCTGGGTTGATCAACCGAAACAATACTGACTTGAATAAACACGGCATTCAGCAACAAAAACGGAATCAAGATCACCATCAAATTTAAAAATGAGGTGATGTTGAGTTCGACTTGTGTATCGCGTTGACCGCGTGAGCGACGACGCATAGCGATCTCCTTACCGTGCCATTAAGTCTGACGGCCATGACGGCCATGACCGCGTAGCTGGCGAATCTGGTTCTGCACTTTCATGCTGATCATTTCAATGCTTTCAATCACATGCTGCGTATAATTCTGCAAGAACGTATACGCCAACAGGAGTGGAATCGCAACCGCCAAACCAAATGCTGTGGTGTTCATGGCCACCGAGATCGCAGCCGACAGTAAGTCACCCTTCAGGGCTGGATCGGCATTGGCAACCGACTCAAACGCCTTGATCAAGCCTTGCACCGTACCCAGCAGACCCAGCAAGGTGGCGATATTGGCAAAGGTCGCCACATAGGTGGTACGTGCTTCTAGGCGCGGAATGGACTCTAGTAAGCCTTCTTCAAGTGCGCTTTCGACATGATCCATGTCTGCGCCGGTGTTGGCAGTGGTGAGACCGTAATCGAGTACTCGACCGACTTCGCTACTGTCTTGTTTGGCGATGCCAAGCGCAGCTTCAGTATCCCCATTGGCTAAAACCGGCTGTACCTGCGCCCATAAGGCTTGATTTTGTTTTTTAATCCGGCTCAAAAACAAATACCGTTCAACAATAATGGCAATACCAAGTACCCCGATCAGTAAGATCGGATACATAAAGAAGCCGCCGTTTTGGATAAAAGCAACGAAATTCACGGCTGAACACTCCTGTGTTAAGGACGATTGGATAGGGTGGTATCGACCGGCTGACTGAGCAGACGGCTATATTGAGTTTCGTAGGCCAAACGATCACGATCAGTTGGATTCAGAGAACCATCGAGTGCTGAGATACTCAGCGGGTTTTTCGGGGTGCTAAGTGGCTGCTCTTGCCACGGCAAAATATTGGTCACGCGAGGGCTATCGACCCGTGCCACGATGTCGGTACGACCGGCACTGCCCGTACCGCCTTGTGCAGCAGCTTCCGCCAAGGTGCGTGGGGCATTACTGGTACTGGCAGGTGTGTTGGCATGGCTAAATCCACCGACCATGCTGATACACAGACCAGTTAGGATGAGACGATACAAAGCAGTTGCACGGGGCATGGTAAGTCTCCTACGGCGCAGCGGGGCTGGTATCCGCCACGGGGTCAGATGGTTGTTGCGCTTGCTGTTCCTGCTGTGGCGGCGCACTAGGCTCAGCCTCTGGCTGGCCTGTACTTTCAGACTCAGACTCAACTGGTGCTGGTGTTGCACGCGCAGGTGCGGCAAAACGGGTCAATGGCAGCTTGAGTTGGCGTTGTAACAGGTTAATCCAGCGTTGCACCGCGCGGTCATTCGGCTCAAGTGCAATATATTGCAGGTACGCATCGAGTGCAGCTTGTGGCTGATTCAGATACAGCTCTTGCAAGATGCCTTGCAGATAAAGCGCATCGGTCGCGTTAGCGTTTAAGCTCAGTGCACGCTGCAATGCGGTGTTGGCATCGTTAAACTGACCAGTTTTGATCAGTTGCATGGCGCGTAGCGTCTGTGCCTCATGGCTGTCGTTGGCATTCGGGAGCTGTTCGGCCAGTTGTAATGCTTTTTGTGGATTGTCGGCCTGATCAGCCACCCAGATCGCTACATATTGTGGCTCTGTCCAGCGTTCGGCACGCCGTAGCGGACGATCATAAAAGCCGGCGGCCAATTGCGCCAGTGCGTTTAAACTGCGCCCAATCCAGATGTCCCAGAGGGGTTGTTCTGGATCGTGCAACAGGCTTAAGTTGGCACGATGCCACGTCAGTGCTTGCTCTTTAATCGGCTGCGTCTGCTCTTCAATCGCGATTTGATACTCTTCAATCTCAAGTTCGTTTAAGCCGGCTGGCGCAGGTGCTTTGAGTACGCCCTGATAGAAACCAACAAAACTGTCACCGATGTGAAACTGTGCTTGGGTGACAAACTCAGCCACGTTGAGATCGACGATGGCTTGTTGTTGTTTCAGGACGTTTTGCAGTGCGGCTTGTTTTTTGGCAACACTATCGCGCAGCGGCAGCGTGATGGCTAACGCTTGATAGCTGCGCAGGGTCGGTGCAGCTTGTTCGGTCAACGCCCGCGATAGCATAAAGTCCAGACGGGCTTTTAAGGTCGCCGGACGATTGGGTCGCTGCGCAAATGTCATCTGACGCTGTTGCTCTTTGAGCCGTGCAGCTTGATCTTGGCGTGCTAGTGCGGCTTGATAAATGCGCTCACTGGCTTCCACAGACTGGGCAAAATCGGCATTCGGTTGGGCGATGTACTGTTCATACAGTGCAAGCTCAGCGGCAGATGCAATCGTTTGTTGTTGTGCAAGGCGGGCTTTACGCTCGCTTTCAGCGGCCAGCCACAGCGCGGCCAGTGCATTGCTTGGGTTGGCCTTGAGGTCGCGCTGCATGATCTGCTGGTAGGTCTGGGCTGCGCCTTGCCAATCCTCATTTTTTTCTTGAATCAACACAATTCGTTCAGGAATCCCGACTGCTTGCGGCTGACTGGCGTAGTTGCGATAAAATGCCTGTAGCGGTGCAATCGCAGCAGGGGTTTCACCGATTACCATCGCGGCACGCCACGCGGCATCGACCTTAATACGATCATCGACGGTGGCTTGGCTGGATTGCTGGTATAGGCGTGCTGCCAGCGCGGTATCGCCCTGCTGTTGTGCCTGATCCGCTTGCTTGTACAGGCTGGCCGCCAATTGGTTTTGGTAGCGGGTGTTCATTTCAGCGGGTAAATTGGGCAGTGCCAAGACCTGACGATAGGCTTGCTCAGCGGCTTGCCACTGCGACTGGTCAAAGTAGGCATTCGCCAAAATAATCTGGGTGTTTTGCCGCTGGATTGGTGTCAAACTCGGTAGACTCAAGGTCTGTTGTGCCAACTCGCTGACCACGGCCAGTTGCTCGTTTTGCAGGTATTGTGCCAGCACGGTGAGCATCGCCTCAGCGGCTTGTGGCCGATCTGCGAAGGCTTGCGCATAGCGTACGGTGGCTTGCTTTTGCGCGGCAAGTCGCTCAGCTTGCTGGGCGGGCGTGGCTGCTTTGAGCAGGGCTTGATACGACAACAGCGCAAAATACCCAGATTCGGCGGGATCAGTCCCGCGTGGTTCGGCATACGCCAATTGCTCAAACACGGTAATTGCAGCCGGATACTGCTCACCGCGATAGAGTACATCCGCCAAGGCTTGCAGGATGCGGACTTGATCACTGTTATCGGTCGCGAGGGGCAATTGCTGGCGATACAGGTCAGCGGCGGTTTGGTAGTCGGCTTGTTTTTGCTGGATTTGTGCTTGGGTCTGCGCACTGGCGTGATAGTGCAGTGCTAGGCTATTCAAGTGTGCTTTGAGCAGTGGGCGAATACTGGCCTGTAACGTTGGACTGGCCTGTTGTAAGTACGCACCATCGAGGGCAAAGCGCTGCACATAGTCGTGTTTGGCGCGGATAATGTCCAGCGCAAAACCTGCGTCAATATACACTTGAATCAGTGCTTGGCTAAACTCAGCCGTTTCAGCCGACAGTGGATGTACTTTGATAAATTGTTCATACGTTTGCGCCACGTCAAATGGCTGCTTTTGTTCGGTAAAACGAGTCGTCACCTCGCGATACAGGCGGATTTGTTCAGCATTCAGCGGCTGATTGGCGTAGTAGTTGGCCAGTGCCGGTGCGCCACCCAGTTGTACAAACACCAAAGATAGCGTGCGATAGCTATCTTCAAGGCGTAGTCGCTCTGAGTTGGTTAAGCGATTTTTAGCATTAAAATGATCAATCAGTCGTTGAAACGGGGTAATCGCCTCGTCAAAGCGGCCAGAGCGATAAAACGCCCACGCCAATTGGTATTGTGCTTGTGGCCAAAAACGATGCGTGGTTTCCAGATTGTTGAGTACGGCCTGATAGCCTGCAATCGCCTCACGGTAACGCTGTCCCACAAATGCCTCTTCGGCCAAGCGAAAATTGGCTTCGCTGGCATAAGTTGACGTGGGGTTTTGTTGTAGCAAGCGTTGAACGACTGCCGCAGATTCGGTGGTTTTACCGAGTTTATCTAAGGTGCTGGCATACTCATAAAGTAGCGCGTCACTGTGTGGCCTCGCAGTGCTGAGGCGTCTTTGATAAAAGGTTGCACGACTCTCAAGCGTCTGGGTTTCATCGACGGTTCTACCAAACTTAATCTGATCCGCCAAACTTAAAAAGCTGTTAATCGTGGCGGGTTCTTCGGCCTTATCGGCCTCTTGAATCAGTTGTTGATACAGTTGTTGATTGAGGCGTTGCTCATCTTGCGCGCTCAGAGCCATGCTGCTGCCGACGCTCGGCGCAACCGGTGCGGCACGTTCTAGATCGGCCAGTGTCCCTGTGGCGGCATGTGCCGCACTAGGCCACTGAACCAGCAACACCGCGACGGTGAGCGAGGATAAAGCAACACGCATGCTCAACGATCCTTGTTGGCAGATTGATCTAGCCGTTGTAGGCCAAGAAGTGCTTCAGTCAGGTAGCGCGCCAAATAGGTTTGGCGTTGTTCCAACTGCGCACGGATTCGGGCTTTGAGGGCAATGTCGTCCTGTTGTTCGGCTTGCTCAAACTGCTGTTTGACGCGCTCATACTGTTTACGCGCCTCGACCAGACGGAGTTTATCATCCGCGTCGGTCAAACGATTTGACTCTAGTGACGAAAGGCGCTGTTGATATTGTGACAGGCGTTGGCTGAGCAGCTGGGTTTGCCGCCTTTGCTGCAAGATCGAAAAAATATCCGCCTGATCGAGCAATTGCGCCCAAAGCCCTGCCTGATCACCTTGTGGCAGTTGTGGTGCGGGCAGTAAGACCGGATCAATCTGACCCGTTGGGAACCAACTCAACACGTCACGTTGCTCAAGGCTGTTCATTAAGTCATTGAGCCGTGCCGCTTGCGCTTTGTACAGGCGAGTGGCTTCATTGTAGCGTTCGCGCGCCTGCGGGCTATTTTGTTCCTCTAATGCGCGTGCCGCCAGTAGCCAGCCTTCCTGTACCAACGGATCTGCTGCATGGCGGCGCGACAGTTCGGTTGCAAAGTTATAGCTGCGCTGAAAATCACCAAGTTGATAAAACACATGTGCACTGGTCAGCAATGCTTGATTGCTGTAAGGACTGTCTAAACGCACATTACGCAGGGTTTCGCGGGCAAGCTCACTTTGCTGATCGGTCAGCCGCAAGAACGCCAGCGACAGTGCCATTTTGTCACGCAAATTCAGCCGCTCAGTTTCGGTAATATCCTCAAATTCCAAATCTTTGCCACCACTCGTGACTGCCAGATAGCTCAAGCGGGTCGGCGTATTCAGATCGGGCGTTTTGTTGTCGCGACTGAGTAAACCCAATAGGCCGGTCTTTTCGTTTTCTGTGGTTTGGCGTGGTTGCACAATGACTGGAATCACGGGCTCTTGGTTTTTGAGCAGCTTATCCAAAATATCAATCGCCAACGCGCGGCGTTGTTTGATTTGTGCTTCGGTCAGTGCCTGTTGTGGTCTAGATTCCGTGCGTAGCAAGGCCAAGGCAAGGTTATAGCGTGCCATGACCCGAAAAAATGGCGAGCTGGTTTGAAACGACTGCAATAGCTCAACCGCATCATCGGTGCGACCTTCTCGCAGTAAAATATTGGCCACCATAATCACCCGCTCACTGTCTTGTGCGGGGGTGAGCAGTTGCGGCGGCTGGCGCAGCAGATTGAGTGCCAGTGAGTTTTGTTGGTTTTGGTACAGCAGTTTGCCGTAGCGTAACCAAGGCGCATTACGATGGCTGGTCAGGACGTCACTGCCACGCACGCGACTGAGCGCGGCATCCGCTTCACGTACCAGACCATAACGCGCATACAGATCACTGAGCAGCACGTTCATTGAGCCGGTGGCTTGTAGCTCCAAACGCGGATTGCCCAGAAAAGTGGTCAGTGCGTCATACGGTTGATTTTGATAGTGATAATACAGCGCGTGTGCAAAATGCGCGTCACGCACATCACGTTGTTGGATGATCGTATTGGCGGCATGTGCCATTGGTAGACTGACAGCCGTAAACATGCCGAGTAGCAGCGGGCAGAGATGAGAGCGAAATTTAATCATAATCTGGCCACTCTACCCAACGAAATTGAGACGGGTTGACGCGATTCGGCTCGACCCATTGAATGCCGACCACGTTGCGGTTTTGCCGTTTATTGAGGTTGATTTTTTCTTGTAGCAAAACAGTGGTCGTGTCGGTTTGTAGCTCAATCATCAACTGATGATTGCCCCGCCGTAGATTGTCTGCCCACAACTCAAGTTTGCCGCCTTGGCGTAGGCTGTCGAGTTGGATTTGCGCGAGCTGCTGTGTTGCAACCAGCCTACCGTTGATGGAGAGCTTGATGGTCAGGCGTTTGGCCTCGAGTGTCGGTGACATGCCAAACAAGACCAGACTGCGATTTGGAAACAGCAGTTTTTGCTCCATGCGTGACAATTCACGATCAAGCTGTAGGACGTCTGACTTGGCGGTTTCAAGGTTGGCGGCTTCAGGCAACGCTTGCTCAGCCCATGTGCTTGGCACATGAACGGCACAGGCGATGAGAACGGCGGCGATTCCTTGCCTGATGATTGGTTGCCATGCCAACCCGTCTTGACATGCGGGCGGTTTATGCACGGTTATTTTGATCCATCGCAATTGGGATAATTCCAGCACAGATTAAGGCATAATTCATCCTCATAAGTCAAAATGCGGCGCAAAATAATGTGACGCAGTTGGCTTTTTTGTCGGGTAAGTCGGGCGGAATTGAGTAATGCAGTGTGTTGTCGATGAAAATTTAGCCTACGCCGAGTATTTTTTCGATGACCATCAGGTCATCAAAAAGGCTGGACGTCGTTTGTCTACAGACGATTTGCGGTGTGCAGATGCATTGTTGGTGCGTTCCGTCACGCAAGTCACCCCCGCATTGTTGGCCGGCACATCGGTACGCTTTGTCGGGAGCGCAACCATCGGCACCGATCATCTGGATCTGGCAGGATTGGCACAGATGGGTGTGACGGTTGCCAATGCGGCCGGTTGTAACGCACAAGCAGTGGCCGAGTATGTAGTGACGGCGATTCTGACTCTGCGGCCAGAGGTGCTGACTGCTGGACAAGACTTTTGTCTTGGTATCGTGGGGCTGGGCAATGTCGGGCAGCGTTTGGCGCGGCTGGGGGGGCGCTTGGGCTGGCGCGTGTTGGGCTGCGATCCGTTGCAGTCGCCAGACGGTGTTGAAAATGTCGATTTGGCTAGATTGTTGGCTGACAGTGATGCCGTCTCATTACATGTGCCGATGATCAAGCAGGGCGAACATCCGACTTATCATTTGATCAAAGCCGCTGAATTAGTACAGATGCCCGCGCATAGCATCCTGATCAATAGCTCACGTGGCGCGGTGGTGGCTGAAGCTGATCTGCTGGCCGATATTCAGCGCACTGGACGGCGCGTGGTGCTGGATGTGTTTGAGCATGAGCCGCGTATTTCAGCGGAGTTGTTAGATGCGTTGGCCTTGGTCACCCCGCATATTGCCGGCTACAGCCTAGAGGGCAAGGCGCGGGGCACGGAGATGATTTATCAAGCGTTTTGTCGCTGGCAAGGAATCACACCCGTGCATACACTGTCCGAGGTGCTGCCAAGTGCGCCGTGTTGGTTTGACCAGCGCCCTTTAACCGTGCAACTGGCTGAGCGATTGCCGCAACTGTATGACATTCGGCGTGATGATGCGGCGTTGCGTGCTTGCGTTCGCGAGGGTTGGGTCGATGCGGCCAGTTTTGATCAGTTGCGGCGTGATTATCCGCTGCGGCGTGAGTGGGCGGCGTATGGAGATCAAGCATGAGTGACCTACCAGAAAACATTGATTTTAAACCGTCCGCCAGTCGTGCGGCGTTACAGGCGCGTGCGCGGTTGTATGCGCAGATTCGGCAGTTTTTTACCGAACGTGATGTGTTAGAAGTCGAAACACCGGTTTGGTCACAGGCGGCGGTGACCGATCTACATTTGGCCTCTGTGCCTGCGCAAGTGCAGCTCGAAGGGCGCAACGTGCAAGGTTATTTGCACACCTCGCCTGAGTTTGCGATGAAGCGTTTGGTCGCGGCGGGCTACGGGTCGATTTTTCAGATTTGTAAGGTATTCCGCGATGCTGAACGTGGACGGCGGCACAATGTCGAGTTTTCGATGTTGGAGTGGTATCGACCGGAGTGGACGTTAGATGCATTGATGCAGGAATTGACCGATTTGCTGTCGGTGATTTTTGCGCAGCCGGTTGAGCCAGAGTTGCGCAGTTATCGAGAGGCGTTTTTGGCACGGGTGCAGCTTGATCCGATGACTGCCACTGTCAAGCAGTTAAAAGACCGCGCCCGTGATTTGGGTCTAAATATTGATCTGGGTGAGGATCGGTTGGCGTGGTTGGATTTGATTTTTTCACATTTTATTGAGCCGACGTTGGGGGTTGATGCGCCGTTGTACTTGACTGAGTTTCCGGCGGAGATGGCGTCACTGGCGCAGGTGAAAGTCGATGCGTTTGGTAATCGGGTTGCAGCGCGGTTTGAGTTGTATATTGATGGGTTGGAAATCGCCAACGCTTATGATGAGCTTGCGGATGCGGAGGAGCAGGCCAAGCGCTTTGCGGCGGATAATCTGGCGCGGCAGGCAAGGGGGTTGCCGGAGATGCCGGTGGATCAGCATTTGCTGGCGGCGCTGCGGGAGTTTCCGGCCTGTGCGGGGATTGCTCTGGGGTTGGATCGGTTGTTGATGGTGCTGCTGGATACGCGGCGGATTGATCGGGTGATTGGGTTTACGAGTGAGCGGGCGTAGGGCTGGAAAGGGTTTGTGGGGTGTGGTATAAAATTACGGGAAGTCGCGAGGATTCATTCCTTGGGCTTTTTATACCTTCGAAGTATGTATATGTATAGAACGAATCAGGTTGTCAGTAATGAAATCTAAGCTGGAAATGATTTACAAACCACCTATTGGATACTCAATAGACAGAGTCTTAATTGTAGATAGCGAAAGAACGGTAGTTTTCTTGCATGCACATACTGTGATTGGCGCTTCAGTTATAGAACTCTTGAAGTTTGGATTGCCTTTTAAAAAAATAAACTTGTCTCTGCTCAAGAGCTTTGATACTCCTGTTTATGCCAAAAAAGCCTGTACGATTATGGGAGACAATCTAATTGTATTTATGTCTTCTGGTGAGATTGCTTTTTTAGATCTTGATGCATTTGAGGATTTTCAGATCTTTAAAGTTGCGGGTATTCATGGTAGAGGTTTATATGGTGGTGATATCGCCCCCACACATATAGCTTACAACGATTTTTTGCAGAGGTATATTGTTACGCTTTCAGACGGCTCTCAAGTACCTAGGTACATTTCCAACTTACTAGAGTGTAGGGCTTTGGACGAGAAATTTAAAGTTGAAAAATTGGTAAGCTTGCCAACAAAAGAGTATCCAGAATCAAAATACTCCCTGCTCTACCCAGAACTAAGTTGACAAGTCAAACTAAATATGCAAAAGATAACTTTTACCTCACCTGTTGTCCGCCATGCCACGCATCGTCAC
>OGCL01000427.1_pt1 | contig 45936 bp, 42 predicted proteins | sample 1570041 | NCBI WGS metagenome assembly OGCL01 (sample SAMN06266162, study PRJEB24511) | hot springs metagenome | isolation source: Hot spring water | place: South Africa: Limpopo | collected 2015-06-22 | reverse complement strand
ACATCGGCGCAGCCGATGTGAAGTGAAGCGGCCGGAGCCCACACCGCGCAACACAGCCGAGGGCCCACCGCAGTCGTGTTTCAACAGCCTGCTAACAGCTTGCTAAATCGTCGAATCCAGCACGATGCCGGCGAACACCGCCGCGCCGAACCAGGTGTTGTGCAGGAATGCCTTGAAACAACGGGCCCGGTCGCGATCGCGGATCAGTGTCCAGTGGTAGGCCGCGATCCCCGCCGCGACCACGAGACCGAGCTCATACGTCCAGCCCAGCCCCAGCATGCGGCCGGCGAGCGCCAGCAGCGCGAGACAAAGGCCGTAGCTGAGCATCACCGCCGCCACGTCGAAACGGCCGAAGGTGATGGCGGAAGTGCGGATGCCGATCCTGAGGTCGTCGGCGCGGTCGACCATGGCGTATTCGGTGTCGTAGGCGATGGCCCAGAACACGTTGGCCGCGAGCAGCACCCAGGCCACGGCAGGCACGCTGCCGGTCAGCGCCACCCAGGCCATGGGGATGCCGAAGCCGAACGCGACGCCGAGATAGGCCTGCGGAATGGCGAAAAAGCGCTTGGTGAAGGGGTAGCTTGCGGCGAGGAAGGCGGCGACGCCGGCCAGACCGAGAAGCTTCGGATTGCCCAGGGGCAGGATCAGCAACAGCGCCAGCAGGGCGAGCCCGACCGCCAGGGCGAGGGCCTCGCCGGGGCGAATGCGGCCGGCGGCCAGCGGTCGGGCGCGGGTCCGCTCGACGTGGGGATCGAAATCGCGGTCGGCGTAGTCGTTGATGGCGCATCCCGCCGAGCGCATCAGCACCACGCCGACGATGAAGATGAATACGATGCCCGCATCCGGTCGGCCGGCTCCGGCGAGCCACAGCCCCCAAAGCGTGGGCCAGGCCAGGAGCAGGATGCCGATCGGCTTGTCCAGGCGGGTGAGCAGTATGTATTCGCGTAGGCGTTCGGACAGGGTCACAATCGCAATACCTCGGGCAGGAATACCTCGGTGACCAGGATCGGTCGGCCTTCCAGGCTGAACAGCGAGCGCCGCGCCCACAGCCGGGACGGCAGTCCGGGCAGGCAGCGGCCCGCTTGGCGATAGAGGGGGTGACGGCCATCCAGCGCGCGCCAGCGCAGGGGCTGGCGTTCGATGCGCGGGTCGGCGAACAGGGCCGCGCCCAAGGGTTGGTGGCCCAGCCCGGCCAGGGCCCGCCAGGGGCCTCTCAAGCCAGCCAGGGGGATGACGCTGTGGGCATAGACCAGCGGGGTGTCCCCGCACAGCAGCAAGGCCTCGCGCACCAGTGCGCGCTCGCCCCGGCGCAGGCCGAGGGCGGCGCATTCATCGGCAAACGGCCGGGCTCGTTGCTGGCGCAGGCGCTCGACCCGGAAGCCCGGGCAGGCTGCCGTCAGGCGCTGGGTGAGCGAGCCGCGATCACCCAGCCAGGACCGCCATGCCGGAGGGCTGGCAAATGCCGCGCTGTGCCAGGGCATCGAATCCAGTGTCCGTTGAAAGCGCGGATTATCCTAAATTCCTTACCACAGAGACACCCGTAGCCCGGATGCTTCGACTGCGCTCAGCACAGGTGCAGCGCAGCGGAATCCGGGGTTTATCAGGCTGTTGAAAAACGACTGCGGCGGGCCATCGGCTGTGTTGCGCGGTGTGGGCTCCGGCCGCTTCACTTCACATCGGCTGCGCCGATGTGAGCCTTCGCCAAACGAAGTTTCAGCGCAAGCTAAAACTTCGTTTGCGCGCCCTCGCCGATCGATTTGAGATGGAGCTCCGGCATCACCTGAAGGTGAGCCTTCGCTGAAACGCGCTTCGCTCGTTTTCTCGGTCGCAGTACTCCGTGCGCCTTGCATCGAGCCCTCTTCGCGACGTTTTTCAACAGCCTGTTAAGCGCGCATGAGCTCCATGCCGCGTGGCAGCCAGCGGGCGAGGTGGCGGCGCACGGCCTCGGGTTCGTGGGCGATGAGCTCGTCGGCCAGCGCACGGGCGGCCTCGATGAGCTCGATGTCCTGTTCGAGGTCGGCAAAACGCAGCATGGCCGCGCCGCTCTGGCGCGCGCCGAGGAATTCGCCGGGGCCACGCATGGCCAGATCGGCACGGGCGATCTCGAATCCGTCCTGGCTTTCCTTGATCGCCTTGAGGCGCTGCCGCGCGCTGTCGGACAGCGGCGTGGCATAGAGCAGCACGCAGCTCGACTCACGCTGGCCACGTCCGACCCGGCCGCGCAGCTGGTGCAGTTGCGCCAAGCCCATGCGTTCGGCGTGCTCGATCACCATGAGGCCGGCATTGGGGACGTCCACGCCCACCTCTACCACCGTGGTGGCCACCAGCAGGTCGATCGTTCCGGCCTTGAACGCGGCCATCACTGCCGCCTTCTCGTCCGCCTTGAGGCGGCCATGGGCGAGGCCGACGCGTAGCTTCGGCAGGCGCGCGGCGAGTTCGGCATGGGTATCGAGCGCGGCCTTGAGGGCCAGTTTTTCCGATTCTTCCACCAGCGGGCAGACCCAGTAGGCCTGGGCGCCGCCTGCGCAATAGTCGGCCAGTCGCTCGATCACCTCGTCGCGGCGGTTGTCCGGGATCACCCGGGTGGCGATTGGGGTGCGGCCGGGCGGACGTTCGTCGATCACCGACACGTCGAGGTCGGCGTAATGGCTCATCGCCAGCGAGCGGGGGATGGGCGTGGCCGACATCATCAACAGGTGCGGCAGTCCGGCGTTGCCCTTGCCGCGCAATGCGAGCCGTTGTTCGACACCGAAGCGATGCTGTTCGTCGACGATGGCCAGCGCCAGATCGGCGAACTCCACGCCGTCTTGGATCAGCGCATGGGTGCCCACCGCCACGGCTGCCCGGCCGCGGGCGAGGTCGGCCAGGGCCGCCTTGCGGGCGCGGCCCTTGAGCGCGGCGGCGAGCCAGACGCTGTGCACACCCAGCGGCTCCAGCCACTCCATGAACTTGAGGTGGAGCTGTTCGGCGAGGATCTCGGTCGGCGCCATGACTGCCGCCTGGCGACCGGCGCCGACGGCGATGAGGGCGGCTAGCGCCGCAACACAGGTCTTGCCGCTGCCGACGTCGCCTTGCAGCAGGCGATGCATGGGATGCGGCCGGGCCAGATCGGCGCGGATCTCGGCGAACACCCGCGCCTGCGCCGGGGTGAGCGTGAACGGCAAGGTTTCCAGCAGGCGGTCGCTGAGGCCGGCGGCGTCGGCCAGCGCCGGGGCCGCGAGTCGGGCACGGGCGGCGGCATAGAGGCGCAGGGACAATTGCTGCGCCAACAGCTCGTCGAACTTGATCCGCCGCCAGGCCGGAATATCGCGCGATTCCAGCCAGTCGGGCGCGATCTCGGGGCCGGGCCGGTGCAATGCCTTGATCGCTTCGGCGAAGGAGGGAAGCCCCAAGGCCTCGAGACTGGAAGGCGGCAGCGGGTCGCTGAGGTCGGCTTCCTGGAGCGCCGTTGCGATGGCCTGCCGCACCTGCGCCTGCGACAGTCCGGAAAGGGTCGGATAGACGGGGGTCAATCGATCCGGAAGCGGCTCGCCTTCGCGTACGACGCGATATCGGGGGTGGACCATCTCGGCGCCGAAAAAGCCCGGCCGCACCTCGCCAAACAGGCGCAGCCGGACACCGGGTTTGAGCTGCGCCTGCTGGCTGGGGTAGAAGTGGAGGAAGCGGATGTGGAGTCGGTCCGGCGCTTCGTGCAAGGAGGACTGGGGATCTCCCTCACCCCTACCCCCTCTCCCGGAGGGAGAGGGGAATGTCCCCCCCTCCCCCTTTGGGGGAGGGGGCGGGGGTGAGGGGAACCGAAGTGCTTGCCAGATCGCTTCCAGCACCGATTCGGTATTTTGGAGCACGTCATTGTTCCAGAAACGCAATACATGAATCCCTTGTCCCTGAATGAATGCATCCCGGCGGCGGTCCTGTTTCCGGTCGGCATGCTGGCCACCATCGAGTTCGATGGCGAGTCGATGCTCGTGGCAGTAAAAATCCAGGAAATAGGGGCCGAGAGGCCGTTGGCGCTGGAATTTTGCATTCGCCAGCCGCCGATCCCGCAACAGCGACCAGACGAGTTCTTCCGCATCGGTTTGTTCGCGTCTCAGTTTTCGCGCGAAATCGAGCGTTTCCCTAGGCAGAGGGGGGGGCTTGGTTCCGCCTTCAGCCGCAGTCGTTCGCCCAGTGACAGAGGGGGAGCACGCCTGAAGCTGCACCACCAACTGCCGCCTTGGTCGCGCCTGCGTCTCGGCATGGACGATGACCGCCTCGATCTGCGCTGGCTGGCCGGGACGGACGTCGGCCAGCGGTGTGAGCCGGGTTTCGTCCTCATAGCGCAGGGGCAGGTGCAGGATCAGCTCGGCGGGGTCTTTTAGGCCGAGTTTTTGCGCGACCTCCACCGCGCGCTCGCGAGCGGTGGCGGGCATGGCGGGGATGGGTTCAGAGCACCATCACCGCGTCGGCTTCCACTTCGGCGCCGCGCGGCAGGCTGGCCACGCCGACTGCGGCGCGGGCGGGGTAAGGGGCCTGGAAATATTCCGCCATGATCTCGTTGAGGCGGGCGAAATTCGCGAGGTCGGTGAGATACAGGTTGATCTTGACGATGTGTGTGAGATCGCCGCCGGCGGCTTGGCATACCGCGGCGAGGTTGGCGAACACACGCCGGGCCTGGGCCTCGAATCCGGCTGCCAGCTGCATGCTGGCCGGGTCGAGGCCGATCTGGCCGGAGAGGTATACGGTGTCGCCGGCGCGCACGGCCTGGGAATAGGTGCCGATCGCGGCGGGCGCGGCGGGGGTCTGTACGATGATTTTTTCCATGCGGGTTTCCTGGGGTCAAACGATGTTGGGCGCGCGACCGTCGTGGCCGCCGATCATGCGCTGGATGCGCACCACCGCCTCCAGGCCGCGCAGTGCGCGCATGAGGCGGGCGAGGTGGGCGCGATTCTGCACCTGCACGGTGAAGAACAGGTTGGTGTAGTCGCCGGATTTTTCTTCCATGTGCACGTCGTCGATGTTGGATCCTTCCGAGGCGATGCCAGCCGCTACCTCCGCCAGCACGCCGCGCTTGTTGGCGACCGTCACCCGGATGCTGACGTCGAATGCCTTGCCGAGGTCGGTTTCCCATTCCACGTTCACCCATTTGTCGGGGTCTTCGCGGTAATGGCGGATCTGCGGGCAGTCGTGGGTGTGGATGATGAGGCCTTGGTCCTTCTTGATCTGGCCGATGATCGGGTCGCCGGGGATGGGTCGGCAGCAGCGCGCCAGGCGCACCGCCGTGCCTTCGGCGCCACGGATGTACATGGGGCCCGGGGCGCGGCGGGGGACGTCGTCGTCGCGCGCGAGCAGCTGGCGGGCCACCACCACGCCGAGCTTCTTGCCCAGGCCGATCTCGACCAGGATGTCCTCGCGGCTGCGGCCGCTGTCGCGCACGAACTGCTCCCATTGCGCCGCGTCCACCTCCGTCGGTTCGACGCCGAGAGCGCGCAGGGCCTGGTTGAGGAGCTGCTGGCCGAGCGCCTGCGATTCGCTGCGGTGGGCGTGCTTCAGTGCGCTGCGGATGTGGGCGCGGGCCTTGCCAGTGGCGGCGAAATGGATCCAGGCCGGGTTGGGACGGGCCGATTCGGAGGTGATGATCTCCACCCGGTCGCCGTTCTTGAGCGGCGTGGAGAGCGGCATGTACTCGCCGTTGATGCGGGCGGCGACACAATGGTTGCCGATGTCGGTGTGCACGTGATAGGCGAAGTCCACCGCCGTGGCGCGGCGCGGCAGGGCCATGATGCGGCCCTTGGGGGTGAACACGTAGACCTCGTCGGGAAACAGGTCGACCTTGATGTGTTCGAGGAATTCGGTGGAGTCTCGACTGTCGGCCTGGATGTCGAGCAGGCTTTGCAGCCACTGGTGGGTCTTGCGCTGGATGTCCGACAACTCCGCCTGGCCACCGGTCTTGTACAGCCAGTGCGAGGCCACGCCGGCCTCGGCCAGATCATGCATCTCGCGGGTGCGGATCTGCGCCTCCACCGGCGCGCCGAAGGGGCCGAACAGGGTGGTGTGCAGCGACTGGTAGCCGTTGGCCTTGGGAATCGCGATGTAGTCCTTGAACTTGCCGGGAATCGGCTTGTACAGGCTGTGCAGGGCGCCCAGGGCGAGGTAGCAGGTCTGCGGCGAGTCGACGATGACGCGGAAACCATAGATGTCGAACACCTCGGTGAATGCGAGGTGCTTTTCCTGCATCTTGCGGTAGATGCTGTACAGATGCTTCTTGCGCCCATACACCTCGGCCTGGATGCCGCACGACCGGAGTTTCGCCTCGATCGCTTCCTTGATTCGCGCCAGCACCTGCTCGCGGTCGTGGCGCGAACCCTGCACCGCCTTTTCCAGCACCCGGTAGCGGGTGGGGTGCAGGTTCTGGAATGCCAGGTCCTGCAATTCGTGGTAGAGGCTGTTCAAGCCCAGCCGGTTGGCGATGGGGGCGTAGATTTCCAGGGTTTCGGTGGCGATGCGGCCGCGCTGCTCCTCGCTCATCGCGCCCAAGGTGCGCATGTTGTGCAGGCGGTCGGCCAGCTTGATGAGGATGACGCGCACGTCGCGCGCCATCGCCAGCAGCATCTTGCGGAAGTTCTCGGCTTGGGCCTGGGTCTTGTTCTCGAACTCGATCTTGTCGAGCTTGGTCACGCCATCGACCAGGTCGGCCACCGCCTCGCCGAAACGCTCGACGATCTCCGTACGGGTGACCGGAGTGTCCTCGACCACGTCGTGCAACAGGGCCGCCACCAGGGTCTGGATGTCCATGCGCCAGCCGGCCAGGGTGCCGGCCACCGCCAGCGGGTGAGTGATGTAGGGTTCGCCGTCCTTGCGGAACTGGCCTGCATGGGCGACGGCGCCGAATGCATAGGCGGCGGCGAAGGTGGCCGCCTCCTCGGGATTCAGGTAGGGCGCGATGGCGCCGACATCGATGCCGGAATCCGCCGCGACGGGTTCGTGGCGAGGACGGGTACGGGCGGGTGCGGTCTGCGAGGCCATGTCGGAGCCGGTCCGCCGGCGTGGCTCAGGGTTGCGCCTTTGCCAGGATCTCCGGGCCGATGATGCCGGCCGCGATCTCGCGCAGTGCGATCACGGCAGGTTTGTCCTTGTCGACCTCGATCTTGGGCGCGGCGCCGATTGAAATCTGGCGGGCGCGGTACGCAGCGGCGAGGGTCATCTCGAAGCGGTTGGGGATGCGGTCGATGCAGTCGTCTACGGTGATGCGGGCCATGGGCTGCTCCTGAATGTGAATGAGCCAATTCTAGCCTGAAACGGTCTCTTACACGCCTTGTTTGAGGCTGGCCTCGATGAATCCGTCGAGGTCGCCGTCGAGCACGGCCTGGGTATTGCCGACCTCGTAATTGGTGCGCAGGTCCTTGATGCGCGACTGGTCGAGGACGTAGGAACGGATCTGGTGGCCCCAGCCGATGTCGGTCTTGGCGTCCTCCAGCTTCTGCTGCTCGGCCATGCGGTTCCTCAGTTCCAGCTCGTAGAGGCGGGCGCGCAGCATCTTCCAGGCCTCGTCGCGGTTGCGGTGCTGCGAGCGGTCGTTCTGGCACTGCACGACGATGCCGGTGGGGATGTGGGTGAGCCGCACCGCCGAATCGGTCTTGTTGATGTGCTGGCCGCCGGCGCCGGAGGCGCGGTAGGTGTCGGTACGCACGTCGGCCGGGTTGATCTCGATCTCGATGGAGTCGTCCACCTCGGGGTATACGTACACGCTGCAGAACGAGGTGTGGCGGCGGGCGTTCGAATCGAACGGTGACTTGCGCACCAGGCGATGCACGCCGGTCTCGGTGCGCAGATAGCCATAGGCATAGTCGCCCTCGACGCGGATCGTGGCGCTCTTGATGCCGGCCACCTCGCCTTCGGACTCTTCCAGCAGTTCGGCCTTGAAGCCACGGCGCTCGCAGTAGCGCAGATACATGCGCTCGAGCATGCCGGCCCAGTCCTGCGCCTCGGTGCCGCCGGCGCCGGCATTGATCTCGATGAAGCATGGACTGGCGTCCATCTCGCCGGAGAACATGCGCCGGAATTCGAGCTCGCCCACCCGCGCCGCGAGCGCATCGACATCCTCGGCCACCGCCTGCAAGGTGTCGTCGTCATCCTCCTCGCGGGCCAGCTCAAACAGCTCGGCGGCGGTGGCCAGACCGGTGTCGATGTCCTCCAGGGTGAGCACCACCGCCTCCAGCGATTTGCGCTCGCGGCCGATTTCCTGGGCCTGTTTGGGGTCGTTCCAGAGGCCGGGATCCTCGGCGATGCGGATGACCTCGTTCAGGCGGTCGCGCTTGCCAGGGTAGTCAAAGATACCCCCGTAGATCGCGGGCGCGCTGACTCAGGTCCTTGAAGGTGTTTTCGATTTGGTTGATGCGTTCGGCTTCCATGGCTTGATCCTTGTTCGAGAATCGGTGGATTGTGTGAATGCATGCGCGAGAAACTTACCCTCCCAAGCCGGGAAAGGGGCCTGGAATGCGTGTGTCGGTTTCATCGCTCGGGATGACGAGAGTGTAACAGGCTGTTGAAAAACGACTGCGGTGGGCCATCCTCCTCGCTCCGTTTTTCAACCCGGATTTTCCACCCTGGCATGGGGTCGCACCGGTACGCCGTATGGCGCCCGCCAAGCCGATGGCCATGCATGCTTGGAACGTATCGACCGAGGCGTAGGCCGGATACGGTATGATTACCCGGTGCGCTTCAACCCGGCCGGCAGGGCGGGCGTGGCATCCTTGGGATGCAATGAACCCGAATCGTTCATTGGCTTGGTTTTGTCCCTTCCCCCAGGTGGGAGGCGCACGCTTGTAATGCAAACGAACAATTCTGGATGAACAGGGTGGGTGGATTGGTGTACGGACATAAGCCAAGGGTGGGTGCGTTTCATACCCCGCCAGTCGGTGGGTGTTTCCGTCTGTGGCGGGCCGGCACGTCCGTGTTCGGCCTGCTGATCCGCGGGCTGGCACTGTCCTTCCTGTTTCTTGTGTTCTGTGGCGGCGCATTCGCCAATGTCAAATCCGTCTGGGTGGTATTGAGCGAGGCCGGGGAGCCGCATGCCGAGCTCGGTCGGGTGCTCTTCGAGCGCCTGCCCGACCTGGATGTTCGGGTCCGACCTTGGAACGAATTCGATGCTGCCGATCCACCGCCGGCAGCGATCATCGCGGTGGGCGCCCGCGCACTCCGCGAGGTGACCGAGGACGCGCGCCGGCGGTGGCCTCATGTGCCGGTGGTGGCCACTTTGGTGGCGCGCAGCCAGCTCGATCGATTGATCGCGATAGAAGGGCGCCGCGTCACCGGGATCTATCTCGACCCGCCTTTCCCGCTTCAGTTTAGCCTGTTGCGCCTCACGCGTCCGGAATGGAGGCGGGTGGGGGTGCTGCTGGGGCCGGATTCGAGCGTGCATCGCGACGAGATCGAGCGAGCCGCCCGCGCCGCCGGCGTCGAACTGGTGTTGCGCGAGGTCGAGAGCGCGGACCAGCTGGCGGCGGCGTTGCAGACGGTGCTCGGCGCCGATGTGTTGCTGGCGGTGCCGGATTCGCTCATCTACAGTGCCCGCACGGTACAGCACATCCTTCTCTCCAGTTATCGCCGCAACGTACCGGTGTTGGGCTTTTCCGCGGCGTTCGTGCGCGCTGGGGCCCTGCTTGGCCTGCACGCACCGCCCGATACCCTGGCCAGCCAGACTGCAGGCATGGTGCGAGAGGTGGTGGCAGGAGGCCGGCCCGCGCCGCGGGCCGTAGGCGATTTTGAGGTGATGGTGAATGCCAATGTCGGCCGTTCGCTGGGGATCCAGCTCAATGCGGCGGCGCTCAGCCGCGCGCTGCGCGCCGAACGGGGGCGGCCATGAAGCGCGCGAGTGGTTTCCAGCTGCGCCTGTTGGCGGTCGCGGTGCTTCCAGTGGTGCTGTTTGCCTTGCTGCTGTCGATGCTGTGGGTGAACTGGTTGAACCGCGAGCTGGCCGAGGCCGAACATAAGCGGGCGGAGGCCGTGGCGCGCCAGCTGGCGGTGGCCTCCGAGTTCCACCTGTTCTCCGGCAACCGCGAGGCGCTCGAACTGCTCGCCCGCATGGTGGTGGCGAGCGAGCCCGGTCTCCGTTCCGTGGCCGTGCTCGACGCCGATGGACGGACCCTCGCCCACGCCGAGCCGGCCATCCGGGGCGCCGGGCAGGGTGTGGGGCAGCCGCATCCGCCGTCGGCCGCGAATGCGGTGATGGTAGCGATCGAGGGTCGCGTCCTGGCATTCGATGCATTGCTCCCCGGCGAGGAGGTCGCCGATCCGGAGGCCCGGCTCGGTTTCGTGCGGGTCGAGCTCGACCACGCCGATCTGGACGCGAAGCGGGTCCGCATCGTCTGGGTGGCATTCGGTCTGGTGCTGCTGAGCATCCTGGTTGGCGGTATCCTCGCGGCCTGGGTGTCGCGCGAGGTGACCGGGCCGATCAACCGCATCGCCGGGGTGGTGCGGCAGATCGGCCGGGGCGAGCTGGATGCGCGCGTCGAGGTGGACAGCGGTTGTGTGCTCTATGAACTTGAAACCGGCATCAATGACATGGCCGAGCAGGTGGCGATGAACCAGGACGAGTTGCAACGGCGGGTGGCCGAGGCGACCCACGAACTCAATGCGCAAAAACTGGCGGCCGAGCGCGAGGCGCGCATCGATTCGCTCACCGGCTTGTTCAACCGGCGCGCATTCATGGAAAAGGCGGAGGAGGAGATCCATCGCGCCAGCCGTTACCATGGCCAGCTCGCCCTGGTGATGGTCGATCTCGATCATTTCAAGCAGATCAACGACAGCTACGGCCACCCGGTCGGCGATCGGGTGCTGATCGCCTTGGCCAATGTGCTCAACGCTTCCAAGCGCGAGATCGACTTCCTCGGGCGCCTAGGCGGGGAGGAGTTCGCCCTCCTCATGCCCGGTACCGATGTGCCCGAGGCGGTGGCGGCGTCTGAGCGCATGCGGCTGGCCATCGAAGCGATGCGGGTCGAGGCCGGTGACCTCACCCTGCGCTGCACCGCCAGTTTCGGTGTCACCGGTTATGCGCGCGGTGATCTGGCCGTGCGCGACCTCCTGATTCGTGCAGACACCGCGCTCTATCGTGCCAAGAGCGAGGGACGCAACCGGGTGGAATGGGACCTCGCCCTGGCGCCCGGCGCCGGGGTGCGCTGAGCACATGCCGACCTGGACCCGACGTGCCCTGTTGCGCCGTCTGCTGGTGGCGACGGCAGTGCTTGCCGCTCCGGCCTGGTCCCGTTCGCGGTCGCCGGAAGCCGGGCTGGAGCGGCCTCGCGCCCGGCCGGAACTCGACGATGCACATCGCCCTAGCATCGAGGTGGCGGCATTCGGGGTGCGTGCCAACGCCCCCGCATTTGCCGTACTGAATGGCAACGGCCGTCAGTCGCCCCTGTTCGCGGCCACCGACGCGCTCGGTCTGCCGGAGTCGATCGGTCTGCAACTGGCGGAGATCTTCGCCGAAGAAGTGGATTTTCACCTCGACCTGGTGTTCGGCTACCGTTGCGCCCTCGTGTTCGAGATGCGCCTCGACAATGGCCTGCCCACTCCGGGGCGCATCCTCGCCGCCGAGTTCGACAACGACGAGCGTCGATTGGAGGCCTTCCTGTACGATGACGGCGTTACGGTCGGCTATTTCGACTTCGAGGGGGTGGACATCAACAAGACCCTGCGCATGGTCGATCCGGCCCGCGAGCCCTGGGCAGTGCCCCTCAAGGGCGATGAGGTGGCGCGGGTGTTCCGCAAGTCGCCGCTGGAATTTAGCCGCATCACGTCGCTGCCGGCGACCCTGCGCTATCACCCCATCCTCAAGGAATGGCGGGCGCACCGCGGCACCGATTACGGCGCCCCGATCGGCACCCGGGTGTACGCCACCGCCGATGGGGTGGTGAATTTCGTCGGCGTGCGCGGCAGTTACGGCAACCTGGTCGAGCTGCGCCATTTCGACCGCTACACCACCCGCTATGGCCACCTGGACCGCTTCGCACCCGGTCTGTCGGCCGGACAGACGGTGCGCAAGAACCAGCTCATCGGTTTCGTTGGCATGACCGGGCTGGCCACAGGGCCGCATCTGCACTACGAACTGTTCGCCGATGAAGGGGCCTCCCCGCCCACCGATCTGCTGCTTGCAGTGCGCCGCTTGTCGCCCGGTCAACGCGCGGCGTTCCAGCGCGGCATCGGCGAGTTGCGCCGCAAGCTCGCTTTCGCGCGGCGCTTCAACATGGTCTGGGTGGGGGGCGATTCGAGCCGTCGATGCGCCACCAGCCGGTGGGTTCCTTCCATCCGGGCTACGACTGTGCGGATGCCCATGCCCATGCCCATCGGGGGAAAGGGGTTCTATCGTCCGCGGCCCCGGCGGGGGAAGGGGTAAACCCGGATTTTCCATGAGGCGGCCTGACGGCCTACACGCGCGCGGGCGGCCGCTTTGGGGCGGCTTCGAGTCCGTGCGCATCGCCCTAGCATGGCGATGGGCGCGCCGCCCGTCCACTCAAGAAAACGAAGGGCCGCCCCGAGTTTTATTGTCTCCCTCGGGGGGCGGGCTGGGCGTAGCCCGGCCCTGGGGGCGCCCAAATCCGCTCCGAAATCGCCTCGCCACCCTCCACCTGTCCCAATGGAAAATTCGGGGTGGCCAATGAACTGAACGATTCGGGTTCAAGCGGACTTCAGGCGCGTCGTGAAACGGGCGCGCAGCTTATCGAGCTTGGGTGCGATGACGAAGCGGCAGTAGGGTTGTGTTGGATGCAGGCGGTAATAGTCCGCATGCACGGCTTCTGCCGGCCAGAACCTGCTTGCCGGGGCGAGTTCGGTGACGATGGGGCGCTCGAATGCGGGGTCCGCCTCCAGCCGCTCGATCATCGCCCGAGCGGCGGCTTCCTGATCCGCATCGTGCCAGAAGATGGCGGAACGGTACTGCGGGCCGACATCGTTGCCTTGGCGGTTAAGGGTGGTGGGGTCGTGTACGCTGAAGAACACTTCCAGCAGGCTGGAATAGTCGATCATGATCGGGTCGAACTCGATCTGTACCACTTCGGCGTGCCCGGTGGTGCCCGTGCATACGGCCTCGTAGCCGGGATGCTCCAGGTGTCCGCCCATGTATCCGGACGTCACGGCGTGTACACCCTCGAGCATCGAAAATGCCGCCTCCAGGCACCAGAAGCAGCCCCCGGCCAAGGTTGCGGTCTGGATCGGTTGCGGCTTCAAGGCGTCTGACATTGGCATGAAATCCTGGATTCGATTCAACCGGGGATCCTAGCACGGCCTCGCAGGCCGGTTGAAATGCGGTCCGGCCTCCCCCAAATTAGCCGGCAGACCAAAATCACCGGAGTAGCGCCATGCGTTTCGACAAGCTCACCACCCCGTTCCAACAGGCCATCCAGGACGCGCAGAGCCTGGCCTTGGGCAATGACAACCCCTACATCGAGCCGATCCATCTGCTGGCGGCCCTGCTCAACCAGCCCGAGGGTTCGGCGTCGGCCATCCTGCAGCGTGCCGGGGCGCGTGTGCCGGCCCTGCTCAAGGACATCCAGGCCGCGCTCGACCGCCTGCCCAAGGTGGAGGGTGCCGGCGGCGAGATCCAGGCGTCCAAGGAGCTGGTCAACCTGTTCAACCTCACCGACAAGGAAGCGACCAAGCGCGGCGACCAGTTCATCGCCAGCGAGCTGTTCCTGCTCGCCTGTGCCGGCGACAAGGGCGAGGCTGGCCGCCTGCTGAAGGAGAACGGACTCACCCGCGCCAACTTGGAGGCCGCCATCCAGGCCGTGCGCGGCAGCGAATCGGTCAATTCGCAGGATGCCGAGGGCCAGCGCCAAGCCCTGGGCAAATACACCCTCGACCTCACCGAGCGCGCCCGCCAGGGCAAACTCGACCCGGTGATCGGCCGCGACGACGAGATCCGCCGCGCCATCCAGGTGTTGCAGCGGCGCACCAAGAACAACCCGGTGCTGATCGGCGAGCCGGGCGTGGGCAAGACCGCCATCGTCGAGGGCCTGGCGAGCCGCATCGTCAACGGCGAGGTGCCGGAGACGCTGAAGAACAAGCGCGTGCTGGTGCTGGACATGGCCGGGCTCCTGGCCGGGGCCAAGTACCGCGGCGAGTTCGAGGAGCGCCTGAAGGCGGTGTTGAAGGAGGTGGCCCAGGACGAGGGCCGCATCATCCTGTTCATCGACGAGCTGCACACCATGGTCGGCGCCGGCAAGGCGGAAGGGGCGATGGATGCCGGCAACATGTTGAAACCCGCGCTCGCCCGCGGCGAGCTGCATTGCATCGGCGCTACCACCCTAGACGAATACCGCAAGTACATCGAGAAGGATGCCGCCCTGGAGCGTCGTTTTCAGAAGGTGCTGGTGGACGAGCCTTCCGTGGAGGCGACCATCGCCATCCTGCGGGGGTTGCAGGAGAAGTACGAGGTCCACCACGGCGTGGAGATCACCGACCCGGCCATCGTCGCCGCGGCCGAGCTCTCGCACCGCTACATCACCGACCGCTTTCTGCCGGACAAGGCCATCGACCTCATCGACGAGGCCGCCAGCCGCATCAAGATGGAGATCGACTCGAAACCCGAGGCGATGGACAAGCTCGACCGCCGCCTCATCCAGCTCAAGATCGAGCGCGAAGCGGTCAAGCGCGAGAAGGACGAGGCCTCGAAGAAGCGTTTGAGCCTGCTGGAGGACGAGATCCAGAAGCTCTCGAAGGAGTATTCCGACCTGGAGGAGATCTGGAAGGCGGAGAAGGCCGTGGTCCAGGGCGGTCAGCACGTCAAGGAGGAGATCGACCAGCTCAAGGCCCAGATGGCGGATCTGCAGCGCAAGGGCCTGTTCGACAAGGTGGCCGAGATCCAGTACGGCAAGCTTCCGGCCCTGGAGGCACAACTCAAGCAGGCCGAGGCCGTGGGCGAGGGCAAGCGCGAATTCAAACTGCTGCGCACCCAGGTCGGCGCGGAAGAGATCGCCGAGGTGGTCTCGCGCGCCACCGGCATTCCCGTCTCCAAGCTCATGCAGGGCGAACGCGACAAGCTCTTGCAGATGGAGGAGCGCATCCACCGCCGCGTGGTCGGCCAGGACGAGGCCGTGCGCGCCGTGTCCGACGCCATCCGCCGCTCGCGCGCGGGACTCTCCGACCCGAACCGGCCTTACGGTTCCTTCCTGTTTCTCGGCCCCACCGGGGTGGGCAAGACCGAGCTGTGCAAGGCCTTGGCCGAATTCCTGTTCGACGCCCAGGACCATCTCATCCGCGTCGACATGAGCGAGTTCATGGAGAAGCACTCGGTGGCGCGGCTCATCGGCGCGCCGCCCGGTTATGTCGGCTATGAGGAGGGTGGGTATCTGACCGAGGCGGTGCGGCGCAAGCCCTACAGCGTGATCTTGCTGGATGAAGTGGAAAAGGCCCACCCGGACGTGTTCAACGTGCTCCTGCAGGCGCTCGACGACGGTCGCATGACCGACGGTCAGGGCCGCACCGTGGACTTCAAGAACACCGTCATCGTCATGACCAGCAACCTAGGCAGCCAGATGATCCAGCAGATGAGCGGCGACGATTATCAGGTGGTGAAGCTCGCTGTGCTGGCCGAGGTGAAGAGCTATTTCCGGCCCGAGTTCATCAACCGCATCGACGAGGTGGTGGTGTTCCACAACCTGGACGAGGCCCACATCGCCGGCATCGCCCGCATCCAGCTGCAAGGGCTCGAAAAACGCCTGGCGCAGATGGACATGCGTCTGGAAGTGAGCGACGCCGCCCTGGCTGAACTCGCCCGTGCCGGCTTTGACCCGGTCTACGGCGCCCGCCCGCTCAAGCGTGCGATCCAAAGCGAGATCGAAAACCCGCTTGCCCGGGAGATCCTCGCCGGCTATTTCGCCGCCAAGGACCTGATCCGGGTGGACGTGGAAAACGGCCGCTTCGTGTTCGAGCGGGTGATTGAGGCCACGCCGGAGTGATCCGCGCCCGGCTCCATGCCGCAGTGGTGGCAGGTCAACCGTCAGCGCACGGCCTGCGGCATGCAAAGCCGCGGGCAAACTCTCTCTCCCCGGCGAACGGGCCGCGTTTACCGGCTCTGGGAAGACTCGTCGGGTCAGGTGTCGGCGTGGGCGGCGATGTAGGCCTTAACCGCGTCGACGTCGGCATCCATCACCTCGAAGCGGCGCGGCAGCGACTCCAGATCTTCCAGTCCGGCCGGGCGCTCGGGGGCGCGCCCCAGGGCCTCGCGGATGGCGTCCTCGAACTTGGCGGGCAATGCGGTTTCGAGGCAGACCAAGGGCACGCCGGGCTCGCGGTGTTCCAAACCCACCTTGAGTCCGTCGGCGGTGTGGGGGTCGATCACCGTCGCGTACCTTTCCCACGCCATGCGGATGGTGGCCAGACGCGCGGCGTGATTGCTGGAGCCCGATTCGAAGCCGAACTCCCGCACCTTGTCGAACAGGCCGCTGGGCTTGAGGTCGAATGCGCGGCCCTGGTCCACCTCGGCCCACAGCTCGCGCACCCGGGCCGCGTCTCGGCCGGCGAGGTCGAAGATGAAGCGCTCGAAGTTGGATGCCTTGGAGATGTCCATCGACGGGCTGGAAGTGTGCAGGGTCTCGGCGGCGGCGCGCGGCCGGTAGATGCCGGTGCGGAAGAACTCGTCGAGCACGTCGTTCTCGTTGGTGGCGACGATCAGTCGGGCGATCGGCAGGCCCAGCATGCGGGCGACGTGGCCGGCACAGACGTTGCCGAAGTTGCCGGAAGGCACCGAGAACGAGACCTTCTGGTCGATGCCGGCGGTGACGGCGAAATAGGCCTTGAAGTAATAGATCACCTGGGCCGCGACGCGGGCCCAGTTGATCGAGTTGACCGCGCCGATGCGGTTGCGCGCCTTGAATTCGAGGTCGTTGGACACCGCCTTGACGATGTCCTGGCAGTCGTCGAACACGCCCCGCACGACGATGTTGTGGATGTTGGCGTCCTGCAGCGAATACATCTGCGCTTGCTGGAAGGGGGTCATGCCTTCCAGGGGCGAGAGCATGAACACCCGCACGTTGTGCTTGCCGCGCATGGCGTATTCCGCCGCCGAGCCGGTATCCCCCGAGGTGGCGCCGAGGATGTTGATGTCCTGGCCGGCGCGGTCCAGCACGTATTCGAACAGATTGCCGAGAAGCTGCATGGCCATGTCCTTGAAAGCCAGGGTCGGGCCGTTGGATAGTTCCAGCAGGTATAGTCCGTCTTCCAGGCGGCGCAGCGGGGTGATCTGGCTGAAGGCGGAGTCGGCACGGCCGTGGCCATAGACCTCGGCGGTGTAGGTCCGCTCGACGATGGCGCGCAGGTCGTCCGGGTCGATGTCGTCGGCGAGCCGCGACAGGATCTCGAATGCGAGCTGGCGGTAGTCCATGCCGCGCATGAATTCGAGTTCGGCGGCGCTAAATGCGGGGTAGGACTCGGGCATGTACAGGCCGCCGTCCGGGGCGAGACCGCCGAGCAGGATCTGGGAGAAAGTGAGCGCGGGGGATTGGCCGCGGGTGGAGACGTAGCGCATGGAGTTCTCGATTTAGGCGTACATGAGGCGACCCTTGGGCTCCGGGATCTGCCGTTGCAGCGCTTGGGCCGTTTCGATCCATTCGGCGATGATCCGCTCGACGTTATTGAGTGCTTCAGCGTAGGTCTGTCCATCCGCTGCACAACCCGGCAATTCCGGTACTTCGGCAATGAAGGACTGATCTGCTTCACTCCAATAGAGAATGATCTCGTAATGGAAGGGCTTATTCATCGTGCTGGCTCGCCAATCGGTATTTGAGGATGACATCCCGTACCTGCCTGATCTGGTAGGGCTTGGCTTAGCCCTGTTTGGCTTGCAGATTCAGGATCTCGGCCACACCGTCCAGGGTGGAGATATGGTGGCTGCCACGTACCCGCTCGTCAAATCCGTAGTGGAGCAGCACACGCCGCAGGTCGTCGAAGGCAAGGTTGCTATCCGAGCCGCCCGAGAGGATAAGGAACAGCAGTTTCTCAAAACGGCTCACGACCGGTTCAGCCGTTCAGCTCTTCCATGCGCAGGCGGGTGACCCGGCCGGTGATGGCGGGCAAGGCCTCGATCTGGGCGATGGCCGCGTTGACCGCCTTTTCGCGGGCGACATGGGTGAGGATGACGATGTCCGCGCGCGCTTCGCCCTCGTCCGGCTCCTTCTGCATCATGGCATCGATGGAGATTTCCAGGTCGGCGAGGATGCGGGTGATGTCGGCCAGCACCCCGGGCTTGTCCTGGGCGGACATGCGCAGGTAGTAGGCGGTTTCCACCTCGTCCATGGGCAGCACCTTGAGGTCGGTGAGCTGGTCGGGCTGGAATGCGAGGTGCGGCACGCGGTGGTGCGGGTCGGCGGTGGCCAGGCGGGTGACGTCGACCAGGTCGGCGATCACCGCGCTGGCGGTGGGCTCGGCGCCGGCGCCCTTGCCGTAGTACAGGGTGGCGCCGACGGCGTCGCCCCACACCAGGACGGCGTTCATGGCGCCCTCGACATTGGCGATCAGGCGCTTCGCCGGCACCAGGGTGGGATGCACGCGCAGCTCGACGCCGTTTTCGCGGCGCTTGGAGATGCCCAGGAGCTTGATGCGGTAGCCCAGCTCCTCGGCATAGCGGATGTCGATGGCCTCCAGTTTGGAGATGCCCTCGATGTGCGCGGCGTCGAACTGCATGGGCACGCCGAATGCGATGGCGGACATGATGGCCGCCTTGTGCGCCGCGTCGATGCCTTCAATGTCAAAGGTCGGGTCGGCCTCGGCATAGCCTAGGCGCTGGGCCTCGGCCAGCACGTCGGCGAAGGCCAGGCCCTTGTCGCGCATCTCGGAGAGGATGAAGTTGGTGGTGCCATTGATGATGCCGGCCAGCCACTGGATGCGGTTGGCGGACAGACCCTCGCGCAGCGCCTTGATGATGGGAATGCCGCCCGCCACCGCGGCCTCGAAGGCGACCATGACGCCCCTTTTCTGCGCTGCGGCGAAGATTTCGTTGCCGTGCTTGGCGATCAGCGCCTTGTTGGCGGTGACCACGTGCTTGCCGTTGGCGATGGCCTGCATGACCAGTTCCCGGGCTGGGGAAATGCCGCCGATCAGCTCGCATACGATGTCGATGTCGGGGTGGTTGACCACGAATTCGGGGTCGGTGGTCAGCTCGATGCCCTCGCCAGCGAATGCGCGCGCGCGGTCCAGGTTGCGCACGGCGGCGTGGCTGACCACGATGGCACGCCCGGCGCGCCGGGCGATTTCTTCCTGGTTGCGGCGTAGCACGGTGAGCGTGCCGCCGCCAACGGTACCGAGGCCGAGCAGGCCGACTTGCATGGGTTTCATAGGTCGCTTTGCTTTCCTTGGGCGTTTTGCGTGGGGGGCCAGGGGCTTGTGACTAGGGGCTGGTTTGTAACCCGGATGCAGGCCGAAGGCCGCAATTCGGGAACCGCCCCGGATTGCGCTTTGCTCCATCCGGGCTACCGGAGGAGGAAATGAACATCGCCGTCATCGCAGCAAGCCGTCTTTCCTGAACATGTCCCGTAGCCCACGGATGGCTTGGCGGGTGCGATGTTCATTTTCAATGAGCGAGAAACGGACGTGGTCGTCGCCGTATTCGCCGAAGCCGATGCCGGGGGAGACCGCCACCTTGGCCTTTTCCAGCAACAGTTTGGAGAATTCCAGTGATTTGAGGTGGGCGTAGGGTTCGGGAATCGGCGTCCAGACGAACATGGTCGCCTTGGGGACCTCCGCCTGCCAGCCGACTTCGTTCAGGCCCTTGACCAGCGCGTCGCGCCGCTTGCGGTACATGTCGCAGATGTCGTGGACGCAGTCCTGTGGGCCTTCCAGGGCGGTGATGGAGGCCACCTGGATGGGCGTGAAGGTGCCGTAATCGTGGTAGCTCTTGATGCGCGCCAGGGCCGCCACCAGGGTGGGGTTGCCGACCATGAAGCCGACCCGCCAGCCGGGCATGTTGTAGCTCTTGGACAGGGTGAAGAACTCCACCGCCACGTCCTTGGCGCCCTTCACCTGCATGATGGAGGGGGCCTGGTAGCCGTCGAACACGATGTCGGCGTAGGCGATGTCGTGCACCACCCAGATGCCGTATTCCTTCGCCATGGCCACCACCTTCTCGAAGAATTCGAGCTCCACGCATTGCGTGGTGGGGTTGGACGGGAAGTTGAGGATCAGCATCTTCGGCTTTGGCCAGTGGTTGCGGATCGCCGTTTCCATCTCGGCGAAGAAGTCCACGCCGGGCGTCATGGGAATGTGGCGGATGTCCGCGCCGGCGATCACCGGGCCGTAGATGTGAATGGGGTAGCTGGGGTTGGGGACCAGGACGATGTCGCCCCGGTCAAGGGTGGCCAGCGACAGATGGGCGATGCCCTCCTTGGAGCCAATGGTGACGATCGCCTCCTTCTCCGGATCGATGTCGACGTCGTAGCGACTCTTGTACCAGTTGGTGATTGCCTTCCTGAGCCGCGGGATGCCCTTCGACATCGAGTAGCGGTGGGTATCGCCGCGCCGCGCCGTCTCGATCATCTTCTCGACGATGTGCGGCGGGGTGGGCTGGTCCGGGTTGCCCATGCCGAAATCGATGATGTCTTCGCCGCGCCGGCGAGCAGCCATCTTGAGGTCGCCGGTGATGTTGAACACATAGGGCGGCAGGCGTTTGATGCGGGAAAACTCGTCCATCGGTGACGCGGGCATGTGAAAGAGATTAATCTTAGCCTGAAACAGTGACGAGTGACGAGTGACGAAGTAACAATGGGCCAGCCTGCTAGCCCCTCCTCCCCGCATTCACCGGCCATGAAGCGAGCCAAGCCATGAAACTGCACCTCGATCAGAGCCTTGGCATCCATCGCGTCACCGCCCAGAGCGAGGATTTCATCGAGATCGACGGCCGCCGCCATGGGACGAGCCTGATCGTCTTGCCTGATCGCCTGATTCGCGACTGGCCGGTGGCCCGGCTCGACCGGCTCGAATCGGGGCATTTCGCCGCGCTCATCGAACTCCGGCCGGAGATCGTTCTGCTCGGCAGCGGTCGGCGCCACCGTTTCCCGCCGCCTGATCGGCTGGCCACGCTGTTCGCCGCCGGCATGGGCGTGGAGGTAATGGCGACCGCCGCCGCCTGTCGCACCTACAACATCCTGGTGGCAGAAGGCCGCCGGGTGGCCGCGGCGCTGATCCTGGAGACCAGGGCGGAGGGCTGACATGCGCACAGCGTTCATCACCCATCCGGCCTGCGTCCGGCACGACATGGGGGCGGGGCATCCCGAATCGCCGGCCCGGCTGACGGCCATCGAGGCGGCCTTGCGCGCGGCGGGGCTGTGGCCGCGCCTGGCGCACATGGAGGCCCCGGCCGCGACCCGGGAGCAGCTCGCCCGGGTGCATGACGCGGCCTACCTCGATGCGATCGAGTCGATGGCCCCGGATCGGGGCTGGGTCGAACTCGATCCCGATACCGCCATGAATTCATACAGTCTCGCCGCCGCCCGCCATGCTGCGGGGGCGCTGGTGCGGGCGGTGGACGCGGTGCTGGCGGGAGAGGCGGACAATGCATTCTGTGCCGTGCGGCCGCCCGGCCACCACGCTACGCCGGGTCGCGCCATGGGGTTTTGCATCTTCAATAACGTCGCCGTGGGGGTGGCGCATGCGCTTGATGCGCATGGCCTGGAACGGGTGGCCATCGTCGATTTCGATGTGCACCATGGCAACGGCAGCGAAGCCTGCTTTCGCGACGATCCCCGCGTCCTGTTGTGTTCCACCTTCCAGCATCCGCTCTATCCCTACAGTGGCGCCGAGGGCGGCAATGCGCACAACCTGCCCTTGCCGGCCGGCAGCGATGGCGCCGTGCTGCGCGCGGTGTTCGCTGAACGGGTGTTGCCGGCCCTGCGTGCATTCCGGCCGCAATGCGTGTTCTTTTCAGCCGGCTTCGACGGCCATCGCGAAGACCCGCTGGCCGGCTGGAGGCTCGACGAGGCGGATTATGCTTGGATCACTGCAGAAGTGCTGACGGTGGCACGGGAGTGTGCCCAAGGGCGGGTGATCTCGACCCTGGAAGGGGGCTATGCGCTCGCCGCGCTGGGGCGCAGCGTGGCGGCGCATGTCGGCGTGCTGGCGGGTGGGGACGCGCAGTAGAGTCGTGCCGGCCGTTTAGCGGCCGAACAGTCCACGGAATAGATTGACCGGGTCGATCTCCTTGATGATGTCGGTCGTTCCAGGCGCCCGTGCGGGCTCGTTGGCGCGCGCCGGTGCAGGGCTCGGTGGCGCGGGTGCGTCTTCCATGTCCTCGCCGAGTAGCGCCATGCCGGTCGATTTGAGGCGCAAGAGGGCCGTCCATTCCGGTTTCCACTCGATCTTCGGGTCGGCCGGACGGGGTGGGTGGGCGAGGTTGAGTTCCGGGCCGTAGGCGATCATGCGCAGCATGGCGCCTTCGGTCTGGGCGAATATCCCTGCCGGCAGGGCGCATTGCGTGGTCTGCCGGGGCAGCACCACCTTTTCCTTGACGAGCCGCTCCACCCGGGCCGGGGCCAGGTAATCCATCAGACCCCAGCCGGGGTCGGGCGATTCGCTGGAGCTCCAGAAAATCGTCTCGGACACGCCGTCCGCGCCCTGGCGGCTGCCTATGGCGGTGAGGAAGTAGCCGGTGGCGGTGGTCACGCCCTGCCAGCGGACGAGGATCGATTCGGTGGGCTTGCCCTGGGTTTCGATGCGGAGCTTGTCCATGAAATCGAGTCCGCCGGGAACGCTGAAGCGCAGGCTGGCGGGCACGCCTTCGCCGGACACGGCGTGTTCACCCAAGAGCGAGGCGTTGCCTGGAACGCGCAGGTTGTTCGATCGGTTGGGCCAGATGGAGCGGCCCGGCACTGCCTTCGCGCCGCGATCCGGGGCGTGGCGGCCGAGCATGAACTTGCCGAACTCCTGAGGCGTGGCCTTGGCGAAATCGAGGCTGCGCGGTTGTCCGGCGCGCGCCTTGGCACCACAGCCCCAGTAGAAGATGAGCCGGCCTTCGGGCTTTTCGATCTCGCTTTCCCACTCTACATCGGGTTTCTGCTGGTCTGTCACCACCGGCAGCAGCGGCAGCAGCGGCAGGGGAGAGCGCATGTTCATGCCGGCGGGGATGCTGTGCGAGGCCTCCGTGCCGGCCGGCTTGCGCTGGGTGTGGAGTGCCGAATCGAGCCATTTACCAGGACTGGCGCCGTGGCGGGCCTGGCCGAATGCGGATCCCATGAGTCCAAGCATGGGGTTGTCCTCCATCTCCTCCATGCCGGGCATCGACATGTGGTGGGTCGCGGCGTCCATCCAGAAACGGGCGACCGGTGGCTGGGTTTTCTGTTGTGCCAGGGCCGGCAGGGCGAGGCTGGCGCACAGGCTTGCGAGCAGCAGATGAGTGAGGCGCATGACGTTCCTCCAAGTCAGGTGGGGTGGTCAAACGCTACCACAAAGGCTCCCCCTTGCGCTGCCGCCATGACGGCCGTGCCGCGCGAGGTGCGTTACTGGATGGGCAAGAGGTCTGCGAATCGTTCGAGTACTGGAAATTCGTCGTTGTCCTTGCGTCCCTGGCGTGTATCGGGCTGGGCGACGCCGTACAGGTGGGCGATGCCGTGCTGGTGGGCCGAGCGCAGGACCGGCAGGCTGTCGTCGACCAGCAGGCTGCGTTTTGCGTCGAACGGCTCCATCGCCGCCAGCCTTTCCCAGAATTCGGGCTGTTCCTTGGCCAGGCCAAAATGGTGCGAGCTGTGGATGGCGTCGAAATGGAGGGTGAGCCCGGTGCGCTGCATCTTCAGGTTCAGGCTCTTGTGGTGGGCGTTGGTGACCAGCACCACCCGCTTGCCGGCGGAACGCGCGGCGGTGAGGAATTCCGGTACGTCGGGATGGATGGCGATGAGGTGGGCCAGATCTTCCTTGAGCGCGACGATGTCGAGGTCGAGCGCCTCGCTCCAGTAATCGACGCAATACCAGTCGAGCGTGCCTGCCTTGGCGTTGTAGCGGCGGAAGCATTCGGCGTGCGCCTCGTGCGCCGGCAGGCCGTGCCGTTCGGCGTAGCGCTGCGGCACATATACCTGCCAGAAATGGTTGTCGTAATAGAGGTCGAGCAGGGTGCCGTCCATGTCGAGCAGGACGGTGTCGATCGCTTGCCAGGGCGGCGGGCTCACAGCAGTCCGTCGCGGGACAGGCCCTGCCGGCGCAGGATGCGGCGCAGCATCTGCAGGGCTTCGAGCTGGATCTGACGGACGCGCTCGCGGGTCACGCCGAGGTGGTCGGCCAGGTCTTCGAGGGTGGCGACCTCGGCGTTGTTGAGTCCGAAGCGGCGTTCGATCACCCAGCGGTGTTTTTCGTCCAGTTCGTCCAGCCACTCTTGCACATAGCGCTCGATCTCGGCGTTCTGCAGCATGTCCTCCGGTTGCTCGGAGTTCTCGTCGGCGATGGCCTCGCCGATCGACAGGCTGGGGTCGATGTCGAGCGGGGCGTCGAGCGAGGCCATGCGGTCATTGAGGTGCAGCATGCGGCGCACGTCCTCGACCGGATGGCCGGTGAGGCCGGCGATTTCCTCCGGCCCGGCGTCGGGCACACCGTGCATCTCTAGGTGGCGCTGGGCGCGAAGGTAGATGTTGAGTTCCTTGATGACGTGCACCGGCAGGCGGATGGTGCGCGACTGGTTCATGATCGCCCGTTCGATGTTCTGGCGGATCCACCAGGTGGCGTAGGTGGAAAAACGGAAGCCGCGTTCCGGTTCGAATTTTTCCAGGGCGTGCATCAGTCCCAGGTTACCTTCCTCGATCAGGTCGAGCAGGGTCAGGCCGCGGTTGATGTAATGCTTGGCGATGTTGACCACCAGGCGCAGGTTGCGCTCGATCATGATCTGGCGGGCCTCGAAGTCACCCTGACGCACACGCTGGGTCAGCTCGCGCTCCTCCTCCTGGGTGAGCAGGGCCTCGCGGCCGATCTCGTTGAGATAGATCTGGGTGACGTCGTGGGTCTCGTCGCGTAGAGAGTCGGGGTCCATGCCGTTCTGCGCCAGCATGGTCTCATCGACTTCCATGGGCGGCGACTTGGGCGACTCTTCGTCGATGTATTCGTCGTCCTGCTGCATCGTTTTCCTTTTCACCAGCACACGAACCGAACAGGCGCCGTGTACGTGGGATCGACGCCGGTGTTCAGCGGCTGGGCGGCAGGTAGGCAAGGGGGGCGGCCGGCCGGCCCAAGACCCGAATCTCGAAATGCAGTTTGACCCGATCGCTGTCCGTATCGCCCATCCGACCGATGGCCTGGCCGCGCCGCACCCGCTCGCCCTCGCGCACCAACATTTCCTGCTGGTGGGCATAGGCCGACAGCAGCGTCTGGTTGTGCTTAACAGGCTGTTAATGATGATGAGTTTGCCGTAACCGCGCAACCCGGTGCCGGCATAGACGACGTGATCATCGGCGCTGGCTAGCACCGGATTGAACCCGGATTTTCCATGCGGCGGCCTGATGGCCTACACGAGCGCTGGCGGCCGCTTTCGGGCGGCTTCGAGTCCGTGCTCCTTGCCCATAGGCACAGCGATGGGCGCGTCGCCCGTCTTCAAATCCGCCCCGAAATCGCCTCGCCATCATCACGTGCCCTAATGGAAAATCTGAGTTGAACCTAAAAACCGCAGTTGACCGCTGATTTGGTCCCGCAACATGATGAATAAATTAACAACAGCCTGCCAAAAAAGGAGGGGGGTGTGCCCTGTGTCTGTAGTGATGAAGCAGGGAGCATCAGGGTAAACGGCATGGTCGTGTCGCTCCCCAACCGTGTGCGGCGCCAGTACAATGCCGGATACTCCACTCTAGGCCCGAACCCTCGATGAATAGCCGCGACATCCGCCAGAAGTTTCTCGATTTCTTCGCCAGCAAGGGGCACACCGTGGCGCCCTCCAGCTCGCTCATCCCGGCCAATGACCCCACCCTGCTGTTCACCAATGCCGGCATGGTGCAGTTCAAGGAGGCCTTTCTCGGCCGCGAGCAGCGACCCTACGTGCGCGCGGTCTCCTCGCAGCGTTGCGTGCGCGCCGGCGGCAAGCACAACGACCTGGAAAACGTCGGCTACACCGCCCGCCACCACACCTTTTTCGAGATGCTGGGAAACTTCAGCTTCGGCGACTATTTCAAGCGCGAGGCCATCCAGTATGCCTGGGAACTGATCACCGAGGTCTACGGCATTCCCAAGGAAAAACTCTGGACCACGGTCTACATCGATGACGACGAGGCCTACGCCATCTGGACCCGGGAGATCGGCGTGCCTGCCGAGCGCTGCATCCGCATCGGCGACAAGGGCGGTCAGAAGTATCACAGCGACAATTTCTGGCAGATGGGCGACACTGGCCCCTGCGGCCCTTGCACAGAGATCTTCTACGACCACGGCCCGGAGGTGTTCGGCGGCCCGCCGGGCAGCCCGGACGAGGACGGCGACCGTTACATCGAGATCTGGAACCTGGTGTTCATGCAGTACAACCGCGACGAGCAGGGTGTCTTGCATCCGCTGCCCAAGCCCTCGGTGGACACCGGCATGGGGCTGGAGCGCATCGCCGCGGTGCTGCAGGGCGTGCACAGCAATTACGAGATCGACCTGTTCCGGACCCTGATCGAAGCCGCCGCGCGGGAGACCGGCGCCGCCGACCGGACCAGCAATTCGCTCAAGGTGATCGCCGACCACATCCGCGCTTGCGCATTCCTCATCGTCGATGGCGTCCTTCCCGGCAACGAGGGCCGCGGCTATGTGCTGCGCCGCATCATCCGCCGCGCCATCCGGCATGGCTACAAGTTGGGTTGCAAGACACCGTTCTTCCACAGGCTGGTGCCGGATCTCGCCGGCGTGATGGGCGAAGCCTATCCCGAACTGGTTTCTGGCCGCGACAACGTCGCCACCATCCTCAGGCAGGAAGAAGAGCGTTTCGCCGAGACCCTGGAGCACGGCATGGCGGTGCTGGAAACGGCGATGGCCTCGGAAGACCGCATGCTCGACGGCGACACGGTGTTCAAGCTCTACGACACCTTCGGCTTCCCGCTCGACCTCACCGCCGACATCGCCCGTGAGCGCAACATCACCGTCGATTTCGCCGGCTTCGAGGCGGCCATGCAGATGCAGCGCGAGCGCGCCCGCGCCGCCAGCCGCTTCAGCGTCGGCAAGGGCATCGAATTCAGCGGCGACAAAACCGCGTTCGAGGGCTACGACCGGCTCGAAAGCGAGACTCGCATCATCGCCCTGTACAAGGAAGGTAGCCAGGTCAGCGAGATCCAGGCCGACGACGAGGCGGTGATCGTCCTCGATCGCACCCCCTTCTACGCCGAATCCGGCGGCCAGTGCGGCGACATCGGCGAGTTGGCCAGCGACCACGGCGTATTCCAGGTACAGGACACGCAAAAGATCCAGGCCGAGGTATTCGGCCACCGCGGCGTGCTCCGCACCGGCCGGCTCGCGCTCGGCGACAGCGTCATTGCCCGCGTCGATGCCGAGGCCCGCGTCCGGGCCGCCTACAACCATTCCGCCACCCATCTGCTGCATGCCGCCCTGCGCAATGTGCTGGGCAAGCATGTCACCCAGAAGGGTTCGCTGGTCACGCCCCAACGCACCCGGTTCGACTTTTCCCACCCCCAACCGGTGAGCCCCGAGGAGATTGCCCGCATCGAGGATCGGGTCAATGCCGAGATCCGCCGCAACCACAAGGTCGACACCCGCCTGATGAGGCATGAGGACGCCATCCGCGCTGGCGCGATGGCACTGTTCGGCGAGAAGTACGGCGACGAGGTGCGCGTGGTGAGCATGGGCGAGTTTTCCACCGAGCTGTGCGGCGGCACCCATGTCCAGCGTACCGGCGACATCGGCCTGTTCAAGATCGTGTCCGAAGCCGGCGTGGCCGCCGGCGTGCGCCGTATCGAGGCCGTGACCGGCCCCGGGGCGCTGGCCCATGTACGCAGCCAGGACACGGCCCTGAAGGACATCGCCCTGCTGCTCAAGGCCCAGCCGGACGAGGTCCGCGCCAAGCTGGCGCAGATCCAGGAGCAGGTGCGGCAACTGGAAAAGGAGCTGGCGCGCTACAAGTCCAGGCTGACCTCCAGCCAGGGCGAGGATCTGGCCGAACAAGCGGTGGAGGTCGCCGGCGCCCGGGTGCTCGCCGCGCACATCGAGGCTGCCGACGCCAAAACCCTGCGCGAACTGGCGGACAATCTGCGCGACCGGCTCCAGTCCTGCGCCCTGGTGCTGGGGAGCGCAATCGACGGCAAGGTGACCCTGATCGCCGCCGTGACGCCGGACCTGACCGCCCGGGTCAAGGCCGGCGAACTGGTCAATTTCGTCGCCCAGCAGGTGGGCGGCAAGGGCGGCGGCCGACCGGACATGGCTCAAGCCGGCGGCAGCCAGCCGGAACGGCTGGCCCCTGCCCTGGCCAGTGTCGCCGACTGGGTTAGCGAGCGCATCTCCGGCTGAGGCAAAACTGCGCGTCAAAAACCAGGGAGAGGCCCGTGTTCGATCTCTTCAAACGCAAACGCGACAGCGACGACCCGCTCAGTTCGATCAAGACGGTCAGTCGCTGGCTGCAGTCGCTGCCAACCGGTGACATCTACTCCGCGCAAGAAGAAGTGGTGCGTGAACTGGTGCGCTTCAACCGTGGCGAAGGGCCGCGCAGCAAGGAACAACTCCAGGTGCTGATGACCCTGGACGAAAAGAGCCACGACTTGCATGCCATGCTGTGTGCTCAATACCTGCGCAACCCGCGCATGTCGAAGATGATCGAGACCAAGCTGTGGACCAACATCCACGCTTTCCACTGGGAAGTCACCCGCGGCTACCACGCATTCATCATGAATTTCGTCGCCAATCCAGGCGGCAACAAGCTGCAACCCCTCATCCCGAAGGTGGTGGCGCGGGCGATCCGCGGCCTTGCGCACATCATCAAATGGCGCCAGTTCCGCTACGAATCGATCGAGGAGAAGCTCTGGCTGCGCCTGCACAACCTGTATCGCATGGCCGAATTCGACGGCTTCGGCGAGCAGCGCATGAAGCTGTACGACAACGACCGGCGCAAAACCAGCTGCGAGCAGGAATACGGCCAGGCCCTGCTGCTTTCCCTGCTGGCGGACGGCAGCCTCCTGCCCCGGCAACTCGAAATGATGGACCACTGGCTCGACAACTGGTCGGAGATGATCCATGTCGACCGCCAATACCACCCCGAGCATCACGGCTTCCAGGTCGATACGCTCAAGGGCCATGGCCTGCGCCGGGTGCGCAATCTGGGCAACAACGATGCAATCCGATTCATCCCGACCCGGGAGCTGCTGGTCTACCTGGACCGGATCAAGAAGAACCTCAAGGCCGGCGAGCCCCCGGCCCAGCTCGGCCTGGGCGAGGATTTTCGGTTGCCCGAGGGCTATGTGTTGCGTACCGGACGATTGCAGCGAGAGCGGCATCGGTTTCAACATCGGCCAGCGCGAATACGACTGGCTGCGGGTGGGCAAGCTGGTCGGCATGCGCCCCAACGACGACACCCCCTGGCGGGTAGGCGCGGTGCGGCGCATCGTGCGCGGCGCCGAAAGTGGCCGCGTGGTGGGCCTCAGCCTGCTCAACGGTGAATTGCAGGCGGTGACACTGGAACATGTAGCCGGCCCCAGCGGACTGCGCTATGCGGTGGAAGGGTATGTGGTGGACGAGATCGAAAGCCCCGCGGGCCTGGTCAGCAGCTGCCAGGCTATTCTGGTCCGGGCCCCTGAAAAACCCGAATCCTTGCTCATGGAAAGCGCCAACTATGCCCACGGCCGCCACTATGCGCTCCGCGCCGACAATGCAAGCCTCCGTTCTTGTATCGCTCGATTCGGTGCAAGACAAGGGTGACGCCTGGCTCTGCAGCGGATTCCGGGTGATTTCAGCCTGATTCGCCGGCGGCCGGCTCGGTCCCTTCCGGACCGGTTTGCATGCGACATTGACCGACCGGTCGTGGCTTTACCTCGGGCGGCAACACCGCCAGCATGCGCCGCCGCAGTTCCGGATCTTCGATCCTGCAGAGCAGCAAGACCTCACCCTCTGCCGGCCGCGGCCCATACTGCACCGCGCCCAACCCCTTCTGACGCAATTCGTCGCGCATCGCCACAGCCTGGCTTTCGAACTGGAACGCCCCAAGCGAATAGGCCTGCGCCATGCCCCCACTACGAATCGGCTGCACGTCGCGCACCCCGGCTGCACGCAATGCCTGGTTCACCCGCTCGCGTTCCGCAGCCTCATACACCGGTGGCCAGAACACCCACCACCCCAGCCGCTGGGGCAGGATGAACTGACACGCCTCCACACCCAGTGCCAGCTCCGCCAGGCTGGCGCGCAAGGATTCGAAGCGCCCCTGCTCGATGCCCGCCATGCCCAAGCATTGCAAATTTTCGCTGAGTAGCGAACCCGCACGGTCCGAACGAACCGGCGCAGCGCGGGTGGGCCGCTCCCGAATCTGGATTTTCTCGGCGTTGAACTCCGGCAGCGAGCCGGGCTGCCCGGTACGAATCATGTTCGCCACCCCACCCGCGAGCGCCAGCAGGTTGAGTACGGCGAGGCCGAACACTAGCTTCCAGGCCAGTTCAGATCGTGCGCGATCCATCGCATCCCTTCCAGTACCAGACCCTCAAAACGAAGCACGCCTTCCCCCAGGGCAGGGACCAGCCAATCCGCATCGCCCCCCGTCAGCAACACGCGCACGGGTCCCGAAACATGCGCCTGCAGCCGCGCCTGCAGCGTCGAGACCGCTCCAGCCGCGCCGGCGAGAATGCCAGCGGCCACAGCCGCCTGGGTGGAACATGGAAACGCATCGGTCGGGCACGCCTCCGCATCCAACGCCACCTGCACGCCCGCCGTGCCCCCGCTCAATGCCGAGTGCATCAGACGTCGGCCGGGCAGGATCAGGCCGCCCAGAAACTCGCCGTTCGCATTCAATGCATCGACGGTGAGGGCGGTGCCGGCGGCCACCACCACACAGGGGGCGAATGCGTTGCGCCAGGCCCCCACCAGGGCGGCAAAACGATCCGCGCCCAAGGTTTCAGGGACATGATAACGATTCACCAGGCCATGGCCACGGGCCGAGGCACGCAGCCAATGCACGGGCACAGCCAGCCCATTGAGCCAGGATTCGAGCCGCATCCGGACTGCTTTACCGGCCACGCAACAGACCACGCCCCCGGTCGGACCGGCACCGTGCAGCGCCGCGTTGACCTGCCGCGGCAAATCATCGATGGCGTCCAGCCCCAGCGCCCCGCGCGCCTGCCAGCCAGCCGCACGCCACAGCCCCCACTTGAGGCGACTGTTGCCCGCATCCAGCAGCAGGATCATGCCGGCCTGAGGCTCAACTCACCGGAATGGATCGTGCGTCGACCGGCCGGCGTATCGATGATCAACTGCCCCAATGCATCCACCCCGACCAGGATACCGGAATACCGCACATCGCCCGCTTCCACGAGCTCGACCGAACGTCCGGTCCAGGCCTGGGCCTCGATCCATTCATCGACGAACGGCGCGAAACCGGTGGCATCGAAGCGGCTCAGCACCGAGTCCAGCGACTCCAGCAAGGACAACATCAGCTCGCTGCGCGTCGGCACCTCCGGCATCCGGTCGGCGAGAGCCGCGAGCGGCTGCGCCGCCTCGGCGCGTAATGCCAGCCGAGCGCGGACGTTCAGGCCGATGCCGATCACCGCCGTGGCGCCGGAAAGTACATCCCCCTGGGTCTCGATCAGAATCCCGGCCAGCTTGCCCTCGTCGAGCAACAGGTCGTTCGGCCACTTCAGGCTCAGCCCCCCTAGGCCGAACCCACGCAATACACGCCACAAGGCCAGCCCCACCGCCAGACTGAGGCCGGATAGCGCGGTGAGTGGGCGCTGGAAACGCCAGAGCACGGAAAAGGTCAGGCTATCGCCCGGGGCCGCCAGCCAGCGCCGGCCGCGTCGGCCGCGCCCGGCACTCTGCCACTCGGTCACGAGTACCCGCCGATGCATGTCCGGCCCAGCCGCCATGGCCAAAAGTCGGCTGTTAGTCGAATCCACCTGGTCGACGCAGTCGACCTTGAAATTCGCTGCCCGCCCCTCTTGCTGCATACGCGCGCAATCCAGCCAGTCGAACGGCCGCCCCAGCCGATATCCCCGACCGCGCACGGCATGGATCTCCACCCCAAGCGCACGCGCCTCGTTCACCGCGTTGTGCACGCTCGCACGCGAAATCGCCAGGCGCGCGGCAATCGCTTCGCCGGAACGGAATTCGGCGGCAGACAACTCACGCAATACAGCAAACGGCATCGGACAAGACTCCGGATGGGCGAATACAGGTTGACAGGGCAACCGCATTCTAGCCGATTCGCCCCGCCCCACCCGCTGGTAGAATCCGCGGATGACCGATCAACGTGCGCAGCAAGGCAGCGACATCCTCATCCTCGGCGGCGGCGCCATCGGCCTGGCCACCGCCCTAGAACTCGCCGGACGTGGCCTGACGGTGCGGGTGCTCGAACGCCAGCAAGCCGGACGCGAATCGTCCTGGGCCGGCGCCGGCATCCTATCCACCCTGCCGCCCTGGAACTACGGCGAGGCGGTGCGTCGCCTCGCCGAATACAGCCTCTCGCTCTACCCCGACTGGGTCGAACGCTTGCGCCAGCAGGCGCGCACCGACCCCGAATACCGCACCACCGGCATGGCCGTGCTGCCCCCTTGGGAGATCGATGCCGTGCAGGCCTGGATCGACACCGGGGGCCACGCCGAGCCCTACCTGCCCGATTTCGTCCTCCGCGCCCTGCCCCCCGAATCCAGCGGTCTTTGGCTGCCCCAGGTGGCCCAGGTGCGCAACCCGCGTCTCATCCAGGCCTTGCGCGAGGCCCTGGGTCAGCTTGGCGTTATGATCGAAACCGATACCGAGGTCGTATCCATCGACACCACGAACGCGCGCGTGACCGGCATAAAAACCGCACGCGGCCCTCGCCAGGCTGAAAACTACGTGCTTTGCGCAGGGGCATGGAGCTCCACGCTGCTCGGCCCGCTCGCCGGCGCACTTGCGGTGCGTCCGGTGCGCGGCCAGATCCTGCTCTACCAGGCCCAACCCGATCGCCTGCCGGCCATCGTATACCAGGCCGATCACTATCTGGTGCCCCGCGCCGACGGCCACATCCTCGCCGGCAGCACACTGGAAGAAGTCGGCTTCGACAAGCGCACCACCCAGGATGCCCACGTCCGCCTGCACGCCGAAGTCACCCGCCTGCTCCCTGACGTCGCCGCACACGGCCCCATCCGGCACTGGGCCGGCCTGCGCCCCGGCTCCCACGGCAACATCCCCACCATCGGCCGCCACCCTCAGCTCGAAAACCTGTACACGAATACCGGCCACTTCCGCTACGGCGCCACCTTCGCCCCCGGCAGCACCCGCCTGCTCGCCGACCTCATCCAGGGCCACGCCAGCCAGATCGACACCACCCCCTACGCCTGGCCAGCCGCGGCCAGTTCGACTCTGCTATAATATGCGCCGCGCCGGTGTAGCTCAGTTGGTAGAGCAGCGCATTCGTAATGCGAAGGTCGAGGGTTCGACTCCTTTCACCGGCACCACTAAACCCAAGCATTTAGGCCACCCTTCGGGGTGGCCTTTTTGCTTCCCGCGCCTCCATGAACCTAAAAACCGCAGCTGACCACTTCTTGGCCCTCGACAGGCCACATGGCTGCTGGCGTTTATGTCTCCGGGATAGTTCACCCATTGGGTGGGCCGTTACGCACCCGATTGCACGGTTTTAGCCGGCTGTTGAAAAACGTAGCGAGGATGGCCCGATGCAAGGCGGGACCTGACCCGGATTTGCAGGGCAAACCCCACGGCTTGTCCGCCCTTTCTGCTCTCTCAGCCCAGAGCGCATGCCTTGAACCACAGCGCGCCGCCGCTGCCGAGCAAGATCAGGGCCACCAGCCGGCGCATGGCCTGGTGACTCAGACGCTGGTGCACGTGGCTGCCCATCCACAGGGCCGCCAGCACCAGCGGCAGGGCGGCGGCATAGGCGAGCGGCAGATTCGGGGCGAACAGTAGGCCGGCGAGGGTGAATGCGAGGATGCGCGTCAGGCCCTCGATGAAGAACAGCCCCGACAGCGTGGCGCGCAGTCGCCCCTTGTCGAACAGGCGGTGCGACAGATAGATCACGTAGGGCGGTCCGCCGGTGCCGAACAATGCGCTCACCGTGCCGCCAGTGAGCGCCGCCGGCCAGGCCCAGGCCGGCGCGATGGGGCGCAATGGGCCATCGCGGCGGACGAGGTCGCGCAGGGCGAACACGATCACCAACGTGCCTAGGGCGAGAAGCATCGCCGGCTCGGGCAAGGACACCAGCAGCCAGGCGCCCGCCAGCACGCCGATCAGGCTGGGCGGCAGCAGGCGGGCGATCTCGTCGCGGGCCACCTGGCTGAAATTGAGGCCGCCGATCAAGAGCGAGGCGGTGAAGTCGGTGAGCAGGATCAGCGGGACCACGAAGGTGAGCGGCAGATGCAGGGCCAGCAGGGGAACTGCGATGAGGCCGGAGCCAAAGCCGGTGATGCCACGGATGAAATAGGCGCCGGCCAGCACGAGGGCGACATAGAGATAGAGCGACATGGTGCGGAGGATGCGGGCCGGCGTTCACCGGAGCGGACATGAAGGACGGTCGACCCGCTTACAGGCGGCTGCCGCGCTCGACGATGATGCCGAGCTCGCGCACGCCGCGCAGGATGGCCTGCTTGCGCACCGCGACGCGCACCCAGGGGGCGCCGAACTCGCTGCGCACGATGTCGGCGATGTGTTCGCCCAGGGCCTCGACCAGATGGAAGGGCTGGCTGGCGGCGAATTCGCGGATGCGCGCCGCAACCTGGCCATAGTCGATGGTGTCGCGGATGTCGTCGCTGTGCCCGGCCTTGTGGTCGTACAGACCGATTTCGAGGTCGATCATCACCGGTTGCGGGACTTTGCGCTCCCATTCGTATAGCCCGATAATGATTTCGAGACGGAAGTCCCGCAAAAACAGGATGTCCATTGCTCTGGCCACTGCAAAAGGCCGCCATTCTACCCCGGAACCCCCATGCACGATTCCATCGTCACCGCCGCGTCCGCAATCCTGGCCGCGCTCATCCTCGCCGCCTACCTGATCGGCTCGCTTTCATTCGCGGTCATCCTCAGCCGCCTGTTTGGCCTCGCCGATCCGCGCAGCTACGGTTCGGGCAACCCCGGCGCCACCAACGTGCTGCGCAGCGGCCGCAAGGCAGTCGCCGCGCTCACCCTGCTGGGCGATGGCGCCAAGGGGGCGGCGGCGGTGCTGCTCGGCCACTGGGTCGCGGCCCGCTACGGCCTGCCCGCATTCGCGCCGGCCCTGGCGGGCCTGGCGGCCTTCGTCGGCCACCTGTGGCCGGTATTCTTCGGCTTCAAGGGCGGCAAGGGTGTGGCCACCGCCCTGGGGCTCTTGCTGGCGCTCGATCCCTGGCTGGGGCTGGCCTGCGCCGGAACCTGGCTCCTGATGTTCATGCTGCTGCGCATCTCCTCCCTGGCTGCGCTCACGGCGGCGGCCTTGGCGCCACTGCATGCCTGGCTGCTGGGCGCCGGGTCGATCACGGTCGCGGTCCTGGCGGTGTTGGCGGCGCTGATCTTTTGGCGTCATGCGGCCAACATCCGCCGCCTCCTGCGCGGCGAGGAACGCGCATTCGGTCGAAAGGCCGCGCCGGAGACCTGAGCCATGGTCTGGTTCGAAAAGGAGATGGACTACGCCAGCGACAAGCTTGCCGCGACGGCGGCGGAGTCCATCGACCGCGCCAGCGAGCGTCTGTCCGGCGTGGTGCAGGACGGGGTACGCCTGGCGAGCCAGGAATTGCAGTCGGTGGTGGCCGGGGCGAGCCGCGAGATCGACGCCAAGCTCGACAAGATCTCCCAGGAATTGCACGACCAGCGCCAGTTCACCAAGGACGACGTCAGGGAACTGGTCGACTATGCGGCGCTGCGCCTCTCTGGGGTGCTGGATGACCGCATCCAGGCGATGAAGCATGAAATCTCCAGCCTGGTGCAGGAAAAGACCGAATATTTCAAGACCGAGGTCGATGCCTTCTTCGTCCAGCGCCAGCAGGACCTTGCCCGCGAGCGGCACCGCCTGGTGATCAACATCCTGCTCGCGTTCGCCGCCTCTCTGGTGGTGGGCGCGGTATCGATCTTCTACAAGGGCATGGACGGGCGACCGCTCGACATGCTCACCGTGTTCCGCATCGTCCTCGCCTCGCTGGCCGGCGGCTACGGCGTATACCTGCTCGCCAGCCTGGCGCGACGCTGGCTGGCCCTGTCCGAGCACCGCAAGGACGCGCTGTTCCTCGCCGCGCGATACTGGGGCTGGTTGCGACCGAACAGCGTGTTCATCAGTGTGCTGACCCTGATCCTGCTGCTGGTTCTGGCGACCGCACTGCTGTTCCCCGCGCCGTTCATCGCCCTGCTCGGCCTGGAAGACTGGTTCGCCGGTCTAACCGCATTCAGCCCGGAGCCAGCTCCCAGCGCGGTCGTACCGTGAATGCGCCGACGCCCGGCCGGGCGTCGTTCAGGCGCATGGCGCCGGCAAAGGCGATCATCGCGCCGTTGTCGGTACACAGGTCGAGCGGCGGGTAGTGGACCGCACAGCCCACCCGCGCCGCCTCGGCGTCGAGGCGGGCGCGCAAGGCCCGGTTCGCACCCACCCCCCCCGCCACCACCAGGCGCTGCAAGCCGGTCCGGGCCAGGGCCGCCATGCACTTGCCGGCCAGCACGTCCACCACCGCCTGCTGGAAGCCGGCGGCGATGTCGGCACGCGCCGCATCCCCTTCCTTGCGCGCCAGATTGAGCACGGCGGTCTTGAGGCCGCTGAAGCTGAAGTCGAGCTCACCCGAGTTCAGCATCGGTCGCGGCAGGCGAAAGCGCCACGCGTCGCCGGTCTCGGCCAGCGCCGCCACCGCCGGCCCACCCGGATACCCCAGGCCGAGCAGCTGCGCGGTCTTGTCGAAGGACTCGCCGGCGGCGTCGTCCAGCGTCTCGCCCAGAAGCGCATAGCGGCCGACGCCGTCCACCCGCATCAACTGGGTGTGACCGCCCGAGACCAGCAGGGCGATGAACGGGAACGCCGGTCGCGGTTCGGCGAGCAGGGGCGAGAGCAGATGGCCTTCGAGGTGATGCACGCCGATGCATGGGCGCTCCAGCGCCACGGCCAGGCCATTGGCGATGCTGGCGCCGACCAGCAGCGCCCCGGCCAACCCCGGCCCCTGGGTGTATGCGATGGCATCGATGTCCGCAAGCCTCAAACCGGCCTCCGCCAGCACCCGCCGCGTGAGCGGCAGCACGCGACGGATGTGGTCGCGCGAGGCCAGCTCGGGCACCACCCCGCCATACTCGGCATGCATCGCCACCTGGCTGTGCAGTGCATGGGCGAGCAGGCCGCGATCGCGGTCGTAAAGCGCGACGCCGGTCTCGTCGCAGGAGGATTCGATGCCGAGTACGCGCATGAAGGCGTGGGGTGCGTTGAGCGCATGGCGTGACGAAGGGCAAAGTTTAACAGGCTGTTAACCGTTCGCGCTTGTATGCGCAGCCCGTACTGGTATAATTCTATGCTCCATTTCTCATCCATCCGGATCAAGCTTCATGCCTAGTGTACGCGTCAAGGAAAACGAGCCTTTCGAAGTGGCGATGCGCCGCTTCAAGCGCACTGTGGAAAAAACCGGTCTGCTGACCGAGCTGCGCGCCCGCGAGTTCTACGAAAAGCCAACCGTGGAGCGCAAGCGCAAGCTGGCCGCCGCCGTCAAGCGCCACCACAAGCGCCTGCGCAGCCAGACCCTCCCCCCCAAGCTGTACTGATCCATTTCCGGCGAACTCGGCCATGTCCCTCAAGAACCGTCTGGCCGATGACATGAAGCAGGCGATGCGCGCCAAGGATTCGGCGCGCCTTTCCGCTTTGCGCATGCTGCTTGCCGCCATCAAGCAAAAAGAGATCGACGAGCGAGCGGAGCTCGACGACGTCGGCGTCATAGCCACCATCGAGCGGCTGCTCAAGCAGCGCAAGGACTCTGCGACGCAGTATGCCGCCGCGGGCCGGGAAGATCTCGCCGCAAATGAACGGTTCGAGATCGAGGTGTTGTCCGCCTACATGCCCGCGCCGTTTTCCGACGCGGAGATCGACGCGCTGCTCGATGAGGCCCTGCGTGAGACCGGCGCGAGCAGCGGGCGCGACATGGGCAAGGTCGTGGCTTGGCTGAAGCCTCGTCTCGCCGGCCGCGCCGACATGGCGGCCGTTTCCGCCCGGATCAAGACCCGCCTGGGCTGAACCCTAGCAGCCTGTCGGACTTGAGCGATCGTAGCGAGCCGAGAGGGAGAGCGAGGACAGTTTTGCACGATTTCGAGGCGCATAGTGGGCCTATGCAACGAGAAATCGGGCAAAAATGGACCGCTCTTCCCACTGGCGCAGTAGATCAGCCTCAAGCCCGACAGGCTGCTAGCACCCTGAACCCGGGGAGGCGGACGTGATTCCCCAGGACTTCATCCATCTGCTGCTCGATCGCACCGACATCGTCGAGGTGATCGACCGCCATGTGCCGCTCAAGAAAAAGGGCGCCAACTACACCGCCTGCTGTCCGTTCCACAACGAAAAGACGCCTTCGTTCACGGTCAGTCCAGCCAAGCAGTTCTACCATTGCTTCGGCTGCGGCGCACACGGCACCGCCATAACCTTTTTGATGCAGCACGCCGGCTACGGCTTCGTCGATGCGGTGCGGGAGCTGGCCGGGCGGGTCGGCCTGACGGTCCCGGACGACGGCCACGTTGCGCGCCCCGAGGACAGTCGCCGCGACGCACTGTTCGAATGCATGGAAGCCGCCAGCCGTTTCTACCGTGCCCAGCTCAAGGCCAGCGCGACGGCCATCGAGTACCTCAAGCGGCGCGGCCTGAACGGCGAGGCCGCCGCCCGCTTCGGGCTCGGCCATGCCCCCGACGACTGGCAGGGCCTGACCCGCGCGGTACCCGACTACAACGATTCCGCCCTGGAAGAGGCGGGCCTGGTGATCGCCGGCGAGGGCCGGCGCTACGACCGCTTCCGCGACCGCATCATGTTTCCCATCCGCAACGAGCGTGGCCGCGTCGTCGCCTTCGGTGGCCGGGTGCTGGGCGCGGGCGAGCCGAAATACCTCAACTCGCCGGAGACCCCGCTGTTCCACAAAAGCCGCGAGCTGTACGGCCTGTTCGAAAACCGGCGCGCCATCCAGGCCGCCGGCCGTGCGATCGTCGTCGAGGGCTACATGGATGTGGTCATGCTGGCCCAGCACGGGGTTGAAAACGCGCTCGCCACCCTCGGCACGGCGATCACCCCGGACCAGGTTGGGCGCCTGTTCCGCCTCGTCGATGACGTGCTGTTCGCATTCGACGGCGATGCCGCGGGCCGGCGCGCCGCCTGGCGGGCGCTGGAGAATGCCTTGCCGCAGTTGCAGGACGGCAAGCGGGCGGCGTTCCTGTTCCTGCCCGAAGGCGAGGACCCGGACAGCTACGTGCGCGGCCAGGGCGCGCCCGCATTTCATGCATTGTGCGAGCGGGCCATGCCGCTGTCGGACTTCTTGTTCCAGGAACTCGGCGCGAAGACCGATCTCGCTTCGCAAGAAGGCCGGGTGCGTCTTGCCACCCTGGCCGAGCCGCTCATCGCCCGCATCGCCCAGGCGCCGATGCTGGCGCGGGCGCTGCGGGCGCGGCTGGCACAACTGTCCGGCCTTGCGGCACCCGCCGAACGGCGCCTGCCGATCCGGTCCGGCCGTCCAGTTGTACGCGACCGCACCGCCAGCCGACTGCCCTCGCCGGAGCAGGTTCTGCTGCAGGCCATCCTGTACCGGCCGGATTGGGTGGCGGAACTGCCCGACCCCTCACCTCTTCCCGGCGAGGCGGCGGCCACACTGGCGACGGTGCGCGAGGTGATGCGCGAGCACCCGGAACTGCGCGCCGCGCGCGATCTGATCGAATACTTTCGTGACCGCCCCGAGCGGTCCCGCCTGGAGACCGCCGCGGCCGCATCGCTGCACTGGGAGGACGCCGAATCGGGCTACGACATCGAGGCGGATTTCCGGGGTGCGCTCGCCAGCCTGGCCGAGCGCTTGGCCGCTGCCCAGGCGCGCGCCCTGGCCAGCAAGCGACCAAGCGAGATCAGCCCGGAAGAACGCAGCCGCTATCTGGAAGCGCTACGCAACAAGAAGCTGGATCGCCTCAAGGCCGAACCGGACGCGTAGCGCCGTTCACCCGCCTCACAGATCCCCCCACAGTGCTTGGAATGCGGCCAGGGCCGCCACGGCCGCGGTCTCGGTGCGCAGGATGCGCGGCCCCAGGCGCAGGGGCTGGAAACCGCGCGTCCGGGCGATCTCGCGCTCGCCGGGATCGAAGCCGCCCTCCGGCCCGGCCAGCAGGCAGACCCGACCTTCCGGCGCGGCACGGGCATGGAGGCGAAGCGTGCCCTCCGGGTCGAGCATGTAATCGACCCCGGCCGACCGCGGACGGACGATCCAGGCCTCGAAGTCGAGGATGGGCGCCACCTCCGGGATGCGGTTGCGGCCGCATTGCTCGCAGGCGGAGATCGCCACCGCCTGCCAGTGTTGCTGCCGGCGCTGCCGCTTGTCGCTGTCCAGTCGAACCACCGTGCGCCGCATTAGCACCGGCTGGATGTGGGTGACGCCAAGCTCCACCGCTTTCTGCAGGGTGTAGTCCATCCGCTCGCCGCTGCTGATGCCCTGGGCCAGGGTGATTTCGAGCGGCGATTCGCGTTCGGGCGCGCGTCGCTCGCCTAGGAGGGCCGCGACCTGCTTGCCGTCGCAGTGCAGGGTGGCGAGATATTCCACGCCATCGCCGTTGAACAGGATCACCGTGTCGCCCGTGCGCAGCCGCAGCGCGGCCACCGCATGGCGGGCGACCGCATCGGGCAGGATGAGCCGCTCACCGGAGGCGAGCGGAACCGGGCAGTGGAATCGGGCGATCGACATGGCGGGCGGCGGGAAAGCGGGCGGCGAATGCTATCATCATCGGCCGAACCTGCACGAGGAGCCCACGATGGTACGCATGGAAACCCCGGTCTGCGATTTCGGTCGGGCCGCGCTCGATTTCGACCTGCTCGGCGTCGACGGCCGACCTTACACCCTCAAGGACGTGGTCGGTCCTAACGGGCTCGTCGTCATGTTCATCTGCAACCACTGTCCCTACGTCAAAGCGGTGATCCACCGCATCGTGCGCGATGTGCGCGACTTGAAGCCGCTCGGCGTGGGCGCGGTGGCGATCATGTCGAACGACCCGGCCGAATACCCGGAGGACTCGTTCGACAACATGAAGCGCATCGCCGCCGAGCTCGATTTCCCCATGCCCTACCTGCTCGACGCAACGCAGGAAGTCGCGCGTGCCTATGGCGCCGTATGCACCCCGGATTTCTTTGGCTACAACGGCCGCCTCGAACTGCAATACCGCGGCCGGCTCGATGCGTCGCGCAAGGAAACCGCGCCGGAAGGGGTGCGCCGAGACCTGTTCGAGGCCATGCGGCAGGTGGCCGACACTGGCGAGGGGCCGCGTGAACAGATCCCCAGCATGGGCTGCTCGATCAAGTGGAAGGGCGGGGGCACATAGCCCGGGGCCGCCGGCATGTCCATGCTCGAACGGGTGATCGCTGCGGCGCGCGAAGTGGGGCGCGACGAGGTCATGCCGCGTTACCTCAAGGTGGCGCATGCCCGCAAGGATGACGGCAGCCTGTTCACGGCGGCCGACCTGGCGGCGCAGCAGGCGCTGGTGGCGCGACTGAAGGCCATCGCCCCCTATCCCGTGCTGGGCGAGGAGATGAACGAGGACGAGCACCGTCGCTGCTGGGAGACCGGCGCGGAGGGCCTGTGGTGCGTCGATCCCATCGATGGCACCACCAACTTCGTCAGCGGCCTGCCCTTCTTTGCCCTGTCCATCGCGCTGCTCAGGAACGGCCGCAGTGTGCTGGGCGTGGTGTACGACCCCCAGGCCGACGAATGCTTTCATGCCGAGGCCGGCCGCGGCGCATTCGTCGACGGCGACCCGCTGCCGCTCAAGACACCGCCCGAACGGCTCGATCGCAGCATCGCCGGTGTGGATTTCAAGCGCATCCCGCGCGCCCTAGCCGGCCGGCTGGCAGCCGAGCACCCCTACAACTCGCAGCGCAACCTGGGGGCCAGCACACTGGACTGGTGCTACCTCGCCGCCGGCCGTCTGCACGTCTACCTGCATGGCGGCCAGAAACTGTGGGACTACGCCGCCGGAGCGCTGATCCTGGAGGAAGCCGGGGGACGCGTCACCACCCTCGAAGACACGCCGTTCTGGAAGGCCGATCCCTGGAAGCGATCCGCCGTCGCCGGGCTGACCCCGGTCCTGCACTCGGCCTGGCGACACTGGCTGGACAGCGGCCAATAAAAACCGTCCGGGATCGGATAAAAACATTTTAATCGCCGCCTCGACGCGGTCAAAAACCCCGTTGATTCAATCTTTCCCGGCTGTCGCCGAGATATCTTGCTGCATGCGCGGGGGCAGGCGGCTTGCTCAGACCCCTGCCCTACGACATAATCAGTGACCCTGTGTCCGACCCGGGCCCACAAAGAATCTTTTTTCTCAAGGAAACAAGAACATGGCAACTCGTACCGAACTCGCCAATGCCATTCGCATCCTCTCCGTGGATGCCGTTGAGAAGGCCAAGTCCGGCCACCCTGGCGCCCCCATGGGCATGGCGGAGATCGCCGAAGTCCTGTGGAACCATCACCTGCGTCACAACCCGGCCAACCCGAAGTGGGCCGACCGCGACCGTTTCGTGCTGTCCAACGGCCACGGCTCGATGCTGATCTATTCCCTGCTGCACCTGACCGGCTATGACGTCTCCATCGACGACATCAAGAATTTCCGCCAGCTGCACTCCAAGACCCCGGGTCACCCCGAGTACGGCTACACCCCCGGCGTCGAGACCACCACCGGCCCGCTCGGCCAGGGCATCACCAATGCCGTCGGCATGGCGCTGGCTGAAAAGCTGCTGGCCGCCGAGTTCAACAAGCCTGGCCACGAGATCGTCAACCACCACACCTACGTGTTCATGGGCGACGGCTGCATGATGGAGGGTATCTCGCACGAGGCCTGCTCGCTCGCCGGCACCTGGAAGCTCAACAAGCTGATCGCATTCTGGGACGACAACGGCATCTCCATCGACGGCCATGTCGAAGGCTGGTTCACCGACGACACCCCGAAGCGTTTCGAGGCCTATGGCTGGAACGTGGTGCGCAATGTCGATGGCCACAGCTTCGAGCAGATCGAAGCCGCCATCGAGCAGGCCAAGAAGTCCGACAAGCCCACCCTGATCTGCTGCAAGACCGTGATCGGCAAGGGCTCGCCCAACAAGCAGGGCACCCATGACGTGCACGGTGCCGCCCTGGGCGCGGCCGAAGTCGAGGCCACCCGCAAGCACCTGGGCTGGAACCATCCGCCGTTCGAGATCCCGGCCGACATCTACGAAGGCTGGAACTGCAAGACCAAGGGCGAGGGTGCCGAGGCCCTGTGGAACAACAAGTTCGTCGAATACGAGAAGGCTTTCCCGGCCGAGGCGGCCGAGTTCAGGCGCCGCATGGCGGGCGAGCTGCCCGGCGACTGGAACGAGCGCGTTGCCGCCGCACTCAAGACCACCCTGGAAAAGGCCGAGACCGTGGCCACCCGCAAGGCCAGCCAGCTCGCCATCGAGCGCCTGGTCGCCAGCCTGCCCGAGCGCGTCGGTGGCTCGGCCGACCTGACCGGCTCAAACCTGACCAACTGGCCGGGTTGCCAGCCCATCCATCGTCACGCGCAAGCCAACTACATCTCCTTCGGCGTGCGCGAGTTCGGCATGGCCCACATCATGAACGGCATGGCCCTGCACGGCGGCCTGCTGCCCTTCGGCGGCACCTTCCTGATGTTCTCCGAATACGCCCGCAACGCACTGCGCATGTCGGCGCTGATGAAGCAGCGCGTGATCTACGTGTTCACCCACGACTCGATCGGTCTGGGCGAGGATGGCCCCACCCACCAGCCGGTGGAGCAGACCGCCACCCTGCGCATGATCCCCAACATGACCGTATGGCGTCCATGCGACACCACCGAGACCCTGGTCGCCTGGGCCTGCGCGGTGGAAAAGGGGGACGGCCCGACCAGCCTGGTGCTTTCCCGCCAGAACCTGCCCTTCGTGCAGCGCAGCGAGGCCCAGGTCGCTGACATCCGCAAGGGCGGCTACATCCTGTCCGAAAGCGATGCCCAGGTCGATCTGGTGCTGATCGCCACCGGCTCCGAGGTCGAGCTTGCGCTCAAGGCGCAGGAGGCCCTCAAGTCCGACGGCGTGCATGCCCGCGTGGTGTCCATGCCCTCCACCAACGTGTTCGACCAGCAGCCCCAGGACTACAGGGACAGCGTCCTGCCTCCCGGCGTGCGGCGTGTCGCCATCGAGGCCGGCGTGTCCGATGGCTGGTACAAGTATGTTGGCCTCGACGGCGCCATCATCGGGCTGGACCGCTTCGGCGAATCCGCCCCGGCCGGCGAGCTGTTCAAGGAATTTGGCTTCACCGTCACCAATGTCATCAAGACTGTCGAACGGCTCAAGTAAGCTCGAACCATTCGCTTCGCCCCCGGCCGGTGCCACACCCCGGCCGGATCGATTCTTTCAGTCAAGGAGAACTGCATGACCATCAAAGTGGGTATCAACGGTTTTGGCCGCATCGGCCGCATGGTGTTCCGTGCCGTCGCACGTGATTTTCCCGAGATCGAGATCGTCGCGATCAACGACCTGCTCGACCCCGACTACCTGGCCTACATGCTGAAGTACGACTCCGTGCACGGCCGCTTCAATGGCGAAATCGCCGTCGAGGGCAACAACATGATCGTCAACGGCAAGAAGATCCGTCTCACCGCCGAGAAGGAGCCCGCCAACCTGAAGTGGAACGAAGTCGGCGCCGACATCGTCATCGACTGCACCGGTTTCTTCCTCACTACCGAATCCTGCCAGGCTCACATTGCCGCCGGCGCGAAGAAGGTGGTCCAATCCGCCCCGGCCAAGGATGACACCCCGATGTTCGTGTACGGCGTCAACCATGACACCTACGCCGGCCAGGCCATCGTCTCCGCCGCATCCTGCACCACCAACTGCCTCGCCCCGGTGGCCAAGGTCCTGCACGACACCTGGGGCATCAAGCGCGGCCTGATGTCCACCGTGCATGCCGCCACCGCGACGCAAAAGACCGTCGACGGACCGTCCAAGAAGGACTGGCGCGGCGGCCGCGGCATTCTGGAAAACATCATCCCCTCCTCCACCGGCGCCGCCAAGGCCGTCGGAAAGGTCATCCCCAGCCTCAACAAGAAGCTGACCGGCATGGCCTTCCGCGTGCCGACCTCCGACGTGTCGGTGGTCGACCTCACCGTCGAGCTGGAGAAGGAAGCCTCCTACGAGGACATCTGCAAGGCCATGAAGGCCGCCAGCGAAGGCGCCATGAAGGGCGTGCTGGGCTACACCGAAGACAAGGTAGTCTCCACCGACTTCGTCGGCAACAGCGCGCCGTCCACCTTCGACGCCGAAGCCGGCATCGCGCTCGATCCGACCTTCGTCAAGGTCGTGGCCTGGTACGACAACGAGTACGGCTACACCTGCAACATGCTGCGTCTGGTCAAGCACGTGGCGAAGTAATTAGCCGGTAGCCTGTAGCCGGTAGCTAAACAGGTCGCGCGCCTCGCGCGCACCCTGAGGCTACAAGCTACAGGCTGCAAGCTCGTCCCACTGAGCTGTAAGAAATAAGCCCCCTTATTCCTTACCGCTTAACTCTCCAAGGAGAATCCCATGGCCAAATTCCTCCGCATGACCGACCTCGACCTTAGGGCTAAGCGCGTGTTCATCCGCGCCGATCTCAACGTGCCCGTCAAGGAGGGCAAGGTCACCAGTGACGCCCGCATCACCGCCTCCATGCCCACCATCGAGCACGCCAT
>OGCL01000426.1_pt1 | contig 46035 bp, 37 predicted proteins | sample 1570041 | NCBI WGS metagenome assembly OGCL01 (sample SAMN06266162, study PRJEB24511) | hot springs metagenome | isolation source: Hot spring water | place: South Africa: Limpopo | collected 2015-06-22 | reverse complement strand
GGGCGCGTGAGGGTGTGCACGACGTCGTGCTGATGATGTCCGGCGTCAACGACATCGATCTGTCCGGGCTGGAGGCGTTGGAACAGCTGTCCGATTCGCTCCACACCCTTGGGGCGCGGCTGCACCTGTCCGAGGTGAAGGGCCCGCTGCGCGACCGCTTTGAGGCGTTTGGTCTGGGCTGGCTCAACGGACGCACATTCACCACCCAGTCGGAAGCCCATCTCGCCCTTACCTCACGACCGGCGGATACGGAGAAGGCAGGCAGCTGATACGCCGGGCGGCGGCACGGACCTTTATCGGTTAGGCTCTGCCGCATTCAGCGATTGCCTGCCCGATGCCCTCTTCCTCGCCGCCCGACCGTGTCATCAGCCGCGATGCGATCGCACGTTTCGACCTGCGCGCGCCTCCGCCTGAGTTCGTGGACGACCCCTATCCCTGGTATCACGCGCTGCGCTGCGACGATCCGGTGCGCGTGATGCCGGATGGCAGCCTGCTTTTGACCCGCTACGAGGATTGCGTGGCGGTCTACAAAGATCCGCAAGTCTTCTCCTCCGACAAGAAGGCTGAGTTTCTGCCCAAGTTTGGGCACTCGCCGCTTTATCAGCATCACACGACGAGCCTCGTGTTCAACGACCCGCCGCTGCACACGCGCGTTCGTCGCCTGATCGTCGGCGCGCTCACGCCACGAGCGGTCGAGGCGATGACACCTGGTCTGGAAGCTCTGGTGAATCGCCTGCTCGACGACCTGGCTCGACGCGCCCGTCAGGGCGAACCGGTCGATCTGATCGAGCACTATGCCGCAGCGATTCCGGTAGAGATCATCGGCAACCTGCTCGACGTGCCGCGCGGGGAGCGCGGGCCGCTCCGCGGCTGGTCGCTTGCGATCTTGGGTGCGTTGGAACCGGCACTCACGCCGGAGCAGATAGCGCGCGGCAATCAGGCCGTGCTCGAATTTCTCGACTATCTGCGTGATTTGGTCGCGCGGCGTCGACAGGCGCCCGGCGACCCGGCCATCGACGTGCTGACGCGCCTGATCCAGGGCGAGGGCGAGGATCGGCTGAGCGAGGAAGCGCTCTTGCAGAACTGCATCTTCATCCTGAATGCGGGTCACGAGACGACGACGAACCTGATCGGCAATGCGCTGGCGCTTCTCTGCCACGTTCCACAGGCGCGGCAGCGATTGTTGTCCGAGCCGACAATCATCGGCAGCGCAGTCGAGGAGTTCCTCCGCTTCGAGTCGAGCAACCAACTCGGCAACCGTATCACCACCAGCGCAACCTCGATCGGCGGTCGGCCGGTTGCCGCCGGCACGCGGATCACGCTGGTGATCGGTGCCGCCAACCGCGATCCTGCGCAGTTCCCCGACCCCGATCGGCTCGATCTAACGCGGGAGCCCAATCGTCACCTCGCCTTCGCAAGCGGCCCCCACCTATGCGCGGGCCATGCCGTGGCGCGGCTGGAGGGCCGGATCGCGATCAGCCGTTTTCTCAGCCGTTTTCCCGACTACGCCATCGACTTCGCGCAGGCACGCCGCGGCGGGCGCGTGCGGTTTCGCGGTTGGGCCCATTTGCCGGCGGAACTCGGCCTGCCGCGATAATGCGGTGATGCAGTACCGATGGATCGACTCGCTTTCCGGAGTCGAGCCCTCCGCTTGGGATCGCCTGGTCGATGCCGCCGGCGGCAATGTGTTCCTGCGCCATGCGTGGCTGTACGCACTGGAAGCGAGCGGCTGTGTGGGCGGTCGCACCGGCTGGCAGCCCTGCCATCTGCTCGCGTTCGATGGAACCCGGCTGAGCGGCGCCCTGCCCTGCTACCTGAAAAGTCACTCGTACGGCGAGTACGTTTTCGACTGGGCATGGGCCGACGCCTACCGGCGGGCCGCGCTTGCCTACTACCCGAAACTTGTCGCAGCGGTGCCGTTCTCGCCGTGCCCGGGCCCGCGCCTGCTGGCGGCGGAATTGGCGGTCGCTGACGGACTCGTGGCTGAGGCGATGCGCTTCGCGCGCGTGAGCGGCCTCTCTTCGTTGCACGTGCTGTTTCCTTCTGCTGCAGAGATCGCGCGGTGGACGGCGCATGGGCTGATGCATCGCCAGGGTGTGCAATTCCACTGGCAGAACGCTGGCTACGCCGACTTCGAACAGTTCCTCGCCACGATGACACATGACAAACGAAAGCGCATCCGGCAGGACCGCCGCTACGTGGAAGCGGCCGGCGTACGCTTCCGTGTCCGAGTAGGCAGGGCCATTCAGCGCGAGGAGTGGGCATTCTTTCGCCGTTGTTACGAGCTGACCTACTTTCGCCATCACTCCACCCCCTACCTCAACCTCGACTTCTTCACCCGCATCGGCCGCGAGTGCAACGATGCAGCGGTGCTGTTCATTGGCGAACGCGCTGGAGTGCCGATCTGTTCCTCGCTCTGCCTTGCCAGCGGACGCACGCTCTACGGCCGCTACTGGGGTGCGATCGAGCCCCTGCGTTCGCTGCACTTCGAGGCCTGTTACTACCAACCGATCGCCTGGGCGATCACGCATGGATTCGAGCGCTTCGAAGGCGGCGCACAGGGCACGCACAAGCTCGCGCGCGGGTTGTTGCCGGCGCCGACCCATTCCGCCCACTGGATCGCCGATCCTCGCTTTGCCAGCGCAATCGACGACTACCTCGCGCGCGAGCGCATCGGCGTCGCCCACACGCTGGAGGAGCTGGCCGAATCGACACCATTCAAGCAGATGACCGACTCCACGGCGACCGCTGAACCCGCTTGAGCATACGGCCGATGCGCATACGCGTCTTCTACAGCGACCATTTCGCGCTACCTCTTCCGGCCGGCCACCGTTTTCCGATGGCGAAGTACCGGCTGCTGCGGGAACGCGTCGCAGCACTTGCCGGGGAGACGCTCGCCGAGGCGCCGCGCGCCGACGATGCAGCCCTGCTGCTTGCGCACTCGCCAGAGTACGTCGAGCGGATGTCGAACGGTGGCCTGACGGCAGACGAAATCCGCGCGATCGGCTTCCCGTGGAGCCCCGAGATGGCCGAGCGCGCGCGGCGCTCCACCGGGGCGACCATCGCCGCCCTCGTCCATGCCATCGAAACCGGTGGATGCGGCATCAACCTGGCCGGCGGCACGCATCATGCCTTTGCCGATCATGGGGAAGGTTTCTGCTGCTACAACGATGCCGCCGTCGCCGCCCGCGTGGCGCTGCGTGACTTCGCCGCGCAGGGAGTGGAACGCATCCTGATCTGCGATTTGGACGTGCACCAAGGCAACGGCACCGCCTGCATTCTGGCCGGCGATCCAGGCGTCTTCACCTTCTCGATGCACGGCGCTCGCAACTACCCGGTGCGCAAGGAACGCAGCAGTCTGGACATCGAACTGCCCGACGGCACCACGGACGGAGCTTACCTCGAACGGCTGGCTCGCCATTTGCCAGCGATCCTGCGCGATTTTCGTCCTCACGCCATCATCTACCTCGCCGGTGCCGACCCGTACGCGGGCGACCGGCTGGGCCGCCTTGCGCTCAGCAAGGCGGGGCTTGCCGCACGCGATCGCATGGTGTTCGACGCCGCACGATCCTCAGGACTGCCGATTGCCGTCACGATGGCTGGCGGCTACGCGGAAGAAGTGGTCGACATCGTGGACATACACTTCGCCACGGTGTCAACGGCTTTCGAGGTCTTTCAGTGAGTGCGCTTTCCGGTTTCGAGCAGGACGTCGACGGTCCGGTACTGCTGCTCGAGCATCCGTCCGATGCTCGCATCGCAACCCTTCGCCTGAACAGGCCACAGGCGCTGAATGCACTCGACGGGGCGATGATGTCCGCCCTTGTCGATGCGGTGCGCTTCGTGACGGCCGACCCGGCGCGGCGTGTGCTGATCATCGAAGGTGCCGGAAGCCACTTCATGGCCGGGGGGGACATCAAGGAGTTTGCGCAGACGCTCGACCAGCCGGGACCTGCGCGGCGCGATCACTTTCTTGCGACCATCCACCGCCTGCACGCCGCGATCGAATTGCTGCAACGCTCGCCGATCATCACCATCGCCAAGGTGCGCGGCGCCTGCGCCGGCTTCGGTCTGTCGCTGGCGGTCGGTTGCGACCTGACCTTCGCCTCCGAGGACGCGTACTTTGCATCCGCCTACAAGACGATCGGCCTGACACCCGACGGCGGACAGAGCTACTTCCTGCCGCGCATCGTCGGCCTCAAAAAGGCGCTTGAACTGACGCTGCTGTCCGAACGCATCTCGGCCGCCAAAGCCGTCACGATGGGGCTGGTCAACCGCGTGGTGCCGGCGGAGGAACTCGATGTTGCCGTCGACGGCATCGCCCGCCAGCTCGCCGGGAGCGCCCGCCATGCGATGGCCGGCGCCAAGCGGCTGCTGACCCAGTCGCTCAGCCAGGCGATGGCCGTGCAACTCGCCGCCGAGGCGGAAAGCTTCGCTCACTGCGCCGCCCAGGATGACTTCGCCGAGGGCGTTCGCGCCTTCATCGAGAAGCGGGCAGCCAACTTTCGGGCCTGAGCGCCGAGGCAACGTACCGAAGCCGCGCGACGCGAAGCGCTCAGTCGCCGCCGTGCCGGACCTGGCGGCGCGGCAGCAGGCGTGTGCCCTGGCTGCGCAGCCAGGCGCCAGTGCGGCGTATGCCGTGTTCGAGGTCGTCGAACATGGTGAACACGGCGGGCACGACGATCAGCGACAGCACCGTGGAGGTGATGAGTCCACCGATCACGGCGATCGCCATCGGCGAGCGGAAACTCGGATCGGCCACCCCTGAACCGATGGCGATCGGCAGCATGCCGGCGCCCATGGCGATCGTGGTCATGATGATTGGCCGGGCACGTTTGTGGCAGGCATCCATCAGCGCATCGAAACGGCTCAGGCCTTGATCGCGCCGGGCAACGATCGCGTATTCGACCAGCAGGATCGAGTTCTTGGTCGCAATACCCATCAACATCAGAATGCCAATCAGCGACGGCATCGAGAAGCTCTTGCCGGTCAGCAAGAGCCCGATGAAGGCGCCGCCGATCGACAGCGGCAGCGCGGAGAGGATCGTGATCGGATGCAGCACATCCTTGAACAGGAGTAGCAGCACGAGATAGATGCAGATGATGCCCGTCAGCATCGCCAGGCCGAAGCTTGCGAACAGCTCACCCATGACCTCGGCGTCCCCGATCTCGACCTTGCGCACACCAGGCGGCAGATTGCGCACGCTGGGTAGCGCCTCGACCCTCTGCACGATCTCGCCGAGCGTCGTCTGCGCGAGTTCTACGTCGAAGCTGATGTTGCGAGCTCGGTTAAGACGATCGATGACAGCCGGCGCGCTTGCGACTTCAATGCTCGCGACGTTGGCGAGCAGCACTGGCCCCCGGCTGCCCGGGACTGTCAGACGCCCGATCGCGGCCAGATCAGTGCGCAGGTCGCGCTCGAAGCGCACGACAACGGGAACCTGCCGCTCGCTCAGGTTGAGCTTGGGCAGCGCCACGTCGTAGTCACCCACCGTGGCGATGCGAAGCGTGTCAGCGATGGCGGCCGTGCTGACGCCCAGATCGGCGGCACGGACGGGGTCAGGGCGTACGACGATCTCCGGTCGGACGAGACTCGCGCTCGACTGCACGTTGCCGACGCCGGGCAGCGTCCGCAGATCCCGCTCCACCGCGCGCGCCGCCTCGGCGAGCGTCGGCGCGTCATCACTCGTCAACACGAGTTGGTATTTTTCGCTGCCGCCACCGAGTCCGACCTTGCTGCGGATACCCGGCACGGACTCGAGCGCTCGACGGATCTCGGCTTCGATCGGTTGCTTGCGCAACGGGCGTTCCCGCCGGGGTGTCAATAGCACCGTCAGTGTCGCTTTGCGCACTTCGGCAAGCCCCTGCGGGGCGAAGGGGTCGGCACCGGCCGCCCCACCGCCGATGGTGGTATAGACGGAGCGGACGTGCTCCACCTGCGCCATCGCGCGACGGGCTGCCTCGGCCGCGGTGCGCGCATCCGCGAGCGTGCTGCCGGGCGACAGTTCGATGAACACCTGTGTCTGCGAGTTGTCGTCTGGCGGGATGAACCCGGTGGGCAACAGCGGAATCAGCGCTAGTGAGCCCACGAAGAAGGCGAGCGCGCCGACCAGCGTCATCCAGCGGTGCCGGGTGCACCACGCCGCCCAGCGCATGTAGACGGCAAGCCAGCGCGGTTCGCGGTGCGCGCTGACGATCGGCTTCATCAGATACGCCGCCATCATCGGCGTCAGCATCCGAGCCACCACGAGGGAGAAGAAGATCGCGAGCGAGGCCGTCCAGCCAAACTGCTTGAAGAACTTGCCGGCGATTCCGCTCATGAAGGCGGTCGGCAAAAAGACCGCAATCAGCGTGAACGTGGTGGCAATGACGGCGAGGCCGATTTCGTCCGCGGCCTCCATCGCGGCCTGGTAGGGCGTCTTACCCATGCGCAGGTGGCGCACGATGTTCTCGATTTCGACGATCGCATCGTCGACCAAGATACCGATCACCAGCGACAACGCCAAGAGTGTCACCACGTTGATCGAAAAGCCAAGATAGTGCATGCCGACGAAGGCCGGGATGGCCGACAGCGGCAACGCAACCGCAGCGATGAAGGTGGCGCGCAAATCGCGCAGGAACAAGAAAACAACCAGCACCGCGAGCAATGCGCCTTCGTAGAGCAGCGTCATCGAAGCGTCGAACTCCTCCTCGACCGGAGTCACGAAATCGAACGCTTCAGTGAGTTCGATGTCCGGATGCGCCGCCTTCAGTTGTGTGAGCGCTGCCTGGACACCGCGGCCAACCTCCAGCTCGCTCGCGCCGCGGCTTCGCGTCACCTCGAACCCAACGACCGGCTTGCCGTTCAGCAGCGCGAGCGAACGCGGCTCGGCGACCGTGTCACGGATGCGCGCGATGCGCTCGAGCGCGAGCCGCCGACCGTCGGGTAGACCGATCTCAAGTGCACGCAGCCCCTCGGCACTGCCGACGCGGCCGACCACGCGCACGGACTGTTCGCTGCCGCCCAGATCGGCGCGGCCCCCACTGGCTTCGGTCTGCACCTGCCGCAACGCACGTGATACGTCCGCCGCCGTGACACCGAGGGCGAGCATGCGGTCGCGATCGAGTTCGACTGCGACTTCACGCGTGACGCCACCGACCCGTGCGACACCGCCCACACCTCGCACACCGAGCAGCTTTCGGCTGACGGTGTTGTCGACGAACCACGAAAGCGCCTCGTCATCCATCCGCGTCGAGGCGATTGCAAAGGCAAGCACCGGCGAGCCGGCGACATCCAGCTTGCTGACGATGGGCTCCTTGACGTCCGCCGGCAGTTCGCCCCGGATCCGCGCCACCGCCGAGCGCACGTCATCGAGTGCTTCCTGTACCGGCTTCTCGAGCCGGAATTCGGCCGTGACGGTGACGCCGCCGTCTTGCACCTTGGTGTAGATATTCTTCAGCCCCTGCAACGAGGCGAGTGCGTTCTCGACCTTGCGGGCCACCTCGGTTTCGAGCTGACTCGGCGCAGCGCCTGGCAGCGAAACGACGGCGTTGATGGTCGGCAGGTCGAGATCGGGGAAGTTCTGCACCTTCATCGCCCTGAATGAGGCGATGCCAGCCAGCGTCAGCAGCACGAAAAAGGTCAGTGCCGCGATCGGATTGCGGATCGACCACGCGGAAACGTTCAGCATTGCAGCGTCTCCCGCGTCAGCCGCGCGCGGCGCCGGTGGCCGCCGCCGGCCGCATGCCGGGCGAAACGGGCGCAGCCATAGGCGTCTTGCTGGCGGCCGCGACCCGCACGGTGTCGCCATCGGACAAGAACGCAGCACCGCTCGCCACCACCTGCTCGCCCGACCTGAGCCCGGATACGATCTCGACGCGCTCGCCATTGCGGCGCCCGGTTTCCACCTTGACCTGGCGCACACGCACGCCACCTTCGGCCGACTCGGCGCGAAAAACCCAGGCATAGCCATCGCGCAACACCACGGCCGACTGCGGCACCGTCAGCGCCGGCGCGCGGCCGAGTTCGAACACGCCACGGGCGAATGCGCCAGCGCGCGCTGCCGGCGAACGCTCGAGGTCGACGTAGACGAGAGCGGTGCGGGACTCGCGATCGACCGTTGGGGCCAGCTGACGCACCCGTCCCTTGACCGTCGTACCGCCCGGCAGCTCGACGGTTGCGCTCTGCCCGGCTTGCAGAAGGCCAAGCTCGGCAGCCGTCACCTCGGCACGCCACTCCAGCCTGCCCTGCCGGATCAGGCGAAACAATTCGACTCCCGGCGAGACGACTGCGCCAACGGTCGCCGATCGTGCCGCGACGATGCCATCATCCGGAGCCAGCAGCCGCGTCTGCGCCAGTCGCAGCTCGCTTGCGCGCGCCTGCGCGCGGGCTGCTGCGAGCCGGGCACGCGCCGTCTTCTCGGCGGTCAGGAACTGATTGATCTGCTGCGCCGACAAGGCACCAGAGTCGGCCAACGAGCGGGCACGGGCGGCGTTTGCTTCCGCCTCGGCAAGCGCAGCCTCGGCTTCCGCCACCAGCGCAGCGGTCTGCGCCCGCTCGACCTCGACCGTCTCGGCCGCGAAGGTTGCGAGCGTCTGCCCCTTGCGTACCCAGTCACCCACGCTCGCTCGCAGTTCGGCGATTCGAAGGCCGGTCACCTCGGCGCCGACGATGGCCTCCTGCCAGGCGGCTATGTTGCCGTTGGCCAAGAGTGTGCGTGGCCAGTCAGAGGTCGTTGCCGCCTCCAGCGCGACGGTGAGCGCCGGTCGTGCCACCGAGGAAGTCGCCTTCGTGCCGTCCGCAGTCGCGCCGCGCAGCGGAAGGATGCTGGCAAGGACAAGGATCAGGACGATCCCGACGAGGACGACGACGCGCGGGAAGAGAGGCAGGTCGAATCGGTTGGCGGGCATCATGGGGCAGCGGCCAGAAGGGTGGATGGAAGCGTGGCGGCAGTCGTGGACGAATCGAGCGCGACGAACATCGGGGTCAGCCTCCCGAACCCGCAGAGGCGGTCACGGCCGTCTCAACACCTCCACCGGTCGCCCGGTGCAGACCGATCCACGCAAGCAGACGCTGACGCTCGAGTTCGAGCGTGGCAAGGCGCGCGGCCAACACGGCCCGGCGCGCCTCTTCGAGTTCAAGCACCGAACCGACGCCGGCGCGAAGGCGCGCTTCGGCAGCGCGCGCAAAGGACTGGTAGCCGGACAGAGCCTGCTGCTGCAACGCCGCGCGGGCGGCGTTGTCACGCAGTTCGAGCAGCGCGTGTTCAACCTCACGTACCGCCTGCAACGCGAGCACGCGGTAGTTCGCGCGTACCTCGTCATGCTGGGCGCGTGCGCGCTCAACGGCTGCGCCGCGACGGCCCGCATCGAAGATCGGCAGCACAATCGCCGGCCCAAAGCCCCAGGTCGCACCGTCCAGCGAGACACCCATTCGGCGCGTGAGCGTGTAGCCGATACTGCCGGTCAACGTGACCGTCGGGTAGCGCTCTGCCTCGGCCACACCAACCTCGGCGGCGAGCGCCGCGAGCTCCAGCTCCAGCACACGCAGGTCGGGTCGCTGGCGCAGCAGTTCGCTCGGCAGTGCGGGCAGCGCGAGTCCGGGTGGCCGCGGCAGCAGAACCTCCGTCGCGGCGGTGTCGGGTGGTGCAAGCAGTCGGCGGAGCTCGGCTTCTGGCAAGGTCGTGACCACGGCCAAGGGCTGCAACAGCCGATCGATCTCGGCCTGCTGATGCACCACCCGTGACTCGGCCTCGGCGAGCGCAGCACGAGCCAGCGCTGCCTGCGCCGGAGCCTCGAAGCCGGCCTCAGCCTTTGCACCGACGAGCCGCGCCGTCTCCCGCCGACTGTCACGATCGGCGACCATACCGACTAGAAGCGCCTGCGCTACGCGAAGGTTGACGTAGAGCGTGGCCGTATCGGCAGCGAGCGTCTGCACGAGCGCGCGCGACTCGAGCTCACGAGCCTCGAGACGACGGCCCGCCGCCTCGCGCGCGAAGCGTGCGCGCCCCCAGAGATCGATCTCCCAGCTGGCCGCAACCGAAAGCGGCAAGGTCGTCGCAGCACCGGGCGTGCCAGGCCCAGCGTCGCCCCGGGCGGCAGAAGCATTGAACTGGGCAATCGGCCAGGCGCCGCCGATTGCCATCCCGAGCATGGCGCGCGCCTGGCGCGCGCGTGCTGCCGCCGCTTCGGCCGACGGAGACGCTGCGGTGGCAGCACCGATCAGGCGCGCGAGCACCGGGTCATTCCACGCCTCCCACCAGCGCGCCGCCGGCACAAGCGGCAACGCGGTCCTCGGCAGCGGTTGTTGCCAAGCATCGGCGAGCGTGGGGGACGGCGCTTCGGGCACCGCCAGCTGAGCGCAGCCAGAGGCGAATGCCACACCGCAGACCGCGGCGATGACGTGACGCGCCGACCAGTGGATCAGGGGGCGCATCGTTCACCCTTCCTTCGAGCCCGACTGCGGGTACCGGCTGGCGATGATGTCCTGCCGCGGGACCGGATGGCCGCCACCAGCACGTCCATTGCATGCGCCACCGCGCGGCGGGCACCTTCGAGCGAAGCGTCGGTCAGGCTCATCGCGTCCGAATGCAGGGCCCCCATGTAGGCCATATGCAGCACAAGAATGTCCTCCTCGGTCGCCGGCACGCCGAGCGCATTGAATCCCTCGCGGATGCGCTCGCGCACGCCGGCGTCGAACTGCGCGAGCCACTCGCGAATGCCCGGGTCCTCGCTACAGGCTGCCCCAAATTCATTCATGAGCCGGCACCAGGCGCGATCTTCCGCCGTCGGCAGCAGCAGAGCCTTGTACTGCTCGAGCGTCAACTGACCAAGCTTCGCGGCGCCAATGATCGGACCGAGCACCGTCTCCATGCCGAACTGCACGGTAGCGCGTAGCAACGCCGTGCGAGTCGGAAAGTAGTAGGTCAGATGCGATTGCCGCGCCCCCGCCAGGCGAGCAACCGCCGTCTGTGTCAAGCCGGCAAAACCGTCGCGTTGCAGCAGCTCGACCGCGGCAACTAGAAGCCGTAGCCGCATCGGGGCATCGGGCGGCAGCAACGCGACCGAGGGCGGCGGGCACGGCTTGGCCGCAGGCATGGCAAACCCAGCCGCCGTGGCGGGCGCGCACGCTTCCGGCGTAGCCTGCCCGGCGGCTCGATGCTTGCGCACCTCCCCTGCGGGCGTATCCGCACGCACGCCACGCGGTGTGAGCTCGCCGCCGGCATCGATCGGTTCGGCTTGGCGATGGAAAATCGGCGTGGGCGGCAGCATTGTTTGGTTATGCTACCAAAACCCAAGCCGCCGGCTTGGTTACGGCACCAAGACGCCACCCAAGCGGGCCGCCATTCGCACCGAGACAGCTGCAGATGGAATGGGCGGCCGGGCGGAATCGCATGCCGCAACCGGGGACGCGCCGCCGGCTGGTCCGCAGGGCCGCCGCGTCGTCAACCCGATCTTCGCCGCGCCGCTTTGCGGGCTGACGACGGCGTCGACCTCCGCGCCGTGGCCTTGCGCACTCTGCCTGTGTCTTCCGCCGACGGCGTCGAGTCTCCCGCCATGGGTGTGGCGGAAACGTTTGCGAACATGCCGCTTCGTGCCGCCTCATGCGCCGCAGCCGTGGCAGTCGCAACTGCATCGACCATCGACTGCGCGGCGGATTGTGCCGCGTTGTGTACCGCATCCCGCCCGCGTGCCAGCGAGGCATAGGCATCGCGCTGCATCTCGAGGGTACGAATCGTCGCCTCGATGCCCGCCAGGCTCATGCGCATCCAGGACTCCACCACACGCAGCTCTTCGATTCGCCTGCCAATGGACTCCGGATCGATCAGCCGCATCCAGTCGGCCGCCTGGTTCGCCGACTGATCGCCCGTGGGCATGCCAACCAAGCCTTGGAACGGGTTCAGGTTCGCCGGCTGGGAGAACCAAGTGCGCATCGCATCCGTCCACTGAGCCCATGCCTCCGACGTTGCACTGCCACCTGCCGATTTGCTCTCTGCCATGGTGCTACCCTCGACTGTTAGACTCGTTTCACGAGTGTAGGTAAACGCCGCGCGTGCCGAAAGGCCGTCGTTGGCGCCAAAGCACCTTTTGCTGCGCCCGGCCGTCCATGCAACGCGCCGGCGATGCCGCGACGGCTGGCTCCCCTTCATCGAAACGCGCTGCTGCCTGAGCCGAACATGGGCAAGATCATCTTCTGGATCATCGTCTTCTTCGTGGTGCTTTTTGCGCTGCGCCTCGCATCGCTTCTGTCGGCGCGCAGCGAGCGCCGTAAGCGCGGAGACGGGCACGACGACGACGCGCAGGCGCAGGGATCACGGCGGCCACCGCTCGCGCCGGGCACGCCCACGGTCCGGTGTTCCCGGTGCGGCGTGTTCATCCCAAAGAGCGAGGCCGTTCTTCGCCTTGGTGGGTATCGCTGCGCGCGCCCGGACTGTACTGACGCGCCACGGTGACGAAAACGACGTACTCCGCAGACCGCGCTCACCGCCTGCTTCGACTGCTGGCCCTCTACCGGGCGGTGGCTGGCGTGGCACTTGCGGCCGTGGCCCAATCCGCAAACGCGCCAGCCGTCGCGATGGCAGCAGCCGTTGCCTACACCGGCGTCTCAGCACTCAATTTCGCGCTGATCGCTCGGCTGCGCGCCCATCTGCCGACGCTGCTGTTGATTCTTCTGGCGGTCGACCTTGCCTTCATGGTGCTGGTGCTGGCGGCTGCGACCGGCGCTGCCACGGCGAATGCAGCCTACCTCTTGCCGATCCTCGCAGCGCACGGCTACCTGCTGGGATCGCGCACCGCGTTCGCTCACGCCGCGTTCGCAACCCTGGTGCTGTTGATGAGCGAGGCGCTGATACGGCCTCCGTTCGCGCCCACGCTGCTCGTGGCGGCCCTGCTCGGCGCCGGCTTTTTCGTGATGGCCGCGATAGGACGTCTGCTCGGACGCAACCTTTCCGCCGCCGAAGCACTGGTGCAAGAACGTAGCGATGCGTTGCGGCGACTCGCACACGTCAATGAACTGGTCATCAACGAACTGGACAGCGCAGTGATCGTGCTCAACGCTGCTGGCCAAATCACGCTTGCCAACCCGCAGGCGCGACGCTGGCTTATGGGCGACGATGCGGTGCTGCTGAACGGCTTTCCGATCGAAGAAATCTCGGCTGTGTTGGCAGCCGAGTGGAAGCGCTTCCGCAGCGATCCGGGTGCTTGGGACGGACAGCCCCTCATGCTTGAGACCAACCGGCTTGGCGTGCTGCCACGCATGACTTCCGTATCGCTCGAGGGAAGTAGCGACACCCTCATCATCCTGGAGGACGCCACGGCGATCGAGGCGCAGGCCCAACAGATCAAGCTGGCCGCGCTCGGACGCCTGTCGGCGGCGATCGCACACGAGATTCGCAATCCGCTATCCGCGATCAAGCAGTCGGCGCAATTGCTGGGTGAAAATCCAACCGTGGGCGACGACGTGCGTGCCCTCACACGGATGATCGACAAGAACACCGATCGCATCGAACGCATCATTCGCGATGTGTCACTGCTCGGGCGGCGCGACCGCAGCGCGCCCAAGGCGGTGGCACTTGCTGAGCGGCTGCCGGAGCTCTTGCGGGAGATCGCAGGCATGATCGGCGCTCCGCCGGATCACATTCAGTTCGAGTCGACGGCTCGCCCTGTCGCGCTGGTCGACTGGGGGCACCTGGAAGAAATGGTGACCAATCTGGTTGCCAACGCATGGCGACACTCGACGCGAAGCCCGGGCTGCGTGCGCGTTTGGATCAGCCTGCTGGAGCAGACCAGACGTTGCGCCATCGGCGTCAGCGATGACGGGCCAGGGGTTCCGGAGGAACACCGTGACAAGCTGTTCGAGCCGTTCTTCAGCGGCAGCGGCAGCACCGGCCTCGGCCTTTACATCGTGCGCGAACTTGCGCGAGCCGGCGGCGGGCGGGTTCGCCTGCTGTCACCGGAACGCGGTGCGACGTTCGTGCTGGAATTGCCACTCGCCGAGGAGTCCGTGCATGCCCAAGGCTGATCGCTCGCAACGCGTGCTGGTCGTTGATGACGAGCTGGATCTGCTCGTGCTGATGCAGCTGACGCTGACGCAACTCGGCCTCGAGGTCGTGACGGCCGAGTCAGTTGCGGAGGCCAGGAGCGAGCTCGCGCGGCAGCGCTTCGCGCTCTGTCTGACCGACATGCGCCTCGGCGATGGCAGCGGACTCGACGTGCTGGCTGCAATCACCGAACTGGAACTCGATCTTCCCTGCGCCGTCATCACCGCCTACGGGAACACCGATAACGCCGTCACGGCGCTCAAGGCGGGGGCCTTCGACTACCTCGCCAAGCCCGTATCGCTCGATCAGCTGCGCTCGCTCGTGCGATCGGCGCTCAAGCTCACCGAGCGCGCGCGTCCGGCCGCACGCGGCAGCAGCACGGCAGCAGCGGCTCCGAACGAAGGCCCCGCGGCCATGCTGCTGGGGGCATCGCCGCCGATGGTCACCTTGCGCGAAGCGATCGCCCGTTACGCCCGAGCCACCACCGCGGTGCACATCCACGGCGAATCGGGCACCGGCAAGGAACTCGCCGCACGCATGCTTCACGCCGCCAGCGCGCGCATGGCCGGGCCCTTCGTCGCGGTCAACTGCGGCGCCATCCCGGAGAATCTGATGGAGAGCGAATTCTTCGGTTACCGGCGTGGCGCCTTCACCGGCGCCGAAAGCGATCGCGAAGGCTTCTTCCACGCGGCGAGCGGCGGGACACTCTTTCTGGACGAAGTGGCGGATCTGCCGCTCAGTCTGCAGGTCAAGCTGCTGCGGGCAATCCAGGAGAAGAAGGTGCGCCGCGTCGGCGGTACGCAAGAAGAAGCTTGTGATGTCCGCATCGTCAGCGCGACCCACAAATCACTCCCGATGGAGGTGAGCGCGGGCCGCTTCCGGCAAGACCTGTACTACCGCCTGAACGTCCTTCAGCTCGAGATGCCGGCCCTGCGTGACCTTGGCGATGACGTGGAACTGATCGCCCGTGGAATCCTTCGTCGCATCACCGGCGACGAGCGCGCAGACTTCACCGAGGCTGCACGTCGGGCACTGTGCAACTACGACTTTCCAGGTAACGTGCGCGAACTCGAAAACGTACTCGAACGAGCCGTCGCACTGGCCCACAACCCGCAGCAAATCGATGCCACCGACCTGCGACTGACCCCGGAGGACAATCCGGTGACGCGGGCCGCCGGCGTCGCGAACCCCGCTGGCGAAGGGGGGCTGATTGGGAGGACACCTCTGCAGGACTATCTCGATCGCTGCGAACGCGAGACGCTCGAGATGGCGCTCGCGCAGACGCGCAACAACAGGACGCAGGCGGCGAAGCTGCTCGGCATTACATTCCGCTCGATGCGTTACCGCCTCGCCCGTCTTGGCATGACCACCGATGATGAGTGACGGATGGTGGCCGAACGCGGCGCGCAAGCCCAGCCCGAACGCCGATGAACGGCCGGTTGGCGAGCGGATCCTTCTGGTCGTCCTGCACCACATCAGCCTGCCGGCGGGCACCTTCACCGGAGATGCGATCGAGCGATTGTTTTTGAACACACTCGATCCGCAGGACTGGCCGCGACACGCTGCCCTGCGGGTATCGGCCCACTTCCTGATTCGACGCGGGGGGCAGACGACCCAGTTCGTCGATATCTGGCGCCGCGCATGGCATGCCGGAGTTTCGTGCTGGCGTGGCCGCGAACGCTGCAACGACTTTTCGGTCGGCATCGAACTCGAGGGTGATGCGCCGACCCCGTTCACCGACGCGCAATACGACACCCTGAACGCCTTGCTAGGCTGGCTCCATCAGGCCACGGGAGTGCGCTCACTCAGCACTCACAGCGAGATCGCCGCCGGCCGCAAGATCGATCCCGGCCCCTGCTTTGACTTCTCCCGACTCCTGCCGCCACCTGGGGAAACGCTTGAGGAAGCGGCGATCGGGGTGAAGCGCAAGACGCACGGAGCGCAGCGACCGAGACATAACAGTGAGTTAGGCGAGGGAGCGAGCACCGTTCAACGCAGCGATTCGCCCACGCAGCCGGTTATTCAGCGTTTCCCTGCCAGTTCGGCGTACCCGCCGCCCGATACCGTGCAGTGCGATCGCTGGCATATTTGACGAAGCGCCGCGCAGGCACGCGCACAGACCGGAAATCGAGTCGCGCCACGCACACCGTCCGCAGCCCGTCGAATGGAAAGCGGCAGCCGTCGATGACCACGCGGCGATGGCCAAGCGTCCGGGCAGTGACATGAACCAAGCAGCCCCGGGCTGAGTACCGAGCGTGGGGCCACACCCCTGCCGCGGAAGGCGGCGGCGCCCCTGCGCCGAACGCCAATCCGGGTTTTCTCGAGCGTCTGCCAGCGGCTCCTACAATGCGGCCCATGCAATTCGCCCTAGAGTACGCCCCGATCATTCTGTTCTTTGTCGCGTACAAGCTCTACGACATCTACATAGCGACCGCCGCTGCAATTGCGGCGTCGGCCATCGCCATAGGCTACGCAGCCGTTGCAACGCGCAAAGTCACGTCGATGCAGTGGTTGTCGCTGGCGATCATCGTGGTCTTCGGCGGCGCAACCCTGCTACTGCATGACGAAACCTACATCAAGTGGAAGCCGTCGGTGCTTTATGGTTCGATGGCGGCGATCTTGCTGGTCGGCAAAGTCGTCTTTCGACGCGACTGGATCGAAGTGATCTTCCGTCAGGCGGGCATACAGGCGCCGCCCCCCATCTGGAGCCGCACCACATGGAGCTGGATCGTCTTCCTGTGCGCAATGGCCGGGCTGAACCTGTACGTAGCGGAACGATTCAGCCTCGACGCCTGGGTCAACTTCAAGGTGTGGTGGGCCACGGCTCTGTTCATCGTGTTCATGCTCGCCAACGTACTGCTGCTGATGCGCTACGTTCCAACGGAGGACCCGCCGGGCGAAGCAGAGAATCGGTCGCAATGAACGACGATCTGGTCGCTACCGTTCGTCGACGCCTCGCCGCGCTGAATCCCGATCAGCTGGAATTGCGCGACGACAGTCACCGACATCGACACCACCCCAGTCACGGAGGCGGCGGGCACTTATCGGCGACAATCGTGTCGAAGCAGTTCGACGGGCTGAGCAGGATTGCCCGCCACCGCGCGGTGTACGCGCTGGTCTCGGACTTGATGCCCGCGCGGCTGCACGCGCTCGAGCTGGTCGCGCTGACCCCCGAAGAATTCAATTCACAGGACCGTTCATGAAAGCATCTCGCAGACTCACCGGCGGCGTCGCTGCCTTCGTCCTCATCTCGCTAGCCGTCACGGCTGCCGCACAGACGCAGCAGCGCCGCCCCGCGCCCGCCGCCGCAAATCCGCCTGCAGCCGCTCCGGCTTCAAGTAGCGCCAAGCCCGCCGGCAGCGAGTTTTACTCGCAACAGCAACTGGAGTTGATCGTCCAGGAACGGGTGGCGCAGGGAGCGCCCGATTCGCCTGAGCTCAGAGCCGCACTGCGTGAGGAGTTGATCAACCGTGAGCTTCTGGTTCGCGCCGCCAAAGCGAAGAACCTCGACAAGGAGAGTGCCATCCGCACGCAGATGCAGGTAGCTGCGGATACCGTGCTGATCCGCGCCTACCTCGGTGATTTCTTCCGCACGAGCCCGATCGGCGACGACGTTTTGCGCAGGGAGTACGAAACGATCAGGGCCAGTTTGGGCGACAAAGAGTACCGGGCGCGGCACATTCTGGTCGAGAAACGCGACGATGCCGACGCCATCATCCGCCAACTGCAGGCCGGGGCAAAGTTCGCTGACCTGGCGCGGGCGCAGTCCAAGGACCCCGGATCCAAAGACAACGGTGGCGACCTCGACTGGGCGGTGCCGAGCAACTTCGTCAAGTCGTTCGCCGATGCGATGGTCGCGCTGGAGAAAGGCAAGTTCACCGCGCAACCGGTGCAGACGCCTTTCGGCTTTCATGTGATCCAACTCGATGACGTGCGCGCGGCGCAGGTGCCGTCGTTCGAGGAAGTGAAAGGACAGATCGCACAGCGCCTTCAGCAGCAGGCCGTCGAACGGCACGTCGATGAACTGAGGGCCAAAGCGGGTCTGCGCAACTGAGGCCGCGCCAATGACCGCTGGCGCCCGCCGGCTGTCAACCGCGGTCATAGCAATCAAGTCGATTACTCTACGGGGCCGCGCCTGCGGCCATGTCTCCATCGGGCCGCACCGGCGGCCCCATCTCTTTGCCAGCGGCGTCACGCGTCACACCGATCGCCCCCGGCCTACTCTGACAGCGAGCATTGCAATAATGCGTGCAAGTCAGTCAGAGGGGGAGGATCGAGTTGAATCAGTTCCTTAAGAACAAGGATCTGCTCGCAGGTCTCATGTTCATCGCCGTGGGACTCGTGTTCCTCGTCGGCGCGTACAACTACAACATGGGCACGGCGGCCCGGATGGGCCCCGGTTACTTCCCGCGCATCCTCGGCGGCCTGCTGGTTTTCATGGGCCTCCTGGTCGCGGGCGTGGGCCTGAAAAACCAGGCCCGGTTTGCACAAAGCCAGGGCATCGGCTGGACCTGGACACCTGTGCTGCTGGTGACGCTCGCGGTCGTCCTGTTCGGGTTCGCGCTGCCCCGCCTCGGCCTGATTGCATCGATCCTCATCCTGATCGCTTTGTCAGGCTATGCAGCGCATGACCGCAATTACGGGGAACTGGCCCTGATCGCCATCGTGATGTGCGTGTTCTGCGCTGCGGTCTTCGTGTGGGGCCTGAGCCTGCAGATGAAGCTCTTACCGTGGAGTTGAGGCGATGGATCTGATCACCAATCTCGGCATCGGCTTCAGCGTCGCCCTGACCTTTCAGAATGTGTTGTATGCGCTCGTCGGCTGCCTGCTCGGCACGCTGATTGGAGTGCTGCCAGGCATCGGACCGGTGGCGACCATCGCCATGCTGCTGCCGACCACCTACGTATTGCCACCGGTATCGGCTCTGATCATGCTGGCCGGCATCTATTACGGAGCCCAGTACGGCGGCTCAACGACAGCCATCCTGGTCAATCTGCCGGGCGAGTCATCGTCGGTGGTGACGGCGCTTGATGGCTATCAGATGGCCCGCAAGGGGCGCGCTGGCGCAGCTCTCGGCATGGCAGCCATCGGCTCCTTCATCGCCGGCACGTTCGCCACCCTGCTGGTGGCTGCGTTTGCCCCGCCGCTTTCGGAAGCTGCTCTCAAGTTCGGGCCGGCAGACTATTTCTCTTTGATGATCCTCGGCCTGATCGCCGCCGTCGTTCTCGCTCACGGCTCCGTGCTCAAGGCAATCGCCATGATCATCCTCGGCATTGCCCTTGGTCTCGTCGGTACCGATGTCAACTCGGGGGTCGCGCGCTACAGCCTCGACACACCGGAGTTGACCGACGGCATCGGGTTCGTAGCCGTGGCCATGGGCATCTTCGGGATTGGGGAGATCCTCATCAATCTCGAACGCGGCAGCGCGCGCGAGGTGTTCACGTCGAAGGTAGGCAAGCTGCTACCGACGCTCGACGACTTCAAGAAATCCTTCGGCGCCATCGCGCGCGGCACCGGCCTGGGCTCGGTGCTGGGAGTACTTCCGGGCGGCGGAGCGCTGCTTGCGTCCTTTTCTTCGTACTCACTCGAGAAGAAGCTCGCCGGCGAGCGGGCCGATCCGCCATTCGGTCAGGGCAACATCCGTGGAGTCGCTGCACCCGAGTCGGCCAACAACGCCGGCGCACAGACCTCTTTCATTCCGCTGCTGACACTCGGGATTCCGCCCAATGCCGTCATGGCCTTGATGGTCGGGGCGATGACCATTCACAACATTCAACCTGGCCCACAGGTCATCACGGCAAACCCGCAACTTTTCTGGGGTCTGATCGCCTCGATGTGGGTCGGGAACCTGATGCTGGTGATACTCAACCTGCCGTTGATCGGCATGTGGGTCCAGCTGCTGAAAATTCCCTACCGCCTGCTGTATCCGATGATCCTCGTGTTCTGCTGCATCGGCGTCTACACGGTCAACAACAACACGTTCGACGTCTGGGTCATCGCGGCCTTCGGAGTGCTCGGCTACATCTTCGCCAAGCTGGAATGCGAACCGGCGCCGCTGTTGCTCGGCTTCATTCTCGGCCCGATGATGGAGGAAAACCTTCGTCGCGCTCTTCTGCTGTCGCGCGGCGATCCGATGGTATTCCTGACGCGGCCGATCAGTGCGACGATGCTCGTTCTGTCGGCCGTGCTGCTGATCGTGCTCGCGCTGCCTGCCATCCGGAAGAAGCGCGAAGAGACTTTCGCGGAGGATTGAAGGCCCGCCCCTACGCCGCCGAGATGACGAGACGTCGGAGGCAAAGGAAACGCTGAACAAATTGCTGCGCGGGCGAATCGCTGCGTTGCGCGGTGCTCGCTCCCTCGCCTAACTCATTGTTATGTCTCGGTCGCTGCGCTCCGTGCGCCTTGCGCTTCATCCCGCTCGCTGCTTTCTTTAGCGTTTCCTAAAGGGGCGCCTCGGGCGTCATTCCTCGATCGCCTCGGCGACGGTCGGCCCCGGAGCGGGAACGCCGATTCGATCCACGGCGGGAGGGCGTTGCCCACCCCTCCGACGGCGCTGCCTGCGGCCGCCGCCAGGACCACCGTTTGCCCCTTGGTCAAGCGATTCTGCAGAGACGGCTTGTGCGGCCTGCCGGCCAACTCGGTTCTTCGTCCCCGGGCGCGACGACTTGGCAGGCGATGGATGGCCATTGATATCGCCCGTCTTGAAGCGCTTGCCGCGCTGGCGCCGGGATCGGCCACCCACACCCGAAAGGTTGGTCTCGAATCCGCCGAAGCCGGGGAACTGCTGTTGTTGCAGTGCCACCGGTTCAAGTCCCCCATTGCGCCCTGCCGTGCGCATCGACCGCCCAGCGCGGCCGGGCCGGGCGCTTATGCCGACGCTGGTGTCATGCATCCACGCTGCCGAGTGCTCTGTTGCCGAGCGCATCGGTCCGACGGGGGCCGCGGGCAGTTTGCCCCGGGCGCCGCCGAATCGAGCCGCTTTCTCGAGTTTCTTGCGCGATCGCAGGCCCACCGACTCGAGGAGATTGAAAGTTTCATGCTCGTCGAGCAGCTTCCATTGCCCACGCTTCAGCCATGAAGGCATGTGCACCGGACCGTAGCGGGTGCGGATCAGTCGGCTAACGGTGAGCCCGAGGTGTTCGAACATCCGACGCACCTCTCGATTGCGTCCCTCCTGCAGCGTGAGCTTGTACCAGTGGTTGACTCCTTCGCTATCGCCTTCGATACGTTCCAGCTGGGTGACGCGCGCAGGACCGTCCTCGAGTTCGATGCCATCGATCAGCTGGTCTTCCTGCTCGGGCGTGAGTTCGCCGAGCACGCGCACGCTGTACTCGCGGCTCACTTCATAGCGGGGATGCATCAGTCGATTCGCAAGCTCGCCAAAGGTGGTGAACAACAGCAGTCCCTCGGAGTTGTAATCGAGCCGACCAACCGCCACCCATTTGCCATGATCCGGGCGCGGTAAACGATCGAACACCGAGACACGGTTCTCCGGATCGTCGCGGCTGACGATCTCGCCGGTCGGCTTGTGGTAGATCAGGACCCGTGGGTTGTCGTCTCCAATGCGGACCTTGACCTTGCGCCGCCGGACATGCACCCGGTCGCGCTCCGTGACGACCTGCCCCACCTGCGCGCGCTGTCCGTTGACCTCGACCTCTCCGCTTGCGATCAGCGCCTCCATCTTGCGCCGTGAACCAAGACCCTGCTGCGCCAACACCTTGTGCAGGCGTTCGCCCTCTTGGGCAGACCCGGATTGGTTGGTCGGTCCGTCGCCGGCAAGTTGGAGGGTCGGGTCCGGATGCACGCTGTGCGGGCGCCCGCGCGCGCGGCGTCGCCCGCGACGACCGCCGTTGCCATGGGGCGGCCGCGCTTGCCCGGCTGGAGCGACGCCATCGACGCCAGGGATCGCATGCGGCGCCGCATCTGAGACGCTGGCGTTGCCGTGGCCTTGAGAGTTTGCCAATCCCGGGCGCTTCGACTCAGGCCCGTGGGTAGCCGGCTGGTCTCGACGGCCACCGCGACCGCGGCGACGCGGACGTTTGCGTTCCGACTCCGCACGCGCCGCCCCGGCTGAGAGCGCCGGATCGGCGGTGCTGTCGGAGCCACCGGCCGCGCTTGCCCCGCCCGATGAACTCACAGCATCAAAGCCGTTCGCGGCGCCTGATCGCCTTCCGGTCGAGCCCGATCTGGAACGCCGCGCGCGCGCTCGCCGCGCAAAGGCTGGATCGACATTGCCATTGACGTCACCGGGCTCGTGTTCGGGAAAGTCGTGCTCTGAAATAGCCGGGGGGGATGTCTGCATGATCAATGGATCGTGACCGAGGGAGAGGCGCCCGGTTGAGAATCGGCGGCGGGCATATCCGCAGAGTCGGTCGCCGAGGCGTTCATTACCTCGTCGATATCGAAGACGGCATCGATGCGCGCCTGCTCGGGATAGACGGGCTCGACAGGGACTGCGGGCAATTCGAGGGCGGCATGCGCCTCGAGATCGCTCAATGGAGGAAGTTCGGAAATTGCGCGCAAATTGAGGTCGTTCAGAAACGCTCGCGTGGTGGCATAGAGCGCCGGACGTCCCGGCGTGTCCTTGTGGCCGATGACTTCGATCCAGCCTCGGTCCTCGAGCGCCTTCAGGATGCTGCTCGATACCGTCACGCCGCGAATCGCTTCGATTTCGCCGCGCGTCGTGGGCTGACGGTAAGCGATGATCGCGAGTGTCTCCATGACGGCCCGGGAATACTTGGGCGCCTTGGCCTCGGGCGCCAGGCGGTCCAGGTACGGCTGCATGGCGGGCGCCGTGACGAAGCGGTAGCCACCCGCGACCTGCACGAGTTCACAGTTCCCGCGCTCCTTCCACTCGCTGGCGAGGTCATTCAGCAGCAAGCGCACCGTTTCGGTGGGAATCGGGGGGTCGAAGACCTTGCAGACGGCGTCGAGCGGGAGCGGCTCGGTGCTGGCAAGCAGGACGGCTTCGAGGATGCGCTTGGCGCGCGTCAGTTCATCCAATCTCTGATTCCCTCCCCGGAGGATGATGGACTTGCAATGTGAGGATGGAGCAAACGCGTACCGCGGCGACCGCTGCGTGCGATGGACTGCAAGGTGTCGATGCCAGGGCGCGATGCTGGTTACGCGCTTCGAACCGCTGCGACGGCCGTCAGGTCGCTGACGACGGCACGGCTGCTACAGGCGGCAGCGATGCCTCACCAGCGAGCCCGCCGTGCAACTGCACGTAAATTGGGCGGTAGGGCTCGGTTTGAGCAACGACAATCAGCTGCTCACGAGCCAATTCGAGAATCGCCAGGAAAGTCACGACGACCCAAGGTAAGGTCGCCTCTTGCTCGAATAAACGACTAAATTCTACATGTTCCCCGGGTTTGAGCTTGCGCAGGATCTGCGACATGCAGGCCCTGACCGACAATCCCTCCCGGGTCACCAGATGGCTACGATTGAGGCGTGCCCGCGCTAGGATCTGCATCCAGGCCCGCCGCAGGTCGTCCGGCGCGACGTCCGGCAGGCGCTCACGGGTGGCGCGCTCAAAGACGACGTGCAAGACCGCGAAGTCGCGATCCACCACCGGCAACTGATCCAGACCCGCCGCCGCGAGCTTGAACTGCTCGTACTCCAGCAGGCGGCGAACCAACTGGGCGCGCGGGTCTTCTTCGATGGCATCGACCGACGCCGGTCGCGGCAGCAGCATGCGCGACTTGATCTCGATCAGCATCGCTGCCATCAGCAAGTACTCGGCCGCCAACTCGAACCGGTGCGCTCCTTTGATCGCTTCCACATACTCGAGGTACTGCCGCGTCAGCAGTGCCATCGGGATGTCGAGAATGTTCAGATTTTGCTTGCGAATGAGGTAGAGCAGGAGATCGAGCGGCCCCTCGAACGCATCGAGAAAGACTTCCAGCGCATCTGGCGGAATGTAGAGGTCCTTGGGAAGTTCGGACAAGGGTTCCCCGTACACGCGAGCCACCGCAGCGACATCGGATGTTCCTGCCTCGACGGGTGCATCAGCATCCGCCCCGCCCACACCATCGTAGGTCGCGACCGCCGTCATCTGCGATCGCCGTTCAATGTGCCGACGGAACGTCCGCTGCATCAGTGCGCCGCGTCACGACGGGTCCCACCACGCGCTCGATGTCGCGACGCAGTTCCTGACGGAGCCCCAGCGCAAATGCAGCCTCCGCAGCAACGAAGAGGGGACCGACCAGCAACCCGATCAGATCGTCCACGAAGGCCGGCTTGCGCCCCTCGTAATAGTGGCCGACGAACTGGAACACCCACCCGACCAAGAACAGACCAAGACCCGCGACGAGCCAGACCGCCGTCGCCGCCTGCGCAACCGGAAGCGCGAGGGCAAGGCAAACGATCAGAAAGGCAATCAGTCCGAGCCCTAATCGCCAGTCGAGCCAAAGGTAGTACGCCGCCGACAGGACCGCCAGGATCAGCGCCGGTGTGACCACGACGCCGTCCACGACGGCGATCGCCGGCCGCGAGAGCAAGATGACGAGCGACAGCACGATCATCGGAATGCCAATGAAATGCGTGGCTATATTGCGGCGGTCCCGGTGGTACGCCGCGTACTGTGTCAAAAGCTCGGTTCCACTGCGCATGTCAATCTCCTCGCCGTCATCACCCGGATGAGGCCGCCCCTCAGTCGAGAGCAGCCAGCCCCATGGCCTCGCGTACGTCGCGCATAGTCGCTTGTGCAACGCGTCGCGCACGCGCACAGCCGTCCGCCAGAACCTCCCGCACGAAGCCCGGCTTCGCAGCGATCTCAGCAATGCGCTGCTGCATTGGAGCAAGCTCGGCATTGATCGCCTCGACGATCGGCTGCTTGCACTCGAGGCACCCAATCGCCGCACGGGTACAGCCATCGCGGACCCACATTTTGCGCTCCTCGCCAGAATAGACCTGATGCAGCGTCCACACCGGACAGTCGTCGGGGTTGCCAGGATCGGAGCGTCGGGCACGCTTCGGATCGGTCTTCATCCCCCGGACCTTCTTCTCCACGCTCGCCGGTGGTTCGCGCAAGTCGATCGCATTACCGTAGCTCTTGCTCATCTTGCGACCGTCGAGTCCGCCGAGCCGTGATGTCGGCGTCAGCAGGACTGCAGGCTCGGGAAGGATCGCTTTGCGTGCACCGGTCAACCACCCTTCCAGCAGCTCGCGGTCGGACGAGGACAACGCGGTCGACGCCGAGATCGATGCCCGCGCGGCGGCGAGCTGCTCGGCATCGCCGCGCTCGTTCCAGGCTACGCGCGCCGCCTCGTAACGGCGGGCGACGCCAGGTGGCAGCGCCGCCAGGACGGCGCCAACGAGCTTGTCGAAGTCTGGAGCGCGCCCGTAGATGTGATTGAAGCGGCGCGCGATTTCACGTGTGATTTCGACGTGCGCGGCTTGATCCTCGCCGACCGGCACATGACGAGGCCGATAGATCAGGATGTCTGCCGACTGCATCAGCGGGTAGCCGAGAAAGCCGTAGGTCGCGAGGTCCTTGTCCTTCAGGTTCTCCTGCTGCTCCTTGTAAGTTGGAACTCGTTCCAACCATGCGAGCGGGGTAATCATGCCTAGCAACACCGTCAGCTCGGCATGCTCCGGTACCCTGCTCTGGAGAAACAAGGTGCTTCGGTCGGGATCGAGACCAGCGGCAAGCCAGTCGGTCACCATGTCGATGGTCGAACGGCTTATGACGCGCGGATCGTCGTAGTGGCTGGTAAGCGCATGCCAGTCAGCGACGAAGTAGAAGCATTCGTGTTCGTCCTGCAGCCGCACCCAATTCTTGAGCGCGCCGTGGAAATGCCCAAGGTGCATCAGGCCAGTTGGCCGCATGCCGGACAGCACACGCGTACGTGATTGCGGGTGATCGTTCGCGTCCATGCGTCAGATGCCAACCAGGGCGCCCACCAGCCCGTAGGCCAGACCAAACAACGGTTTCAGCAGCAGGGATAGAACTCCAACGACCATCAGGCCGATCAGGATGAACAGCCCGTAGGGCTCAAGCCTGGAGTACTGATACGAAAGCGGCCCCGGAAGCAGACCGGCGAGGATGCGACCTCCGTCCAGCGGCAAGATCGGCAGCAGGTTGAGCACCATCAGACCCACGTTCCAAGCGATTCCGGCGCGCGCGATCGCATCGACCGCGCTGCCGTCGGAGAACTTGAAGACGATCGCCCAGCCGATCGCCATCACCAGGTTGGCCGCCGGCCCCGCAGCCGCAACCCAGATCATGTCGAGCTTCGGGTTGCGCAAATTACGCATGTTGACGGGAACCGGCTTGGCCCAGCCGAAGAAAAATCCACCCACCAACATCGTCAACGCAGGAATGGCGAGCGTGCCGAGGGGATCGATGTGTTTGACCGGGTTGAGCGTAATGCGACCGAGCATCTCTGCCGTTCGATCGCCAAACACCCTTGCCGCGTAGCCATGTGCCGCTTCATGCAACGTAATGGCGAGAACAAGGGGAATCGCATTGACGGCGAGCAGATAGATGATCTGATCCATCGCCGCATTGTAGGTGCCGCGACAATGAGACCCCGTTGAGGTAGGCGGCGGACGCGTCGAGCCGGCGCGCGGATGGCCTGGGGAAACGCTGAAGAAAGCAGTGAGCGGGACGAAGCGCAAGTCACACGGAGCGCAGCGACCGAGACATATCGAGTAGACAGGCGAGGGAGCGGACACTGCGCAGCGCAGCGATGCGCCCGCGCAGCAATTTATTCAGCGTTTCCTCAGAACTTGTGGCGGAGCGAAAACTGGACCACCGTGGCATCTTTTCCGGCGTTTGCCGTCACGCCACCAAGAAAGCCGTTGCCGCCGGGTAATACCTGCGCGTTCGCGCCATTGTCCACCTGCGTCACCGCCAGGTTGACGTCGGTGCGTTTCGACAGCGGATAAGTGTAGGCGACGCCGTAGGACTTGGCATCGGCATTGGCCGCGCGCCGGTCATCCACCTGTGAGTAGCCGAGCATGAGGTTCCCGGTACCGAGCGGGACGCGGGCGCCGATGTGATACAGGCGCGCGTCCTGCATCAGTCGCGGCAATACGCCCGTATCCACCAAGGCGGCTGGCACCCCCGCCGAAATCAGGCCGGCACGCAATTCGGGGCCCGAACTGGGATTGGGTTCGCGCACACGCGCGACCATACCAACCAAGGTCGCAACTCCCGCGTTGAAACTGGCGCCGCCGATCAGAGAGTTGAGCGCCTTGCGACCCAGGCTGTTCTTGCGTTCGTTGTAGCCGATTCCGACGCCGAACCGATCGATTGCATAGCCGGCGTTGATGCCCCAAATGCTGCTGCGGGAGGCGCCGCCGGCAACCTCTCCGAACGAGTACATCGCCGTTGCGAACGCGCCCTGGAGTTCCACGCGATACATGAGCGAGTTGTCCGCCCGGATATCGACGCCTGCCGGAATCGAAATCAGTTGCCCCGGCGAAGCCGCCGTCGCATTGGAGAAGGTGTCAAAGCGGTTCGAAATCTCGAAGGCCGGTGTGTACTGCCGCCCCGCCAGGAGCGCGCCGACAGGCGTCACCAACCCCACGTAAACCTGCCGGTCGAACAAACGGTTGCCGGTATTCACGCCAAGCGTCGGGCCGATCGCGACATTGGTCAGGGCGGCCTGAACCGCAGGCGGAAGCCCTGCGAGCAGGCGATCAGGCAACTGGGTGCCGGACACCGGACGATTGCCAAGCGCGCCGGTGTCCCCCTCGAACCGCATCTCGGCTGCAAACATCGCGCGCCAACCGCCTCCGAGGTCTTCCGTGCCTCGCAAGCCGAGCCGGGAACCTTCCATGATGCCGCTGGCGAGTTGGGTCACGCTGCCGCCGCGGACACCGGTTGTGTACTGAATGCCGACATCGACGATGCCGTAAATCTGGACATTGGCGGTTTGCGCCGCAGCGCCGGCGGCCATGGCCAGCGCCGTGGCGCATGCGAGCACGTTGGGGCGCAGCGAAGCCGGTGAACGGTGGGACATGAAGAGCCTCCTTCAATATTTCGTACGCAGCCATCCCCGGGGCGGACGCAAGGGCGGACTCCGCCCGGGAAAAGCCTTTGACCCATTCCTGCAGCCGATTGTGGCATGGATCGCATGCACGGTTGATGGTTGGGAATCGACGCACGCCGGTTCAAACGCCGTGCGTGTTGCAGTCGCGAGACGACCGATGGGTGCCGATTCATCCGGCATCGAGCGAGCGTTAACAGGCTGTTGAAAAACGTAGCGAGGATGGCCAGATGCGAGGCGCACGGAGCGCAGCGACCGAAGACCTATCGAATAGATAGGCGAGGGAGCGAAAACGAAGTTTCGGCGCAAGCCAAAACGAAGTTTCGGCGCAAGCCAAAACGAAGTTTCGGCGCAAGCCAAAACGAAGTTTCGGCGAAGGCTCACATCGGCGCAGCCGATGTGAAGCGAAGCGGCCGGAGCCAGCGCTGCGCAACGCAGCGATTCGCCCGCGCAGCCATTTATTCAGCGTTTCCTTAGCGCCCCAGCCACTGAATCATCTGCCAGTAGAGCGGGATGCCGACCACGACGTTGAACGGGAAAGTCACGGCCAGGACTGGCGCAATGGCCTGACCGAGGTTTGCGTGCGGAAGGGCAACGCTCATCGCCGATGGCGCGGCGATGTAGCTCGCAGAGGCGAACAGAACGGCGGTCAGCAGGCGGTCGCCCGGGCCGAAGCCGAGAAGCGCACCGAGTAGCGCTCCCATCATGGCGCCCGCGATCGGAAACAGCACTCCGAACCCGGCGAGGAACAGCCCCGTCCGCCGCAGTTCCGGTATCTGGCGGGATGTGGTTACCCCAAGTTCGAGGAGAAGAAAGCACACGACCCCTTTGAACAGGTCGAAGAACAGCGGCGCGAACGGTCGCACCCCTGCTTCCCCGACCAAGGCGCCGATCGCCATGCCACCGATCAGCAGCAGCACGCTCTTGCCGAAGATCAGTTCGCGGGTGAACTCCCAGTTCGTGCCTGGCGTCGTCTCCTCGCGTTTGCCGAGCGCAGCGGCGAGCACCAGCGCCGGCACTTCGAGAATGGCGAGAAAGAAAGTCATCATGCCGCCGAACTCGACGCCGGCCTTGATCAGGAACGTCTGCGCGACCACGAAGGTGATGACGCTGACCGAGCCGTAGTGGGCCGCAGTGGCCGCCGCGTCGATGCGTGTGAGTCGCCCAAGCCGCCAAAGGAGGACGAACGCCAGACTCGTCAGCGCGAGTGCGCCGAGGATCAGCGCCAGCGCGGGGAAAGCAAGTGCAAGGGGATCGCCCTTGGAGATGGCAACCCCGCCCTTCAGGCCGAGCGATATCAGCAGGAAGATGGTCAGCGCTTCCAGAAAGGGACGCGGAAGCTCAAGATCGCTCTTCAGCACGCCGCCAACGACACCCAGGATGAAGAATAGGACGACCGGGTCGAGCGACATGAAACGTACCTCGGGATCACCCGCCGAGGTAAGCCTCCTTCACACGGACGTCAGCCAGTAACGAACGGGCATCGGCAGACAGGATGATTTCGCCTGACTCGAGCACATAACCGCGGTGCGCGTTCTCGAGCGCGAGCTGGGCATTCTGCTCGATCAGCAGAATCGTCGTCCCGCGGCTGGCGACCAGGTTGATGATTTCGAAGATCTTCGCCACCATCAAGGGCGCCAGGCCCATCGATGGCTCGTCCAGCATCAGCAGCCTGGGTCGGGCCAGCATCGCGCGGCCGATCGCCAGCATCTGCTGCTCGCCGCCGGAGAGCGTGCCCGCCAACTGCCGGGTTCGTTCCTTGAGCCGCGGAATCAGCGTGTAGATCTCCTCGACCTCGCGCGCGACTGCTTCGCGATCGTTGCGCGAAAAGGCGCCCATCAACAGGTTCTCGTGCACGGTGAGGCGGGCAAAGACGCCGCGGCCCTCGGGACAGAGCGCAATGCCGAGGCCGACCAGGGAGTGCGACGGCGTACCGGTTATGTCTCGCCCCTGATAGACGACCCGGCCACCGGCCGGGCGCACCAGACCCGACAGGGCGCGAAGCGTGGAGGACTTGCCGGCTCCGTTGGCTCCGATCAGAGTGACGACTTCGCCCTCGTTCACATGGAAATCGATGCCCTTGACGGCGCGAATGCCGCCGTAGGCAACCTCCAGCCCGTTGACTTCGAGCAGTACGCTCATGCAGCCTCCCCGTGCGCGCCGCCGAGATAGGCCTTGATGACGGCGGGGTCGCGTTGCACCTCCGCCGGCGTTCCATCGGCGATCTTGCGACCATAGTCCAGCACGACGATGTGCTGGCACACGTTCATCACCAGCCGCATGTCGTGTTCGATCAGCAAGATCGTCGTGCCATCGGCCGCGATGCGCTCGATCAGCCGGCGCAGGTCCACCGTCTCGGTCGCGTTCATGCCGGCCGCCGGCTCGTCGAGCGCCACCATCTTGGGATCGGTGGCCAGCGCACGGGCGATTTCGAGCCGCCGCTGCTCGCCATAGGCCAGCGTGCGGCTCTTCTCCCCGGCCTTGTGGTCGAGGGCGACATAGCGCAGAAGCTCATGCGCGCGCGCCTCGATCTCCTGTTCTTCGCGCCGAGCCGAACGCGTGCGAAAGATCGCACCGAACGCACCGGTCCGCGTGCGCACATGACGGCCGACCATGACGTTCTCGAGCACGGTCATTTCACCGAACAGGCGAATGTTCTGGAAGGTACGCGCGATGCCGACCTGGGCAACCTCGTGCGGTGCCTTGACGTTGAGCGGGCGGCCATCGAAGGTGAAGCTGCCCTCGTCGACCTGATAGAGCCCGGTGAGGGTGTTGAAGAACGTGGTCTTGCCGGCGCCGTTCGGGCCGATCAGGCCGAAGATGGAGCGCCGGGGGATCGCCATCGAGACGCCGTCGAGCGCGGTCACGCCACCGAAGCGCTTGGTAACGCCGGTCGCGGTGAAGATCATGTCACTCATGCGCTCTCCCGCGACGAGGTACTGCGGACCGGCTTACGATCCGGCGATGGCCACAGGCCCTGCGGCTTGAACAGCATGATAAGGATCATCGCCAGCGAAAAAATCAGGTTGCGCAGCACTTCGGGCGCCACCAGCACGAAGCCGAACACCTTCTGCTGCACGTTTTCGTCGGCAAAGTAGCGAATGATCTCAGGCATCGAGGCGAGGATCACAGCGCCGAGAATCACGCCGGGAATGTGGCCCATGCCGCCGAGCACGACCATCGCCAGAATCATGATCGACTCATGCAGGCCAAAGCTCTCGGGGCTGATGAAGCCCTGCATGGCCGCAAACAGACCGCCTGCGACCCCGCCCGAGAGGGCACCGAAGGCAAAGGCCGCGAGCTTGATGTTGCGGACGTTGATGCCCATCGCCTTTGCTGCGATGTCGTCTTCACGCAGCGCCTGCCAGGCTCTTCCGAGCCGCGAATGCTGGAGGTTGGCGACGACAATGATCGAAAGTACAGTCAACGCCAGGAAGACGAAGTAGTAGAGCTGCAATCCGCTGATCGGTAGCCCGAACAATTCGACTCCCTGACGCACCTTGAAGCCGAAAAAGTTGAGCCCTTCGATGCCCGTAATGCCGCGCGGACCGTTCGTCAGGTTGTAGACCGTGTCGCTCCACGGCAGCGAGAACTTGTCGAGGTTGTTGAGCAGGATCCGGATGATCTCGCCGAACCCCAAGGTCACGATCGCCAGATAATCGCCGCGCAGACGCAGAACGGGATACCCGAGGAGCAGACCGGTTACCCCGGCCAGAAACGCTCCGAGCGGCAACAGCATCCAGAAAGGCATGTTGAGCCCGAAGTGCGATGAAGCGAGCAACGCCCAGGTGTAGGCGCCGACGGCATAGAAGGCCACATAGCCGAGATCGAGCAGGCCCGCCACACCGACCACGACGTTCAGGCCGAGGGCCAGCATCACGTAGAGCAGGGTAACGTTCAGGATGCGGACCCAGGCTTGGCCGAGCAGCCCGGCGAGGAAAGGAAGAATCAGCAGCACGACGCCGATCGCGACGATGGCGATAAGCTGCTTGCGGCGGTCTTGCAGGAAGTCACTCATCGGCGCCTCCGCTCAGGCCCGCTCGGCAACCCGTTCGCCGACCAGCCCCTGCGGTCGGAAGATCAGCACAAGGACCAGGACGATGAAGGCGAAGATGTCCTTGTAGTCGCCGCGCACGAAGATCAGGCCGACGTTTTCCACCAAACCGAGGATCAGGCCGCCGATCATGGCGCCCCAGAGATTGCCGATGCCGCCCATGACCGCGGCGGTGAACGCCTTCAAGCCCAGCATGAAGCCCATGAAGTAGTGGGCCTGACCGTAGTTGGATGCGACCATCACACCCGCAATCGCGCCAAGCGCGGAGCCGATGGCAAAGGTGAAGGCAATGATGCGGTTGATGTCGATCCCCATCAGCCCGGCGACTTTCTGGTTCTCCGCGGTGGCGCGCATGGCGGTGCCGATCTTGGTGCGGTGCACGAGCCAGAGCAGCCCTGCCATCAATGCGACGGAGGCGACGAAGATGAGGATTTCGTTCAGGGTGATCGTGACGAGCCCGAGCGCGATCGGGGTCTTTGAGATCAGTTCGGGGAAAGAGAAGTAGTTGCGTCCGAAAACGAGGATGGCGACCTGCTGCAGAAGGATCGAAACACCGATGGCGGTGATCAGCGGCGCGAGCCTTGGCGCGTTGCGCAGTGGCCGGTAGGCAAGCCGCTCGGTGGTGACGCCGACGATCGCGCAGACCAGCATCGCGACGAAGATCGAGATCACGAGAGCGAGTATCGGCGGCACGCCGGCGCCGAGCAACGCGCTGGCAGTGAACAGCGCGGTCAGCGCTCCGATCATCACGATATCGCCGTGCGCGAAATTGATTAGCTGAAGGATTCCATACACCATGGTGTAGCCGAGCGCCACCAGGGCGTAGACACTGCCCACGACCAACCCGTTGACGACCTGCTGCAGCAGGACTTCGATCGACATTCGATTCCCCCGTGTTGACTGATGGATCCGCTCGCCCGCGTCCCTCCCCGAACGCGGCGGCGAGCGCGTGATTTTGCATCGAATCACCGACAGCCCCGGCGCGGGCGCCGCCGCGCCGGCTTCACATGGCCAACAGCGCGACGTTACCGCCCGCCGCGGTGGTGTTGATGGTGACGGTCTGTTCAGAGCAGAAGCGCTGCAAATAGTTGGGACCGCCCGCCTTTGGGCCGGTCCCTGACAGACCTTCGCCGCCAAACGGCTGCACGCCGACGACGGCGCCGATCATGCTGCGGTTCACGTAGACGTTGCCGACTCGTGCGCGCGCGGCAAGACGCTCGGCCCGCCGGTCGATGCGGGTCTGCAAACCAAGGGTCAGCCCGTAGCCGAGCCGGTTGATCGCGTCGATCACTTCCTCCGGCCGCTGACGCCAGCGAACGACCTGCACGACGGGTCCGAAGATCTCCTCGGCAGCGGCGGCGATCGAGTCGATCTCGATCAGTTGCGGCGGGACATAGGTCGGATCGTCGTTCGCGCATGGCGAGACGGCGAGGCTGCGCCCGCCGCGCTCGAGCGCGCGGGCGACCTGGCCCCGTACCCGCTCGGCGGCTTCGGCATCGATCAGGGGGCCGACGTCGGTTGCGAAATCAGCAGGATCGCCGACTCGCAGCTCCTGCATCGCCCCTCGCAGCATGTCGAGTACGCGATCCGCCACGGCCTGATGAAGACAGAGCAGGCGCAGCGCTGAGCAGCGCTGGCCAGCCGAGCGGAAGGCCGATTGCACGACGGCATCGACCACGTGCTCGGGCAAGGCGGTGGAATCGACCACCATCGCGTTGATGCCGCCGGTCTCCGCAATCAGCGGCACGATCGGACCGTCCTTCGCGGCCAGTGCACGCTGGATGGCCTTGGCCACGGCGGTCGAGCCGGTGAAGACGACCCCAGCCAGCCCGGTTGCCGCGACCAGCCGTGCGCCCACGCTCGGACCCGCACCGTTCACCCACTGCAGGACGTCGAGCGGCACACCGTTGGCCCACAACAGCTCGCACAACCGGCGCGCGATGCGCGGCGTCTGCTCGGCGGGCTTGGCAACCACCGAATTGCCGGTCGCGAGGGCGGCTGCGATCTGGCCGGTGAATATTGCGAGTGGAAAGTTCCATGGCGAGATTGCGGCCCAAACGCCGCGACCGCGCCAACGCAGGCAATTGTCCTCCCCGGTCGGCCCGGGCAGGATGGTCGGCATCCCGATCCGCTCGGCTTCGTCGGCGTAGTAGCGAAGAAAGTCCACCGCCTCGCGCACCTCGGCGATCGCATCAAACCAGCTCTTGCGCGCTTCGCGCACGATCAACGCCGACCACGTCTCCGTGTCGGCCTCGAGTCGATCAGCTGCGCTGCGAAGCGGAGCCACACGTTCGGTGACCGGCCGCGAGCACCAGTCGGGGAAGGCCTCGCGTGCGGCATCCACCGCCCGATCGACGGCTTCGGGCGCGGTGTCGGCATCGATCGGGGCAAGCTGGCGCGGCAGACAGCCGAGCAATCGCTTGCGCGTGTCTTCGACCGCGAGGTCGAGGCCTCGACCGGGGACGCGCCCTGGCAGATGCGCCCGCGGCAGGGGCAGCCTGAACGGCTGCCGGCTGAGCGGTGATGCCAGCAGTTCCTCCACTGCGACACCTTCGTCGGCCAGTCGGTGAACGAACGACGTATTGGCGCCGTTCTCCAGCAGGCGACGCACGAGGTAAGCGAGCAGGTCCCGATGGCTGCCTACTGGCGCGTAGACGCGGACCGTGACTGCCTGCGGGGCATCCGCGACATACTCGCGGTAGACGCCGCTGCCCATGCCGTGCAGGCGTTGCAGTTCGAACGACGCGTCGAAGCGCTGCGCCAACGATTCGATCGCCGCGATGGTGGCGGCATTGTGGGTGGCGAACTGCGAAAAGATCACGTCCCGTGCGGCGAACAGGCGTGCGGCGCAGGCGAGATAGCTCACGTCCGAGTGCGCCTTCTCCGTAAAGACCGGATAGGCCGGCAATCCCATCTCCTGTGCCCGCTTGATCTCGCTGTCCCAGTAAGCGCCCTTGACCAGGCGGCACATCAGCCGAACACCATGGCGTCGCGCGAGGCCGGCCACATGGTCCACCAATTCGACAGCGCGTGTCTGATACGCCTGCAGGGCGAGTCCGAAGCCGCTCCAGCCCGGATGCCGCGCCGCCACCCGGCCAAGCAGGCGTTCGAACACGTCGAGGGAGAGCTCGAGGCGATCGGTTTCCTCGGCGTCGATGGTCAGGTTGATGCCCGCCTTCGCCGCGCGGTCGATCAGTGGGTCAAGACGGGCAGGCAGCTCGTCGAGCACACGCCTGCCCTGCAGCGCCTCGTAGCGCGGGTGCACGGCAGAGAGCTTGATCGAGAGCCCATCGCGCGCCAACGGGTCTGGCGGACCGAAATCGGACCCCGTGAGCTGCTCTGCGGTCAGCGCGCCGAGGGCCCCTTCATAGGCGGCCAGATAGCGCGCCGCGTCTGACTCGGACCGAGCACCCTCGCCAAGCATATCGAAACTGAAGCGCAATTGTGGCGCCGCCTTACGCTCCAGCCGCGCCGCGGCAAGGGCCTCGGTCATCGTCTCTCCGAGGACGAACTGACGCGCGAGCAGCTGTACGGCGCGGGCCGTCGCCGCCACGGTCGTATGTGCGCCGAGACGCGTCAATAGCCCGCTGCGCTCGCCCTCCTCCGGCAGCAGGCGTCTGGAAAGGCCGATCACCGCATGAGATAGCCGCGCGAACGTCGACTCACCCGTTGCATCGAAGTCCGCCCGACGAAGCTGTTCGGCAGTCAATTCGATGGCGGTCTCGGCGTCAGGCACGCGCAAGAGCGCCTCGGCGAGACGCATCAGCGCCAGACCCTCCGGTCGGCCGATCGGGTATTCCTTGAGCAGGCGCTCCATCGCCCAGAACGGCGGCGGCGACCGCCGTACGCCGTCCACCCACGGCATTGCGCGACGGACAACGGCCTCCCAGTCGACAAGCCCCTGAAGCAGGCGGAGACTGGCATCGACCACCTCGGCTTCGTTACGGTACGGGTCAGGCAGACGCATCGTCGGCGGCTGGGCCTTCGCTTGGATGAGTCCCCAATGCTACGTGTGGCTAGGGAAACGCAGAAGAAAGCAGTGAGCGGGATGAAGCGCAAGGCGCACGGAGAGCAGCGACCGAGACATATCAGATAGATAGGCGAGGGAGCGAGCACCGCGCAACGCTGCGATTCGCCCGCGCAGCCATTTATTTAGCGTTTCCCTGGCCGAGTTTTCCCGGCGAGTCGACCATGAGCCTCGACTTGGGAGCCGCTGGACGGATCGCACGTGCCCGTCACCCGCCCCGCGATGGAAACCAAAAGGAACCGGCGGCGTCATGGCCCGCACGCACGGACCTGGCGCGGGAGCGCGCGATTGAATGGAGCAGGCTGCCAGGGCCGCGCCCGGTGGCCTCAGCCGAGCATCGCACTCCAGAGGGTACGCCCCCACTGCAAGGCGCCGTCACCCGAACGCTCGTTGTGCTCAGGATCGACGGTGAAACGCAGCTGCGGTGCCTGTCCGGGCTCGAACATCGTGACGACATTGATATTGATCGCCGTCTTCAGCGTCGCATTCGCCCAGCAGATGCCAGCCGGCAATTCGATCGCTCCGCTTGGCGCCGCAGCGGCCTTGCCCGCGACCCGATCGAGAAGGAGTTGCCCGACCCGTTGCCCCTGCCCGAAAGCGACATGGCCGCTCTTAGGCTGCGGTGACCCCTGCGCATCGCCGATGACAAAAACCCGTTCATCTGCCCTTGCCTGAAAGCTCGGCAGTTGCACGTCCGCCCAACGCTCGCCGAGCCCTGCAGCACGGACCAGCGCCGGCGCACGCATCGGCAGCACCGGATTGATGAAGTCGTAGGCGATCTCCCCTGCCGATGTACCCAGCACCTTCCGCCCGACATCGATTCCGGTGGGCGTCACCTCGCGACGGTACTCGATCTCGTTTGGATAGAGCGACTGCATCGCCCGCGTGATAGGGCCGGCTATGGGTGGAGGCGTGGGGTTCGGATTGGCATCGGCGATGATGATCTTTCCTTTCGTGCCGCGCCGCTTCATCTGCTCCGCAATCAGCATCGCCCGCTCGTAGGGCGCCGGCGGGCAGCGATAAGGGGGACGCGGCACCGTGATCAGGAACGTTCCGCCCTCGCTCAGGAATCGATCGACCTGTGTCTTGACGGCCTGCTGTTCGAACATGCGGAATCCAACCGGCAGGGATTCGCGCGCGGCGGCAAATCCCGGCAGTGACTCCTCCACATACTCGACTCCCGGGGCGAGGATCAAAAAGTCATAGCGCAGCCGCTGGCCCGAGGCCAGCACGACCTCGCGCTTGTCGCGTTCGATCGCCTGCGCGCGATCACGCACCCGCCGGATGCCAAGCGCATCGACGCGATCGTAGGCAAACACCAATTGCTCAGGCGGCTTGTCGCCAACGATGTAGTGGGCGGACAACGGACAGGACATGAAGCGATCGTTCGCTTCTACCAGGGTGACCTCGACGCCTGGCTGTCGAGCCAGTGCGCGCACCGCGCCGAGACCGCCCCAGCCGCCGCCGACGACGACCACCTGCGCCCGGGCGGCAGGCGTCTGCGCCCCTGCCCGGTACGCCAGCGCGGCTGCCGCGACGGCAAGTGAGCTCTTGAGGAGCCGGCGTCGCCCGGTGTGATCGTGACGATAAGACGGACCACGGCCTGATGTTGTCACGGCGTCCTCCAATTCGCGTACATCAATGCACACGCTTGATCGTCGATACAGCCAACGAATGAAGACCGACGCTAGCAGAGGCTGAATCATCAGCCCGAGCCGCTGTAAGTCGGATTGAAACGATCGAAATAAGTCGTTCTCGATGCGCACCAATGAAAACGGCGCCCGCGGGCGCCGTCATTCCGGGGGTCCGGGCGATTACTTCTTCTTCTCGTCCTTCTTCTCGGCCGGAGCCGGCGCAGCCGCAGGCGCCGGAGCCGCAGCCGCAGCCGCAGGCGCCGCAGCCGCCGGAGCCGCAGCTGGCGCCGGGCCACCGACGATCTGAACCGTCTCCCACTTGCCGCCCTTGACCTGGAAGACTGTGATCGCGCCATCTTTGATGTCGCCCTTGTCGTCGAAGGCGATCGGCCCGGTGACACCCTGCATCGAGGTTGCCTTGACCGCGTCGACGACCTTGGCCGGATCGAGGCTGTTCGCCTTTTGGATGGCCGCGATCAGAACATTGGTTGCGTCATAGGTGAACGGCGCGTAGACCTGAACGTCCGCGTTGAACTTGGCCTTGAACTTGTCATAGAAGGCCGCGCCCTGCGGCATCTTGTCCTTGGGCAGACCCGCAGTCGTCGCATAGGTGCCTTCCGCGGCGTCACCCGCCAGCTTGATCAACTCGGCAGACTGAGCACCGTCACCCGAGATGAACTTGGCCTTGATACCGAGCGCCTTCATCTGCTTGAGCATCGGGCCCGCCTGCGCATCCATGCCGCCGAACATGATGACGTCCGGATTCTTGGCACGGATCTTGGTCAGAACGCCTTTGAAGTCCTGCTCCTTCTCGTTGGCCAGTGCTTCGCGGATCACGACCTCACCGCCGGCAGCCTTGACCGCCTTTTCCGTCTCGTCGGCGAGACCGACGCCGTACGCAGTCTTGTCGTCGATGATGGCGACTTTCTTGGCGCCCATGCCTTTGACGGCAAAGTTACCGATGGCGGTGCCCTGGGCGACGTCGTTGGCGACCATGCGGAAGACGCCCTTGAAGCCCTGGGCAGTCAGCTTCGGGTTGGTCGCCGACGGGCTGATCATCGCAATGCCGGCCGTGTTGTAGAGCGCGGATGCCGGGATCGAGGTGCCGGAGTTCAAGTGACCGATGACACCGATCACCTTCGCGTCGACGACCTTCTGCGCAACGGCCGTGGCCTGCTTGGGATCAGCCGCGTCATCTTCGGCGACCAGTTCGAACTTGAGCTTCTTGCCGTCGACGGTGATGCCCTTGGCGTTGGCCTCTTCGATGGCAAGGCGAGCGCCGTTCTCGTTGTCCTTGCCGAGGTGTGCGATCTGACCGGAGATCGGACCCACGTGAGCGATCTTGACCGTGACTTCCTGCGGAGCCGCTGCGGGCGCGGCTGGTGCTTCGGCCTTCTTCGGCTCTTCCTTCTTGCCGCAGGCAGCCAGGCCGACAGAGACGGCGACGGCAACAGCGGCGAGCGTGAATTTGTTGCTGCGAATCATTGGGGAATCCCTCAAGTGAAAACTTTGGAATTATGGTGGTGCGCGGCATGGCTGTCAACGACGCTGGCCGCGGGAGTTGGTCCGAAAGCGTGCATGGACGTGGCTTTCAGCCACGCTGCCCGCGCGCCATGAGGGGACGACGGTCCGTTCGGCCGACGGGTCCGACACCAAGGCCGATGCGGATGGCCGCCCGCACGGCTGCACGCCGGCCCCTGGCGTACGGAAGGCCATTACATCCACCATATTTATCCGTCTTCGTCCGTGGCAGGTTGTCGAGCAGCACTGCGTTGTCGCTCCCTCGCCTGTCTCTGTCTAAATGTCTCGGTCGCTGCGCTTCGGTGCGCCTTGCGCTTGGTTCCGCTCGCCGCCCTCTCGCGCGTTTCCTCGGCTCCACTCTGCCGCAAACGCGCCATCAGGACCGAATCGACATAGCCGCCATCACGCATTGCGGAGTCGCGAATCACCCCTTCCTCGACGAAACCGAGCGAGGTATAGAGCCTGCGCGCTGGCTCATTGTCGACATAGACCTGCAGTTCGACCCGAGAGTAGTGCGCCCAATGGTCCGCATGATCGAGCAAGGCATCCATCAGCCGGCGCCCGACGCCCAACCCCTGCCAGCGGTCATGCACCCCCAGACCCAGGCTGGCGACATGGCTCTCGCGTGGGTCATCGGAGACGGTGACCATGCCTGCAGAACCGACGAGCATCGATTCCCCGTTCCCCTCGACCTCGGCGACCAAAAGCAGCCGTCCCGCCTGCGCCTTCTGCGCCGCCAGCCGTTCGCGCCAGACATCCGCCGAAACCCAGGGACTTTGCAGCGTTCCGCGGGCGGTTCCACGGGCGGCGTAGATGGCAGCGACATCCTCCGCGTCGAGTTCGGTCGCCGGGCGGATACGCACCTCGAGCGTCGCGCGTGCTGCTGCGCGCGGCTTATCGCTCGGGCGCGGAAGCGGCGGCGCCTGCGGGCGCGGCATGACGCGGCGGTCGATATGTGCATGCAGCCACTGCTCCGACGGCAGACCTCCGACGGCTGCCCGGCCGGGGCTGACCGCCTCCAGACGGAAACCCGCCTCCGCGAGTGACGCCGTCATCCAGCGCGCCGGCGAGTCGAGTACCACTTCCATACGGCGGACGGCCAGTCCGTCGCCTGCGAAGGCCAGCACGCCGGCGAGCAACCGGCCGAGCGCCTCGCGGCCGGACGCCGTGTCCTGGGCTATGAGCTGCGTGAGGCGGGCAATGTGCCGCGTACGCTCGAGCGTGCGCCTCCAGTGAAGCTGCGCGCAAGCCTGCAATCGGCCAGCGGGGGCGAAAGCGCCGAACATGCAGTCATCCGGCTCCCGCAGCCCCTCGAGGCGAGCCGCCCATTGCGCGTCACCATCGAGCGGCAGGCCGGAGAGAACCGAGGGGGCCACTGACGCAGCGAGGCGAGCAACCTGTGGCGCATCGTCGACGCCGAGCCGACGCAAGCCAGGGACGGCAGTACGTTTGGAGGGCGTCGCTCGCACGGCGTGGTCACGCCGCCTTCGCGGTCGATTTCGCGGTTGCCTTTGCGGAAGCCTTACCGCCGCCACCGGCGCGCGCCGTCCTCGCTTCGCGCGGCGGAAACTCGAAACCGACTTTGACGTCGTCCTTTTTCCGTTCAAGCACCAGATAGGCCTGAAACGGCCGGCGCGTACGCGCGGAGACGAAACCGGTCAGCAAATCGGTCTTCCCCGTGCTGAGCAGTTGGGCCATCTGCTCGCGGGTGATCGCTTGGCTGAGGATCGTCCGCCCGGAGCGGAAATCGCACTTGCGCGGCTTGTCTCGGCGCGCGGCGACCTCGCAGACGTAGCTCGTCGTGTTCTCGAACACGCGCGCACCACACTTCGGGCAGGCGCCCACGGGTTCCTGCGCGCTGAAGTCGGCCACCTCCTCCGCCTCGCCGACCCGTTCCGGAGCGTCGTCCCAATAGAACTCGATCTCGAAGTCGGCATTGAGACGCAAGTTCGCGTTGAACGCCCGACCCTGCTTGGACCGGAAGCCTTCGAGCGCCTCGAGTTTGCGGTCGCGCAGCAGCGCTTCGGCCTCTTCGACCGACAACTGCCGGCCGGCGAGAATTTTCCAGAAGCCGAAATCACAGCGCGAGCAAGCAAAACGCTTGTAGTTCTCCTTGACAGCCCCGCCGCATTTCGGGCACGGCGTGGCGAGGTCGGCGAAGTCGCCCGGCACCGTGTCGCTCTCATGTCCCTTGGCCTGGGCGACGATGTGCTTGGCCATTTCGACGATCGAGGCCATGAAACGCTCACGGCTCGTCTGTCCGCGCTCCATCCGGGCGAGTTCGGTTTCCCACTGCGCCGTCAGTTCCGGCGAGGTGAGTTCGGGGACCTGAAGGCCCTTCAGCAGCGTGATCAGCGAAAACGCCTGCGGCGTCGGTCTGAGCACCTTTTCTTCACGCACGAGGTATTTCTGCGTGATCAGACCCTCGATGATGGCCGCGCGCGTCGCCGGCGTGCCAAGACCGCGCTCTTGCATCGCGGCGCGCAACTCCTCGTCATCGATCAACTTGCCCGCGCCCTCCATCGCGGATAGCAGCGTGGCTTCGGTGTAGCGGGCCGGCGGCTTGGTCGCGTTCTCGCGCGCCTCGACCGGATCAGCCAGCGGACGTTCGTCACCTGCCACGGCCGTCAGCGAGCCCGTCGACTCCTCGTCGACCTCCTTGCCGTAGACGGTTAGCCAGCCAGGCGAGACGAGCACCTTTCCCTCGCTCTTGAAGGCTTCACCTTCGACCCGGGTGATGCGTGTGGTCTGGAGAAACTCGGCAGCCGGGTAGAACACGGCCAGAAAGCGCCGGACCACCAGGTCGTAGAGCTTCGCTTCGAGTTCGTTCAGCGCCTTGGGCGGCGCGGCGGTCGGAATGATGGCGAAGTGATCCGACACCTTGGCGTTGTCGAACACCCGCCGGTTGCCTGGCCGTACGTAGCGTTTGCTGCGAATCTCGCGCGCAAAGCTGCCATAGAGATGCGACTCCGCAAGCACCGCGAGCGTCTCTGTCACTGTTTTGACATAGTCCTCGGGCAGCGCACGCGAATCGGTCCGCGGGTAGGTCAGCACCTTGTGCTTCTCATACAGCGCCTGAGCAAGCGACAGCGTGGTCTTGGCCGAAAAACCAAACCGGCTGTTCGCCTCCCGCTGCAGGCTCGTCAGGTCGTAGAGCAGCGGCGGCGCCTGCGTCGTGGGTTTGGACTCTTCCTCGACGCTGCCCGGCTTGCCGACACACTTGCGGACGATGCTCTCCGCCCTTCTGCGCGCGTCGTCGGCATCCTTGCCGAAAATCCGCTCGGCGCGCGCATGCTCGTCGTCCCCTTTGCGGAAGGCTTCATCGAACCAGCGCCCGGCATACGCGCCCGCCTTGGCATGAAATGTTGCATGCACCTCGAAGTAGGTTCGCGCAACGAAGCGGCGAATCTTCTCCTCGCGCTCGACGATCATCGCGAGCGTCGGCGTCTGGACGCGCCCGACGGTCGTCAGATGGAACCCGCCGCTCTTCGTGTTGAACGCAGTCATCGCACGGGTGCCATTGATGCCGATCAACCAGTCGGCCTCTGACCGGCAGCGCGCCGCGTCGGCGAGCGGCCGCATCTCTTCATCGGTGCGCAGGCGCTCGAAGCCCTCGCGGATCGCCGCTGGCGTCATCGATTGCAGCCACAGACGCCGGATCGGCTGCCTTGCCTTGGCGTGCTCGACGATCAGGCGAAAGATGAGTTCGCCCTCGCGTCCAGCATCGCAGGCATTGACGATCTCGCTAATGTCCTTCCGCCTTATCAGCCGACTGAGCAGCCGCAGCCGATCGGCCGTCTTCTCGATCGGTTTGAGCTCGAAATGAGACGGGATGACAGGAAGCTTGGCAAAGGTCCACTTGCCTCGCTTGACTTCCTCCGACTCGGGCTCGCCGATCTCGACCAGATGCCCGACGGCGGATGCGATGACGTAACGATCGTTCTCGAAGTGATCGCCGTCCTTCTTCACGCCGAGCGCCTTGGCGATGTCGTTCGCGACCGACGGTTTTTCGGCGATGATGAGAGTTTTTGCCATTATTTCAGTGTAACCAGAGCCCGTTTCGGCGCCGACGACGCCCTCGATTGGGGGAACGCTGAAAAATGCAGCGAGCAAGATCAGGCGCAACGCAGCAAAACGCCTGCCGCAGGCGTTTTTCAACGGTCCGGCAAGCCGCGCCATCGCCAGCGCGACGATCCATCGACCTCAGCGCGGGGCCTTACGGCGCTGCCAACGTCCATCCGCCAGGCACTCGGCGCGCCGTTCGAGTTCGAGCAGCGTCAGGGCCGCAATGACTTCTCCGCCTGAGAGGCCACTGCGCAGCGCGATGCTATCGACATCGATCGGGTCGAATCCGAGCGCATCGCCGAGGACATCGCCCCATCCATGCGTCTCAACCTGGGACGCGCCAGCCGGTGCCGATTCGACGCCAGGCTGCGACTGGGCTATCGGCACCCCAAGTTCTTCCAGTACGTCGGCGGCGCTTTCGACCAACTTGGCGCCCTGCTTGATCAGCGCATGACAGCCCTTGTGGTGCGGCGAGTGAATGGAGCCGGGCATCGCGTAGACATCCCGCCCCTGCTCGGCGGCGAGCCGTGCGGTGATCAGCGAGCCCGAGCGGAGGGATGCCTCGACGACCAGCACGCCGCGCACCAGGCCCGCGATGACGCGATTACGGCGTGGAAAGTTTTCCGTCCGCGGCGGTGTGCCGAGCGGGTACTCGGAGATCAGCACCCCCGCCTCGGCGATCGCATGCGCGAGATCACGATGCGCCGCCGGATAGACGCGATCGAGACCAGTGCCTACGACCGCGATCGTTCCGCCACCCGTTGCACCGGCGGCGAGGGCGCCCCGATGCGCCGCCCCATCGATACCAGCAGCCAACCCGGAGACGATGGTGACGCCGTGGCGTGCGAGCGACTCGGCAAACGCATGTGCGTCGTCGAGTCCACCCGCGGTGGCATGACGGCTGCCGACGACTGCGACCGCCGGCTGGCGAGCCAGCAGATCGGTCCGACCGATTGCGTGCAGCACGACCGGTGCATCGGCGAGTTCCAGCAGCGCGCGCGGAAAGCGCGGGTCGGCCCAGGTCAGCAGATGGTGCTGGCTGCTCGACGCGAGCCAGGCGCGCGTCCGCTCCAGTGTTGCGAGCACTGCGGCGTCTGGGTCGGCGCGCAGGTTGCGCGCGAGGCGCGCATCGACAACGCGTGTAAGCGAAGATTCGTTGGCCGCAAAAATCGCGGCGGGACTGCCGAACTCGTGCAGCAGCCGGTGCGCGGCGCGCGTCCCGACGCCGGGAATCTCCGCAAGGTGTAGCCAGAGCAATTCGTCAGCGACGAGAGGCATCGCGAGGTACGGCGGGCGTAAGGCGGGCTACATCGCGGCGCACACCGCCGCCGGAGACGAAAAAGGCACCCGCGGGTGCCTCTTGGGCGAATTGGTCGCGGGTGGGGATCACGGGTTTCGCAGCAGGTGGCCCACCTCCACCGGCGCCTGACCGGTGTTCATCAGCATGCCGTAGGCCACGTGGTCGAACGTCTTGTAGATGAATACGAGTCCAACGCGTTCCTCCGGAATGGACAGCGTCCGCGGCATGGCATCCGGCTGCCGTGGCCAGCCCGGCACCCAGTTGAGCGGAGACTCCTTGAAGCGCGGATTGGGGAAGGTCTGTGACGGCCTGAACACGGCCAGCACGTGCCCGACCTCGAGGCCGGACTTGCTGCCGCGGTTCAGCGTCACCACGCTCGTCTTCCCGGCTTCGGCGACACCGGTGGGCAACGTCATGATGCGTGCCTCTATCTGCGCGTCGGGCGCCCTTGGCACGTAGCGAACCGGTTCCTGTGGCGGCGCCGGCAGCAGGTAGTCGCCGACCAGGATCTCCTGTCGCGTCCGGGTGATCTCGAAGCGAGCGACGTCGCCAACGGCGACCAGACGGGCATCGCCGAGATAGGTGGCCTCGTAACCGATGATCTGGGGATCCGGTTCATTGTGGTGCCATCGCCACCACGGCCGCGGCTCGATCGACGGATCACGCAGTTCCTTGCCGCGACGATACACATGGAACACCGTGCCCGCCGGCGCCTTGACTCCAACCGCATAGAAGGAATCCGCCGCAGACAACGCGACGCGCGCATCGACAGCACGCACGATCTGCGGCGAGTCGGCGAATGCCTCGGCACCGATCACGATGTCCTTCAGGATGAAGGGATCGATATCTCCTGGCGGGATGCTTGGAATGGGCTGCGCCTCCTTGGCTTCGGCGCGGATCTGCGGCGAAAGCCGCACGACCGGCCGCTCGCCTGGCATCTCGCCGATGAACAGACGAGGACCGCCCGGCGCATTACGGTCGAGCACCACGACCTGGCCGGGATAGATCAGATGCGGATTACGGATCTGGTCGCGGTTGAGTCGCCAGACCTCCGGCCAGCGCCACGGCTGCTTCAGAAACCGTCCTGAGATACCCCAAAGTGTGTCGCCACGAACGACGGTGTATCGATCAGGAGCATTGTCTTGGATCTGGACCGGTGCACTCGCTGCCAGCGCAGCGGCTGGCGCTTGTGCCGCGCCGCCAGCCGACTGGGCGATGGCCACCCCGGCCGACAGATGGAGGGCCGATCCGATCAGCACGGGCGCCGCGATGGCGAAGGCGAATCGCCGGGGGCGTACGGAGTTCGTCGACATGGTTTCCTCGGTGCAAGACCTAACAGGCTGTTGAAAACTGCTGCGGTGGGCCATCTGCTGTGTTGCACGGTGTTGGCTCCGGCCGCTTCGCTTCACATCGGCCTCAACGA
>OGCL01000425.1_pt1 | contig 46073 bp, 49 predicted proteins | sample 1570041 | NCBI WGS metagenome assembly OGCL01 (sample SAMN06266162, study PRJEB24511) | hot springs metagenome | isolation source: Hot spring water | place: South Africa: Limpopo | collected 2015-06-22 | reverse complement strand
CGGTCGCTGCGCTCCGTGCGCCTCGCATCGGGCCATCCTCGCGACGTTTTTCAACAGCCTGCTAATGGAAAATCGGGGTTGAATAGGCTGACCCGGCGCGCCAACGATTCAGTACGAGGGTGTGCGTGGGCCATGCTGGCAGGAATATGGCCTCGCGCGCCGGATTCAAGCCTCCAGGCGAGACTTGACCTCGGCCAGCAGCCCGCGTGCGCCGTCTTCCACCATATCCAGCACCTGCTCAAACCCCTCCGCACCGCCATAATAGGGGTCTGGCACCGCCTGATCGCAATAGCGCTCGCTGAAACTAAGGAACAAGCGCAGTTTATGCTGCAAGGCCTCCGGGCAGACCCGCCGCAGGTTGTCGAGGTTGTCATGATCCATGGCCAGGATGTAATCGAACTCGTGAAAGTCACGCTCATTCACCTGACGTCCGATCAGCCCGGATAGATCATAACCCCGCCTTGCGGCGGCATGATGCGCGCGCCGGTCCGGACTCGCGCCAACGTGATAGGCATGGGTGCCGGCCGAATCGATTCGCACCCCGTCTTCCAACCCCGCCGCGCGCACATGCGCCCGAAACACACCTTCGGCGGTCGGCGAACGGCAGATGTTGCCCATGCACACAAACATGATGCTTATGATTTTCATATATTCAGCGCCTTACAATATTTTATTAATGTATTGAATTATGTATGGGGATGGCATCCGAAGCAATGAGATGAGCCGCGTTCAGGGATTGATTTGGATTTTACTCGTTTGATCGCACCTCCAATCTCCGCAAACAGGCCTTGCGCCACGAAAAAAACCGTGCAGAATGCGTGCCGGGAGATAGCGCGCGCGCAATGAGGCGGCTATGATTGCCAAGGTTCCATCCACCAAGACAGGAGATTGACGAATGAACAAGAGCGAGCTGATCGAAACCGTTGCCGCCAAGAGCGAACTGACCAAGGCCGCAGCCGGCCGTGCAGTCGAGGCCACGCTTGAAGCGATTACCGAAGCCGTTGCCAAGGGCAACTCGGTTTCCGTGATTGGTTTCGGCACCTTCGAGGCCCGCAAGCGCGCCGCCCGCACCGGCAAGAACCCGCAGACCGGTGCCGTGATCAAGATCGCTGCCACCACCGTGCCTGCATTCCGTCCGGGCAAGGCGTTCAAGGACAAGGTTGCCGGCCCGAAGAAGGCCGCCAAGAAAAAATAAGCCAGTTCCGCTGCTTCAGGAAACACTGAAGAAAGCCGCAAGCGGGATACAGCGCAAAGCGTACGGAGCGTAGCGACCGAGAAAACGAGCGAAGCGGGTTTCAGCCCCGGCATAACCTTCAGGTTACGCCGGGGCTGCATATCAAGTGGATAGGCGAGAGAGCCAAAACTTCGTTTCGGCGCAAGCCAAAACGAAGTTTTGGCGAAGGCGGGCCTCGGCGCAGCCGATCAAGCTGCGCGGCCGAAGCCAATGCCGCGCAAAGTAGCAATGCGCCCGCGCAGCAATTTATTCAGCGTTTCCTTCAGTCGCAATGCACGGGGGCGCAAACCCCCATTTCATTTCAGCCCAGATTGTCCATTCGGACGCGAGAGGATGGCGAGGCGGAGCGCGAGGCCGTTCGGGCGGTTGGGAGGAAGCCATCGCCGAGCCTATGACCGACGAGCAAGCGCCCGAACTGGCCGCGATCCGTCCGCCAGCGCGCGCGTAGGCCCAAAGGGCCGCCAAATGGACAACCTGGGTTCAGCGTATTCCCGCCGCGCGCCCAAATCCATGCATGCATCCACGCCCGCCCCGCGGCCCCTCCCGCTTCCAGCCCGCGTCCAGGTCTTTTTACTGGCCGCAATTCTGTCCCTGTCGTCTGGTTGCGCCAGCCTGAGCGAGCATGAATGCCGGGCCGGGCGCTGGTATGCCCTGGGCGAGGCGGACGGCCGCGCCGGACGTCCTGAGGCTCGCCTGGCGGGTTACCGCGACGCATGCGCCGAATATGGCATTCGCCCGGTGGAATCGGACTATATCGATGGCCGCATCGCGGGGCTGCGCAATTATTGCCGGATCGAGAACGCATTCCGCGAAGGACTGGAGGGTCGCGCCTACCACGGGGTTTGCCCGGCCGGGCCGGATGAGTTGCGTTTCCGTCGCTACCATGCCGCCGCACTCGAAGTACAACGGGCCCGCGATGCCTTGCGGGGCACCGATTCCGAAATCGAGCGGCTTGAAAGGACACTGCGCGCCAAGAAGGATCTCGATGAACGCGAACGCCAACGTTTGCGCGAAAACCTGCACGATCTCGAATACAAACGCCTGCGCCAGCGCGACGACCTGGGCGCGCACGAGCTGACGCTCGATCGCATGCTGCGCGAGGCCGGCGTACTGCCCGCCGCACCACGCTGAGCTGATCGCCGCTTGCCGGGCTCAGGCCCCAAGGGCGGCGCGCAGCAGTGTATCGAGTTGTTCGCGGTGAAGCCGAGGGATGCCGGTGGCGGGTGCCGGAGAATCGGGCCGTCCGGCATAACAGAGCGGCAGACCGGCCTGATGCACGTTCAGTCTTGGCAACTGGTGCGCCATGTAACGCCAAGCCCCCTGATTGCGGGGCTCATCCTGGCACCACAACCACTCTCGTACGTTTGTGAAACGCGCGAGCAGGATTTCGAGCTCGCGATTCGGGAATGGGTGGAGCTGTTCCACCCGGATCAGGCCAACACCGGTGATGCCCAGGCTGTCGCGGCGTTGGACGAGGTCGTAGTACACCCGGCCGCTGCACAGGACCAGCCGCTGCACCCGCTCCGGCGTTTTCACCGCGGGATCATCCAGCACTGCCTGGAACCCGCCACGTTCCAGCTCACCCAGCGCGGATACCGCGCGATCGTGGCGGAGCAGGCTTTTGGGGCTGAACACCACCAGGGGTTTGCGGTAGGGCCGCACCACCTGCCGACGCAGCAGATGGAACATCTGCGCCGGCGTACTGGGCTGCACGAGTTGCATGTTGTCCTGGCTTGCGAGCTGGAGGAAGCGCTCGATGCGGGCCGAGGAATGTTCCGGGCCCTGACCTTCGAAGCCGTGCGGCAGCAACAGTACCAGACCATTCATCCGCCCCCATTTGCTCTCGCCGGAGGCGATGAACTGGTCGATCACCACTTGGGCACCGTTGGCGAAATCACCGAACTGGGCCTCCCACAGGGTCAAGTCCTGCGGCGCGGAACTGGCATAGCCGTATTCGAACGCCAGCACGGCCTCTTCCGACAGCAGTGAATCGACCACCAGGAAATGCCCCTGGCCAGGACGGATGTGCTGCAAGGGCACATGCACGCCATCGTCCCAGCGGCCGCGTTCCTGATCATGCAGCACCGCGTGGCGGTGAAAGAACGTGCCGCGTCCACTGTCCTGACCAGTCAGGCGCACGCCGTGCCCTTCATCCAGCAGACTGGCGAAGGCCAGGGCCTCGGCCAGGCCCCAGTCGAGGGGACGCTCTCCGGCCAGCATGCGCCGGCGTTCATCGCATACGGCTTGCACGCGGGGATGGATGGCGAATCCCGCCGGAAGGTCGAATAGGCGTTGGCCGAGTACGCGCAAACGTTCGCCCGCCACGCCGGTTTCGGCGGCGACACGCCAGGGCTGGCCGCGATACGGCCGCCAATCGGCGACGAATGGTGTGTATGGGCGCTGGATGGCGACCACCGGCGCATCCAGCGCCTGCCGGTAGACGGCCACCATGGCCTCGGCCTCGCCCGGCCGAATCACGCCGGCTGTCTCCAGACGTCGGGCATAGAGCGCCCGCACTGACGGATGCGCCTGGATGCGCCGGTACATGGCCGGCTGGGTGACCATGGGCTCGTCCTGTTCGTTGTGCCCCAGACGGCGGTAGCAGACCAGGTCGATGGCAATGTCGCTGGCGAAGGTCATGCGGTAGTCGAATGCGATGCGGGCGGCGTGCAGCACGGCCTCGGGATCGTCGCCGTTGACATGCAGGATGGGGGCCTCGACCATCTTCATCACGTCGGTGCAATACAGGCTGGAACGCGCATCGCGCGGGTCGGATGTGGTGAAGCCGATCTGGTTGTTGACTACGACGTGGATCACCCCGCCGGTGGAGAAACCGCGCGTGGCCGACATGTTGAGTGTTTCCATCACCACGCCCTGGCCGGCGAATGCCGCGTCGCCGTGGATAAGCAGGGGCAGGACCGCGCGCCCCGTCACATCGGCGCGCTTGTGTTGCTGCGCCCGCACCCAGCCCAGCACCACCGGCGCCACGATCTCCAGATGCGAGGGGTTGAAGGCCAGCGCGATCCGGATCGGACCGGCAGCGGTGTTCACCTCGCGGGCGTAGCCTTGGTGATATTTGACGTCGCCCGAATCCGCGCCTTCGGGCGTGCTCTCGGTCTCGTCCTGGAAAAATGCCAATGCCGAACGGCCCAATACGTTGTGCAGCACGTTGAGGCGACCGCGGTGGGCCATGCCCATGCCAAGCTCCTTGACGCCCGCGCCGGCCGCCAGCTCGGCTAGGCGGTTGAGGAGTGGAATGAGCGATTCCGCGCCTTCGAGTGAAAACCTTTTCTGGCCGACGAAACGGCCATGGAGCACTTTTTCCAGGGTTTCGGCAGCACTGAGCTGACGCAGGATCCAACGCCGACTTTCAGGGTCACCTGCCTCGCCGCAGGTTTGTGCATCGCATTCCACCCGCTGCCGCAACCAGTGTTTGCGTGCGCTGTCCGAAAGATGCATGTATTCGATGGCAAATGTGCCGCAATAGGCCCGACGCAAGCGGGCGATGATGTGGCGCAGGCTGTCGCGCGGTGGTCCGGCGAGATTGCCGGTGTCGAACTCGCGCTCCAGGTCGGCGGCGGTGAGACCGTGACTGGACGGGTCGAGTTCGGGCAGATGCGGCGGGGGATGCTGGCGCAGGGGATCGAGATCGGCCTGTCGCACGCCGTGATAACGATAGGCCTGGATGAGTTGCAACACACCCACCTGGGCCGCCTCGCGCAGCCGGGCTTGTTGCTCGATCTCCGCATGCCGAGGCGCAGCATGCGTCGACGATGCGGCTTGTGCGAGCGCTTCGCCTTCGAGCAGTGCGGTGAGGTATTCGGCGCTGCCGGAATAGTAGGCCCCCGGCGCGATGTCTGCCTGCGGCTTCAACGCGCCTCGATCGGTAGGTAGTCGCGCCTTTGCGGTCCGACGTACAGTTGCCGTGGCCGCGAGATGCGATGACCGGGATCGGAAATCATCTCCTTCCACTGCGCAATCCAGCCGGCGGTGCGAGCCAATGCGAATATGGCGGTAAACATCGAATTTGGAATGCCCATGGCGCGCATGACAATGCCGGAATAGAAGTCGACGTTCGGATACAGCTTCTTCTGAATGAAATAGTCGTCTTCCAGGGCGATCTTCTCGAGTTTCAGGGCCAGCTTGAACAGGGGGTCATCGTTGAGCCCCAGAACATCCAGAACCTCGTAGCAGGTCTGGCGCATGATCGCGGCGCGCGGGTCCATGTTCTTGTACACACGGTGGCCGAAGCCCATCAGACGGAACGAATCGGTCTTGTCCTTGGCCCGCTTGATGTATTCGCCGATTCGATTGGCGTCGCCGATCTCCTCAAGCATCTTCAGGGTGGCCTCGTTGGCGCCGCCATGCAGCGGTCCCCACAGCGAGGCGATGCCGCCGGCGATGCATGCATAGGGGTTGGCCCCGGAGGAACCAGCCAGGCGCACCGTGGAGGTGGACGCATTCTGCTCGTGATCGGCATGCAGGATCAGGATGCGATCAAGCGCGCGCGCAAGCACCGGGTTGGGGGTGTATTCCTCGCACGGTGTGGCGAACATCATGTAAAGGAAGTTTTCCGCATAGTCGAAGCGGGTCTGCGGGTACATGAAGGGTTCGCCCAAGTTGTACTTGTAGCTCCATGCGGCGATGGTCGGCACCTTGGCCAGCAGGCGGAAGGCCGCAGTCTCGCGCTGGGCGGGATCGAACGGATCGGCCGAGTCGCGATAGAAGGCCGACATGGCCCCGACCACGCCCACCATCACCGCCATGGGATGGGTGTCGCGGCGGAAACCGCGATAAAAATTGGACATCAGGTCATGCAGCATGGCGTTTTTGCGCACCGTGGCGACAAACTGGGCCTTCTGCGCTGCGGCGGGCAGCTCGCCGTGCATCAGCAGATAGGCCACCTCCATGAAATCGGAATGCTCGGCGAGCTGCTCGATGGGATAGCCCCGGTAATAGAGCAAGCCCTGCTCGCCATCGATATAGGTGATGGCCGAATTGCAGCTGGCGGTGGCGATGAAACCGGGGTCGTATGAAAAATAGCCCTGCGCGGCAAGCGGACGCATGTCGATCACGTCCGCGCCCAGACTGCCGGACAGGATCGGCAGGGTGATGACCTGGCCATCGTCCAGGGTGAGTGTCGCGGTGCGTTGGGTCATCTGGGGCCTTTCTTCCGCAATGCGGGGTGGTTTCCGAACGATTGTATCAAGCCCTTGGGCTCAGTCGACCTTTGCCGGCCGATTTGCGCCCTCCGCGCGGAAATTCAGTCGCCTGCGCCGTCCAGCGCGTGCCAATGCGCGAAAGCGGCGGCCTGGCCGAGGCGATGACCGCAGGCATCGACGAGATTCCACACCGTGGCACGCTCGATGCGGAAGCGACGGCCGCTCTTGCGGATGCGCACGCCGCTGTAATCGTCGACATAGCCCTGTGCCGCCACCCGTTCCAGCAGGCGCTGGCGTTCATCGCGGGCGGGCGGCTCGGCGGACAGACGCGAAGGCAGACCGACGATCTCGGACCAGGACATCTCGAACAGGGCCTGCGCGGCCCGGTTGGCGTAGGTGAAGCATGGATCGGCGCCGGCGTCATGCGACAGCACGGCGAAGGGCGCGAGGTAGAGTGCACGGCCCAGCTCGGCAGCCTCTGCGGTCAGGAGCGGCCGACCGGTGAGAAGCCGATGACTGTTGCAGAGCAGGCGCGCGTGTCCGGCGAGGTAGCCGTTCTCCGGCCCGGGTTCGGGGTACACCGTCACAGCGTAGATTCCCCGCCAAAGCCAAGCCGGGCGAGGTCTTCCGCCTCCAGATAGCGCCCCCCCGGCCCCAGGGATTCATCCAGATCCAGCGCGCCGATGCCGATCCGGCGCAGGGACTCGACCCGGTTGCCCACCGCCGCAAGCATGCGCTTGACCTGATGGTACTTGCCCTCGCCAATCGCAAGCTCGATCCGGCAGGCGTCGATCCGCGCGCAGGCCAGGGCGGCGAGCGGCATCGTTTCATCGCGCAACAGCACGCCCGCCATGAGATTGGCGATCTGCGCATCGTCGATGGGATGCCGGCAGGTGACCCGGTATCGCTTCGGCACCTTGCGCTTGGGCGAGGTCAGCGCATGGATGAAGGCACCGTCGTCGGAAAACAGCAACAGGCCGCTGGTGTCCTCGTCCAGCCGTCCCACGGGCTGCGCCTCGCGTCGGCGCAAGGGCTCGGGCAAGAGATCGAACACGCTGGGGTGATGCCGGGGCGCGCGCGAGCATTCGTGACCCACCGGTTTGTCGAGCATCAGGTAGACCCGTTCGCGAAAGCGCCAGGGCTGGCCATCGACGCTGAACTCCAGTTTCAGGGGTGGGAATTCGATGAATGGATCGGTGACCTCCACGCCGGCCACGCCAACCCGCCCGGTGCGGATCAGCGCCCGGCATTCCTTGCGGCTGCCGAAGCCCTGGCTGTGCAGGATGCGCTCAAGCTGCATGGACAACCTCCAATGGGGCTGCGGAATCGGCCAGGGTCAGCTTGGCGGCGCGATCGAGTCGCTTGATGACCGCCTCGCGGCGGGTCGCGCTGGCCCGGTCGGGGGCGATTTCGGCATGGATGAGCGAAACCGGCCGGCGGCCGCGGGTATAGCGCGCAGCGCGCCCCTGGCCGGCATTGTGCTCGGCCAGCCGACGACCGAGGTCGGTGGTGATGCCGGTATAGAGGCTATCGTCGGCGCAGCGCAGGATGTACACATGCCAGGTCATGACCGGATCACCCCCCGGCCGGAGGAAGGCGGTCGAGACTCGCCCAAAAGCGGGCGCGCGCACGCCGCAAGCGATCCGCATCGATCTCATCCGTGGCCGAACCGACCGCGGCGGCCCCGGTATCCGGACCGGAAATCTGCGCCCAGCGTGGAATCATGCGCCCCGGTCCGTCAGCTTCCGGTGTGGCCAGCAGGGCGCTGCTCTTGACGTAGGTGACGCCCTCGAATTCGAATCGGGCGCCGACGGGGAGTTGCATGAATTTCATCGCTCATAGAATGACAGGGGGACAAGTCACCTGTCACCCCGTCACTCGTATTTCCACCCAGTCATTCTACCGAACCCGTCTTCCCGGCGCGCCCCGCCCGGACGGCTCCGGCGCACTCCACAGCAACTCGCGCCAGGCGCCGGGGACAAGCCCCGCCAGGGTCCAGGGGCCGATCGCCCAGCGCACCAAGCGCAGGGTGGGAAAGCCGACTTTCGCGGTCATGCGCCGCACCTGGCGGTTCTTGCCCTCGGACAGGATCAGCTCCAGCCAGGCGGTCGGCACGTTCTTTCGAAAACGGATGGGTGGATCGCGCGGCCACAGCCCGGCCGGCTCGGACAGGTAGCGCACCCGCGCCGGGCGGGTGACGAAATCGCCCAGATCGACCCCGTGCCGCAGCCGGTCGAGCGCACCCTCGTCCGGCCTTCCTTCCACCTGGACCCAGTAAGTCTTGGCCAGCTTGTGGCGGGGATGCGCCAGGCGGTGCTGGAGCGCGCCGTCGTCGGTTAGAATCAGCAACCCCTCGCTATCCGCATCCAGACGGCCGGCGACGCGAAATCCGGGCGCGGAAACATACTCCGCCAGGCCCGGGTGACCGTCCTCGGCCGTGAACTGGCTCAATACCCCATAGGGCTTGTTGAACAGGATGATGCGGCGCATGCCCCTATTGTCTTGCAATCGACCAGGAGTCAACGTGTCCAGTCCCATCCAGATCCCCGCTACGGGCGAAAAAATCACCGTCAACGCTGATTTTTCCCTGAATGTGCCCGACCGGCCCATCATCCCGTTCATCGAGGGTGACGGCACCGGCGTGGACATCACCCCGGTGATGCGCGCCGTGCTCGATGCCGCCGTGGAAAAGGCCTATGCGGGCAAGCGCCGGATCGAATGGATGGAGATCTACGCTGGCGAGAAGGCGGTGAAGGTCTATGGCGGCGACACCTGGCTGCCGGACGAGACCGTCGAGGCCGCGCGCGAGTACGTGATCTCGATCAAGGGGCCGCTGACCACACCCACCTCCGGCGGCATCCGCTCGCTCAACGTCGCCCTGCGCCAGCACCTCGACCTCTACGTCTGCCTGCGCCCGGTGCGCTACTTCCAGGGCGTGCCCTCGCCGCTGAGAGAACCGGAGAAGGTGGACATGGTGATCTTCCGCGAGAACACCGAGGATATCTATGCCGGCGTGGAATGGGAGGCCGGCTCTCCCGAAGTGAAGAAGGTCATCGCCTTCCTGCAGAAGGAGATGGGGGTCAAGAAGATCCGTTTCCCCGAGACCTCCGCCATCGGCATCAAGCCGGTGTCGATCGAAGGCTCCGAGCGCCTGATCCGCAAGGCCATCCAGTATGCCATCGACAACAAACGCAAGTCGGTGACCCTGGTGCACAAGGGCAACATCATGAAGTTCACCGAGGGCGGCTTCAAGAAGTGGGGTTATGAGCTGGCGGCGCGCGAGTTCGGCGCCACCCTGATCGACGAAGGCCCCTGGATGAAACTGCCCGAAGAGCTGGGTGGCATCGTCATCAAGGACGTCATCGCCGACGCCTTCCTGCAGCAGATCCTGCTGCGCCCCGCCGAGTACGACGTCATCGCCACGCTCAACCTCAACGGCGACTACGTCTCTGATGCCTTGGCTGCCGAGGTGGGTGGCATCGGCATCGCCCCGGGCGCGAACCTGTCCAACGCCGTGGCCATGTTCGAGGCCACGCATGGCACGGCCCCCAAGTACGCTGGTCAGGACTATGTCAATCCGGGCTCGATCATTCTCTCGGGCGAGATGATGTTGCGCCACATGGGCTGGATCGAAGCCGCCGACCGGATCATCCGGGGCATGGACGGCGCCATCCGGGCCAAGGCGGTGACCTACGATTTCGCCCGCCTCATGGAAGGCGCGCGCGAGATCAAGTGTTCCGAATTCGGGCAGGAAATCATCCGTCACATGGATTGAACCCGCCATGCCCAGGATCGGGATTTTCATCCTCCTGCTGGCCGTGCTGGGCAGCGGCATCGCCCAGGCCCAGCGCATCCAGGTCGGTGGTTGCGAGATCCGGCGGGGATCCTTGTGCACCAACAAGGATCTCAACGGTGCCCAGCTGCCCGGGGTCGACATTCGCAACTCGCAATTCACCCGCACGGTGCTGAGTGAAGCCAACCTGAGCCGGGCCACCCTGGACGAGGCCAACTTTTCAATGGCCGACCTGTCCGGCGCCGATCTGTCCGGCGCATCGCTGATCCGCATCAACCTGCGCAATGCCCGTCTCAATGGCGCGAACCTCGCCGGCGCCAATCTCGGCAACGCCATCCTGCAGAATGCCGACCTGAGCAGCGCCGACCTGACCGGCGCCAACCTGCAGGAGGCCGATCTGAGCAACGCCCGACTCAATGGCGCCAGGCTCGACCGCGCCGACCTGAGACGAGCGAACCTGCGCGCCGCCCAGCTTGCTGACGCCCGCCTGCGCGACGCGGACCTGCGCGGCGCCAACTTCAGCCAGGCCTCGCTGCGCAAGGCCGACCTCACCGGCGCCCGGCACGAACGCACCCTGTTCAACCAAGCCCGCATCGAAGGCTGCATCGGCTGCCCGTGAGGGGCGGCGCCAGGGACTTCACAACTCCAAGAGCAGGCTGGCCGGGTCCTCGACCGATTCCTTGAGCACGCGCAGGAAGCTGACCGCCTCGCGGCCATCGACGATGCGATGGTCATACGACAGCGCCACGTACATCATCGGCCGGATCACCACCTGGCCGTCGATGGCCACCGGACGCTCCTGGATGCGATGCAGGCCAAGCACCCCGGATTGGGGCGGATTGAGGATGGGGGTGGAGAGCAGCGAGCCGAACACGCCACCGTTGGAAATCGTGAATGTCCCCCCTTCCAGCTCCTCGATGCGCAGTTCCAGGGCGTTGGCTCGGCGGGCGAAATCGGCGATGGCCTGCTCGATGGCGGCGAACGACAATGCATCGGCATCGCGCAGCACCGGCACCACCAGGCCCCGTTCCGAGCTCACCGCCACGCCGATGTCGTAATAGTCGTGATGCACGATGTCGCTGCCCTCCACCCGTGCGTTGAGGATGGGGTAGGCCTTGAGCGCCTGGCACACAGCCTTGACGAAAAACGACATTAGGCCGAGCTTGACCCCGTGTTCACGCTGGAAACGTTCCTGGTAGCGCTGGCGCAGTTCCTGCACCGGCCGCATGTCGATCTCGTTGAATGTGGTGAGGATGGCGGCCGTGCGCTGCGCTTCCAGCATGCGCTCGGCGATGCGCTGGCGCAGGCGGCTCATCGCCACCCGGCGGGTCATGCGGGCCCGCTCGGGACATCCCGTGGGCAGCGCCGTCGCGGCGGCGGCGACCGGCTCCGGGCTGCGTTCTGCATGCTTGGGGGCTGACGAATCGGCATCTGCCGGCTCCGGCGCGGGGCTCTCGGGCAAATCCTCCGCTGCGCTTGTGGCCACAGGGGTTGACCCGGCAGAAACGCCGACCTCGGTCTCGATCTCCGCCAGCGTCATGCCGACCCGCACCTCGTCCCCGGCCGCGACATGGATGCGGGCCAGTACCCCGGCCGCAGGCGCGGTCAGCTCCAGGATCACCTTGTCGGTCTCCAGCTCGGCCAGCACCTCGTCGCGCGCAACAGCATCCCCCTCCCGGCGATGCCATTCAAGCAGGGTGCCGGACTGCACCGACTCGGAAAATTCGGGGGTATCGACGGGTACGCGCATGGCAATCGGCAAGGGGGTAAAGCTGGATTATCCCCAGCACAGGCTCGGGGGCGCAATTCAATCGATGCATTGTGCGCGCAAATCGTCCGCACGCCGGGGCGACCAAATGTTACAGTTTGACTACACTGGGATGACAAACCCACTCATTCCAATCTCTGCCATGGACACCCTCACCCTGCTCGCGATCCTGGCCGTGGTCATCGTCCTGCTGTTCGACTACACCAACGGCTTTCACGATGCGGCGAACATCATCGCCACGGTAATCGCCTCGCGCGCCATGCAGCCCATGCAGGCCGTGCTGGTGGTCGGCCTGTTCGAGTTCCTGGGGCCGCTGCTGGGTGGCACCGCAGTGGCCAACACCATCGGCAAGTTCATCGACCTGTCGGACGTGGCGGCGGTCATGTCGCTCACCATCCTGGTCAGCGGCCTGACCGGAGCGATCCTGTGGAACCTGATCACCTGGGCCAAAGGCATCCCCTCCTCCTCCTCGCATGCCCTGGTGGGAGGGCTGATCGGCGCCGTGCTGATGGCGGTGGACGCCAGCCATGTGGCATGGGGATTCGAGGCCCTGCTGCGACATGGCGAACTGACCGGGGTGACCAAGGTGCTGCTGGCGCTGATCCTGTCGCCCATCCTCGGTTTCTGGGTCGGATTCGCCATCCACCGTTTCTTCAGCATGCTGTTCCGCGCCGCCAGCCCGCGCATCAACCGGCCCTTGCGCTGGAGCCAGTATGTCACCGCGGCGGGGCTGGCGTTCTCGCATGGCGCCAACGACGCCCAAAAAAGCATGGGCATCCTCACCCTGGTGCTGCTCCTGGGCGGATTCATCCCCGAATTCAAGGTGCCGTTCTGGGTCATGCTGGCCTGCGCCATCGCACTCACCCTGGGCATCCTGTCCGGGGGCTGGCGCATCGTCCGCACCCTCGGATTCGCCATCTACAAGGTGCGACCGCTGCACGCGCTCAACTCCCAACTCACCTCGGCCAGTGTCATCCTGTCGGCCTCGCTGGTCGGCGCGCCGGTATCGACCACACACATCGTCGCATCCTCCATCCTCGGCATCGGCGCCTCGGAGCGCCCTCGCGCCGTGCGCTGGAGCAAGGCATTCGAGATCGTATCCACCTGGGTCATCACCATTCCAGCCTCGGCCTTCATGGGCGCGCTCGTGTTCGCGCTGGTGCAGGCCATCGTTTTGAGGGTGCAAGCATCATGAGCGAAAACAGCCGCGAAAATATCCCCGCATCGGTCGTGCACCGGTTGCTCGACCGCGTCTTCCCCAAAGCGCCGGACTTTTTCAAGCTGCTCTATGAACAGGCCGAACAGGTCACCCATACGGTCAACCTGCTGGTCGACTTCATGGGCACGGCCAATCACGAGATCGCCCGCCAGATCAAGAAGGACGAGCATACCGCGGACGCCATCAAGATCCAGAACCTGCATACCCTGAACGAGGCCTTTTCCACCCAGATGGACCGCGAGGACATCTACCGCGCCATCATGGACCTCGACGAGATCATCAATTTCTGCAAGGACTGCGTCAACGAGATGGACGCCCTGGGGGTGACGCCGGATCGATACACCTACGAGATGGCGGCGGCATTGCGTTCCGGCTGCCAGAACCTCACCGCCGGCTTCGGCCGGCTCGGCATGGCGCCCACCGAGGCCGCCCGCGACGCGGACGCCACCCGCAAGGCGGGACGGGTGGTGGAAAAACTCTATCGCCGTGCGCTGGCCGAACTGTTCCAGGGAGACGACTACCTCAACATGCTCAAGCGGCGCGAGATCTACCAACACCTCGACCGCGCCGCCGGACGCATGGCGCATTGCGCCAACACCCTGCATGACATCGTCGTCAAGATCAGCTGATTCATGGCAAAAGGGCAAGCTCCATTCCATTGGCCTCCACGGAGGGAGGCCAATTCATGGCACCCGGAATCAGAACCGGTACGAACCGGTCACCTGGATCAATCGCCCGGCAGTCCTACCTCCCAGCGGGCAAAATGGAATTTACAGAAAGAACGATACACAACTCCATGGGCTGGCTGGCTCAATAAAGTCTGGCTTGAGGCCAGACCACAAAAAAGCTGTTCTGCCCTGCGGTCTTTCCCGGAAAAAGAAAGCGGCGACTGCATGTACGGCCGATCAATCCATCGAAACTTCCATCCCGATGGGGAGGCAGGCGGGGACGTGTCGTGAGCCCGTGGCATCGATTCATAAACCGCTACGCCACGACATCCTCCCGTTCAAGGACTTCGACCAGATCTCGGGCGTGCCGGCGCAGATGTGCATCGGCCTCCTCATCCTGGGCGATCTTTGACAGCAGCAGGATGGCCAGCGTCCCGGCGCGCGGGCAACCGGTCTCCATGTGCCGGGCGAGATGGGCCAGGGCACCGGCGACCAGATGTGCTGGGGCGGGCTCGTCGAGCGCGATGGAATGTGTTGTAGGCCGCCGGACGTCCACCCGAGCGGAATGCTCTGCGTTCATGTCGGTTCTCCTTGCGTGGGATGATTCGAAAGCTTCCGCAGCGCCTGCACGCCCGCCGCAGCGGAACGCCCTTCGACCAGCTGCGTCAGCGCGGCCGCGATGCTGGCCACGCCGGAACTGCGTGTCAGCAGACAGGGCTTTCCGGATTGCTTGCAATGCTTCTTCAACTGGTAATAGGCCAGGTGGCCAACACAGTCGGTCGGGCAGATCACCGCATCCGAGGCGGCCAGCAGTTCGGGCAGGCGTGACAGGGCCTCCTCGCGTCCACCATCATGGTGGATCAGACGCACCCCGAGCCGCTCGGCCAGTTGCCGATACTGGGGCAGGAGCGGCACCCGTCCGCCGACGCAAAGCACACAGCGGCCTCCCGCGGACCCGGTGCATCGCTCGCAGGCGCGATCACAGTCCGCCGTGCCTTCGGCATCGGCCAGCCACAGCCGCTCCAGGGCATCCCGCTCGGCCATGACTTCCTCCAGGCTGCGCCGCATCTGTTCGAGCTCGCTGCCCAGATGGGCCAGACGCTCTTCCTGAGCCAGCGTGCGTGCCTCCAGCTCCCGGGCCCGACCGGCCTGCAGCTCGGTCAGCATCAATCGCCGTCCCAGGGCCACCATGGCCTGTCCGGACTCCAGTTCGCACACCCGGGCTCGCAGGGTTTCGGCCCTGCCGACCTGCTCCCTGAACTGATCCCGCTCGCGCTCCAGAACCTGGATGCGTTCTGCCTGCTGGCGCAGCCGTTCGGCCAGCCGCGACCTTTCCGCCTGAAGTCCGGCCCGCTCCCGTTCCAGCCATTCGACCCGGCGCAGGTCGGCGGCCTGCCCGGCCCCGACCTGGTGCGACAGCATGTGCACGTCGGCATAGACCATGTTCCGGGTTTCCGCGCTGGCCGCCCTGTGGGTCAATGCCGCCCACATCGGTCCGGCCACTTCGCCGCGTTCGAGATGCGCGCGCCACAGTCCGGCGACTGCGGCATCCTCCCGGGCCTGCTCGAACGCGCCCAGGTAGCGGGCGAACTTTCGATCTAGCAACTTCTGCATGGATTCAGCCACCGGATTGCGTGAACAGGACAGATTGACCGCTTCGACATGCAGGCGATAGTCGTCGAACGATTGTTCCTTGAACCCATGCCGGCGCGCCAGCCGGGCAATCTCGTCGAGCCCGAGACACGTGCCCACCACCGGGCAATGCAGCTTGTCCTCCAGTTCCCACAACTTGCGCCGCCGCATTCCGCGCGGCCCGGCCTGCACGACTGAAACCGCCCCGGCAAGACGCTCCGTATCCCCGAACAGGGCGCGAATCCGCTCGCCCACGCCCGGTCCATGTCGATCACACATTTTCGGACCTCCTTCGATTCGACCCCCGGACACCTGCCGGAAGTCTAATAATGAGAATTATTATTGATTGCGACAAACCTTGTCAAGGATATTGATAACAGTTCTTGTTTGTGATTGAATATGCGCATGCGGAGAGGATTCATTCTCAATGCCGCACAACACCCCAACCATGGACTCACGAAAGGAAATCGAGATGCACTCCTTCAAGACCGCTGCCCTCCTCGGCGCGCTGTTCGTCACCAACCTCGGCGCTGGCTTCGCCCAGGCGCAGCAGGACACCACCCTCAATCTGTACACCTCGCGGCATTACCAGTCGGATGACACACTGTACGAAAACTTCACCAAGGCCACCGGCATCCGCGTCAACGTGGTGTCCGGCAAGGAAGATGAATTGATCCAGCGCATCCGTCGCGAAGGGCGCGCCAGCCCGGCCGATGTGTTCATCACCGTCGATGCGGCCAACCTGCAGGCCGCCGATGAGGCCGGACTGTTCGAAACAGTGCGTTCGAAGACGATCGAATCGCGCATCCCGGCCCAGTTCCGGGGCGAGGAAAACCGCTGGTTCGGCTTTTCATACCGGGCTCGGGTAATTGCTTACAACAAGGATCGGGTCAAGGCCGAGGACGTGCAGAATTACGCCGATCTGGCCAACCCCCGTTTCAAGGGCAAAGTGTGCGTGCGCAGCGGCGGCCATGTATACAACCGCACCCTGATGGCCTCGATGATCTACAACCAGGGCGATGAAAAGGCGATGGACTGGGCGCGCGGCATCGTCGCCAACCTGGCACGCGATCCAAAGGGTGGCGATACCGACCAGATCCGCGCCGTAGCGGCGGGTGAATGCGACGTGGCGATCAGCAATCATTATTACTATGCCCGCCTGATGGCTTCCAGCAAGCCGGAAGACCAGACCGTGGTCAACCGGGTAGGCCTGGTGTTCCCGGACCAGAAAGGCAAGGGGACCCACGTCAACGTCTCCGGCGGCGGCATGCTCAAGCACGCCCGCAACAAGGAGGCCGCCACACGCTTCCTGGAATACCTGACCTCGGACGAGGCCCAGGCCTACTTCGCCAACGGCAACAACGAATGGCCGGTAGTCGCCTCGGTGCGGCTCAATAACCCGCAACTCGACGCACTGGGCCGTTTCAAGGTGGACAACATCTCAGCCGGCATCCTGGCGCAATACACGCCCAAGGCCCAGCGATTCATCGACCGCGCCGGCTGGAAATAAGCCCGTTCAATGAGGCCGCCCCCGATTCCGGGGGGCAAAACGAAGTTTTGGCGCAAGCCAGAACTTCGTTTGCGCGCCTTCGCTGATCGATTGGATATGGAGCTCCGGCACAACCTGAAGGTTGGCCTTCGCTGAAACCCGCTGCGCTCGTTTTCTCGGTCGCTGCGCTCCGTGCGCCTTGCATCGGGCCCGCGACGTTTTTTCAACAGCCTGTTACATCGCCGCCACCACTGCATCCCCCATGCCCGAGCACGACACCTTCTCGCAGCCTTCCGTCCAGATGTCGGCGGTACGCTTGCCTTGGGCGATGACCTTCTTGACGGCATCGTCGATGCGCTGGTAGGTGGCTGCGTCGTTGAAGCTGTACTTGAACATCATGGCCAGCGACAGGATGGTGGCGAGCGGGTTGGCGATGTCTTTGCCGGCGATGTCGGGGGCGGAACCGTGGCTGGGTTCGTACATGCCCTTGTTGTGCTCGTCCAGCGAGGCCGAAGGAAGCATGCCGATGGAGCCGGTGAGCATCGAGGCTTCGTCGGAGAGGATGTCGCCGAAGATGTTGCCGGTGACCATGACATCGAACTGCTTGGGCGCGCGCACCAGTTGCATGGCGGCGTTGTCGACGTACATGTGGCTGAGTTCCACCTCGGGGTAATCCCTGGCGATCTCGATCATCACCTGCCGCCACAGCTCAGTGGTCTCCAGCACGTTGGCCTTGTCGACCGAGCACACCTTCTTGTTGCGTTTCATGGCGATGTCGAAGGCGATGCGGCCGATGCGGCGGATCTCCGATTCGCTATAGCGCATGGTGTTGATGCCTTCGCGCTCGCCGTTTTCCAGGGTGAAGATGCCGCGTGGCTGGCCGAAGTAGATGTCGCCGGTAAGCTCGCGCACGATCATCAGGTCGAGGCCGGCGACCACTTCCGGCTTGAGGGTGGAGGCCGAGGCGAGCTCGGGGTAGAGCAACGCCGGGCGCAGGTTGGCGAACAGATTCAGGCCTTTGCGGATGCGCAACAGGCCACGCTCGGGGCGCATGTCGCGCGGCAGGCTGTCGTATTTCCAGTCGCCCACCGCGCCGAGCAGCACCGCGTCGGCTTCTTGCGCAAGCTTGAAGGTGGCTTCGGGCAGCGGGTCCTTGGCAGCCTCGTAGCCGGTGCCGCCGATGGGGGCTTCTTCGGTTTCCACTTTTAGGCCATCGGCCTTGAGCACGTTCAACACCTTGAGCGCCTGGGCGACGATCTCGGGGCCAATGCCGTCACCGGGCAGGACTGCGATTTTCATGACGACTCCACGATCAGTTCGAGTTAAAAAGGTGCGGGGATATGGTGATTGTGCAAACGGTCACGCAGCAGATCGAAACCGTTTTTCTTGAAACGGATGAAGCGCATGCCGATGCGGAAGCTGCGCGCCTTGCCATCGAGCACGTTATACACCAGCCGGGCGCTGACCTCGATGATGCTCTCGCGGCCCCCCTTGTGCAGCGGCGGCAGGGCGATCAGCACCTTGCATGGCCCGGTGACGAAATAGTTGCAATCGGTGTGGATGGCCATGCCTAGCAAGGACAGGTCGTACACCCGGCCATGGATGTTGCCCCCTCCCCCTTTATGTTTGCCTTCGGGCACGATGATGACCTTCCAGCGCACCAGATAGCGCTGCTCGGCCCGCCTCTGCACGCGTACCGGCGCGCTCGGCTCGAGCCGCGGAACGAGTTCCTCCGGCCGCACCGGCTGAAACGCGAACTCCTCGAACTCGGACTCTGGAACCGGTTCGTCCTCGGGGGTAGACGTATCCTCCTCGACGCTCAAACGCGCAACTCACTCATACAGCCAGGGCATTTCCTGGCGGTGCCGGGCCTCGAACGCACGAATGCGCTCCACATGCGCCAGAGTCAGGCCGATGTCGTCCAACCCATTGAGCAGGCGATGCTTGCGCTCTCCGTCCACATCGAATGCGATGACCTCGCCATCCGGAGTGGTCACGGTCTGCGCCGCGAGATCGATGGTCAGGCGATAGCCTTCCCGAGTCTCGGTCTCGCGGAACAGGCGATCGACGACCTGGGCCGGCAGGATGATCGGCAACAGACCGTTCTTGAAGCAGTTGTTGTAGAAGATGTCGGCGAACGAGGGGGCGATGATGGCGCGAAACCCATAGTCCTCCAGCGCCCAGGGGGCATGCTCACGCGACGATCCGCAGCCGAAATTCTCCCGCGCCAGGAGGATGGATGCCCCCTGGTAGCTCGCCTGGTTGAGCACGAAATCGGGGTTCAAGGGACGCGAGGCATTGTCCATGCCCGGCTCGCCGCGATCGAGATAGCGCCACTCATCGAATGCGTTGGGGCCGAAACCGCTGCGCTTGATCGACTTCAGGAACTGCTTGGGGATGATGGCGTCGGTATCGACGTTGGCCCGGTCAAGCGGCGCCACCAGACCCTCATGACGGGTGAACGGTCTCATCGGTTCGACGATTTCTGGATGGCCTCGCCGACGCGTTCCAGATCCTGGCCGATGCCGCGCACGGTGTTGCAGCCGACGATGCCGAACACCACGCCAATCCCCAAGGCGACCAGAAGCAGCTTGGCCACACCCAGCGCAATCCAATGTTTCACAGTCATAGTCCTCTCCTAGCGGTCATTGCGACTCACACCACCCCGGAATGAAAAAAACACCCGAGCGCATGCACTACAAGCCCCTTTCCCCTGTGGGGGAGGGAATGTTTCACAGGTCATTCACGCGAATCGATCAGTTGGCTGACATCCACGAAATGGCCGAACAAGGCCGCCGCCGCCGCCATCGCCGGGCTGACCAGATGGGTGCGCCCGCCCTGGCCCTGGCGACCCTCGAAATTGCGGTTGGAGGTGGAGGCACAGCGCTCGCCCGGCTCCAGACGATCGGCATTCATGGCCAGGCACATGGAACAGCCCGGCTCGCGCCACTCGAAGCCGGCCTCGGTGAACACCCGGTCCAGCCCCTCGGCCTCGGCCTGCGCCTTGACCAGACCGGAGCCCGGCACCACCAGGGCCTGCCTGACGCCGGTCGCGACCCGGCGCCCCTGGCCCAGACCCCAGCGCGCCACTGCGGCGGCCTCGCGCAAATCCTCGATGCGTGAATTGGTGCATGAGCCGATGAACACCTTGTCCACGCTGATGGCCGTGATGGGTGTCGCCGCATCCAGGCCCATGTATTCCAGCGCGCGCTCCCAGTCCCCCTTCTTGACCGCATTCGGCGCCTCGGCCGGATCGGGCACCCGGCCATCCACCGCCACCACCATTTCGGGCGAGGTGCCCCAGGTCACCTGCGGCCGGATGTCCTCGGCACGCAGCTCGACCACCGCGTCGAACACGGCATCCGGGTCGGAGACCAGGGTCTTCCAGTAGCTCACTGCGCGCGCCCAAAGCTCGCCGCGCGGCGCATAGGGACGCCCCTCCAGATATGCGATGGTCTTGTCGTCCACCGCCACCATGCCAGCCCGCGCGCCGGCCTCGATGGCCATGTTGCACAGGGTCATGCGTCCTTCCATCGACAGGGCGCGGATCGCCGAGCCGGCGAACTCGATGGCGTAGCCGGTACCACCCGCCGTGCCGATTTTGCCGATCACGGCCAGGGCGATATCCTTGGCGGTGACGCCACGGCCAAGCTCACCCTCCACTAGAACCTGCATGGACCTGGATTTCTTCTGCCACAGGCACTGGGTGGCCAGCACATGCTCCACCTCGGAGGTGCCGATACCGAAAGCCAGGGCGGCGAATGCGCCGTGGGTGCTGGTATGCGAATCGCCACAGACCAAGGTGACGCCCGGCTGGGTGAAGCCCTGTTCCGGACCGATGACGTGGACGATGCCCTGACGACGATCCTCCATGCGAAACTCGGTGAGACCGAAATCGCGGCAGTTGGCGTCAAGCGTTTCAACCTGGGCGCGCGAGACCGGATCGGCGATGCCGGCGGCACGATCAGTGGTCGGCACATTGTGGTCCGGCGTGGCAAGCACCGAAGCCACACGCCATGGCTGGCGAGCATTGATCTTGAGGCCTTCGAAGGCCTGTGGGCTGGTCACCTCATGCACCAGGTGACGGTCGATGTAGAGCAGCGCGGTGCCATCCGGTTCGACATGCACCACATGGGCATCCCAGAGCTTGTCGTACAGGGTTTTCGGCATGGTTGCGTTCAAGCCAAGTGAAAAGATTTATTATCCCATAAGCGAAGCACGCCGATTCCAGCCCCCGGCGAAAATCTGGCCCATGCACACCGGCCTGGAGTGCGGCCAGACAGAACGACACCCCCACCGATGCAAGGAACCACCATGTCCCCCATCGAGCACAAACGTCGCCTCCTGGTGCAACTGCTCGCCCTTGGCGCACTTCCACTCTGGCACAGCCGCGCGGCCGCCGCCTTGGGCGACGTGCCCGCCAGGCTGCCGCCGAATCGCAACTTCTATCGCCTGCGCGGCCGGGTCACCGTCAACGGCATGGAAGCCCGACTCGACACCCGGCTCTCCGGTGGTGACCGGTTGGAAACCGGCCCCGGTGCCCAGGCGATCTTCGTATTCGACCGGCACGCCTTCCTGCTGCGCCAGAACAGCCGCATGGAGATGCGCTCAAGCCAGCCTTCGCGCCTGGAATCAATCGTTCTCGCCGCCGGCGCGCTGCTCTCGGTGTTCGGCAAAGCCGAGCTCGACATTTCCACGCCCGCCGCAGTGGCCGGCATCCGAGGCACCGGCGCCTATGCCGAGGCCGCCCCGGAAAAGACTTACCTGTGCAACTGCTACGGCGTGATCGACATCCGTTCCGTCGCCCAACCGGAAGAATCGGTACGGATCGTCTCGCGCCATCACGACGCGCCCAAATACATCCTCGCCAGTCCGCGCGACGGCCAGACCATCCTGCCGGCGCCATTCATCAACCACACCGACGAGGAGCTGGCCCTGATCGAGGCACTGGTCGGCCGCACCCCGCCATTCTTCAGTCCGGACGACCTGTACGCGCCACGCCGCCGACGCTATTGAACCCAGATTTTCCATTCGGACGCGGGAAGACGCGAAGCCCATGATCGAGGCCGATTGCGCGTGACGGTCGCAGGCGAGCTTGAACACCCCGCCGAGAAGTCACGCGCAAGCTGGCCGATCCGGGGCGAGCGAGGCCCGCGTAGGCCGCGAAGCCGCATCTGCAAACACTTCTATCGCCCTCTGGCACAAAGCGACCGAAGGCATGGGCCGGTCTAACAGGCTGTTGAAAAACGACTGCGGTGGGCCATCGGCTGTGTTGCGCGGTGTGGGCTCCGGCCGCTTCACTTCACATCGGCTGCGCCGATGTGAGCCTTCGCCAAACGAAGTTTCAGCGCAAGCTAAAACTTCGTTTGCGCGCCCTCGCCGATCGATTTGAGATGGAGCTCCGGCATCACCTGAAGGTGAGCCTTCGCTGAAACTCGCTTCGCTCGTTTTCTCGGTCGCTGCGCTCCGTGCGCCTTGCATCGGATCACCCTCGCGACGTTTTTCAACAGCCTGTTAGGGAGGGCGTCCAGGGGGCAAGGGGTGAACATTGGCCAGTGGATAATTCGGGATGAAGACGAGAGCCCGGTCAGCAATCGTCCTCTATTTTGTCTTCATCACCCAGATGCCGCGCCATTCGCCTTCGGGCGGCTCGGCCTCGAGGTGGCGGGCGCGTTCCAGCATCAGGCAGGCGCTGCGGTCGTCCGGGTTGAGGGCGATGCATTCTTGGAATGCGGTGATGGCGCGCGCCCATTCGCCGCGCCGGTAGGCGATCAGCCCTTCCTTGAATGCGCGCAGCGCCTCGGCGATGTTGGGAAAGCTCGCGTCGTCGTGGTAGTCGAGGATCTCGAACACGCTCACCGGCTGGGTCTTGCCCTTGACCACGACATAGTCGATCTCGCGGGCGCGGTAGGTGCCCTTGAGGCCGCGGAAGGTGGATTCGGACACCAGGATCTGGGCGCCGTATTCCTTGCAGGCGCCTTCGAGGCGCGAGGCGAGGTTGACGCCGTCGCCGATCACGGTGAAGTCCATGCGTTTGGGCGAGCCGATGTTGCCGGACACCACGGTGTCGGTGTTGATGCCCACGCCGATGTTGACCGGCAGCTTGCCCGCGTCGACGCGCTCGGCGTTCCAGGCCCGCAGGGCCTGGATCATGGCGATGGCGCAGCGCACGGCGCGATCCTCGGCGCTGTCGGCATCGCCCAGGATGCCGAAGCTGGCCATGATGGCGTCGCCGATGAACTTGTCGAGCATGCCGCCTTCGCGCTGGATGCAGTCGACCATCAGGGTGAAATATTCGTTGAGCAGGCTCACCGTGCCTTGCGCGCCCAGCTTCTCGGTGAGCGTGGTGAAGCCGCGGATGTCGGAAAACAGCACCGTGGCGGCGACGCTCTGGCCGCCGAGCAGGTCGGCGCCGCTGGCGAGCAGTCGATCGGCGACGTTGGGGTCCATGTAGCGCGACATGGTCGATTTCATCCGCTTCTCGCTGGTGATGTCCTCGATCATCAGCATGGAGCCGAGGTGCTTGCCCTCGACGCTGTCGAGCGGGTAGGCGGTGAGGTTGACCGAGAGCGACTCGCCGTCCACCGCCAGCGCGCCGTCGAGCACGTAGACCGGCCCTTTGCTGGCGGCGGCCTCGGCGATCTTGTCCAGCACCCAGGCATTGGCTCCGGCGAAGAATTCGCCCGCCGGTCGTTGCAGGAGCGCGTCCGGACAGCTCTTGAGGATGCGCAGGCTGGCCTGGTTGCAGGTGACGATGCGGCCGTCGTCATCCAGGGTGACCACCCCGGAGGACATGCTCTCCAGCACTGATTCGTTGTAGTTCTTGATGTCTTGCACGCTGGCGAACAGCTTGGCGTTTTCCAGGGCGATCGACACTTGGGCGGTGAATGCGCGCAGGCGCTGCTCGTCCTCGTCGCTGAAGGTTCCGCCGCGCTTGTTCAGGGCTTGCGTGACGCCAATCACCTTGCCGGCCTGGTTGATCACCGGAACGCACAGGATGGAGCGGGTGAAGAAGCCGGTCTGCTTGTCGAACGCGGGGTTGAAGCGCAGATCGGCGTAGGCGTAGGGGATGTTGATGGTCTGGCCAGAGGTGAACACCGCGCCGGCGATGCCCAAATGATTGGGAAAGCGGATCTGCTTCGCCTCCAGCCCCTGGCCGACCTCGGACCAGAGCATGCCGGTCTTCTCGTCGTTGAGGAACAGGGTGGAGCGCTCGGCATCGAGCATGCGGGTGACCTCCGCCATCACCTTTTGCAACAGGGAGCCGAGATTGATGTCGTGGGTGACCTCGGTGACCACGTTGAGGAACTCCATCTCGCGCTGCCGCCGAAGCTGCATTTCCTCGACGAAGCGCGCGGCCTGGAAGGCCTGCGAGGCCTGGTCGGCGAGATCTTGCAACAAGGCCATGTCGGCACGGTTGAAGCGGCCGCGGCGCTTGTTGAGCATCTGCGCCGCGCCGATCACCTCGCCGTCGGCGGCATGCATCGGCACACAGAGGATGGAACGGGTGACGAAGCCGGTCTGCTGGTCGATGCTCTGGTTGAAGCGCGGATCGGCATAGGCGTCGTGGATGATCTCGGCGCGGTCATGGGTGAACACATGACCGGCGATGCCGCTGTTGTTGAGCATGCGGATCTCGCGTTGCAGTACGCCGTATGCAGCGCGCGAGTACAGCTCGCCGGTGGCCGGGTCGTTGAGGAAGATCGAGCCGCGCTCGGCGCCCAGCCGCTCGACGGCGATGTCGACGATGGCGTTGAACACCTGATCGAGGCTGTGCAGGGTGGACAGCCGGCGGGTCACGTCGAGCAGGAACTCGGCGCGATCGAGGCGCTGGCGCAAGGCCCGGCTCGCGTCCGGTCGGGTGGCGGGACGGGGAGATGCTGAAACGGATGGATCGGTCGGGGTCATGGCGGGGTTCGATCAATGCGGCCCAATGGCGTCGAGCTGGTCGCGCAGGGCCTGGATCGTGGCACGTAGCTGGCTGATCTCCCGTTGCGCGGCGCGGGCCTCGGCCTGGCGGCAATTGCCGGCTTCCACCTCGCGCCGCTCCATCTCTTCGCGCAACGCGGCGGCGGCGGCGCGCAGCTGCACGATCTCGGTATTGGCCTGGCGCACCGCATCGTTCACCGCCGCCTCACGCCCGGCCCGCTCCTGTTCGAGCGCATCGCGCAATGCCGCCGCGGTCGCGCGCAATTGCGCGATCTCGGACTGCGCGCCGGTGAGTGCGCGCTGAATCTCGCCGGCGTGGTGATGCGCCTGCTGTTCCAGGGTGTCGCGCATCGCCGCCAGGGCGCGCTGCATCTCGCGCAGCTCGGCCTCCAGGGCCCGCTCGGACTGCACCCGGTCGGGATCATTCATTTGCGATGAACTCATCTACCCCCTTCAAAGCCTAGCAGGCTGTTGAAAAACCACTGCGGCGGGCCATCGGCTGTGTTGCGCGGTGTGGGCTTCGGCCGCGTAGCTCGATCGGCTGCGCCGATGTCCGCCCTCGCTAAAACGAAGTTTCAGCGCAAGCTAAAACGAAGGTTCAGCGTACGCTGAAACTTCGTTTGCGCTCCCCCCGCCGATCTGCTGAGATGTGGCTCCGGGATGACCTGAGGGTTGGCCTTCGCTGAAGCGCGCTTCGCTCGTTTTCTCGGTCGCAGCGCTCCGTGCGCCTTGCATCGGGCCCTCCTCGCTACGTTTTTCAACAGCCTGCTCGAGGCCCGGCGGGGAGGTTTTTTATTCCAGCGAATAGGGTTATAGTTTACCACTTCAGGCGGCGATCCGGAGAGGGATCGGCCGCTTTATGCTTTTTGGCACGATCCGGCCCCGTTTGCGCCGCGCATACGATCCGACAACCCGACCCATTGCCCATCGCTGGAACTCCATCATGTCCGAACATCTCATGCAAACCTATGCCCGGCAGCCCATCGCATTCGTGCGCGGCGAGGGCGTGTGGCTGATCGACGCGGCGGGAGAGCGTTATCTGGACGCGGTGGCCGGGGTGGCGGTGAACGGACTGGGGCATGCCCATCCTGCACTGGTCGCGGCGCTGTCGGCCCAGGCGGCGTGCCTGATCCATGTGTCCAATCTGTACCGCATCCCCGAGCAGGAGCGGCTGGCCGAGCGACTGTGCCAGTTGTCCGGCCTTGACCGGGCATTCTTCTGCAACTCCGGCGCCGAGGCCAACGAGGCGGCGATCAAGCTGGCCCGGCTGCATGGCCACAACCGCGGCATCGACAACCCCGCCATCGTGGTCATGGAAAAGAGCTTCCACGGCCGTACCCTGGCCACCCTGTCGGCCACCGGCAGCCGCAAGGTCCAGGCCGGATTCGAGCCCCTGGTGTCGGGCTTCGTGCGGGTGCCGTTCGGCGACGCCGAGGCCGTGGAGAGGCTGGCCGAGCATCACAACGACATCGTCGCGGTGCTGGTCGAGCCTTATCAGGGCGAAGGCGGCGTGCAGGTCCCGCAGGCCGACTACCTCAGCCGCTTGCGCGCCATCTGCGACGCCAACGAATGGCTGCTGATGCTGGACGAGGTGCAGACCGGCATCGGCCGGACCGGCCGCTGGTTCGGCTTTCAGCATTCCGGCATCCTGCCGGACGTGATGAGCTTGGCCAAGGGTTTGGGCTCCGGCGTTCCGGTGGGCGCCTGCCTGGCGCGTGGCGTGGCCGCCGAAACCTTCACCGCCGGCAAGCACGGCTCCACCTTCGGCGGCAACCCGTTCGCCTGCACGGCGGCGCTCACCACCCTGGAGGTCCTGGAAAAGGAGGGCCTGCTGGCCAATGCCGAAACGGTGGGCCAATTCATCCGCGCCGATCTCGGCGAGCGCCTGGCCGGCGTTGCCGGAGTGCGCGAGATTCGCGGCCAGGGCCTGTTGATCGGCATCGAACTCGATCGCCCCTGCGGCGACATCGTCGCCCGGGCGCGTGAACGCCGCTTGCTGGTCAATGTCACGTCCGACAGCGTGGTGCGGCTGGTGCCGCCGCTGATCCTTTCGCGCGGCGAGGCGGAACAGCTTACCGCGCCGCTGGCCGAAGTGATCCGCGCATTCCTCGACGGGGCGAGGCCATGACGGTCAGGCACTTCCTGCAGTTCAGGGACCTTGCGCGCGCCGAACTCGAATACGTGTTCGAGCGCACGCGCATCATCAAGGAGCGCTTCAAGCGCTACGAGTCTTATCACCCGCTCGCCGACCGTACCCTGGCGATGATCTTCGAGAAGAGCTCGACCCGCACCCGTTTGAGCTTCGAAGCCGGCATGCACCAGCTGGGCGGCGCCGCCATCTACCTCAACACCCGCGATACCCAGCTCGGTCGCGGCGAGCCGGTGGAGGACGCGGCCGAGGTGATCTCGCGCATGGTCGACATCGTCATGATCCGCACCTTCGAGCAGGAAATCATCGAGCGTTTCGCCTCGCGCTCGCGGGTACCGGTGATCAACGGGCTGACCAACGAATACCACCCCTGCCAGATCCTCGCCGACATCTACACCTTCATCGAACGGCGCGGCGACATCCGGGGCCGGACCGTGGCCTGGATCGGCGACTCCAACAACATGTGCAACACCTGGCTGCAAGCGGCGGAGATCTTCGACTTCAACGTTCATGTATCCACCCCCCCGGGGTATGAGGTGGAACCCGAACGCGCCGGCCTGTATGGCACCGACCACTACGAGGAATTCGCCGATCCCATGGACGCCTGCCGCGACGCCGACCTGGTCACCACCGACGTGTGGACCAGCATGGGTTTCGAAGCGGAAAACGAGGCGCGCATGCGCGCATTCGCCGACTGGTGTGTGGATGCCGAGATGATGAAGGTGGCCCGGCCCGACGCCGTGTTCATGCACTGCCTGCCGGCCCACCGCGGCGAGGAGGTCACCGCGGAAGTTATCGACGGCCCCCAGTCCGTGGTCTGGGACGAGGCTGAAAATCGATTGCACACCCAGAAGGCATTGATGGAGTATCTGCTTCTCGGCCGGGTGGAGACTTGAATGCAGCCAAGGTGCAATCGATTTCGTCGTAGGCTAACCTGGCGCAGCCAGGTTAACAGGCTGTTGAAAAACGACTGCGGTGGGCCATCTGCTGTGTTGCGCGGTGCTCGCTCCCTCGCCGATCGATTTGATCTGTCTCGGTCGCTGCGCTCCGTGCGCCTCGCATCTGGCCATCCTCGCTACGTTTTTCAACAGCCTGTTAAGGCCGAAGGCCGGCCGGAGACAAAATCCTTCCCGACCCAGAAGGCATTGATGGAGTATCTTCTTCTCGGCCGCATTGAGGACTGAACCCATGCCGTCTTCCGACCTGCTTGATCGCATCACCCTGGAGCCTGGAAAGCGCGGTGGCAAGCCCTGCATCCGACACATGCGAATCACCGTCTACGATGTGCTGGAATGGCTCTCTTCCGGAATGACTGAGGCCGAAATCCTGGCCGATTACCCGGAACTCGAACGCAAGGACATCCTGGCTGCGCTGGCCTTTGCCGCCCGCCGCGAACATCACTTGGCCGTGCTGAAACACACGGCATGAAGTTGTTGCTGGACCAGAATCTGCCGAGTCGACTCGCCACCGTGCTGAGTGAACGCTTTCCAGGAACCAACCATGTCCGTGTGCTCGGCCTCGCAGACGCATTGGATCAAGACATCTGGCAGTTCGCAAAACGCGAAGGCTTCTCCATCCTGAGCAAGGATTCCGACTTTTACGACATCGGCTTGCTGAAAGGCTGGCCGCCCAAAATTGTCTGGTTGCAATGCGGAAACATCTCGAATCAGGCGCTCAGTGAGCTGCTATTGAACAACCAGGAAGCGATCGCCGAATTCCTTCAGCAGGATGAAGACGGCTGCCTCGAAATTGGCTGAATCCCCACGACCATGCCTGCCCTTTCCCTTTTCATCCATCGAATCGAATCATCATGAGTGACATCCATAAAGTCGTATTGGCCTATTCCGGCGGGCTGGATACCTCGGTCATCCTGAAATGGTTGCAGGACACCTACCGCTGCGAGGTCGTCACATTCACCGCCGACCTGGGCCAGGGCGAGGAGCTCGAACCCGCCCGCGCCAAGGCGCTCCAGTTCGGCATCAAGCCGGAACACATCTACATCGACGACCTGCGCGAGGAGTTCGTGCGCGACTTCGTGTTCCCGATGTTCCGCGCCAACACCGTGTACGAGGGCGAGTACCTGCTCGGCACCTCCATCGCCCGGCCGCTGATCGCCAAGCGCCTGATCGAGATCGCCAACGAGACCGGGGCGGACGCCATTGCCCACGGCGCCACCGGCAAGGGCAACGACCAGGTGCGTTTCGAGCTGGGCGCCTACGCGCTCAAGCCCGACATCAAGATCATCGCCCCCTGGCGCGAGTGGGACCTGCTCTCGCGCGAGAAGCTGATCCAGTACGCCGAGACGCACGGCATTCCCATCGATATGAAACACCGCCAGGGCGGTTCGCCCTATTCGATGGACGCCAACCTCTTGCATATCAGTTATGAAGGCCGTCATCTGGAAGACCCCAACGCGGAGGCCGAGGAGGATATGTGGCGCTGGACGGTGTCGCCGGAAAAGGCGCCCGACGCGGCGGAATACGTCACGCTCGACTTCGTTCGCGGCGACGCGGTGGCCATCAACGGCCAGGCCATGAAGTCGCACGAAATCCTGGCTGAACTCAACCGCCTGGGCGGCCGGCACGGCATCGGTCGCCTCGATCTGGTGGAAAACCGCTATGTGGGCATGAAGTCTCGCGGTTGCTACGAGACCCCCGGCGGCACCATCTTGCTCAAGGCGCATCGGGCCATCGAGTCCATCACCCTGGACCGCGAGGTGGCGCACCTGAAGGACGACCTGATGCCGCGCTACGCCGCGCTGATCTACAATGGCTACTGGTGGAGCCCGGAACGCCGGGCCCTGCAGGTGCTGATCGACCACACCCAGCAGAACGTCAACGGCTTCGTGCGGCTCAAGCTGTACAAGGGCAACGTCATCGTCGTCGGCCGCGACTCCGGCAGCGATTCGCTGTTCGATTCGACCATCGCCACCTTCGAGGACGACGCCGGCGCATACGACCAGAAGGACGCGGGCGGCTTCATCAAGTTGAACGCTCTGCGCATGCGCATCGCCGCCAAACTCGATGCGCGCCGGAAACGCTGAGCCGATGTCCGCGCCCGGCACGCTGTTCGGTTTCACCGAGGCCGAGGTCGCCAGTTTCGGCGTCACCTTTGGGCTCGGCGCCTTGATGCTCTACATGCTGTTCATCATCGGCAACCTCGCCTGGCGCTCGCGCGCCGGCCGGACCGGTACCCTGGCCCTGTTCTTCGTGCTCGCATTCGGCATGACGGACTTCGTCACCAAGATCGTTCTGGAAATGTTGTGGAAGGGTTAATCGTGTCTCAATTCGACCAGGTCACCGTATTCAAGCAGGCCAATGTCTATTTCGACGGCAAGTGCGTGAGCCATACCGTGCAGTTTCCCGACGGCACGAAAAAGAGCGTCGGCGTGATCCTGCCGGCGACCCTGACCTTCGACACCGGCGCGCCGGAGGTCATGGAAACCGTGTCCGGTCGGTGCCGCTACCGCATCGACGGCGCCGATTGGAAGGACTGCGGTCCCGGCGAGTCCTTCGCCGTGTCGGCCCACACCCGCTTCGAGATCGAGGTCAGCGGCGAACCCTATCACTACGTCTGTCATTTCGGGTAAGCCATGCCATCCTTCGATATCGTCTCCGAAGTCGACGTCGTCGAGGTCAAGAACGCGGTCGAACAGGCCAACCGCGAGATCGGTACACGCTATGACTTCAAGGGCTCGGACGCCCGCGTCGAGCAGGCCGACAAGCTGCTGACCCTGTTCGCCGACAGCGAATTCCAGCTCGAACAGGTCCATGACGTGCTCATCGCCAAACTCGCCAAGCGCAATGTCGATGTGCGCTGCCTGGAACGCGAAAAGATCGAAAAGGTCTCCGGCAACAAGGTGAAGCAGGCAGTCAGGGTGCGCGCCGGAATCGAGACCGAGCTGGCGAAAAAGATCGTCCGGCTCATCAAGGACAGCAAGCTCAAGGTTCAGGCCAGCATCCAGGGCGAGGCCGTGCGCGTGTCCGGCGCCAAGCGCGACACCCTGCAGGAAGCCATCGCCCTGGTGCGCAAGTCGATTAGCGAGTTCCCCCTGCAGTACCAGAACTTCCGCGACTGAAGAGGGCGTCGATCCAGAGCACGATCTCGTCGAGCACCTGGTTTGTGGCCTCGCTCATGGCGTCCGCCGCGGCATCCGCATCCGCCCGGCGGACCGGGGCCAGGCCGACGAACACCCGCCGCCCCACCTGGCTGGCCGTCTCGCGCCTGAGCAGGCTGGCCTCGATCACCACCAGTGCAGTGCCAGGCAGGCTGACGCTGTCATGGTACAGGTCGATCAGGCGGGTATTGAGCTGGTATTCCCCCGTCACTCCGGCGGCGAATGGCGCCACCACGGCAAAACCGCCGGCGGCTTCCAGGCGCTGCCGCAACAGCCAGCTCAGGCGTCGCCCCGGCGGGTCGCTCCAGCGGGCGTACTCGTAATGACTGCGGGTACCGGGCGCGCGGCTGTGGACCAGGCGCGGGTCCTGGTAGAAGGCGGGGACGTCCATCTCCCGCACCAGCAATGCCTGCTGCCGTTGCGTGCTGAGCTTGGGCACCGGCCGTGGATCGGTGAGCACATAATGCACCGGCGCCTGGCTGGGGCCGGTCAGCACCGTGCAGCCGGCCGCCGCCAGCAAACCCGCCAGGACCAGCGCCCGCCTTGCAAGGTCGGAGAAGGATGCCCAGGCGGTCATTGCACGTTCCGCGTTCATTTCCGTTCTCCCGGTCCGAGGTTGCTGCCGACCGGGCCATAGATCAACCGGGCCGGGTCGGCCAGGGCGCGACCGGCATCCTGCAGGGTATCGCCGGCGTGGCGCAGCGATTGCGCCGTGGCCTGGACCTCCTGCGCGGTGAGGTCGGCGGTAAGCTTGAGTTGCAGGCTGACGCCACGGATCTCCTGGTCGAGCCGGGCCAGCGCGGCACGGCTGTCGGCCATGGTGGCCAGCGTGGCGGCGGCGGCCTGGCTGGCGCGTTCGCCGGCCTCGCGCATGGCCACCGCCGCCGCCACCCCGGACTTACCGAGATTGTCGGCGGTGACACGGGTGCTCGCCAGGGTGGCGCGCAACTCCGGCACGGTTTCGTTCAGCGCGCCGCTCAACTGGCGCAGGTTGGCTAGACTCGCGGCAAGATGGGCCTGGTTGGCATCCGAGAGCAGGGTGTTGAATCGGCTCAAGGCCTCACGCCCATGCATGCCCAGATTCTCGAGCGTACTCGCCACGCGGGCGAGCTGTGGCACCCCCTCGGGGATCACCGGATGGGGCTCGCCCGCGGGGATGCGCATGAGCGGAATGGCGCCCTGCCGACCGTTCTCCAGATCGATGGCCGCCAGCCCGGTCACCAGATGCCGGGCCACCACGGCGGTGGCGCCCTCGAACACCGGGGTGCGAGCATCGACCTGGAGCACCACCCGCACCTTGCGCGCTTCGCCCGGCAGGATGGCGTAATCGAGCACTTTTCCGACCTTGATGCCCTGCATGCGCACGTCGCTGTTGATCTGCAGGCCTTCCAGCGATTGCTGTTGGAAATAAACCACGAAACGTTTCATCACACGCTCGTCGCCACCGCCGGTGAGCCACCACAGGCCGGCGATGAGCAGGGCCACCAGGGCCAACACCCCTGCCCCCACCCAGGCGTAGCGGGCCTCAGCTTCCATTGCGCGCTCCCGAATGCGAAGAAAAATAAGATCGTATCCATTCCTGCCCCAGCTTGGCCACCTCATTGACCGGACCGTCGGCGATCACCCGCCCGGCATGCAGGACGATGACCCGGTCGACCAGTCCCCACAGGGTGTCGAGGTCATGCGTGGTGATGAATGCGGTCAGGCCCAGGCTGTCGCACAGGGTGCGCAACAGGGTGTCGAATTCGCGCGCGCTGATTGGGTCGAGGCCGGAGGTCGGCTCGTCGAGGAACAAGAGTTCCGGTTCCAGGGCCAGCGCCCGCGCCAGCGCGGCGCGCTTCTTCATGCCGCCGGACAGCTCGCTCGGCCGCTTGCCGGCAGCCGACAGAGGGAGGCCCGCGAGGCGGATGCGCAGCCGCGCCACCTCCTCGCGTAGGGCGCGCGGCAGATCGGTGTGTTCGAGCAGCGGCACGTTGACGTTCTGCGCTACGGTGAGCGAAGAAAACAGCGCCCCTTCCTGGAACAGCACACCAAAACGGCGTCGCACCCGATTCATGTCGGCGGGGGAGAGCCGCCATAGATCCTCGCCGAACAGGCGCACCTCGCCCCCGCTCGGCCGCAACAGGCCGATGCATTCGCGCAGCAGGACGGTCTTGCCGGTACCGCTGCCGCCGATCAGGGCGACGATCTCGCCCCGGCCGAGACTGAAATCGATGCCATCGTGCAAGCGCTGGCCGGCCAGCTCGGTGACGAGGCCGCGCACCGCGAGGATGGATTCGCCCGGGCTCACATCAGGTCCCGCGATACACCGGCGAGGCCAGCGCGAACGCGGCGTTGATCAGGATCACCGCCACCAGGCTCTGCACCACGGTACGGGTGGTGGCCTCGCCCACGCTACGCGCGTCGCGCGCCACCGCGAAGCCATTGCGGCAGGCGATCAGGACGATGGCGAGGGCGAACGCCGGCGCCTTGTACAGGCCGAACAGCACCGATTTCAGCGACAGCACGTCCTGCAGGCGGGCAAAGAATGTGTAAAAGGTGATGTCGAGCTGGCGCGCCGCCACCAGGGCGGAGCCAAGCAGGCCCATGAGGTCGGCGACGAAGGTGAGCAGCGGCATGGCGATGAGGATGGCGATCAGGCGCGGCAGCACCAGCACATGCCAAGGCGACAGGCCCAGGGTGGCGATGGCGTCGATCTCCTCGGTCACTTTCATGGCGCCGATCTGGGCGGTGAAGGCCGCGCCGGAGCGGCCCGCTACCAGGATCGCGGTGAGCATGGGCGCCAGTTCGCGGCAGATGGCGATGGCCACGCCGTCGACGATGAATATGTTGGCGCCGTATTTCTCGATCTGCAGGGCGAGCAGGTAGGCGAACACCACACCGATCAGCAGGGTCATCATCGACACGATGGCGATGGCCTCCAGGCCGACGGATTCCAGCTGCATGAACAGCTCGCGCGGGCGCAGCCGGCGGGGATTCGCCAGCGCCTCGCTCAGCGCGGCGCCAGTTTGGCCGATGAACGCCAGATTGCCGCGCAATGCATGCCCGGATTGTGTCACAGCCTGACCCAGCGCCGGCAGCCAGTGCCGCCCGCGGGAGTCCGGCGCAGACTCGCGGGCAAGGCTCATGCGCTCCCCGACCAGTTCGAGCAAGGACTGGAAACGTGGCTGCAGGCCGTGCCGATTCACGCTATGCCAATCCACGCCCTGCTCGGCCAGGCGCCGCAGCAACAGCATGGCGCCGCTGCTGTCGAGTCCTTCCAGGGCGCTGCAATCCAGGCTGAGCGGCTGGGTTGGATCGAGTCTCAGATCGGCGCTGGCGGCCTCCAACGCCGCCAGCCCGGCCAGCCGCCAGTGGCCGTGCAGGTGCAATACCTGTCCGCCCGCGTCGGTCGCCAGAACGAAACCGCCGACCGCACCCACGCCGATTCAGTCCTCGCCCAAACGCGCCAGCAGGCGGGTGTGTATCCCCCCGAAGCCGCCGTTGCTCATCACCAGCACATGATCGCCCGGCCTCGCCTCGGCAACGATGGATTGGATGAGCCGATCGAGGTCGGCCTCCACCCGCGTCCGCCTGGCGAGCGACGCCAGGGCGCCGGCCAGGTCCCAGTCCACGCCGCCGGCGTAGGCGAACACGACATCGGCATCGACGAGACTGTCGGCCAGACGCGCCTTCATCACACCCTGCTTCATGGTGTTGGAGCGCGGCTCCAGCACCGCCAGGATGCGCGCCCTGCCCAGCCGCGCGCGCAGGCCGGCGAGGGTGGCGGCGATGGCGGTGGGATGGTGGGCGAAATCGTCATAGACCGTCACGCCTCCTGCCACGCCGCGCACCTCCAGACGCCGGCGCACGTTCTCGAAGCGGCCAAGCGCCGCCAGGGCGGACTCCACCGGCACGCCGACATGGCGGGCGGCGACGAGGGCGGCGACCGCGTTCATGCGGTTGTGCTCGCCGAGCAGGGACCAGTCCACCTCGCCCAGTCGCTCGCCGCGTCGCCAGAGGGCAAAGCCATCGCCGGCCAATGCCTCGGCCGACCAGCCCTCGGGAGACCCGAACCACTCCACCGGGGTCCAGCAACCGCGCCCGATCACCCGGGCGAGGCTGTCCTCGCGGGCGTTGGCGATGATCAGGCCGTTGCCCGGCACGGTGCGCACGAGATGGTGGAACTGCGTCTCGATCGCCGCAAGATCCGGGAAGATGTCCGCATGATCGTATTCCAGGTTGTTCAGCACGCAGGTCCGCGGCCGGTAATGCACGAATTTGGAGCGCTTGTCGAAGAACGCGGTGTCGTATTCATCCGCCTCGATGACGAAGAACGGGCTGCCGGACAAACGTGCCGAAACGCCGAAGTTCATCGGTACGCCACCGATCAGGAAGCCCGGATCGAGGCCGGCGTCCTGCAGTATCCAGGCCAGCATCGACGAGGTGGTGGTCTTGCCGTGAGTGCCGGCCACGGCCAGCACCCAGCGCCCGGCGAGGATGTGCTCGGCCAGCCATTGCGGCCCGGACACATAGTGCAGGCCGCGATCGAGGAGTGCCTCCATGACCGGCTGCTTGCCGCGGCTGACCACGTTGCCGACCACGAACACATCTGGATCGAGATCGAGCTGATCCGCGCCCCAGCCCTCGATCAGCTCGATGCCCTGGGCACGCAACTGATCGCTCATCGGCGGGTAGACCTGGGCATCGCATCCGGTGACCCGGTGCCCGGCCTGTTGGGCGAGCACGGCCAGGCCGCCCATGAAGGTGCCGCAGATTCCAAGGATATGCAGATGCATGGGCGGTGTGCTTCGGATGGCTTTTGGGTGGATAATCGCGGCGATTATCCATGCCTTGCGCGGGACTGCCAATCGCGGTCTGCCCACCGCGCCGGCTCGGCGACCGGAGCCCCCCGACGATGAGCGACAACCTGCACGAAATCGGCCTGATGGCCCTCAGCCAGCTTGCCGGCGAGGGCAAACCGGCCACCCCGGAAAACTACGCCCGTGCATTCTACGCACTGACCGGCGAAGCCGCGCCGGCGGAGGCCGATGCCTCGCCCTGCATCGAGATGCTGACCATGGTGCGCGGCATGCTCGCCGACGCGGCGGAGACCACCGGCCAGCTCAGCGACGACCTGGGGGACAAGAACCAGCGCCTGGCCAGGGACGTGACCGCGCTGCGCGGTGCCCGCGACCGGGCCGAGGTGTTGCGCCTGCTGGCCCTCATCGTCGCCCAGACCGAGGGCATCCAGCAGGCTGTGGAGACCAGCCGGCGCGAGCTGGCCGAGGCGCGCGACGCACTCCAGTGCATGCAACAGGAACTGGCCGAGGCACGCCAGCAACTGAATGAAGACCCGCTCACCGGCACACTCAACCGGCGTGGCCTCGACCTCGCTCTGAGCCGCGAGATCGCCCGCGCTCAACGTAGCTCGCACAAGCTATGCTTGGCCATGCTCGATCTCGATCATTTCAAGCAGGTGAACGACCGCCATGGTCACGAGGCCGGCGACCAGGTGCTGGTGCAGTTCGCCAGTCTGGCCCGCTCGGTGATTCGCCAGGCCGACGCGCTCGGCCGTTATGGCGGCGAGGAATTCGTCATGGTCCTGCCTGACACCGACACCCGTGGTGCACTGTTCGTGCTCAATCGCCTGCGCATGCTGGTCGGCAAGACCCCGCTGATGCACGAGGGCGGCACCATCCGCTACACATTCAGCGCCGGCTTGGCCCAGATGCAGGACGATGAAAACGGCCACGCACTGTTCGCACGCGCCGACCAGGCCCTGTACAAGGCCAAGCAGGGCGGCCGCGACTGCATCACGCTGGCGGACTGACGCCTTTCACCAGCTGCTCGGCGTGATAGCTGGAGCGCACCAGCGGACCGCTGGCCACATTACGGAAGCCCATCGCCTCCGCGACATGGCCCCATTCCTCGAACGCCTCGGGGGTCACGAAACGGTCCACCGGCAGATGATGCGGCGACGGTTGCAGATACTGACCGATGGTGAGCAGTTCGACCCCGTGCGCTCGCAGGTCCTTCAGCGCTTCGTGCACCTCTTCGTCGCGTTCGCCGAGTCCAAGCATGATCCCGGACTTGGTCGGCACCCCCGGACAGCGTTCACGAAATACGCGCAACAGATGCAATGAATGGGCATAGTCCGCGCCCGGTCGCACCGCCTTGTACAGACGCGGCACGGTCTCGATGTTGTGGTTGAGCACGTCCGGCGGGCTTGCGAGCAAGGCGTCCAGGGCCACATCGAGGCGGCCGCGAAAATCTGGCACCAGGATCTCGACCCGGACATCCTGCGCGCGTTGCCGCAAGGTGGCCACACAGGCGGCGAAATGCCCGGCGCCGCCATCGCGCAGGTCATCGCGATCGACCGAGGTGATCACCACATACGAAAGGCCTAGGGCCGCCACCGTGTCGGCGAGCAGCGCCGGTTCTTGCGGATCGGGCGGCTCGGGTAGGCCGTGACCGACATCGCAGAACGGGCAGCGGCGCGTGCACAAGTCGCCCAGAATCATGAACGTGGCCGTACCCTGCGCGAAACACTCGCCCAGGTTGGGGCAATTGGCCTCCTCGCACACGGTATGCAGGCGGTGCTCGCGCAGCAGCGCCTTCACCTGCGCCACCTCGGCCACGCCATGCGACCGCGCACGGATCCAGTCGGGCAGACGCGCACGCGGCCGCGGCTCGACCTTGATCGGGATGCGCGCGGTCTTGGCCGCGCCCTTGTGCAGCTTGGGGTTTGCCATGGGCGTGCGAGTCTTTGCAAAAGCCGACAATGGTACCCCGGCGATGGCCTGCGTGGGGCTCTGCTACAATCGCCGGCCATGACACACCAGGTACTCGCGCGCAAATGGCGGCCCCGCTCCTTCGATCAATTGGTCGGCCAGGAGCATGTCGTGCGCGCCCTGGCCAATGCGCTTGGCCAGGGCCGCCTGCATCACGCCTACCTGTTCACCGGCACGCGCGGCGTGGGCAAGACCACGCTCGCTCGCATCCTCGCCAAATGCCTCAACTGCGAGACCGCCGCAGCCCCCACCGCCAGCCCCTGCGGCGCCTGTGCCAGCTGCCGCGAGATCGAGGCCGGTCGCTTCGTCGATCTGATCGAGATCGACGCCGCCTCCTACACCGGTGTGGACAACATGCGCGAGGTGATCGACAACGCCCAGTACGCGCCCACCGCGGGGCGCTACAAGGTGTACATCATCGACGAAGTGCACATGCTGTCCAGGAACGCATTCAATGCCATGTTGAAGACCTTGGAGGAGCCGCCCGCGCACGTGGTGTTTATCCTCGCCACCACCGACCCGCAGAAGGTTCCGGTGACCGTTCTGTCGCGCTGCCTGCAATTCAACCTTAAGCCGATGACCGCGCCCCAGGTCGCCGCGCATCTGCGCCAGGTGCTGGAACAGGAGGAGGTCGTCTTCGAGCCCGCCGCGCTCAACCAGATCGCCCGAGCCGCGGCCGGCAGCATGCGCGACGCGCTCTCGCTCACCGATCAGGCCGTTGCCCATGGTGGCGGTCGGCTGGAGGCGGCGGCGGTGCGCGACATGCTGGGCAGCGTCGATTCGGCCTGGCTTTTTCCCATTCTCGATGCGCTCGCCGACGGGGACGGCCCGCGCCTCATGCGCGAAGGCGAAGTCATCGCCGAGCGCGGCCTATCCTTCGACGCCGCATTGCAGGATCTGGCCCTCACCCTGCAACAGATCGCGCTGGCCCAGGTGGCGCCGGAAGCGCTCGCCGAGGATCTCCCCGAGCGCGAGCGCATCCTCGACCTCGCCGGCCGGATCGATGCCGAAAGCGTGCAACTGTATTACCAGATCGCCAGCCTGGGGCGGCGCGACCTGGAGTGGGCCCCCGACGAGGCGGCCGGTTTCAGCATGACCCTGTTGCGGATGCTGGCCTTCCGGCCGGCAACGAGCCTGCCAGCTGCCACCGTTGCGCCTCAACCGGCGACAACCCGCCCCGCGACGCCAGCCCTCTCTCCCGGCGGGAGAGGAGGGCGTATACCCGCCGCGTCGACGCGAGCGGCCACCGGCTTCGACGGCGACTGGCACGCGCTCGCCGGCCGGCTTCAGGGGGGGGTGCGGCAACTCGCTGCATTCTGCGAACTGGCCGGGCATGAACCCGGTCGCCTGCGCTTGCGCCTGCCGGAGGACCACAAGAGCCTGCTCGCCAGCCTGGGCGACAAGCTACGCGCAGCCCTGCGCGAACAGCTCGGCGCCGACTGGCGCATCGACATCGAGCTCGGCGCCACCGGCGGCAGCGCCCCGGCGGAAGTCCAGGCCAGAAACAAGGCCGAACGACAGCGCCAGGCCGAGGCGATCATCGCCGCCGATCCATTCATCCAGACGCTGATCGGTGAATTCGACGCCAGCATCAGCGCCATCAAACCCATCGACTGACAAGGACCCCAACATGATCAAAGGCGGACTCGGCAACCTGATGAAGCAGGCCCAGCAAATGCAGGAAAACCTGCAGAAGGCGCAGGCCCAGATCGCGGAAATGGAAGTCGAGGGCGTTTCCGGCGCCGGGCTGGTCAAGGTGCTGATGACCGGCAAGCACGACGTCAAGCGCGTGACCCTCGACCCCAGCCTGATGCAGGACGACAAGGAGATGCTGGAGGACCTCATTGCCGCCGCAGTCAACGATGCCGTGCGTCGGGTTGAGGCCGCCACCCAGGAAAAGATGTCCTCCGTCACGGCGGGCATGCCCCTGCCGCCGGGCATGAAATTTCCATTTTGATGTTGAGTGAGGCTTGCGCCGATCCCTCGCGCCTCATGCAATGACCCCCACCCCGCTCGCCAAGCTCATCGACGCCCTGCGTGTATTGCCCGGGGTCGGACCGAAGTCGGCGGCGCGCATGGCCTACCACCTCCTGCAACGCGACCGGCGCGGCGCCGCCCGCCTGGCCGAAGGACTGCGCCTGGCGCTGGAGCGGCTGCGCGCCTGCGAGCGCTGCAACAACTACAGCGAGACCGAGGTGTGCGAGCTGTGCGCCGACCCTCGCCGCGACCCCAGGCAATTGTGCGTGGTGGAGATGCCGGCCGACCTCAACCGTCTGGAGGAAACACGCGCCTACAAGGGCCTGTATTTCGTGCTCATGGGCCGCCTCTCCCCGCTCGATGGCGTCGGCCCGCGCGAGATCGGCCTCGACCGTCTGCTGAAGCGGGCCACGGACGGTGCTGCCGAGGAAGTGATCCTCGCCACCAACTTCACCGTCGAGGGCGAGGCCACCGCGCATTACCTGGGCGAGCTGCTCGCGCCGCGCGGGCTGAAGGTCACCCGCATGGCGCGCGGCCTGCCCGCCGGCGGCGAGCTGGAGCACGTCGATGCCATGACCGTGGCCCAGGCGCTCTTGGACCGAAAACCACTATGAACAGGGAAAAATGAACAGCGAAACCGTGCTCGATTTCGAAGAAGTGGCCGAGGCCCAGGAACTGCTCGACGACCTGTCCAAGGTCAGGGACTTTCCTTCGCTCTCCAGGGTGATTGCCCGGGTCAACCAGATCTCGCAATCCGAGCACAGCCGCAACGACGAGCTGACCGAGGCCATCCTCAAGGACGTGTCGCTCACCAACAAGCTGCTGCGCATCGTCAACTCCGCCCATTTCGGCCAATTCGGCAGCAGCGGCGCGATCAACACGGTTTCCCGCGCCATCGTCATCCTCGGCTTCAACACCGTGCGCGACGTCGCCCTGTCACTGATGCTGTTCGAGCACTTGGCCAACCATGCCCAGGCCAGCGAGCTCAAGGGCGAAGCGGTGGAAAGCTTCTTCTGCGGCATCCTCGGCCGCGGCCTGGCGGCCCAGGCCGGCGCACGCGACGGCGAGGAAGTGTTCATCTGCGCACTGTTCCGCAACCTCGGTCGGCTGATGTGCCGGCTGCACTTCTACGACCGTGGCCAGCAGGTCGATGCGCTCATGGCGAGCGAAAATCTCAGCGAGGAAGCGGCCAGCCGGCGGGTGTTCGGCCTTAGTTACGATGAGTTCGGCCTGTCTCTTGGCCGCTTGTGGCACATTCCCAACGCTTTGTTGCAAGGCATGAACCCGCTGCCGGCCGGCCCCGTGAAGGCCCCGGCCAACGACCTGGGTCGCTTGCAGGTCCTGTCTAGCCTGGCGCACGATCTCTATGTCGGCACCCGTGGCGCCTCACCCGAGAAGATGAACGAGGTCATCGCCGCGGTGAGCAAACGCTACGGCCAGGCGGTCAACATCCATCCCGAATCGCTCCTGCAACTGGTGTATGAGTCGAGCACGGTCATGGAGAAGGAGTCGCGCATCCTCGAGGTCGATGTGCGCGCCAGCCCCTTGCTCAAGCGCCTACTGAAAAGCGATGCGGCCGCTCCTCCGGCGGAAGAGGCGGGGGCGGAGCCCGGCGTACTCGCCGAGGAAAACGGCGGTTCGGACTCCACCGCCATCCTGATCACCGGCATGCAAGACCTCACCAGCATGATGCTCGGCCAGTTCAAGCCCAGCGACCTGTTGCATGTCGCCGCCGAGCTGCTCTACCGCTCCAGCTGCTTCGACCATGTATTGATCTGCAGCATCGACAACGCCGGACGCGAACTGGTCGGCCGCATCAGCCTGGGCCGCCAGGCGGAGATCCTCAAACGCGCCACCCGCATCCCGCTCACCGCCTCAGGAGATGTGTTCTACGCCGCCACCGGCAAGCATGTCGACATCCTCATCGCCGACACCCGGGCCGAAAACATCCGCAGCCGGATCCCGAAATGGTATGCCGACAAGGTCGGTGCCCGCTCATTCATGCTCCTGCCCATCACCCTGGGAAACCGCACGGTCGCCCTGATCTACGGCGACCGCCGCGACACTTCCCTGCAACTGCCGCCCCAGACCCTCAACCTGGTCAAGGCGCTGCGCAACCACGTCGCCCTCGCATTGCGCCAGCAGAGCGGGGTGCATTGACCCTGCCCCGACCACCGATGGAATCCACCATGGAACTCAGCCCACTCACCGCGCTCTCCCCCCTCGACGGCCGCTACCGCAAGAGTGGCGCCAGGCTCGCCCCCTACTTCAGCGAGTTCGGCCTGATCAAATACCGGGTCCGGGTCGAGATCGAATGGCTCAAGGCCCTCGCCGCCGAGCCCGGCATCGCCGAGGCGCCGGCCTTCTCGCCCACCGCCGTCGCGGCGCTGGATTCGATCACGGCGAACTTCTCCGCGGCCGACGCGCAGTCGGTGAAGGACCGGGAGAAGATCACCAACCACGACGTCAAGGCGGTGGAATACTTCCTCAAGGAAGGGCCGCTGGCCGGCAACGCCGAGGTCATGCGGGTGAAGGAGTTCATCCACTTCGCCTGCACCTCCGAGGACATCAACAACCTCGCCCACGCCCTGATGCTGCGCGACGCCCGCGCGGCGGTGCTGCTGCCGGCGCTGGAGGGGGTCAAGGCCAAGCTGACCGAACTGGCCGTGCAGCTCGCCGACCTGCCCATGCTCTCGCGCACCCACGGCCAGCCGGCCAGTCCCACCACTCTGGGCAAAGAACTGGCCAATGCCGTGTACCGCTTGCAGCGCGGCATCGAGCGCTTTGCCACGGTGGATATCCTCGGCAAGATCAACGGCGCGGTCGGCAACTACAACGCCCACCTCTCGGCCTACCCCGAGCTCGACTGGGAAGGCTTCGCCAAGCGCTTCGTCGAGGGCCTGGGACTGACCTTCAACCCCTACACCACCCAGATCGAGCCGCACGACTACATGGCCGAGCTGTTTGATGCCTGCGCCCGCATCAACACCCAGCTCATCGATCTCGACCGCGACATCTGGGGCTACATCGCGCTTGGCTACTTCAAGCAGAAGGTGAAGGCGGGCGAGGTCGGCTCCTCGACCATGCCGCACAAGGTCAACCCCATCGACTTCGAGAACTCCGAGGGCAACCTGGGCCTCGCCAACGCCGTGCTGCGCCACTTTTCCGAGAAGCTGCCGATCTCGCGCTGGCAGCGCGACCTCACCGACTCCACCGTGCTGCGCAACATGGGTACGGGCTTTGGCTATGCGCTGATCGGCTATGAAAGCCTGCTACGCGGCCTGAACAAGCTGGAGGCGAACCCGGCGCGGCTCGCCGACGATCTCGATGCCAACTGGGAGGTCCTGGCCGAGCCGATCCAGACCGTGATGCGCCGCTACGGCGTCGAGAACCCCTACGAACAGCTCAAGGCGCTCACCCGCGGCAAGGGTGGCATCGATCGCGCGACCCTGGCGGCATTCATCCAGGGCCTGGCGATCCCGGAGGCGGCCAAGCAGCAACTGCTGGCCATGACCCCCGCGAGCTATACCGGCAAGGCCGGCGAACTCGCGCGCCGGATCGGCAAGGCTTGAAATTTCCCGTCGCACCCCGATCTCCTCCATCCCACCCTGCCAGAGGGGAGCAACTACAGCGTGAACACCATGAGCCAATTCGCATTCGACGTCGACAGCAGCAACTTCCAGCAGATCGTGATCGAGGGCTCGAAACAAGCGCCCGTGGTGGTGGATTTCTGGGCCCCCTGGTGCGGCCCCTGCAAGATGCTCAAGCCCATCCTGGAAAAGCTCGCCGCCGAATACGGCGGCAAGTTCATCCTCGCCAAGATCAACTCCGACCAGAACCAGGGCCTCGCCGCCCAGTTTGCCGTGCGCGGCATCCCCAGCGTCAAGGCCGTCTACAAGGGTAAGGTGGTCGACGAGTTCTCCGGCGCCATCCCCGAATCCGCCGTGCGCGAATTCCTCGAGCGCATCATCCCCTCACCTGCCGAGGAGTTGCGCGCCCAGGCCGCGGCACAGCGGGCGGCCGGCGATCTCGCGGGCGCGCTGCAAACCCTGGCCGAGGCCTCCAATCTGGACATGAAGAATGAAAAGGTGCGACTGGACGCCGCCGAAATCCTGATCGAGATCGGCCAGATCGACGAGGCCCGCCGCTTGCTCGACAGCCTGTCGCCACTGACCCGCATGGACGCGCGCGCCAGCCAGCTCATCGCCAGGCTCAATTTCGCCCGCGCCCAAGGGGGCGACGAAGCCGCCCTGCGCGCCCGCATCGAAGCCGCGCCGGAGGACATGGACAGCCGTCTGCAACTGGCCAACCTGCTGGTGGCCCAAGGCCGCCACGCCGAAGGCATGGACGAACTGCTGGCCATGATCGAGCGTGACAAGAACTGGAACGAGGGCGTGGCGCGCACCACCATGCTGTCGGTGTTCAACCTGCTCGGCACCGATCCGCGCGTGGCGCACTATCGGCGCAAGCTGGCCAGCGCACTGAACTGAGCCTGCGTAACGGAATCGCGCTTTACCCCGACCGAATACTCCAGTAGATTCGTAGGGATTAACCGTTTCCGTGCAGCTTTTTCATCCACCCCGCAAAGGAATCCATCATGGCCGTACTCGTAGGCAAGACCGCCCCTTCGTTCACTTCCGCCGCTGTCATGGGTGACAACAGCATCAACGAGAGCTTCACCCTCGCCGACCACATCCGTGGCAAATATGCGGTGGTGTTCTTCTATCCGCTCGACTTCACCTTCGTATGCCCCTCCGAACTGATCGCATTCGACCACCGCCTGGACGAGTTCCAAAAGCGCAACGTCGAGGTGATCGGCGTATCGATCGACTCCCATTTCACCCATCTCGCCTGGAAGAACACCCCGGTGAACAAGGGCGGCATCGGCCCGGTCCGTTACCCGCTCATCGCCGACATGAAGCACGAATACTGCAAGGCCTATGACGTCGAGGCCGACGCCGGCGTCGCCTACCGCGGTTCATTCCTGATCGACAAGAGCGGCATCGTCCGCCATCAGGTGGTCAACGACCTGCCGCTCGGCCGCAACATCGACGAGATGCTGCGCATGGTCGATGCGCTGCAATTCACCGAAGAGCATGGCGAGGTCTGTCCCGCCGGCTGGAACAAGGGCAAGGCCGGCATGAAGGCCAACCCTGACGGCGTCGCTGAATACCTGGCCCAGCACGCCAGCGAACTCTGAGCCTTCGCCAACCCGAATCCCGGGGGCCGCACGGCCCCTTTTTTTCAGCACAGGATTCATTCGCCGATGATGAACCTGAAAAGCGCAGTTGAACTACAGAGCCACAGAGAAAAAATAGTAAAAACAAGGTGTTATGTAGTCATGCCCACTCACCCATCCGGTGCGCACGGCTGACGTGGCAGCCCTTGTTTTGACGGGGGGCTCGGTGAACTCTGTCGCTCTGTGGTAAGGAATTCAGGATGAAACGAGTTATCAAGATCCTAGCCTGGATCACCTTGTTCGCCGGCTTGGTCCTGGGCCCCGGTTACTGGCTTCACGCGCGCTATTTCGGCGAATCCGGCCAGGATGTCCATCCACTGACCCGGCAGGGCGCGGATCGCTGGCAATCGCCCGTCATCCGCCTGAGCCCGGAGATGAATCCGGTCGGCCTGTCCTTCCGGGGCGACTGGACCGCGCCGACCCCGGCCGCAGGCGCGCCGCCCCTGCCGCCACCACGCTTCCAGGCCATCCTGCGCCAGGGCGAGCAGGCCGCCGAGCCGATGCGATTCCAGTTGCGCGACGGCGGCAAGCGGGCCGGGTTCGAGGAACGCCTGCTGCTGATCCATGTGCCCGAAGCGGCCGACTATCAGCTCGACATCGAGGTGTTCGGCCACCCCGACTCGGTCGAGAAACTGGCCCAGCCGGCCCTGGTCGTGCGCCAGAACGTCGAGGCGGCCGACCCCCGTGTCGTCGCCGGAGGCATTCTCGCCGTCGCACTCGCCGCCCTCGTGTTGCTCACCCTGTGAACCCGAACGGCCGGCCGCTGCTTGCGCTGGTCGAATTCATCGACCATGGTGCGTTCAACCTAGCAGGCTGTTGAAAAACGTCGCGAGGAGGGTCCGATGCGAGGCGCACGGAGTACTGCGACCGAGAAAACGAGCGAAGCGCGTTTCAGCGAAGGCTCACCTTCAGGTGATGCCGGAG